>SXGR01232851.1_pt1 | contig 18254 bp, 15 predicted proteins | sample 3174711 | NCBI WGS metagenome assembly SXGR01 (sample SAMN11356860, study PRJNA531348) | freshwater metagenome | isolation source: freshwater sample F1-60 | place: China: Fuxian Lake, Yuxi | collected 2017-12-25
CGGTCACCAGCGCGGCGAGCATGGAGTATTGACCGGGAGAATGTTCTCCATAGCCGTTGGATGCGAAACCTGCCGCAACATCAAAGCCAGGGCCACCACTGGCGATGACGTAAAGCACCGCACCGGCGAGTAATCCGCCTGCGACCTGACTAACGATGTAAGGGGCGAATTCCCCTGCTGAAAATCGTCCGGCAGCAAACAGCCCAATAGAGACCGCAGGATTGAGGTGGCATCCGGAGATGTGACCGATGGCATAAGCCATGGTGAGCACGGTCAATCCGAAGGCGAGTGATACACCGAGCAGACCAATACCTACATCAGGAAACGCCGCGGCGAGCACCGTACTGCCGCAGCCTCCCAGTACGAGCCAGAGCGTACCAAAAAATTCGGCGACCAATTTGTTCATGACGCTGTCCCCTCTCTCTTTGATTCTCATTCGTCGGTGGGTGTGTGCCCGACTCGATACTCCGCCGAGCCCTATCGAGCGACAAGGGAATTTCGTGGCCCGATCGTAAAAACTTGATCAACCTGCAAGAAACCGCTCCAACATATCCCGTTCTGCTGCTTCGGATACCATCCAGCCACAGAGAGGGAGTAGCGTTATGCACGACGGGGCCAAGGCACCGTTCTGGCACTATCTTCGTGCGAAAGAAATTGGCCACTTGCCAACGGGAAAGCTGCGCTGGTGGCTGCTCGGTCTCATCGTGCTCGGCTGGGCAGTTGAACAATACGAGGGGTTGAAGACCGGAACAGTGCTGGTCTACATCCTCGATGACTTCGACAAGACACTCACTCAGTGGGGTTACGTCGCTGCAATGGCGGGAGTTGTCTACGCCATCGGTGCACAACTGCTGAGTCGTGCGGCGGATCGTTTTGGTCGGCGACCTTTGCTTGTTTGGCCCGTATTTTTCTACGCCGTGATTTCCGTGTGTGGCGCGCTCGCACCCACTTTCTACACGTTGGCGGCTCTCGCCATGGCAGGTAGTTTTTTCATGGCGGGTATGAACCCGGCGGTGCACGCGGCCTCACGTGACCTCACACCGCAGATGGGCCGCGCGATGGTGTATGCCTGGGTTTCCCTGGCGTTTACGGTCGGTGCACTGATGGCGACGGTGATTGCTGCCAATACGTTGCCCCACTTTCCCGGTTGGCGACCCCAGTACTGGATCGGCGCAGGGCTTGGTCTGGCGACAGCCGTGATGTTGTTTCTGTTTTATAGAGACCTCGCGCCAAGCATACGCGGCAGCGTCACGGGTGCTATCCCGGCTGACGTTGCGGACCACTACGATGCGGGCCGATTAATCTACAGGAGTCCGCGGCTCTGGGTTCTTTCTGGAACCATCGTCTTCTGGTCACTGACTTACGTCACGGTCTCCGGCTATGTGCCCACTTATCTCACCCGACATCACGGACTCGATCCTGCACGCGCCGCCACCGTAACATCATTCTTCTGGATCGTCTTTACGATGAGTGTGTTCCTCTCAGGTTGGCTGAGTGATCGCTTACGCGTGCGCAAGACAGTTACCGCCTTTGGCGCAATCACCACGGGGGTCTGCTTTCTGATTGGCTCAAGCTTGCCCGTGGATACACCTGAAACAACACTGATGGTGTTGTGGTCACTGACCGGTTTTTTCGCGGGTTTTATCTATCCATCCTGGTGCGCGCTGTATTCAGAGACGGCAGAAGCAATTTCTCCCCATGGTGTCGGGCGAGCGTTCGGTATCACCGCAACGCTTTCACCCATCGCCGGGCTGTTTCTCAACCTCGGATTGCCACGCGTGATTGAGAACTATGGCTGGTCGACGTGGATGATGTGTGCAGGCTTTTGTTGCATCGGCGTTGCCGTACTTGTTAGCGCGGGCAAAGGACCCTGGTGGCCGCCAAAAACGACAGCTGCATAACGCACCAACGACGAGAGAACTACAGATCCGATGTCCTTCAGTCTGCAGACAGCTAGCGCTGTTAGACTGCGAACCATCATGTCCGGGATCGACAACACCATGACCTTTACATGCCTTGTTCGCACCATTTCCACTGGCGCATTGCTGTGCCTTTCGTCTCTGGCCTGGTCAGTTGCCGGCGTGACCGTCAATGTTGAGGTGAAAGAAACAGGCAGCGAACCGATGCGGCAGAAAATTCACATCGTCGGCCAATCCATGAAGATGAACAGGACCGGTGATCGCAACGGATCCGTAATTTTCCTCGGCGGCTCCGACGAACTCATTACCATCGATCACGACAAGCGTGAATTCATGCGCCTCGATCGCGCCACGATCGAGAGGATGGCGGGAACGGTCGCTGCAGCAACGGAGCAGATCGGTGGAATGCTTGAAGGACTTTCACCGGAACAACGCGCCGCCCTGGAAAACATGCTCGGTGACAATCTCCCGAAGGCGGCGTCTGACAAACCGAAGCGGCCCCTACTCCGCTCCACCGGGCGCACAGGACAACACGGCGGAATTGCCACGCGACAGATGGAAGTACTCGTTGACGGCACCAAACGCTCCGAATTCTGGATCGCGGATTGGCAAGGTATGGACACCCGCATCAAACCCGCCATCGACGCCATGTCCCGATTCGTCAAAGGTGTCATCGACAAACTCCCGGAGAGCCTGAGCGAGCCGGTGAAGAGTGGCGGTTACGAAGTCATCGGTGATCTCGGAGGGATGCCGATGATGACACGTGAGTACGACGCCAGTGGTCACGTGGTGGGTGAATCCCAGGTGACGAGTATCGAGAGCGCCGACATCGATATCGGTACCTTGAGTCCGCCGGCCGGTTACACGCAAAGATCGTTGCCGCTCTGAGGATGAGGTTTTCCACAGCCCCTAATACGGCTGTCGTATCAACCGAACCGGCCATCTCCTACACGTTCGAGTTATCGCAACGAAGCCCGCAACGAAGCGTTAGTTCGTAGAGCTGAATTTCGGTCCTGTTGTCGACGATCATAGATGACTGCTCTGCCGCTACCGGCGCAGAATCATCAGCTCGAGAAGTCGCCGCAGGGAGTACGCACATGAACTCCTCTTCCGCATCCTCTCGTTTTCATAGTTCACGATTCGATGCGAGACCCGATCGGCTCGATTTTCGTGATCGCGTTTATACGCCTCCGCTGCGATCGCTCGAACCGCGGTTTCCGACCGATACAGACATTGAGACTTTCATGGGTAGCTACGCGAAACACGGGCTAGTACTCGATCAAGGTGAAGAAGGGGCATGCACGGGATTCGGCCTGGCTTGTGTCGCCAACTACCTGCTCTTCCGTCGCAGCGGTGGCAAGAAGATCGAACGGGTCAGCCCACGGATGTTTTATGAACTTGCGCGTCGTTATGACGAATGGCGGGGCGAAGATTACGAAGGATCAAGTTGTCGTGGTGCACTGAAAGGCTGGCACAAACACGGTGTGTGCAGTGATCAGCTCTGGCCCTATCGAACGCCCAAGGGGCGCATTCGTCGCCTTCCTCGGAATTCAGGCTGGGAACTGAATGCCATCACACGGCCGTTAGGCGTTTACTACCGTATCGATCGACGATCCATCGTGGACATGCAGGCGGCCATTCAACAGATCGGGGCGATCTACGTTTCCGCATCGGTGCACGATGGTTGGGATTTTGCGGATGCCGCCGAAGTAACGCACACCCCGCCCTGTTGCCACGAAGATATCCCGCTTATTCCCAAACCCAAAGACCCTGGCAAAACAGGGGGACATGCTTTCGCACTGGTGGGTTACAACGAACGCGGCTTCATCGTGCAGAACTCCTGGAGCGCGGGTTGGGGCGCAGGTGGTTTTGCGGTGATGTCCTATCTGGACTGGATCACTTACGGGACAGATGCATGGGCGGCAGCACTCGGTGTTCCCCAGGAAATGGTCTCTGCGCAAGTTGAAGGTGTACGTTGGCCAGCGCGGCGCGGAAGGTCTCTCGGTTTTTTTGATCGACGAGTGCGTAACCCACACAATCCCGCAGAAGACCCGTGGCCCATCGACCGAATCTTCACCCACACCGAGCACGAGCCCTGGAGAACCGCCAAGGCTTATGCCCATTCGCTGGTGACAGGTAACGACGGGCGTATCGTCGTGACGGATCTGCAACACGCGAGTAACCCTGGCGGCACTCAGTCCTTCATTGAAGATCTGATGGTCACCCGCCCCGCCGAATGGTTCGCAGCTCGCAATTCCACCCAGCCCACCGGGTCCGCCAAGCTAAAACTCGTGATCTATGCCCACGGTGGGCTCAACAGTGAAGACGCAGCCATCGACCGCGTTCGTGTGCTCGCTCCTTATTTTGAAGCCAACGGCATTTATCCAGTGTTCCTCATCTGGCGAACGGGTCCGAGCGAGACAATTCGCGCGATGCTGGAAGATGCGTTCCGCAGAAAGTTTGGCATCGAGGACGAAGACGATATGCGCGCGCAAGGTTTCTTCGATTGGCTGGGGGATGCGCGTGATCGAGCTGTTGAAGATCTGGCCAACCGAACCATCAAAGGGCTGTGGTCAGAAATGCGCGAGAATGCGGCGCGCAGTGCCATAGGTAATGGTGGGCTGATGGAGCTCGCCCGCGCCCTCACCCATCTACGCGACCGCGTTGGGAAAAACAAACTTGAACTTCATCTGATCGGTCATTCGGCCGGGTCGATTCTGCTAGGTCACCTGTTATCGCTGCTCGCGAAGTCGGGATCCGTGCCGCTTAAGGTCTCAAGTCTCTCGCTCTATGCCGCAGCGTGTTCGGTTCGATTTGCCGTAGAACAGTTCCTTCGTCGGGGAGCCGATGCGCTCGATACGAAAAATGTGCACCTGCACTTCCTCTCGGACAGGAACGAGAAGGATGACTACCTCGGGGGTATCAAGGCCGCCGGTCTGCATCTCTACGGGAGGTCTTTGCTCTATCTTGTGAGTAGAGCGCTGGATGATGATCGCAAGATTCCGTTGCTTGGTTTCGAGCGCGCCGTGACATCGTCCTGGGCCACTACATCTTCGGGCAAGAACGATCCACAGCGGCTGCACGATCAATGGCATGCCAACCACCATCGTTTCATCGAGGAGTGGCAACGGAAGTTCAAAGGCGTGCTGTACGTCGTTGATGCGCCGAGTGTACCGGTCAACATCGAAACCAAGATGGTTCAGGCGCAGCACGGTACATTTGACAACGACATCACCACCATCACGCAAACGATTCAGCTCATCAGCGGGACGCCTACAGCAATCAAGCCCATTGAATCTCTGGATTATTGATCTCCCCAACAACCGGAGTCGCAGTTGACTACAACGGATCGTCTACCTTGGTCACTGCGCTTTGCCTACGCCGCAGGACAGTTTCCAGAAGGGATCAAGTCCGCCGCATTCGGTTTCTATTTGTTGTTCTACTACAACCAGGTACTTGGTCTGGACGCGCGTCTCGCGAGCCTCGCAATCTTCATTGCGCTGGTGATCGATGCGATTAGTGATCCTGTCGTTGGCGCTTGGTCGGATTTCACTCATTCTCGTTTCGGGCGCCGACACCCCTGGATGTATGCATCAGCGGTTCCGTTCGCGCTCTTGTTTTTCGGCATCTTCGCGCCACCGGATGCACTTGGTGAAACCGGACTTTTCTGGTGGTTGCTGTTTTTTACCGCCGCGACACGCACTGCGATGACGTTTTACACCGTCCCCTACATGGCCATGGGTGCGGAGCTCAGCAACAACTATGACGAGCGAACGCTCCTGGCATCACTGCGCAACGTCTTCCAACTGCTCGGCATGTTTGCGGTACTGATCGGCGCCAACCTGCTGTTCTTTGCACCGAGCGAGTCTTTCTCCAACGGCCAGCTGAATCCTGAGGCCTATTTTTGGTTTGGCGTGGCGAGTGCGCCGCTCTTGATCGTCGGTATCCTGGTCGCAAGCCTCGGTACGCATCATCGAATTCCCTATCTGCATGCGCCTGGAATCCGTCCCAGGTACGCGCTGAAAGAAATCAGCCAAGATGTGGTCCAGGCCTTTCGCATTCCAGCCTTCGCAGCGCTCGTCACCGCGGCCATCATTTTTGGAATCACCCAAGGTCTCGTACAGGCGCTGACGCTGTATACAGCAACTTACTTCTTTGAGCTCACAGCAGCACAAACTTCCACACTGTTCGCCGTTGCCGTGATCGGCATTATTTTGGGCAGCCTTATGAGTCTGCCCATTTCGAAAGTAGTCGGAGAAAAACGTACCACCTTCGCAGCCGGACTCGCCTGGTACGCCCTCTTCACGTCGAGTGTGATCATCTTAAAACTCATGGGCGCCTTCCCCGAGGATGCAGGCACGCTGGTAAACGTTCTCTACATCGCCAGCGCGTGTGTTTCAGCGTTCGGACTGGGAGTGGCGATACCCATGATCGGCGCCATGGTCGCCGACATCACCGATGAACACGAACGTCGCCACGGTGAAAGACAAGAAGGCATCTACTATGCGGCAGCGTCCTTCGCAGGCAAGCTCATCGGCGGTGCAGGTCCCATGGTCGCGGGTTATGTCATCAGCTTCTCAGGCATCACCCCCGGCGCCGACCCTGCTTCTGTGCCGGATGATGTGATCAACCGGTTTGGATGGATTCAGGGTCCGATCGTTATTGTGTTATCGGCGCTTTCCATCGCCGCCATCACGTTCTACAACCTCACGCGGGCTCACCACACTGCGATCCTTGAAGAAATCGCGAACAGGCGGGGGTGAACTTGCCTACCCCACCAACGGGCTCGAAGAGGGGCGGTTGATACAGACCCAATGACTGGGCGTTGCGCGCAGTTACTACTCTTGCGCACTACACGCAGCTACTGCTTCTGCGCGCTACGCGCAGCTACTGCTTCTGCGCGCTACGCGCAACCACCGCGGCCACTTGGTCGATGCGAATCGTCGCCCCGAAAAACTCCATGCCAGTGAGTTCCGCAATCACGACAACCGTGCCGCCGACATGCTGCACCTTACCTTCAAGTGCTTCGCCCAAGCTGAGATGGAGTTTGACGCGTTTCCCGGCCTGAGCCTGACGCGCGGCTTCAATGGATTCAGGCGCCGCAGTTTCGGCGGCTTGCAGGACGGGTACCCACGCAGCAGCCACCAAGAGGCTCGCCGCAAGAACGGATCGAAAAGTTATTCGGTTTTCCTCAATGAGTAGAGTCGAGCGCGAGTGATTCTTTAACCTCGCGCAGCAAAAGGCAATGATCAACCCGCACGATTGTCGCCCGCAACAACCAGTGAGGGTACGCCTAACGTTCCATCACGCACCGTGAACACGCGAGTTCCTGGTCGAATCCCTTTGCGCACTTCGGATACGTTCAGACCCTTGTCACGAAGCCGTGAGTTGGCCGCGTCGATATCGACAGATCTCCACGTGATTCCCCACAAGCGATCGGGCTTAGGTTCTGTGTTGTCGCTACGGCTGGATGTGACCTCAATGCCACTCTCACCCGCACTGAAGACGAGCAACCGCGACTGCCGCTCTTGATCGGTTCGATCAAGGGTGAGTTCGAAGGCGAGCTTTGCACCAAACAACCCAAGCGCCCGCTCGGGATTACGTGTCGCGATCACCAGGTGATCAAGATCGGTTATCTGGTTCTGGCCAAATGCCGGAGCACGCAGCGGATCGTCCGTGGCACGTTGCAAAACAAACGTCCGCAACCCTCCAGTCTGCACATCGTCCAACCTGAAACGGCGCCAATGACGGCCCAGACCTCGCGTCGCATCAAAGCTTGACCCTTCGACAATGTCCGTCGGTGCAAGTCCGAGCCTTCGAAAACGTTTGTGATCGCCCTCGAGATCGTCACTGGCAAGAACCAGCGTCTGGAGCCCTGGCCCCTGATCCGCGAGCAGCTGACGCAATCGGTCCGCGAGCGGCCCGTTGCCTTGCGGAGACAGTAACTCCAATGCGACATGTTCCATCTGGAACATGACCGACGCCGCCCCTTCCGGGTCACTGGACCTCCAATCTTCGGAGCGGCCAAGTAACGCGCCGTAAGCCTGCCGACCCTCTTCGACAGAACTACATAACAAGACGATGTGGTCAATTCCGGTAATCATGCGACCGCACTCCTCGCAAACAGTTTTCTTGAGTCAGCAGTCAGCGAAAACGGAGGACGATAGTGCTTCGTCCTCCTTAAAGACCATTGAGAACGCCAATGAGAAGGCCATTGAACGCGATGTGTTCAGCGCTGCGCGATGGGTGCCAGCTTACGCGGCGCAGGCCCAATGTAATCCGCACTTGGTCGAATGATGCGGTTGTTGCTGCGCTGCTCCATCACGTGCGCCGTCCAGCCACTGACACGCGAACACACGAAGATCGGCGTGAAGAGCTTGGTCGGGATGCCCATGAAGTTGTAGGCCGAGGCATGGAAGAAGTCCGCGTTGGCGAACAGCTCCTTCTCATCCCACATCACTTTTTCGATTGCACACGACACCGGGTACAACACCTTGTCACCCACTTCGTTGGCGAGCTTCTCAGCCCACTGCTTGATGATGACGTTGCGTGGATCAGAGGTGCGATAGATCGCATGGCCAAAGCCCATGATCTTGTCCTTGCGGACCAGCATATCCTTCACGCCTTGTGTCGCCTCTTCAGCAGTCTGGAATTTCTCAATCAGTTCCATGGCCGCTTCATTGGCGCCGCCATGGAGCGGGCCTCGAAGCGAGCCGATGGCTGCCGTAACACACGAATGCATGTCAGAAAGGGTCGACGCACAGACACGCGCAGTAAAAGTTGAAGCGTTAAATTCGTGCTCCGCGTAGAGGATCAATGAAACGTCCATCACCTGGCGGTGAAGTGGGCTCGGTGTTTTGCCGGACAACGTCTTGAGGAAGTGACCTGCAAGGCTGTCTTCATCGGTGTCCGCATCAATGCGTTTACCGTTGTGCGAAAAGTTGTACCAGTAGTTGATGATGCCGGGCAGTGCACCGAGTAATCGGTTCGCAATCTTCTGTTGATTGCTGAAATCCCCTTCCGGTTCGAGATTGCCGAGCATCGAACAACCGGTACGCATGACATCCATCGGATGCGCGGACGCAGGGATACGCTCCAGTACTTCAAGCAACGTCGCCGGTAACTTGCGCAGACCTTTCAGCTCTTTCTTGTAGGCAGCCAGTTGCGTCGCATTGGGCAATTCGCCGTAGAAAATTAGGTAAGCGACTTCTTCGAAGCCCGCATTGCTCGCAAGATCGGAGATGTCGTAGCCGCGGTATGTCAAACCGGTGCCGGTCTTGCCGACGGTACACAACGATGTTTCACCGGCGCTTTGGCCGCGCAGGCCGGCTCCGCCGAGTTTTTTCTCAACCATCAGTGACTCCCTTAGTTCCCCGTTTATTTTTGTGAAGCGTTATTCGCGAACAGCTCGTCGAGCTTCTTTTCGTAATCGTGATAGCCGAGGTGATCGTACAACTCCATGCGCGTCTGCATGAGGTTGACCACCGAGGCTTGGGTGCCCTCGCTACGGATGGCAGCAAACACCGCGAGCGCTGCCTTGCTCATGGCGCGAAACGCCGATAGCGGATAGAGCGCCATGCTGATGCCCACCCGTCGAAGCTGCTCGACAGTATACAAAGGCGTCTGGCCGAATTCCGTGAGGTTTGCGAGGACTGGCACTTTCGCGGCTTCCACCACAGGCTTGTACATGGCGATGTCGGTCATTGCTTCAGCAAAGATCGCGTCTGCACCCGCTTCAACAAACCTTGCGGACCGCTCGATCACGGCATCAAAACCATCGACGGCGAGCGCATCCGTCCGGGCCATGATCACAAAGTCTGGATCGGTCTTCGCATCAACAGCAGCCTTGATGCGATCACACATCTCGTTGATCGAGACGATCTCTTTGTTGGGTCGGTGGCCACAACGTTTTTGCGCAACCTGATCTTCGATATGAACCGCAGCGGCACCCGCGCGAATGGCCTCTTTAATGGTGCGCGAAATATTGAACGCCCCACCCCAACCCGTATCGATATCCACCAGCAGCGGCAATGAAGTCGCCGAAGTCACACGACGAACATCCTCGAGCACGTCGTTCATGCTGGTCATACCGAGATCTGGCAGACCATAAGACGCATTGGCGATGCCGCCACCGGAGAGGTACACCGCTTTAAAGCCGGAATGTTCTGCCAGCATCGCGGCATAGGCGTTAATGGCGCCGGGGATTTGCAGCGGTTTTTCCGCAGCGAGGGCTTCACGAAACTTTTTGCCTGCACTCATAAGGTGAGTCTCCTGTTAAGAAAGGTCGTCCGGCCTAGTTAATTCAATGGGTTAGTGCGGGAGCTGAATACTCCGATTGAGACTGTTCAAAACGTTTGCGCCCAGCTGCAACATGGCGACGCATCAACATCTCGGCAAGATCCGCGTCCCTGTCGCTGATGGCTGCAAGGATCTGGCGGTGTTCGTTAAGTGCCTGCTCGGCGCGTCCTTCCGAAACCGAAAGCCGGAAACGGTACATGCGCAGGAGCTGATAAAGATCATCGAGCAGGATGCCCTTAAGCAGCGCATTGCCTGCTCCGGATGCGATGCGGTAGTGGAAATCGAAGTCACCTTCGTCCTGGTAATAGGCGCATCCACCATCGGCAGCAATCTGCGCGGCATGGGCATCGAGCAACCCAGACAACTCAGCAATGTCGACCTCAGCCATTCGCCGCGCTGCGAGTCGCGCCGCCTGGCCTTCGAGCGCTTCCCTGGTTTCAAACAGGGCGATGAGCTCTGCAGTGTCGAGCGCAATGACGCGAGCACCCGAATTTGGCGTCACTGAGAGCAGGCGCCGGGCTTCGAGGCGGGAAATGGCTTCTCTTAGAGGACCGCGGGAAACACCATATCGCCGTGCCAACTCAGGCTCATTGAGTTTGGATCCCGGTGCAAACTCACCGGTGACGATGGCGCGCTGCAACGCTGCGGTAACTTGTTCCGCGAGTGTCAAACCAGTTTCAAGCTGAAGAGGCTCAGCCACTTATGTCAACACAATCAGGTTTTTTAGCAGCCTATTGCGCAAAAAAAGGCGAGTCAACCAGATTTTGTCGACAACCCTTCAATTTTCGATCGACGTCAACTGGATCGGCCAAGTCGCTTTGCGAACAGCCGCGACGATCCTTAAATGTGCCGCAACCAGAGGTAGGTTCAATCGCTCAGTGAGTGAGACGTAGAATGAGTCATAGACGGTCAGGTCTAACGCCACCGCAATTGCCCTCGCACGATCGAGGAGCTGTGCCATCGGCGCGAAGGAAAAACCCAGTCCCTCGATAACCGAATACAGCCCGTCCGCAACTTCCGCTGTGGCGATGGCGCGCCGCCGCTTCGCCCACAACGTGTTGGCCACTTCCGCCAGCAAAAAGTCTGGCGCCTAGAGACGAGAATTTTGTAAGAAAGCCCGAGCGGCATCGGAGCCGTTTTCATCGAAGAGCCACTTCAACGCGACGCCGGTATCAACCACCACTGCCGTAACTGGCCATCCCGATCAAAGCGGAGCGCCCGCTCATCACGCATTTGCCGAATCAGTTCAGCACCGGGTTCACCTGCCACTTACTGGATGTGACTACGGAGTTCATTAAGGCGTGTGATTGCCGCTTCGCGGTCAACGCCGGTGAAGGAACCAACAGATTCCCTTAAGCGTTGACCTCAGGGCAGCGGCTTTTAGCGATTGCGAATGTGCGCCAGGAGCTCGCCGTAAGTACGAGTCACGGGATACTGCGGGAACTGTTTAATCACGTTGTCCGGTGCACAGAAGAAAAAGCCACGATCCGCTTCTTCGAGCATGGCCACATCGTTGTAGGAGTCCCCCGCCGCCGTCACGTTGTACTTCAAGCTATGGAAAGCCCTGACAGATTGCCGTTTCGGGTCGGGCTGCCGAATGGTGTAACCGGTGATGATGTCGTTGGTGATCATGAGCCTGTGGCAAAGAAGAAGTGGAAATCCAAGTTTTGCCATGAATGGCATACCGAACTCATAGAAAGTGTCCGAGAGGATGGCGACTTGATAGTCAAGGCGGAGCGCATCGAGAAATTCGCCAGCACCAGGCAGGAGATCAAGGCCCCCGATGACCTTCTGGATCGTCGTGAGTGTAAGCCCCGTCTCACGAATAATGCCAAGGCGGTACTGCATCAGGTCGTCGTAAACAGGGATATCCCGAGTGGTCTTGAGCAACCGGTCATCCCCCACCTCACGTGCAACAGCCTGCCAGATTTCCGGGATGAGGACGCCTTCCAGGTCCAGACAAACGATATCCAAAAAGCCACCTCATTCGTTTTCTATGGCTCGATTAAGCATATAGCCACTCAGTATTTATAACCTTTAAGCCCGGTTGATAGGCTCGTTTCATTCCAAGAAAAATACGAGCCTTCAGGCAATGGACAACCACAACACGCAACTTCCACATAGCGAGCCTACCCCGGAAGATGTGCTGTTCGACGCAGCGTCCCGCTTTGCGGCGGACAAGATTGCCATCTCGTTCAGCGGCGCGGAAGACGTGGTGCTCATTGATATGGCCCACAAGCTCAATCTCGATATCAGCGTGTTCAGTCTCGATACCGGTCGCTTGCACCCCGAGACCTACCGTTTCATTGAAAACGTGCGCAGCCACTACGGCATCACCATCGAGCTGCTTTACCCCGATGCAGACGCCATTCGCGACCTTGTGCGTGAAAAAGGTCTGTTCTCGTTCTACAAGGATGGCCACAACGAATGTTGCGGTGCGCGCAAGATAGCCCCTCTCCGCCGCAAACTTGAAACCCTCGACGCATGGATTACGGGTCAACGGCGAGACCAGAGTGTGACGCGTACTGATGTGCCTCTTGAGCAACTAGATAAGGCCTTCTCGACGATTAGCCACACCGTCACCAAGTTCAATCCGCTTGCGAGTTGGTCATCCCACGACGTTTGGGCGTATATCCGTGCCAACGAAGTGCCCTACAACCCGTTGCATGATCGAGGCTTCGTGTCGATTGGTTGTGAACCCTGCACCCGCGCGGTCGGTCCTCATGAACACGAGCGCGCCGGCCGCTGGTGGTGGGAAGAAGCCACTCAGAAAGAGTGTGGCTTGCACGCGCAAAACGTCATCAAGATCATCAGCCGCTAATCATCATGCGTATCACCTTCGTCAAAAAGATCCTGGCGAACGGTGAGCCGTGCGGGAAGTGCGCGGATGTGGAAAGCCGTCTCGAGCGGGACGGCTATTGGGACCGCATTGACCGCACCGTCGTGGCAGATGAGCGCGACCCGGCGAGCGAAGGCATGCGCATCGCCGCTGACCTCGGTATCTCCAGAGCGCCTTTCTTCCTGGTCGAAGAGCCTACAAAGACAACCGTTTACGACATCTATTTCAAGTTCGTGAACGAGGTGATGAAGGCAGAGACCTCGGCAGTGGAGAGTGCTCGGGATTTGTTGCATCAGAACCCGGACCTTGACTTCATTTGACGGTATGGTTGAGCGCTATTGCTCTCCTTCCACGTCGAATCACCCGGGTACCTCCATTTTGAAATCGTATTCAGCGACTGCTATCCAGACTGCACTCGACCGTTTGCTCAGCGAGCAACAAGCTGGTCAGCCTGCTCCTGCGAAGACACTGACGTTGCTCGAAGATGCGTTGAACCTGATCACTGACAGCGGTTGGCGCTCGTTGCATGCAGATCAAGTCTCCTCTTCGACTCGCCGAGTGCTCGAGGAGTTAGTCGAGCCAGTGCCTTGATCAGCTCGGCCATCGGCGACTGATCGACCTCTCACTGGTCCATTCACCGAACACCTCGTATATCCTCTGACTCATCAAACCCGGCCGTCGAACAGGAGTCAGACCCGCCATGCCGAAATACACCCTCACCATCAACGGGCAATCACAAACGCTCGACGTTGAATCTGATATGACTTTGCTTTGGGCGCTACGCGACACCCTCGGTCTCATCGGTACCAAATACGGCTGTGGCATCGCCCAGTGTGGTGCTTGCACGGTGCATGTGAACGGCACACCCGTACGGTCCTGTATCACCCGCGTCGCTGACATCACGGACCAAAAAGTCACCACCATCGAAGGGCTCGCACAAGGCGAAAACCTTCACCCGCTGCAACAAGCATGGATCGAACTCGACGTCCCCCAATGTGGCTATTGTCAGGCTGGTCAGATCATGTCTGCAGCCACACTGATCGCGAACAACCCGAAACCCACCGATGCCGACATCGATGCCGCCATGGCCGGTAACTACTGCCGATGCGGCACCTACCTTCGCATCCGCGCTGCGATTCATAAGGCAGCGGGTACAGCATCGAACCAAGGCGCACTTTGGTATGACGCGTCCGCCCGGACGGAGCAAACCGCATGAACGACATCAACCAAATCGCTTCTGCCGTTCGTAGTGCTTCACGTGGAACAATCGATCGCCGCGGCTTTCTCAAGCTGACAGGTCTATTCGGGGGCGGCTTTGTGCTTGCTGCTGCACTGCCTCGCGCCTTCGCTGCTGAAAATTCAAGCGACGACGCAGTTCCGCTGGTTCAAGTGAACGAACTCAACGCCTTCATCAAGGTAACAACGGACGGGCGCATCCAGATCTATTCGGCCAACGCCGAGATGGGTCAAGGCATCAAAACCACATTGCCGATGATCATCGCCGAAGAAATGGGTGCGAACTGGAGTGATGTGGAGGTTCTGCAGTCTCCCGTGAACGAACTCTTGTTTGGGCCACAAATGGCCGGTGGGTCTACCACAGTTCCGAGAACGTGGGACCAGATGCGTCAGATGGGTGCAGCCGCGCGTGAAATGTTCATCAGCGCCGGGGCGCTGATCATGGAAGCGCCACGCGAAGAACTCACGGCAGCGAATAGTCGTGTAACTCATACGTCCGGGGATTTCCGTACTTTCGCGCAGCTCGCGTCCCTCGCTGCCAAACAGGAAATGCCGAAACTCGACACCCTCGAATTCAAGGAGCGCGCCGACTACACGATCATCGGCAAACCCATCAGTGGCGTGGACAACAGAGCCCTTGTCACCGGCCAATCGTTGTTCGGCATCGATGTACGTGTGCCTGGCATGGTTTACGCGGCCTATCAGAAATGTCCTGCCATCGGCGGCAAAGTGATCAGTGCCAATACCGATGAAATTCGAAGGCTTCCCGGCGTGATCGATTGTTTCATCGTCAAGGGCAATCAGAACGTGATGGAGCTGCTCGACGGTGTCGCCATCGTCGGCACATCGACTCACGCCGTGTTCACGGCCAAGCAGAAGCTCGTGGTGCAATGGGATGAGTCCACCGCTTCTAAGGACAGTTGGACGAAGATGGTCGCCGACGCCAAAGCCCTGCACGGCAAACGCGGTGGCGATCCGGTAGTGAAAAAAGGCGATGTGGACGCACAATTCAACGATCCACAAAACACCACCCTGTCGGCGTTTTACGAATACCCCTACGTTTCTCACCTGACCCTAGAACCAATGAATTGCACCGCTCACTACAAAGCGGCAACCGCTGGCGGCAAAGCTTCTGCAGAACTATGGGTGCCGAACCAGGGTCCGGGCCGTGTGTTTGGCCCCATGAAAACGATGTTTGGCCTCGAAGAGGATCAGGTGACGATTCACCAGATGCGCCTGGGTGGCAGCTTCGGCCGCCGCATCTTCACCGAGTACATCTGTGAAGCCACGGATATCTCCAAGAAGGTCGGCAAACCGGTAAAACTCACGTGGACGCGTGAAGACGATATTCGTCACGACTTCTTCCGTGTCGGCGGCTTCCAGTCTGTGAAAGGTGCAATCGACAAAGCCGGCAAGCTGGTCGCTTTCGAGAACCACCACATCGGCGCCCAACAGAATGGCCAACCCGCCATTGGTAGTGGCTTCACGGCCAACGAGTTTCCGCTGGAGACCATCGACAACGGCTTGGTCACCAACACGATGTTCGACGTGCGCACGCCCTGCGGCCCATGGCGCGCGCCCCGCTCCAATACCAACGCGTTTGTCGTGCAGTGCTTTCTCGATGAACTCGCACATGCCGGCAAACGAGACTTCCAGGAGTTTCTGCTGGAGATTCTTGGGCCGTCAAAGTGGATCGAAAAAGACAACATTCGCTCCATGCACACAGGACGTGCTGCAGGCGTCATAAAACTCGCCTGCGAAAAAGCAGGTTGGGGACGGCGAATGCCAAAGGGCAGCGGGCTCGGGCTTGCCTTCTTTTTCAGCCACGCCGGTCATATCGCTGAAGTTGCAGAAGTTGAGGTGGATGAGAACAAACGCCTTAAGGTAAAGCGCGTCACCGTTGCTGTAGACGTCGGCCCCATAATCAATCCGTCAGGCGCGGTCTCACAGGTGCAAGGTGCTGTCATCGACGGTCTCTCCACCATGATGACCCAGAAGATCACCATGGAGGGCGGACGCATCCAGCAATCGAACCTTAGCGACTATCCCGTGTTGCGGATGCCGTCGGCACCACCGGTCATCGACGTGCACTTCATAGAGAGTGACTATCGCCCGACAGGTTTGGGTGAACCAGCGCTGCCCCCACTGGCACCTGCCGTCGCCAACGCCATCTTCGCGGCGACGGGGCAACGCGTGCGGAAGATGCCGTTGTCGGATGAGGGTTATTCGATCTAACCGCGTGGCTGGAGCGGCTCCAAAGCCGCTCCAGCTCGAGTTCGTCACCGGGGAGTGGGTTTCCGCCCCTCAATATAATCGTCAATGAGCTCGTGGTAGCGGCGAACTCGCTTTTCTTGTTGTGAGAGATACACGCCTTTGAAGCCTCGGGATCGAAACCCGGTCTGTTGTGTCAGAAACACCCGCATATCGTCTTCGATGCCCGGACCAATAGACTCACTGGCGTAGTCGATCCAAGTCACTTCACAGTCCGGACCTTCATGCAGCTGCGTTCCCATCGCCAACTCACTATTCCGAATCGCCGCCGGACTCGAATACCACCAGTTATCGAAGACGCACTGCTCCGGATCCTTGTAGTGCGGTCGTGCGCGCAAGAAGTGGAACCCATCTGCCCAGAGGGATACGGCGAAGTTCGGAAACAGGGTGTAATGAAACGCATCGGTGAGTTGTTCATCCGGCACGTTCGCGTAGTGGGTGTAACCCCGTGCAGGACCTAACTTTCGCTTTGCCGCTTGCAGTGCTGCCCGCGTACCTTCGGGATTGCCTTTGAAATCTGCAGGGTCGATGTCCCATGACCGCAGCGAGCCCGCCAGCGGTTCACGAAGGGTGCCGTCTTTGTCGGTCTGCCCTGATCCGTACCCGGCCTGCATGACCATACGATTATGGCCTTCGTCAGACAGGTCGAATCGGGTTTCTTTGTAGTACGTATTGAGGTTGCTGCTGATCTTCTTACGATCCGTGTCGGGTGTTGCTGCCATGTGCACCGTCGGCACGTGATAGGACTCGTTGAAGTTGTCGAGTACGATCTTCCAGTTGCACGGCACTTTGGCTGAGCGCGCCATCGTGCGTTGCCATGCCTCCAGACCAAGACGGCTCCACTCTTCCCAGATCGGTCCGAGGTACTCCTTCAAGGGGATGCAATCCGGATCCATGTTGATCCAGACGAAGCCGGCGAAGGTTTCGCAGCGTACCTCAGCGAGGCGAACGTTTTGGCAAGGATCACCTTCAAGAAAATCTTCGCGGTCAGGCGCAAAGTTCAGCGAACCATCGGGCATGAAGGCCCAACTGTGATAACGACACACAAACCGCTTCACGCTGCCCTTCGGCCCGTCTACGAGCGGATTACCGCGGTGTTGGCACACGTTATAGAACGCTTTTACGCCGCCGTCTTTCTGGCGGACCATAAGGATCGATTCACGACCTACTTCTTCCATCTGCCAGTCACCGGGCTTCGGGAGTTCTGATTCGCGTCCGAGCAGCAGCCAGACTTTGGTCCACATGTGCTCCCATTCCTTTTCAAAAAACTCCGCTGAGGTATAGCGGTAACCTGGAATGGAATGTCCCCGGGTGTTTTGATCCGGCCACTTGTCAAGTACCGGGTGGTTGATCGCCTCGGCCATGATTGCCTTCTCCTCTGTGTATGCAGTCTCTATAGACCCTGCTCAGATCGCTTGCAAGGCGCATAGTTCGTCAGTAAATCAGAAACTGTCACCGGGTATACGCACAAAGCCTTCCATGAGGATGCGTTGACTGCGACTCATACTGGCCTTGGTGACGGTCCACTCGCCATTAACCTGCGCCGCTTGCGCACCTACCCGCAAAGTTCCGGAGGGATGTCCGAATCGAACCGCGCTCTTGAGGCCGCCTCCCGCTGCCAGATTAACCAGCGTTCCCGGGATCGCAGCCGCGGTGCCAATTGCAACCGCAGCAGTGCCCATCATAGCGAG
>SXGR01333460.1_pt1 | contig 18251 bp, 17 predicted proteins | sample 3174711 | NCBI WGS metagenome assembly SXGR01 (sample SAMN11356860, study PRJNA531348) | freshwater metagenome | isolation source: freshwater sample F1-60 | place: China: Fuxian Lake, Yuxi | collected 2017-12-25
CGCAGCACTCGGTCAATGAGCTGCGGCGGATCGGTATTCAGCCCGACATGCTGCTCTGCCGCAGCGAGGGGGAGCTGTCGGTTGACATCCGCAAGAAGATCGCTCTCTTCGCGTCGCTGCCGGTTGAGGCAGTGATCTCAGCCAAGGACGTCGGCGATATTTACGAAGTGCCGCTTTGGTACTGCGAGCAGAAGGTTGATGATTTTATCTGTAGCGAGCTTGGGCTCGACGCCGCTGCTGCAGACCTGAGCGAATGGGGCGCGATCGTCACGCGCGCCGCCGAGGCAACGTCGCCGGTGAAAATCTCACTGGTCGGCAAGTACATTGCGCTTGCCGATGCCTACAAGTCGGTCAGCGAGGCTTTGATGCACAGCGGCAATCTCGCCGGCGCCAACGTTGAAATTGATTGGGTTGATTCGGAAGATTTGATCGATGACGCAGTTGCGCTCGAGCGGCTCGGCGGCGCCGACGGAATCCTCGTTCCCGGCGGCTTCGGCGGTCGCGGCATCGAAGGCAAGCTTCGCGCCGTGCGCGTGGCGCGCGAGCAGAAGATCCCGTACCTGGGCATCTGTCTCGGGATGCAGATGGCGGTATGCGAGTTTGCTCGCTCCGTGGCTGGGATGGACGGCGCCAATTCGACCGAGTTCGACCTTGAAACAGAGTGGCCGGTGATCGACCTGCTGCCGGAGCAGAAAGAGGTTTCCGATCTGGGCGGGACGATGCGGCTGGGCGCCGACCCGATTAAGCTGCACAGCGGCACAATCGTTCGTGAGTGCTATGGCGAGTCGGTCGTCTACGAGCGCCACCGCCATCGCTACGAGGTTTCAATCGCGCTGCGCAAGAAGCTTGAGCAAGCAGGGTTGGTTGTTAGCGGAACGTCGCCGGATGAGCGGCTCGTTGAGGCCGTTGAGTTGCCTGCCGACATCCATCCATTCTTCGTCGCCGCTCAGTATCACCCGGAGTTCAAGTCGCGGCCGGAGCGCCCAGCTCCGCTCTTCCGTGAGTTCGTCGCGGCAGCCTTCGCGGCTCACGGTGGCCTCGCGCAAGCCGACGTCGAGGGCGATGCGCAAGCAACTGGCCGTATTTCCTGATCGAAGCTGAGATGCGGCCCGCCTCGGAGCTCGAGTCCCGTCGCCTCAGCGAAAGCTTCGGCTCGCTCTGTGCGATCCCCAGCCCTTCGCGATGCGAGGGCGCTGTCGCGGCCTACGTCCGCGCCCAGCTCGAACAGATCGGCGTCGAGGTCACCGAGGACGATGCCGGCGGTCTGATCGGCGGACAGAGCGGAAACCTGCTGGCGCGGATCGGTCAGCGAGGCGGTCGTTCGGTGCTGTTCTGCGCCCACCTTGACACCGTGCCCCACGAAGGCCCAGTCGTCCCGGTGATCGTCAATCGTGCGTGGGAGAGCGAAGGCGACACGATTCTCGGCGCTGATAACAAGGCAGCGGTTGCTGTGCTGTTGGAGCTGGCGCGGCGGGCAAAGCTCGAGGGAGCTCCGGTTGATCTGGAGCTCTGCTTTACCGTCGCCGAGGAGCCTGGATTGCTCGGCGCCAACGCGCTCGACGTTACGCAGCTGCGCTCGCAGCTCGGCTATGTCTACGACCACGCTACGCCGATCGGGGAGATCATCGCGGCGTCACCAACGCACATTCGCTGGCGCGCTGATATCCGCGGCCAAGCGGCTCACGCAGGAATCTCTCCGGAGGATGGCCGCAGCGCGATCACGACCGCAGCACGCGCAATCGCGCTGCTCCCCGACGGGAGGCTCAACGCCGAAAGCACCGCCAACGTCGCACGGATACGAGGCGGCGGCGCCGGCACGAACGTCGTCCCGGAGCACTGCCAAGTTGACGGCGAGGTGCGCTCGCTGGAGGAGGGGCGCGCCGAGCTGCTCGCCGAAGAGGTCGCTGAACGCTTTCAGGACGCAGCCAACGAGCCGAGCTGCCAGTGCGACCTTGACCTGACGATCGAGCGCTCCTTCACCGGTTACAAACTCGCCGATGATGAGGCTGGCGTGGTTGCGGCACGGGCAGCGCTTGAGCGCTGCGGTTATCAAGCGAAGATGGTCGTTAGCGGCGGTGGATCCGACGCCAATGCCCTCCGCGCCAAGGGCTTCGATTGCACCAACCTTGCAAACGGCACGCAGAATCCGCACCAGTCGAGTGAGCGCGTCGAGCTCGCCGAGCTGGAGGGAATGCTCAACGTGACATTCGCGCTGATCGACGTCTTAGGGGAGGATTAGTCGATGCTCGTCCTTCAAGAGGGAACGGTGACCGATACCGGGCCGCTCGCAGCCGAGCAACAGCTGCTCGTCGACGTCCCCGGCCGCGGCGTGCGGCCGGCAACCGCCGACACGGCTCTGCTAGGCCGCTGTGAGGTTGGTGACAGCGTGATCGTTAACACGCAGGCCGCGGATCTTGCGCTCGGTTCCGGCGGGTTTGACGTCGTCCACGTCAACCTCACGCGCGGCCTTGGCGGGGAGGGGGTTGAGGGCGCTCACGTGATGAAGCTCAACTACAGCTCACTTCAGCACGCCGTTCTGCCGGTCGAGGATGGCAACGGCGAGTTGCCCGATCCAAGGCCGGTTGGCGTCTGTCTCCTCCACGGTCAGCTCGCTCCATTCGCGTGGGCTGTCAACGAGGCGCGGCAAGGAACGCAGCTCGGTTACGTTCAGGGCGGTGGAGGTGCGCTGCCAGGAGGCCATTCGCGGACCGTGATTGAGCTGCGCGACAGTGGCTTGCTGGCCGGCACGATTACGGCCGGGGCCTGCTACGGGGGAGAGTATGAGGCGATCACGTTGGCCGGCGCAATCGCCCACGGCATCGGCGAGCTCGGCTGGGAGGCAGCGGTAGTCGCGCCGGGGCCCGGGATCATTGGATCCGGCTCGCGTCTGGGTCATGGTGGGATGGCGGCGCTCGATGCCGCTCATACTGCGCTCGCGCTCGGCTGCCCGGTGGTCGTCACGCCACGGATGTCGAACGGCGATGCGCGTGATCGCCACAATGGCGCCTCACACCACACGCAGACCGTGCTCGACCTGCTGCTCGCTCCAGTCACCGTCGCAGCACCGCGGGGCGGGGGCGCGGAGATCACGCGCGGCTGCGGCCACGAGATCATCGAAGTCGATGTTGGGCTCGCTTCGTACGGCGCCAGTGGCCTGCCTGGAACCACGATGGGCCGCTCAATCGAAGATGACCCACTCTTCTTCGGCGCTGCGCTCGCCGGTGGCGCGCTGCTTGCGGTAGCGATCGACGCCGCACCTTAGCTGCGCTGTGTTCGCGCAGCGACTGTTGCAGCGGTAAGGAAGCACAGCTCCGACGGCGAACCCCACGCCAATGGCGATCACGACGACAGCCTCGCAGCGAACCTTCCAGCACCACGTGCTTGATTTTCTCGCCTACCTCGAGTTGGAACGGGGGCTCTCCCGCAATACGCTCGGCGCGTATCGAACCGATCTGATGCAGTTTGGCCTCTATCTCGAAGAGAGCGGCGTGAGCGCTCTCACGGCAGGTCACGGCGAACTTGCCAGCTTCCTCGACCAGCTCACCAGCGGCGGTTCCGACCGAGCCCCGGTAGCGGCGGCAACGCTGCAGCGCAAGACGGCCTGCCTGCGCTCGTTCTATCGCCATCTGCGCCGCGAGCAGCTGATCATGCACGATCCGACCGCCGACCTGCGCGCGCCGCGTAAGACGCGTCGCCTTCCGAAGGTTCTTAGCCGCGATCAGGTGAACGCGCTGTTGGCCGCGCCGCAGGGCAATACGCCAGCCGCGCAGCGCGACCGCGCGCTACTGGAGCTGATGTATGCCTGCGGCTTGCGCGCATCTGAGGCGACCGGGCTACTGGTTGGCGAGATCGATCTTGACGAAGGTGTGATGCGTGCGCGCGGAAAGGGCTCGAAAGAGCGACTAATTCCGGTTGGCAGCGCCGCGGTAGGCGCGCTGAGCGTTTACCTCGAAGTGGCACGGCCAAAGCTCGTCGGGATCGGCGATGAGGAACACCTCTTCGTCAATCAGCGCGGCGGCGCGCTAACCCGTCAAGGGCTCTACAAGATCGTCCAAGGCCACGCCCGCGCAGCCGGGCTCGCAGGCCTGATGAGCCCGCACACGCTCCGGCACAGCTTCGCGACCCATCTACTCGCCGGCGGCTGCGACCTGCGAGCGCTCCAAGAGATGCTCGGCCACGCCGACATCGCGACGACCCAGATCTACACGCACCTTTCAGCCGAGCGACTGAAGGACCAGTACTTCGGAGCCCACCCGCGGGCGACGATCGGTCAGGCTGGTTGAATTCAGCGCAGCCGACGGCCGACGCGCCTATCCTCGGCGGTGATGCCAGAGTTGCCTGAAGTCGAAACGATCCGCCGTCAGCTCTCGCCTGCGCTGGCCGGCAAGCGGATCGAGCGGCTTGAGGTGCTCGATCCCAAGTGGGGCAGTCCGATCGCCGCCGCCGAGCTGGCCTTGCTGATCGAAGGGCGGACGATTGAGCAGCTGGGGCGCCGAGGCAAGTATCTGATCTTCGATCTCGGCAACGAAGTTTTCCTCGTCTGCCACCTAAGGATGACCGGTAATTTCCTCTACGACGCAGCTGGGGACGTCGCCTATCAGCGCGCGGTCTTCGAGCTTGAGGGCGGGCACGCGCTGCGATTCACCGATCCGCGCCGGTTCGGAACGGCCGAAGTGGTGGCCGGGGGGGAGGCGCTTGACGAGTACTTCGCTGGCAGGCTCGGGATCGAACCCTTCTCGGGAGAGCTGGATGGAGCCACGCTGCGGTCACTGGCCGCTGACAAGAAGACTTCGATCAAAGCTTTCCTGCTCGACCAACGGGCGGTCGCCGGGATCGGCAACATCTACGCCGACGAAGCGCTCTTCCGCGCCGAGGTCCACCCAATGCGCCAAGCCGGGCGCCTAAGGCCGGCGCAGTACGAACTTCTTGCAGCGACGATCCAGCAGGCTCTCCAAGCGGGGCTTGACGCCGGCGGCGCCACAATTGACGATTTCCGCCACGCCGATGGCCTCTACGGGAGCTTCCAAGACGAGTTTCTCGTTCACCGGCGCGCAGGCGAGCCGTGCCCGCGTTGCGGTAATGAGGTCGAGAAGATCGTTGTCGCGGGCAGAGGGACATACCTCTGCGCGCGCTGCCAGCCGCGCCCGCGCGGAGCGCTCAAACGCCGAGCAGCTGATCGAGCTTCCCACTCTGGTCGGCAGCAATGAGTTCTTGGAAGCCGCCGACCAGCTCGTCGCCGACGAGAATCTGCGGGAACGTCATCATCCCCGTCCTCTCGTTCAGTGCGTCGCGGCCTTCGGCGTCCATGCTGAGGTTGATCTCCTCGAACGGAATCTCACGCGCGCTCAGCAGCGCCTTGGCTTGCGCGCACAGCGGGCAGGAAGTTGATGAGTACAAGACAACGTTTCGCATAGGAGTAAATGTAGCGATGCCGAGGGGCGCGGCCTGATCGCTGGGCCAGTGAAAACGGAGGCGGTCGTGCTCCGTTCAATTCGTTATGGCGATGCCGACCGCATTCTTCACGTTTACACGCCGATGCGCGGCAAGCTCAGCGCGATCGCAAAGGGCGTGAGGCGCTCGAAGAGCAGGTTTGGCGGCCGCCTTGAGCCTTTCTTCAGGCTCAACCTTGAGCTCCACGAAGGCCGCAGCGATCTGATGAACGTGACCGGCGCAGAAACGATCAGCGCTTACACAACGTTACGCGCCGATGAGCAAGCGCTCGACGGCGCCGCGCGCGCCTGCGATTCGCTCGGGCGCGTCTTCGACTCCGGCGAGCCTCACCCGGAGGTTTTCAACCTGCTTTGCAGCGCGCTCACATTGCTCGATCAGAGCCCTGAGAAGGCGACCGATGCATTTCAAGTCGCCTTCCGCCTGAAGCTGCTGCTGGCGGCGGGCTTTGCGCCGCAGCTAGCGGCCTGCGCTAGCTGCGGCGAGGCAGACGAGCTGGTTGGCTTCTCGCCGGCCGCAGGCGGCGTGATCTGTGCTTCCTGTGAAGCCGGTTCGTTCGAGCTTGACGGCGATACTCATCGCTTCCTGACGGAGGCCCTCGGCAGCTCCTTGGCGCAGACACCGACCGCCGACCGGCGCGTGATCTCGCTTGCCGACCGTGCGATTAGCGAAACCGCTGCCCACCACGGTCAGGTGCGCTTGAAGGCGATCGCTTGAAAACTTTGACGGCTGGTTGCGTTGGGCTGCGAGAATGAAGGCGATGGATCCACACGCCAATCCGGGCCTCGTTGCCGCCGAGTTCGCAGAGCGCCAGCAGGCGCTCGAAGCGGAGCTACTCTCGCCGCTGGCTGCCCGCTCATGGCCAGCGCACCGACTCGTTGACGAAGCCGACTGCGGCCTTCGCTCGCCGCTCCAGCGCGACCGCGACCGCATTGTCCACTGCAAAGCGTTCCGCCGCCTCAAGCACAAGACGCAGGTTTTTGTCTCGCCTGAAGGTGATCACTATCGCACTCGGCTAACACACACAATCGAAGTGACGCAGATCGCGCGGACCGTCGCTCGTGCGCTGCGTCTCAACGAAGATCTAACCGAGGCGATTGGGCTTGGCCACGACCTCGGCCACCCACCGTTTGGCCACATCGGCGAAGCGGTGCTCGACAAGTGCTTGAAGGAGCGCTTCGACGGCGGCTTTCGCCACTACGAGCAGTCGCTGAGAGTCGTCGACGTGCTTGAGCGTGATGGGGTGGGGCTCAACCTGACGGCAGACGTGCGGGACGGTATCGCCTGCCATTCGGGGCGTGCGCCGGCGCCGCGGACGCTCGAAGGCGCAATCGTCCGCCTCGTTGACAGGATCGCCTACATCAACCACGACATTGACGACGCAACGCGGGCTGGCGTCGTCGCCGAGGCCGATCTCCCGACCGACCCAATCGCCACGCTCGGCCAAACCGGCTCAGCCCGGATCGACTATCTCGTCCACGATCTCGTCGAGCACTCGCAGGCCGCTGGAGCGATTGTCCAAGGAGCGGAGGCCGGCGCGACGATGGATGAGCTGCGCACTTGGATGTTCGACAACGTTTACCTCGGGCCAAGTGCCCGCGCCGAGCACGGTCGAATTGAGCGGGTGATCGCAACGCTGTTTAACCATTACGCAAGCGATCCCGATCGGATTCCCGACGCCGGCGGCGCCCCCGGCGCTGGCCTTGATCGCCGCGTCACCGACTATCTCGCAGGGATGACCGACCGCTACTGCATCCGCGTCTTCGAGCAGCTGACCGTGCCGGAGTCGTTCGCCGCGTAGGCTGCAATCAATGCCGCTCTACACCGACGACTCAATTGAGCGCCTGCGCCAGACGGTTGACATGGCAGAGCTCGTTGGCGCGAAGACAGAGCTGAAGCGTTCCGGCCAGCAGCTGATGGGGATCTGCCCGTTCCACGATGAGCGCAGCCCGTCGTTCAGCGTCGATCCCGTCCAGAAGGTCTTCCACTGTTTTGGCTGCGGCGAAGGGGGCGACCTCTTCAAGTTTGTTCAGCTAACCGAAGGGCTCAACTTCCGCGAGGCCGTCGAGTCGCTCTCCGATCGCTACGGCGTGCCTATGGAACTAACCGAAGAAGACCCTCAGGCCGCGCAGCGCCGTGAGAAGCGTGACCGCCTGCTCGAACTGCTGGAGCGCACAGCTGCGTTCTACGTGCGCAACCTTTGGGAGTCGCCGGAGGCAGAGGATTCGCGTGAGTACCTGAAGGCGCGCGGGCTCGAAGAGGCGCTGCTGCGCGAGTTTCGCGTCGGCTACGCGCCAAGCGCCTGGGACAAGGTCTTGGTCGCTTCGCGCCAAAAGGGTTACAGCGAAGAGGAGCTTTGGGACGCTGGGCTGACGGCGAAGAACCAGAAGGGCAACGTTTACGATCGTTTCCGTCGCCGGATCACCTTCCCACTCTGCGACAGCCGCGGGCGCGTGCTCGGTTTCGGCGCCCGCGCTGTTGGCGCCGACCAGCAGCCGAAGTACCTCAACAGCTCGGAGAACGCTGTCTTCCACAAAGGCCGCCAGGTCTATGCCGCTGATCTCGCCCGCGCCGCCGCTGCAAAGAACGGCGAAGTAATTCTCTGCGAGGGTTACACCGACGTGATCGCGATGCATCAGGCCGGACTGCGCAACACGGTTGGGCTGATGGGCACCGCGCTGACCGAGGATCAGGTCTCTGAGCTGGCGCGGATGGCCCCGGTCGTCGCGCTCGCGCTCGACGCCGACAGTGCAGGTCAGGAGGCGATGATCCGCGCCGCGAAAGTTGCCGAAGGGCGGAAGCTTGAGCTGCGCGTCGTGCCGCTTCCGGCAGGGAACGATCCGGCAGACATCGTTCAGCAAGAGGAGCCTGAGGTGATCACGAAGCTGGTCGCCGGCTCTGTGCCTTTCGTCCGCTTCCGCGCAGACCGAGCACTGCTGCTCGCAGACCTCGCGACAGCGGAAGGGAAGGATCGCGCCGTCAGTGAGCTGGCGCCGATCATCACGCCGCTGCCGGCCAGCGCGATGCGCGACGAGCTGACAGAGCTCGCGGCCGCCGCGCTCGGCGTAAGCGGCGCAAAGCTGACCGAATGGCTAGGCCGCGCGCGCCCGCTTCCAGCGCCAGAGCGCGCGGCATCTGCTCCCGCCGCCGCTCAAGCCGACGCCCCGTCGCCGCAGCCAGCGCCGACCGTGATCGACCCCGGCGCGCGGGTTGAGCGGGCATTCCTCGTGCAGTGCCTTGCCGAGCCGGCTGTCGGCAGGGAGGCGCTGGCGGCGATGGATCTTGAAGCCGAGTTCGTCAGCCCTCTCTTCCTCCGCGCGGCTCAGCTAATCCTCGCCACCCCTGCCGGCGGCGAGATTCACGCTCCGCCCGAAGACGAGGAGCTCAGCCGCACGCTCGCGGAGCTGCAAGTCAGGGCAGTCCAGAACGCGAGCTCGAACGCTGCGCTCAAGGCCGAAGGCCTGCGCCTAAAGGCGGCTCGCACCGAGCGTGAGATTCGCGTTGCCCAGCAGAGCGACCCGAACCTGCTCGTGGCGCTCGTCGAGCAGCGTGAAAGCTTGCGCGACCAAATTGAGCGCGAGGTTGAAGAGAGTCTTGAACAGACGCGCGAGGCTCAGAGCTAGCGCGGGCCGCGGCGCATCTGAATAGTCACTTCGCGCTCGCACTCTTCCAGCAGCTCACCGGTCTGGGAATCGGTGCTGTTGCCCAGCAGCCTAAGACGAGCAGTGCCGCGACCGTTGGAGCCAAGCACTCCGCTGATTCGAACTGCAGCACGGCGGCCGGTACTGACCGCTCTTGTGTTGATCACAAACCGGTTGCGGGCCATCGTGGCGCGGACACCGTTGTTGTAAATGCTGAAGGCGACCTTGTTGACGCGGCCGTCAGATCTGTCGGTGCAATCCATCACGGACTGGAGTGTCTTGATTGAAACCTTGCCTGAGCTTGTCTTCAGCACCAGAGTCTCTCTGATGAAAATAGTCGAGGTGCCGCCAAATCCGCTCCAGAGTACAGGTGCAGCGGCTGTGGCCGCGGTAGGCGAGGCCGATGCGGCGGCAGGAACAGCGAGAAGGCCAGCGGCAATCAGCGCGATCAAGAAACGTTTCACTCCCGGAGCCTAGCTAATTGCGCATCCCCGAGCGCCGGTTCTCCAACCTCGGCACTCAGCGTGGCGTGCGCGCGGTTCGCCACAGCGCGGCGGGCAGGTCGACGAGTTTGTCTGGCAGTGCCGCCGACGGGGAGACGCCAGGGTGATGGCCGGCAATCCGTACGCGAAGCGCCCGGTGGCGGATGCGAAAGCGCAGCGGCGGACTGAGCGTCGTTGCCTCGCCGTCGATTCCCGCTGCTACCGGCCCGCTCGCCGCCAGCTCGATTTCCGGCGTCGTCCACTCACGCCAGGGTCGCCGAAGCACTCCATCCCCTGAGCGCGGTGTCGCGGTTTCAAAGACGGTCACGCCGAGCAGGCCGTCATCGATCGAAGGTCGCGTTCCGGACGAGAGCATGCGGCCGACGCGGTAGCGGTTGTTGGAAATCAGGATCGCGACCGCGTCCTCGGCCTCGCCGCTTTGATCGCCGCCAACCCACTCGAGCTGGAAGCCGCTGCCGTCGGGGCCCGCTACCTCAGGGGCCAGATCCAGCAGAGTGCGCAGCTTCGCACCGCGATAATCCTCGCGCTGCACGGCCTCCGCGTAGAGCCCGAGCGAAACATTGTTGACGAAGACGCGATTATTGACCTCGCCAAGGTCTATCCGCTTTTCGGCGCCTTTGACGAAGGCGTCGAGAGAGCCGATGAGGTCGTCGCGATCAACGCCAAGGTCGAGCGCAAAATGGTTGCGGGTGCCGGCCGGGATGCAGGCGAAGGGGAGGTCATTCTCAGCTGCTATCGCGGCCACGATCGCCTGCGTCCCGTCGCCCCCCGCGGCTGCCAGCGCGTCGGCGCCGAGAGCGATTTCGGCGAGAACCAGCTCGCGCAGGTCATCGTCGCGGCGAAGCTCGATCGGCTTGATCCCGCGCGCCCGTGCCTCATCAGCGAGCCCTACCGCCAGCGCCTTGCCGTCGCCCGATTTTGGATTCCAGAACATCACGGCTGCGCTCGGCGGCAGCGCAGGTGCGAGCTTGGATCGAACAGAGAAGGCTCCACGTGCGAGCCAGATGGCGCAACCCCAGAGCACGATTGTTGCGACGTCGGCGACTAGGTGAATGCTGCCGAGGAGCACAATCACGCTCGCCGCCGCGGCCAGCGCCGCTGCAGTCAGTTCAATCACCCGCCTTGCCCCGCGGTGGATCACGCAGTCGAGGGCAAATAGGGCCGAGCCCAGCAGCAAGGCGGCGGCAATCAGGTGGTTCGGGAAGCTCTCGAGCGTCGCAACGATCGCCGTAACCGAACCGAGCGCCAACAAGCTCAGCGCGGCAGCCGCCTTGCTGCGAGTGCGGTCGTCGGTTCGAGGCCGGGCGCTGGTCATCTGTCCGCAGGGTAAGGGCTCGGAAGCAGCTCCGGGGGTGGGACTCGAACCCACAACCTAACGATTAACAGTCGTTCGCTCTGCCATTGAGCTACCCCGGATCGCTCAGCGCCGCTTGGCGACGCAGCGAGCTGCATGGTACGACACCGCCGCAGAGTGGCGCGGATTCACTTCAGCTAGCGGCGAGCTGCTCGAGCAGCTCGGTCGCCCTCGACGCCGGGTCGTGTTGCTCGAACCAAGCTTCAAACTGGCGCGCCTTCGCTCTCAGCGACGGCTCGAGCAGCGCGCGTTCGGTCGCCGCGCGAATTGTGCGGGGCGATGCAAGGCGCGGCGCGACGCGAACGCCTGCACCTGCCCAGGCGGCGCGCGCAGCGTTCTCGGCCTGATCGCCTCCGGCTGGCACAACTACGGGCACCGCGCCGCTAGCCAGCACGCGCGCCAGCGTTCCGTGGCCGCCGTGGTTGATCACGACGTCGCAGTGGCGCATCGTTTGGGCGTAGCTGATCCACTCGACGAGCGTGACGTTGGCCGGGAGTTCAATCGGCTCGGCCAGCTGGCGACGGTTCCAAGTCGCCAGCACGCGGACCCCGTCGAGCTGCCCCAACCCGCGGACACTCGCCCGCAGCAACTTGTGCTGCGGGTCCTGTGCGGTTGATGGGGCGACGAGTACTAGCGGGCCGTCGCCCGACGGCAGCGCGACCGGCTCCGTGGGCGGTTCCCAGATCAGAGGACCGATGATCTCAGTCGCCGGTTCAGCCGGGCGCGGGTATTCGAGCCCCGGGAAGCTGGCGACCATCGTCAGCTGGCGCGAGAGCCCGCTGTGAAGATGTTCGCGCGGCGGCAGGCCAAGGCGTCGGCGGGTTTCGTTCAGCTCCGCGCGCCCGCTCTCGAGCCCCCGATTGGTCGCCGGACGAAGGGTTCGCCAAAGTTTGCGCCCGAGCGCCGTCCGCGGCGGCAGTGCGCCAACCGAGTAGGGCGGTGCACCGGGCGCCGTGCGCGGATCAACGTGGGGGACGAGCGTTGCGACCTTCACGCCGGCCCGCTCAGCGGCCAACGCGGGCGCCAGCGTCAAGACGTCGTGGACGACGATCTCCGGGTCACATTCGGTCACGAGCGGCTGCGTCTCCTCCGTGGCCCTCAGCACCGCTTGGTAGGGCTTCAGTGGTGCCTCACGGGTAGGGAAGACCGGATACTCAGGCGCGGGCGCGAAGGCCAGTCCTTCACCGAGCACGACCTCCTCCCACTGGCGCCCCGTTTGAAGCGTCACCTCGTGGCCAGCGGCGCGTAGCGCACGGCCAAGCGCGATCATCGGAAAGGCATGGCCCGGATCGCCGAAGGCGCCGAGCAGCAGTCGCACGGAGCCTCAGTCTGCCGCCAGCTCGGCGATTAGCCGCAGCTGCGTGATCCGCTCTTCGCGCGTGAAGGCGACCGGACTGACGCCAAGTGTGCCGACACCTGCGTCGCGGTAGGCGGCGATCCGTTCACGAACGTGGTCGGCCGGGCCGCAGATCGCAACCATGTCGATCAGTTCATCGGGCAGCGCAGCCATCGCTTCATCCTTCTTGCCGTCGAGGTAGAGATCCTGAACCTCCTGGGCGGCGTCGTCGAAGCCGTAACGTCGGACCAGCTGGTTGTAGAAGTTCTGTTCGCGTGAACCCATCCCACCGACGTAGAGGCCAATGAACGGACGCATCAGGTTGCGCGCGTCTTCGAGGTTGTCGCTGATGTAGACCTGCACCGTCGGTGCGATGTCGATGTCGGCGAGCGTCTTACCGTTGCCGGCCCGGTCGACGCCAATCTGAAGTTCGTCGCGCATCACTGCAACGTGCTCCGGCGAGAACAGCGTTGGGATCACGCCGTCGGCGATCTCACCTGTGAGCTGTGTGTTCTTGGGCCCAATCGCGGCGATGTAGATCGGAACTTGGTCTTGAACGGTTCCAATCGTCAGCTTCAGCGCCTTGCCCGGGCCATCGGGCAACGGCAGTTCCAACGTCTCGCCGCTGTACTCGAGCCGCTCTCTCGCCAAAGTCATACGCAGCACGGCAACGTAGTCACGGGTTCGAGCTAGCTGCTTGCCGAAACGGATGCCGTGCCAGCCTTCGCTGACCTGCGGCCCAGAGGAGCCGATGCCGAGGATCATGCGGCCGTTTGAGATCTGGTCGATCGTGGCAGCCGTCATTGCCGTCATCGCCGCTGAGCGGCCCGGCATTTGGAAGATGCCAGAGCCAAGGCGAATCGTCGAGGTTTGCCCAGCGAGCCAACCGAGCACGGTCGCCGTGTCGGAGCCGTAAGCCTCGGCAGCCCAGACAGAGTCGTAGCCAAGTCGCTCGGCCTCTTGAACAATTTCGAGCTGATCTTCGCTGGTCAGTCCGAGGCCCCAATAGCCAATGTGTACGCCGAGCTTCATTTTTCCTCCTAGTTGAAACCGGGAATTGAGATTCCCCCGGGTTGTTCGAAGCGAATTTCAGGGACCATGCAGGCCGGGCTCACCTCGAGCAGGAAGGCGACGGCAGCAGCAATGTCCTCAGGCCGCATCATCGTCTCCTTTGGGACGTACTCGGCGAACGGATCGGTCATCGGTGTATCAACGAAGCCCGGGCAGAGGGCGGTGTTGCGAATCCCTGCCGGCCCGAGCTCCTTGTTCATCGCCTGCGTGAAGCCGACGACCCCGGCCTTGGTCGCCGAGTAGATCCCGAGTAACCCTTCGCCACGAATGCCTGAGATCGAAGCTGTGTTGACCACCAGCGTGCCCTTGTGCTCTTCGGCCGACTTGCGAAGCAATGGCATCGACTCGCGATAGAAGAGGAAGATCGCGCGCAAGTTGAGGTTCAGTTGCAGGTCGACATTCTTCGTCGTGAAGTTGTCGGCCAGTTCACCGAAGCCAACGCCGGCGTTATTAACCAGCACGTCAAGGCGGCCGAAGCGTTCCTCGTGACTTTTCACGACGCCGGCAATCGCCTCTTCCTCGCCGAGGTCGGCGGCGATCGATAGAACGTCGAAGCCCTGGTCGGTGAGCGTCTTAGCCGCTGCCTCCTGCTTCTCCGGTCTGCGCGCGGCGACGGTCAGGCCGTAGCCGCGCTCGCCGAGCATCTGCGCGATCGCAAGCCCGATCCCGCTCGATGCTCCCGTAACGATTGCCGCCCGCTCTGCCATTTCATGCTCCTCAGTCGATACCGTAACTGCTATTCGATCACATCGGCCGCTGCGGTAGGCAGCTGGCTCGTGGCGTTAGCTGTGGCCCTAGAATGTCGCCAATGATCCGCTTAGCACAAATAATCGCCCCGCTGCTCGCGACTCTCTCGCTCGCATCCTGCGGCGAAAGCTCGGCGCCGCCGGGCCAAGGGGGGACGGTTCAAGGAATTGCCCCATCCGAGCAAGCCGGTGAGGGCTTTCCGAAAGCCTCGTCAACCTCACTCGGCGAACTCGGGCAGCGCAACCAAGAGTCGCTGATCTTGGCCCCCAGCGTCTCGGTCTTTGAGCCGGGCAGTAACCGCTACGGCTTTGCCCTCTTTGATCCAGCGCAGAAGCAGATAGCGGGCGCTCGAGTTGCTCTCTATACGGCCAGCCGCAACGGCACCAACTTGCGCGGCCCATTTATCGCTCGCAGCGAATCGCTCGCAGTTTCGCCGCAGTACGAAAGCAAGACAAGCTCGCACGACCAGGGCTCGGCAAAGAGCGTCTACGTGGCCGACGTAGATTTCCCTGAGCGGGGCAAATATCAGGTTGTGGCGCTCGCCAAGCTCGACGGCCGCGTTGTGCTCAGCTCCGCGTTCGATGCGCAGGTCGGGGAACCGAACGGGCTGGCAGCTGTCGGCCAGACGGCGCCGAAGGTGCACACGCCGACGATCGATTCGGTCGCCGGCGATGTCGCGCGGATTTCAACCCGCTCGCCAGCCGCAACGGGGCTCTTGACGACAGACCTCTTTGATGTTCACGGCAAGAAGCCGGTCGCGCTGCTGTTCGCCACCCCGGCGCTCTGTCAGAGCCGTGTCTGCGCTCCGGTCGTCGACATTCTTGAGCAGGCGCGCGCGACCGACACGAGTGGCAAAACCGCCTACATCACGAATGAGATTTATAAAGAGAACCGCGTTGACCGCGGACTGCGCACGCAGCCCGCGGCGTTCGGTCTGCCGACCGAGCCATGGCTCTTCGTGCTCAACGGCCAAGGGAAGGTTGCTGAGCGAATCGAAGGAGCGTTCTCGCTCGCGGAGCTGCGCCGGGCGATCGCTAAAGCTGGCGGGTAGTAGCTGCCGCTTAGCTCAGGTGCATGCCTGAGATCGCGCGGCTGATTACGAGCCGCTGAATCTCTGAGGTGCCCTCAAAGATCGTGTAGATCTTGGCGTCGCGGTGCCAGCGCTCGACCGGGTACTCGCGCGCGTAGCCGTTGCCACCGAGGATCTGAATTGCCCGCTCCGTCGTCCAGACGGCGACTTCGCCCGCCTTGAGCTTGCTCATTGAGCCCTCGGCATTATTAAAGTCTTGGCCGGTGCGACCCATCCACGAGGCGCGCCATACGAGCAGCCGGGCGCAGTCAATCTCCATCTTCATATCGGCGAGCATGAAGGCGATCGACTGGTTCTCGATGATCTTGCGACCAAACTGCTCGCGCTCCTTCGAGTACTCCAGCGCATACTCGTAGGCGGCGCGCGCGATCCCTACAGCTTGGGCGCCAACGGTTGGGCGGCTGGCCTCAAAGGTCGCCATCGCGGCCTGCGACTTGTTCTTGGTTCCCTCACGGGCGCGGGCAAGGCGCTCGTCGAGCTTCTCTTTGCCGCCGAGCACGTTCTCGGCTGGGATGCGAACGTCATCGAGCAGAACTTCGGCCGTGTGGGAGGCGCGGATGCCGTGCTTCTTGACCTTCACGCCTTGGCTGATGCCCTTCGTCTCGAATGGCACCAAGAAGGCGGCCTGTCCGCGCGAGCGCAGCTCAGTGTCGACCGAGGCGACGATCACGTGGACATCTGCGATGCCGCCGTTGGTTGCCCAGGCCTTCTGGCCGTTGAGTACCCACTCGTTGGTTTTCTCGTCGAACTTGGCCCGCGTGCGCAGCGCTGACACGTCTGAGCCAGCGTCTGGCTCGGAGACGCAAAACGAAGCGACCTTTGGATCATCGACACTGCCAAAGCAGCGCGGAATCCATTCGCCGATCTGTTCGTTCGTCCCCTGGCCGAAGATTGATGCGACCGCGAGCGTCGTGCCGAAGATCGCCATGCCGATGCCGGCGTCACCCCAGAAGAGTTCCTCGTTGACAATCGGCAGCAGCAGGCCGGTCGGGTCGGCGAAAAACTGGGCCGTGCCCTCAAAGCCGTAGAGGCCGATCTTTGCTGCCTCCTGAATTACCGGCCATGGCGTCTCTTCGCGCTCGTCCCATTCCTCACCGGCGGGGCGAATTACGTCGGCGGCAAAGCCGTGAGCCCAGTCGCGAATCTCCTTCTGCTCTTCAGAGAGAGCGAGGTTGAATGGAACGGTGGCGTCCGGAGTTACTTCTGCATCGGGGATCTGCTCAGTAGTTGTCATCATTGCATTATAACTGACCGGTTGGTCAGTAAGCGTTGAGGCGGCGTAAAGCTGCTAGTCATCGGGCCGGTCGGCCCAGTGGTACTCGGTGTGCTCAGCCATCTCGCTGATCGCGAAGGTTGCGAAGCTGAGCAGCTGCGCACGGTTCAGCTCGCAAAGAACGTCCCATACAGCGCCCGTTCCCTGACGGTCGCTAAGGCCGCAGATGGCGTCCAGCGCGGTGGCTCCGCGCGTCAGCGACTGGCGGCGCTCAAGTTCCGTGCTGTCGCTGCGCAGTTCGTCGATCGCAGCGCTGCGAATCATCGCCTCAATCGACGCGCCGTCCATCTCAATCCGCTTCATCTGCCCATTTTCAGCCTTTTCGCTCACGATTCGATCCTAGCTCTTGGTCGAATTGGGAAGGAGGACGGGGGTGCGGCGTCGAAAAAGAGCAGGCCCATGAAGACAACCGGTAGTACTTCCACGACCACGCGGCGCGAGGGTAGCGGCCATCAGGCCCTTTCCACCTACATCGAGGCACGCTTCGATGAGTTCTCGCGCTCTCAAAAGGACGTTGCCCAGTACATCGTCGATCATCTCGACGAAGTCGCGTTCCAGACCGCAGAGGAGCTGGCTCGACGGGCGAACACCTCAAGCTCGACGGTCGTGCGCTTCTCGCAGGCACTTGGCTTCGAGGGCTTTCCCGAGCTTCAGGTAGCTGCGCGTGAAGAATATCGTCGCAGCGTCGCCAGTGGCCAGGAGGGCGGCGGCGCAGGCTCGGAGCCGCTCTTCGCGCTCGACCAGAACGAGTTTGAGACGGCTCTCGTTGCCGATCACCTGAACGTTGAGGAGACAGCGCGGAAGGTCTCTCGCCGCGATGTCGAGGCGGCAATCGAGTCGATCGCCAGCTCTTCGCGCGTGCTAGTCGTCGGCACCGATCAGATGGCCTTCTTCGCTTCATACCTGCGCCACCTACTGATGCTGCTCGACATTGAGGCTGAAACGGTCGCGAGTCCATCGCAGGAGGCGCTCGGCCGGCTCTCGCGCATTGACGAAGGGTCGCTGGTCGTAGGCCTCGCCGCAGGGCGACCCCACCCGCTAGTGCTGCGCGGAATGAAGCTGGCCCGTCATCGCGGTGGCACCACACTGGCGATTACCGATGCCACTCTCTCTGAGGTGGCGAAGCTGGCTCAGGTTCAGCTCTACTACTCGTCGAACTCACCGGCCTATGTACGCTCACACGTTGCCTTGCTGAGCGTGATTCAAGCGCTCGCTTATGGCGTTTACAGCCGCGACACCGAGCGCTACGCCGATCGCATAAAAGCCTTCCGCTTGAAGTAGGCGCGCGAAACATCTCTGGCGCGCGGTCTTTAGATCGCGTTGCGCCGTACACTGTTTACGATGCGCGATGAAGCAACCTTCAAAGTAAAAGCCGGCCTAGCAGAGATGCTCAAGGGCGGCGTGATCATGGACGTGATTGATCAAGAGCAGGCGCGGATCGCGGAAGCCGCAGGCGCCTGTGCCGTAATGGCACTCGAGCGCGTTCCCTCCGACATTCGCCGCGATGGCGGAGTCGCGCGGATGTCCGACCCAGAGATGATTCAGTCGATTCAAGAGGCGGTGACGATCCCAGTGATGGCGAAGGCCCGCATCGGGCACTTCGCCGAAGCTCAGGTTCTTGAAGCCCTAGAGGTCGACTACATCGACGAGTCGGAAGTTCTCACTCCTGCCGACGAGGCCAATCACATCGACAAATGGCCATTTAAAGCGCCGTTCGTCTGTGGCGCGACCAATCTCGGTGAGGCGCTGCGCCGGATCGGCGAGGGCGCCGCGATGATCCGCTCCAAG
>SXGR01170249.1_pt1 | contig 18247 bp, 17 predicted proteins | sample 3174711 | NCBI WGS metagenome assembly SXGR01 (sample SAMN11356860, study PRJNA531348) | freshwater metagenome | isolation source: freshwater sample F1-60 | place: China: Fuxian Lake, Yuxi | collected 2017-12-25
AAAGATCAAGGCATCGTGAAGTCACCGGTACGCATTGGCCCCGATGTCTGGATAGGCACGAAGGCAACCGTGTTGCGAGGGACCTCGATTGGCAATGGCAGTGTGCTTGGGGCCCACAGTCTGGTGCGTGGATCGGTTCCACCGTTTTCCGTTATGGGGGGAGTGCCGGCCCGAATTCTCAAGGACCGGCGTGAGATCTACGCGCAACAGGAGCTGCGCCGCGCGGCACTGCAAGATATTGCCCGCAAGACACAGCGGGCGGTCGTCGAGGGGCCTTCTCAGGTCATGAATTGAGTGAAGGTACGTGCGTCGAGACTAGCTAGTGCGTAATCGCGGGAATGCAGTTTCTTCGCGAGAGCATCGGCGGCGATGGTGTGTCCGGAGGCAATCAAGTTACCCAGGTCCTTGGCGGCGCAAAGATGATCGCCGATTCGCCCCCGAGCATATTCGGCTGCTGAGTCCTTCGAGACCATGAAAGCCCAGTCACTAGCAAGGGTAAGAAGCAGCTCACGGGCGAGTTGGTCCGCGGCAAGACTGCGAGTACGCCGATGCGCAGGCTCATCAAAGTACTTACGTAAGGTTTCGAGGACCTGGACCTCCAGATCGCTGTTGGCGTGCACTAAATCCTTAACCTGGTCACCTTCCCAGACGCGCCAATCCTTGCCCGAACCCCAGGACCCGTTTGCTAAGTCCACCCGACCGGCGACATGGCCAAGATCCATGGCCCCTTGCAATGTCGTCACCGTCACTCCGCACTCGGGGAGTAGGCGAAGCACTTGCGCCAACCACTTGGGTCCTTCATGCCACCAGTGGCCGAAAAGCTCGGTGTCGTAAGCGGCGACAACCAGCGGATTCACCCCTTTTCTTGATTCCCTTGTCGCCCCGAGTTCTAGGAGGCGGTCTCGGACGACGCGCACGAAATCGCGAGCGTCGCGTTCGACCGCCTGCATGGCACGCACTGGGTCGTACGGTGCTTTTTCGCGGGCAGGTGTTGTCACACTTGTTACGCGAGTCGGCCGAAACCCCCATTCATGGTCGAAGCTGTGAAAGTCTCGGTACCACTTGCCCCCCGGGTAGCCTTTACGTGGTGACCAAACTCGATAGGTAACACCAAGATCCCGTGCGAACGCAACTACCTCGCTATCGGCTACTTGCCACGCGGCCCCGGTGGATCGTCCGGCACTGTTCATCGTTGGACCATCAACCATGAAATGGGTGACACCAACTTCGGCATAGTGGTTTTCCAGGCCCGGGGTGTATGCGCACTCCGGGGCCCAAAGGCCCGTAGGTGAACTACCCCGACGCAGCAGGGCATCATCATGGCCAATGCGAAGTGCGGCTCGCACTGTTGCACTTTGATTAAGCGGTTGAAAATTATGGGCTGCTGGCCCGCCAAGAATTTCGATTACGCCAGCGTCTCGAAGCTTTCGTAAGACAGGTGAGGCACCACGTTGCCACCGAGCTTCGAATTGCTGCTGCGCCGTAAGTGCGCTCCTGAATTCCCGCGTGCCAGCTTCGCGCCGCCACGGCTCGCGGGAACCAGCCATACCCTGCGCGCGCAACTGCCAATTGGCCAGCCAAGTGTGTTGCTCTTTGATGCAATACGGGTCATCAAGTTGTGCGGCGAGCACGGGTGACACCCCTAGGGTCAACACATCGCGTTGGCCTTCATCAGCAAGGGTCTCCAGAAGCTCAATCACCGGCAGGTAGGAGGCGGACCAGGCTTGGTTCAGCCACTCCTCGCCAACGGGCCAGGCTCCGTGATGGGCCAGCCAGGGCAGGTGGGTGTGGAGCACTAGGCAAAAGCTGCCAACTGGTTTACTCACTTGACACCCAAGGCAATTAGATCCTGCGCTTCGGCTGCTCCTGATATAAGAAAGTCTGCGGAAGTTACGGATGAGACGAAGTCAATCAACTCAGGTGGCCACCTGTTTGGTTGCCCGGCAGTGACCATGGCCGCAACAATAGGGACGTGTACGTGCTCCCAGTCGGCTATCCGCTCGCCGTGGTGCAAGCCCCGCATCGTGACCTTGGTGAACCCGCAATCTGTTAACCGGTCGTGGACCTGTTCAGCGTCGAACTCTTCAACATGGAAGGGGTTAATGGGAGCGCTCTTACGGGCTAGTCCGGGTGAGAAGACAGGCCGATTTGGTGTTGCTATTACCAGGGTCCCACCAGTGCGAAGCACTCGGTGCATCTCCTGCAGATAAGTCTTGACATCCCAAATATGCTCCATGACCTGTAGCGAGACCACTAGGTCGGTACTCTGAGTCGCTATTGGCAAGGCGATCACGTTCGCCCGGATGAAACTGCTGCCGGGATAAGTAGTAGCACTATGTGACACGGCGCCTTCGTCCAATTCGATGCCAAAGACACTTCGAGCACCTGCGGTCAACAGCAATTGCGGGCCGAAACCCTCGCCACTACCGATGTCACCACATATTCGATCGAATACGTAGTTTTCGGCAACCCACCGGTAGGCCGCTTCGTGCCGAGCAAACCAATATGACTCCGTGAGTACGCCCGGCATGGTGCGCTCACCGGTTAGCTCCATGGCAAATCTGCTTCGATTATTAGGCACTTGGCTACCGTAATGTGGGTGAAACTCGGGTTACCTTAAAGTCTGGGTTCCCTTCGTGACCACGAAATCTAGGGCGCCGGTCACTCGCCATGGCAGCAGGCAGGCGGCGTCGCCTAGACGGTGGTGTGGGCGGTCAAAGTCGGTGTCAAAGTGGCCAACCCCAAGGCTGCGGCGCGGCCAAGGCGCGCAGAACTCGGGGGATCGGGCCGACGGGAGAGGCCAAATGCTGGTGGGGTTGACGAATGTCAGGGGGCGGGTCTAGGTTATCCATATTCGAACACCTGTTCGAATATGTTGAGGAGATTGCCATGACGGTCCTGCTAGAGCGCCAGTTGCCTACCGCCCCAGTTTCCAGCGCTGGCCTCGATTTGGTGATGTCCGCGCGCCGTAGTTTGACCGAGGCGATGTTGGCGCAGGCCCCAAGCGCGCGCTATGCAGCCGCGCATCTTGCCGCCCTTCGGGCCGCTGCCGCGGTGCTCGCAGCCCGCAGCCAGCCGGTGGGCCGCCGCCGCCGGGTGCGCAGTGTGTGGGTGCTGCTGCCCGAGGTGGCCGCCGAGTTCACCGAGTGGGCAACGTTCTTCGCGGCTGGTGCGCGCAAACGAGCTGCGGCCGAAGCCGGGGTCGCCTGTGTTAGCGAACGCGAAGCCGATGACCTCCTTCGCGATGCGGACACTTTCCTAGCCCGGGTCGTCGGGTCCTTGGGTTTACCACACCAGCCGATGCTGCTGGCGGAAATTTTAAGTACGAATTAACCAAGTACGTACCGGTTGCTCCCCCACAACCGGTCCAGTAGCGGTCGAAGCCCAGTTCCCCGTCTCCCGCTGGGCTTCGACCGCTGAATCTTCGGTAAGTCAATTGACGGTTAGCAACTAGCAAAAAGAGGGCTTGATCACTGATGGCACGGTCTGGCGCGGCGGCTTATGCACATCTTCAGGTGGCATCGAGCTTTTCGCTGCAATACGGCACCGCAACTCCACTGGCTTTGGCCCAACACGCGGCTGGGCTTGGCCAGGACATCGTTGCTTTGACCGATCGTGATGGGGTTTATGGAGCAGTGCGGTGGGTGCAGGCCTGCCGGCAGGTCGGAATTAGCCCGGTACTTGGGGTCGAGTTGGCAATCGAAACCGACCACCTCGCCCGTGGGCCGAAAAAGCGTCGTACCCCAGCGCATGGGGGCAGCTGGGTTGATGAGCGGCGTCCACGGGTGGTTTTCCTTGCGCGTGGTGCTCGTGGGTGGGCGGCACTTTGCCGAATGATCTCCGCGGCCCACGCAGATCGCGGCACCCCTTGGGTACCGTGGGCTGCGATATCCGCTAATTCAGCAGATGTTGTTGCGCTACTTGGCGCCGACTCGGCACTTGGTCGACACTTCACCAAGCACGGTCAAACTGGAGCCGCGGCCATAGTCGAGCCCTGGCGTGAGATCTTCGGCTCGAACCTATTCATTGCCGTCGCTAACCACCATCGGGTAGGCCGGCACCCATATTCGAAAGCCACCGCTGCTCGGCTGCTGGGTTGGGCGACGCAGTCGCAGCTCACCCCGGTGCTGACTAACGCGGTGCGCTATCTGCGCAGTGAAGATGCCCGCACCGCCGATGTGCTGGACGCCTCCCGGCAGTTAGTGCCACTGAATTCACATCAGCTTGAACGCGGTAATGGCGCTGCCGCATTCAAGGGCACTTCGGCGATGGCCGCTATTGCCGAAGATATTGCCAGCGCTGCTGGGTGCAGTGCGGCGGAGCTTCTACGAAACACCCGCACACTTGCCGAATCCGCCGTGATTGATGGGCGCCGAGATCTTGGTCTTGGTGAGGTGTATGTCCCAGAGCGTGCGGTGTTGGTCGGGTCTGCGGTTGGGCAAATGACAGCGCAGGCGCAACTGCAGTGGCAGTGTGAACAGCAAATCCCAAAACGCTATTCGGTTCGCGCTGAGCAGCGACTCGCACGGGATCGGCTTACGGATGAACTTAATGTTATCGGGCGATTAGGCTTCGCCGGCTACTTTTTGACGGTCGCCGAGGTCGTAAGCATGATCAAAGGCCGAGGTGTTCGAGTAGCTGCACGTGGCTCAGGTGCGGGCTGCCTCGTCAATCATCTACTCGGGATTTCCGGTGTTGACCCGATTAGATACGGGTTGTTGATGGAGCGCTTCTTGTCACCGTTACGCCGGGTACTGCCAGATATTGATATCGACGTCGAATCAGCGAGGCGACTTGAGGTTTATGACTGGATCTATGAACGTTTTGGTACCGAGCGGGTGGCCTGCGTATCAATGATGGAGACGTATCGGGTGCGGCATGCGGTCCGTGATGTTGGAGCAGCGCTTGGGTTACCGCCAACCGAAATTGATGCATTTGCGAAATCCTTCCCGCGCATTCGAGCCCGCGATGCGCGCGCAGCCTTGAGTGACTTACCCGAGTTGCGGTCATCGGGGTTTGGTCGGTTGGCCGCAAGCGGTCAATTGGATAGCTTTCTTGGCCTGGTTGAGGCCCTTGATGGTTTGCCGCGCAATGTGGCTATGCATCCTTGCGGAGTATTGCTGTCAGATATTTCGCTCCTTAATCGCACTCCGGTGGAGCCAAGTGCCGCTGGGTATCCGATGAGCCAGTTCGACAAAGACGATGTCGAGGAGATGGGCTTACTCAAACTTGATGTACTTGGTGTGCGCATGCAGTCATCAATCGCCCATTCCATCGACGAGGTTGAGCGCACCTCCGGCAGGCAAATAATTATTGATGATGAACCCCTTGATGATCGTGCGACTTTCGAGTTGATCAGGTCAACTCGCACTCTTGGCTGTTTCCAAATCGAATCACCCGGGCAACGTGAGCTAATAGGCAAGTTCGCCCCAGAAACCTTTGATGACCTCATCATTGATATCTCACTATTTCGCCCTGGCCCTGTTAAATCCGACATGATTACGCCGTTCCTGCGAGCGCGGCACGGGTGGAGTCAGGCGCGCTATCTGCATCAAGACTTGCGTCCGGCGCTGGCCGAAACCTACGGAGTAGTGGTCTTCCATGAGCAAGTACTCCGAGCGCTATCGGTGATGACCGGTTGCTCACTTGCCGAAGCAGATGAGACCCGACGAAGTATGAACTCAACCGAAGGATTAGATGATGTGCGCGCCTGGTTCTATCCAGCAGCCTTAACCCGTGGCTACCAGCTAACTGTTGTCGAGGAAGTCTGGGAGATCCTGCGGGCATTTGCGGCTTTTGGATTCTGTAAAGCGCATGCCGCTGCATTTGCGCTACCGACTTACCAGTCGGCGTGGCTCAAAACCCATTACCCAGCGGCTTTCTATGCCGGGGTCCTTACCCATGATCCAGGCATGTATCCGAAACGGTTGCTGCTTGACGATGCGCGCAACCACGGGGTGGGGGTACTTGGCCTTGATATCAATGCGTCGTCCGATACCTACCTTGTTGAAGCTGATTCCATCCGGGTTCCGTTCACTGATGTCAAAGGCATCTCGGCGAGTGAGTGTGCAGGCATTATCGCCGGCCAGCCGTACTCATCAATTGTCGATACTTGGCAGCGCGCCGGGATCTCGCGTCCAATCATTGAGCGCATCGTCGTCGCTGGCGCTTTTGATTCGCTGTACGGTTTCGGGTTTGAGGGGCGGGCCAAGCGCCGGGGTCAATTAACCCGACGCGATCTATTGCTGCAGATCGCTGATCTCGCTCAGTACGAGCGCACTCGCAATGACTGTACGACGCAACTTTCCCTAGACCTAGGAGATGAGCCAGTACTAGTTGAGCCATCCGGCCTACCGGAGATGACAGCTACCGAGTTGGTGCGGGCTGAACTTGAGGTGCTCCAGATGGATGTTCGCTGTCATGTCGTTGATTTTTATGCTCCGATGCTTAAATCCATCGGCACTGTTTGGTCAAACAACATTTTGTCATGTAGGTCCGAGCAGGAAGTATTAGTCGCCGGAGTTAAAGTAGCGACCCAGACGCCACCGATTCGATCTGGTCGACGGGCTATCTTTCTTACTCTTGACGACAGCACCGGGCCGGTTGACGCGACATTCTTTGAGGACGTCCAAGGCGCATATGCGAGCACCGTCTTCAGTTCGTGGCTGGTTTTGGTGCGCGGGCACATTAGGCGGACCGGGCCGCGGGGGGTCTCGATCCGGGCGACCGGATGCTGGAGTTTGGGTTCAATTCGCGAACACTGGCTCGCGGGGGGACCAAGTGCAGTTTTCGAGCTGATAGCGGATGAGCCCAATGTTGGTGGAAGATGGTCGGCATGAGCCGCAACCAAGTGCGTCGGTCCGGTGGCCTCGCGCAGCGCGGTCCGCGAAATCACGGTGACGACGCCGGCTGCACCATTTTGCATATCGATATGGACGCATTCTTCGCACTAGTTGAGTTGCGCACTCGCCCCGAACTTCAAGGCAAGCCGGTCATCGTAGGTGGTGGCAGCCGAGGGGTGGTGTTGTCGGCAACCTATGAGGCTCGAGCCCTCGGGGTGCACTCCGCGATGCCCATGTCAAGGGCCCGGCGCCTGGCCCCGGAGGCGATAGTTATAGCCCCAGATCACCGACGTTACGCCGAAGTAAGTCGAAATGTGATGGCACTGTTTTATTCGGTTACGCCATTGGTGGAACCACTGAGTCTTGACGAAGCATTCTTGGACATCGCAGGCACGATCAGGCGCCTAGGCTCGCCGATTGCAATAGCGGAACTAATCCGATCGCGGGTGGTAGACGAACAGGGCATTACCTGTTCCGTGGGCATTGCCACCACCAAGTTTGTTGCAAAAATTGCATCGGCTCGATGCAAGCCAGATGGGGTCCTGGTGGTGCCGGCTGACCAAGTCCTGGCCTTCTTGCACCCATTGCCGGCTGCCGTCTTATGGGGGGTTGGGGAGCGGACGGAGGAGCAGTTGACCCGGTTGGGTCTTTACACGGTTGGCGATATCGCCAATGTGCCGGTTGCTACCCTGCGGCGCGCGTTGGGGCAGGCCACAGGTACCCACCTGCATAGGTTGGCGTTGGGGATTGACCCGCGCGCGGTCACGCCACATGAACCGGAAAAAAGCATTGGTGCCGAGGAGACTTTTAATCAAGACATTGACGACCCGGAGTTGATTTACGCGAAACTCCTGCACCTAGCCGATGAAGTCGGCACCCGGGTCCGCAGCGCCGGATACGTCACCCGCACTATCGCAATCAAAGTCCGATTTTCGGACTTCACCACCGTTTCCCGCTCCCGGACGCTAACCAGCCCGACCGATGTCACCCAGGAGCTCTATGAAACCGCCCGGGCCCTTTACGACAGCCTGCGGCTGGAGCGGGTCCGGGTCCGGCTAGTGGGGGTGCGGGCGGAGGGGCTCCGGGTCGCCGATGGGGCCGCCCAGCAGTTGGTTTTAGGGGCGCCAGCCCAAGGCCGGCGGGAAGCCGAGGTGGCGGTCGACGCGCTGCGGGCCAGATTTGGGGCCGGTGCGGTACTTCCGGGCCGGTTGGTGGAGCGGGCTGACCCGGCAGATAATTCAACCGAATGAGGTGGCTGGGTTTCGCTTCTGGCAAGTCCAGCCTATTGTGTTCCCTAGTAGGTAGATCCGTCCGCGGGCGCGAGAGGAGTAGCGGTGCCACTTTCTGAGCATGAGCAGCGTCTCCTAGAGCAAATGGAGAAAGCCCTCTACGCCGAGGACCCTAAATTCGCCACCAGTTTGCGGTCGGCAAATAGTCGGGCCTCCCGTGGTCGGGCCGCCCTTGGCGTATTGGGTGTCCTTATTGGTATGGGCCTGGTCTTGACCGGCGTGGGGACCATGATGATCGCAATTGGCATCGCCGGGTTTGCGGTCATGCTCGTTAGCGCGTTTATTGCTTATTCCGCATTCAAGGCGCCGGCGCCGGTAGCAACCGAGAGTGATATGCCGGCAGCGCCGCGCAAGCAAAAGTCTTCAAACGGCTTCATGGATCGAATGGAAGATCGTTGGCGTAACCGCGGTGATGGCCCGCCCGGGCAATAGTCCATACTTGCCCGCATGACAACTTCGGATGCTGTGCAGCCAGCCGTTCTTGGTCTTTTCTTTGAAGACTTCGTGGTCGGAAATATCTATCAGCACCCATTCGGGCGCACTATTTCCGAAGCGGACTCAACCTGGTTCACGCTATTGACTTGCAATACTAATCAGAACCACTTCAACGCAGATCTCGCCAAAAGCAATCCGATTACTGGCGGCCGAGTCATAGTTAACTCCGGATTTACCGTGGCGCTGGTCCTTGGCTTGTCGGTAATCGACATGAGTCAAAACGCAGTCGCGAATCTCGGGTGGACCGACATAAAGTTGACCCATCCCGTCTACATCGGTGACACGTTATATGCCGAATCCATCTGCTTGGAAAAGCGAGAGAGCTCATCGAGGCCCGAACTTGGCATAATTCGGATGAAGACCCGCGGGTTGAATCAAGATGGTGATGAAATCGTCTCATGGTTTCGGTCCGTCATGATTCCCATGCGCACTTCGGGTATCGGCCAAAATTATTTCCCGACCGCCAAGAGCGGCCCGCTAACAGCCTAATGCGCCACTTGGCGCACTAGCCGCTAGTTGCGCCAGCCGGCGCACTAACCGGTGGAGCTACATCGCAGGTGCGAGTTGCCGGTCGCCCGGCAAAACGATCGGCTACCCAATCCACAACCGCGGGTCCAATCGTCATCGCGGTTTCTTGATGGCTAACAACGCCAATCCAAAGTAGCTCGATCGTGGATCCGGCCTGGCACCACTTTTCTTGGAGCACCGCATTGGGCCAAGGCAGTACGATCGTGTCGGCGGTACTTTGCCCGATGAAAACTGGCATTGAAGCCGGAAGCGGTGGCGGAGTTTGCTCACGCGCCTTGGCGCCCCAATCGGTATTCGTCGGATCCACCATGAAGAATGTTCCGCCGAAGTCGGTGCGGATCTGACCCTCAATCGCTGCCGGGGCGATACATTCATCGGCTAACCGGGCAAAGTTCGCTAGGCCGGCCGGCGAGATGCTTCCATCGAGTGGCAAGTCTGGGTACACAACGGGCCAGGACTCGACCATTTCTGGCCCGATCACCCAACCCGCCACGGTATTCCATTGCGCACCCATGATCAAAACGAGTTCGCCGGCGGGGGCTGCTGCGGCCACCCCAATCAGATTTAACTCCGGCGCTAACTCCGGTGCGAGGTGACCAGCCCAAAGCGATGAATGCCCACCCTGTGAGTGCCCCCAAACCACGTAGTCGGAACTGGCGTTGCCGGGCGGGAACTCCTGAAGTGCACGTACTGAGTTGACGACGTCGCGCACCTCGGCCTGCGCTACCAGATAGAGATTGGGCCCGGGGGTGCCCATCCCCGCGTAATCGGTGGAGACAACCACCCACCCCAACTGCATCATCTGATCGAGCCAGTTCGTGGTGTCCTGAAGTGGCTTGGTCGAACGTGATGGGGTGCAGGCATCACCTTGGCCCACCGTGCCGTGCGCCCAGGCGACCACCTTGCGGCCACCTGCTGGCGCGGGCCCGTCAGGGATAAACATCATGCCACCAGACACGGACGGCGCACCGTCAGGCCGTTGTGATGAATAGAGCATGCGGTACGCGGTCGCCCCGGGGACATCGACGTCGAGCCGCTCAGTTCTAATCAAGGTTCCGGGCTTGGTCGGAATCGGGCTTGGCGGGGTGTAGAACGATTCCAGGCCGCTTTGGGTCGCCTCGGTCTGTTGGGTGCTCGAGACAACGGCGGCGATCAGCGTCATCAGCAGTGAAAAGATCACGGCACCGACTACGAGCAGGGTCCATTTGGCGGCGCGCACAGGCTTATGATATGGGGCCGGCGATCGACAGGGGCCGGTTGGCGCTTGATTGATGCCTAAGCCCACCCGAGCCCGGGCTTAAGACATGATTGGGCTATGACGATCCCACGGGGCCAAACTGACTCTGGGCTGGGGCAGGAAGTTGTCTTGGTGACAAACCCCATCGTGGGAGTCGGGGTCCCGGCCGCTAATCCGGTGGGTGCGTTATTGGGGGTGGCAACCGGGCTAGTTGGGGCCGTGACATCCGCAATCGAAAGCACAGTCTCCACCGGAGTCAACGCCGCACTCGATCGAGTTGTCCCGCTTGCCGTAAGTGCCATCGTCGATCGAATAGACCTGACCCAAATCGTGCTCGACCATGTTGACATCGACGCGATTGTCGCCAAGGCCAACATGGACGAAATCATTGACCGAGTGCCGATGGTTGATATTGCGGATTACATTATCGCTGAGATAGATCTACCTAAGATAATTCGCGAGTCAACCGGCGGAGTTGCGACAGATGCGGTGAACGCGGCGCGGCTGCAGGCTCTTTCTGTTGATAATTTAGTTAACAAGATTGCAGATTCATTGCTGTTGCGGCGCAAGGGTCGCAAAGTTGAATCGCCGCTCAAATTTGATTTAGCTGAACAGCCATGACCAGTTTTCAGAGATATCGGAGGCAATTGGCATCCGGTGAGGTGGTTGACCCAGCTGCAATAACAATCCCCAAGGCGGCGCAGGCGATGCAGGGGCAGCGGTCAGGGTTGGTGACCAGGGCCGTGGCCGTCGGGATCGACATCGCGGTTGTCCTGGTCGTCATGCTCATTAGCTATGGGCTGCTCTGGTTGTTCCTCTTATTACTAGCCCCAATCCATGTGTTCCAGATGCCGGTCACTACCTGGTTCTTTGCCGCGGGCTTCGTGTTGCTGTGGGCCTACTGGACAGCATCGTGGGCGCTATCGGGTCGAACATTAGGCAATCACATGATGGGGTTGCTCGTGGTGGACCACCAAGGCAATCGGTTGTCCTGGGCGCTTTCGGCTGGTCGAGCCATTTTCTCAATAGTGTTACCGATTGGGTTGCTTTGGGTGGTAGTGAGCCCAACTAACCGTTCGATTCAAGATACCGTTTTGCGCACTAGCGTCCTGCACAAGTGGGCCGTTACCCTAAATGACCCATTCGTCAAGGAATAATCTTCGCCGTTCGGTCGCGGTCTACCAGCACGACCCAAACTTGCCCGGGCTTGAATTGCATCGGTGTGCCATCGGCTAGCGCGAATGTGGTGCCAAGTTTCTTGCTCGGACGATTCCAGGTGACATCCCAGGCCTTGCCATCACGCAAGATAAGTGCCTCACCGGTGCCTACGGTCTTGGCGACCGGGGTGACGCCGCCGCTGCGGTCCTGAAATTTCGAGGCTGTTTGCTGGACAAACTGGATGACGACGGTGCTGGCCTGTTGGCTGCCGTCAATCTCCTCACCCTTGGCCGGCTCACCATTTAGCCGGACGTTGTAATTACCCATGATCGGGTCGTAGACAAAACGAGCGCTGGCCGATGGCCATTCCGTGGAAACCTTGCTTGCTGACCGGCCTCCGAGTGGGGTGGCTTCGGCAAAGATGAATCCGATATCGCTACTGAGTGAGGCTGCTGGTGCTCTTTCTAGCATTGTGCTGCCGTCGGCAAAGTAGTTGTAGGGCGCGCGTCGGCCGGAGTCGCGCGAGTAGCCTTCGCCACCTTTATTGGCAGAGACATCCTCGAAGTCGGCGGCCTCTAACATAGGCCAAAGTTTGCGCTGTGCGCCAGAGAAGGCAAATGCGGGGCTGCCGTACTGCGCCAGCAGGTCGATGTCGGTGATACGGGCCGAACGCACCGGACCGATTCGGTCAGGGATGGTGGCGGAGAACACGGCGGCTAAGCGGGTCAGGCCCCATTCGACCTCCTCGATGTAAATGACATCGGCGGAACTAAGCCCGGCATGTGGCTGTGCGTTGCCTGTGTTATCGAGTTTTACTACCAGCACCGGTTTCGGGCTGGGTTCGGGTAGGCCGGTCAATGGTGACCGCAAAACGATCGGTGTCGGTGATGGCGTCGGTGTGGGTGTGGGTGTGGGTGTCGGCATCGGTGTTGCGGTGGGTGGCGCGCTGGCCGGCGCCGGGCCCGCGTTCGGGCTGCTGGAACTGGAACCGGCACCTGGCTCTGGCGCACTGGCCGATGGGCCGGGGCTGCAGGAGGAAAGGAGCACGGTGGCACCTATGGCAGCGAGGCTGATGCGGACCTTGGCAACCGAAGCGCAAACCATGTGGGCACTCTATGTGCTGGGACCTGACTACCCGGGCAGGTGAGCTTTCGGCGATAGTTGCGTCGTGACCTACACCGCGGCTGCTCCGACCCTGCGGGTGGAGCGAGCACTGATGGTTAAGCACGGTGGCCTGCTGGCAGCCATGGACGAGGTCGGTCGCGGTGCATTGGCAGGGCCGGTCAGCGTTGGGGTGGTGGTTATCTCCGCGCAGACGTTTCCGGCACCCGATGGAGTCCGCGATTCGAAGTTGCTATCGGCTTCGCGCCGAGTCGAGTTGGCGCCGTTGATTTTGGCCTGGTGTGTGGCTGCGAGTGTTGGTCACGCCACGAATGCGGAGATTGATGACGTCGGAGTTATCACAGCGCTGAGGCTTGCGGGTCGTCGAGCCCTTTCGACTCTGGCCGGTGCTGGGGTAAGTCCAGCCGTGGTGCTCCTTGACGGAAGTCACGACTGGCTGACGCCACCTCGCCCGGGTCTATTCGATGATCTCGCCGATGATTGGCAGCCACCCCCGGTTGTCATGAAAGTCAAGGCCGATATGACCTGCTCGGCTGTAGCTGCCGCAAGTGTGTTGGCCAAGGTTGAGCGTGATGCGCAAATGGTCGATCACTCGAAGGACTATCCGGCCTTTGGCTGGGACGGAAATAACGGATATGCGGCGCCGAAGCACCTGGCGGCGTTGCGCGACCTCGGCCCGAGCCCGCTGCATCGGGTCTCTTGGAATCTGCCGGGTGTCACCTAGCACTTATCCCCAGTGAATCAGCTTTGCAGTCCCCGTCCACAGCAGGAGTTGACGCGCTGGCGGTCACCTGCGACACCCGCGAGAGTGCGCGCAGGGGGTGGTGCTGATGCTGCGAAGAGACGCACTTGGCCAATACGGCGAAGAGGTAGCTGCGCGCTACTTAAGTGGCCTTGGGATGAATGTGATTGAGCGAAATTGGCGCTGTGAAGCGGGTGAGATCGACATTATTGCAAGTGACGGCAATACGTTGGTGGTGTGCGAGGTGAAGACTCGAAGCAGTGAGGTATTTGGTAGCCCATTCGAGGCAATCACCCAACGCAAGTTGCGACGCTTGCGCCAATTGGCCACCAAGTGGCTGGAGGCCCACCAGGTTTATGCCCCACTTGTGCGAATTGACGTCATCGGGATTGTGCAGGGCTCAATCGGTGCGCCGAATATCAAGCACTTGCGCGGAGTTGAGTGACCGTGGTCGCGCAGGTTCGTGGCGTGGTGGTCTTTGGTGTTGCCGGTCTAGTTATTAATGTTGAAGTCGAAGTAGCCGCAGGCCTGCCGAGCGTAGGGGTGATCGGTTTAGCGGACGCGGCTGTTGGTGAATCGAAATGGCGCGTGCGCTCGGCTATTGGCAACTCCGGGTGCAAATGGCCCGCGGTTCGGGTAACCATCGGCCTATCACCGGCTGATATCCCCAAGCACGGCACCAGCTTGGATCTACCGATTGCGGTCGGCGTCCTGCTGGCGACGGAGCAAATCCCTGCAGGGTCCGCGCGCGATGCAACTTTTATCGGTGAGTTGGGTTTAGATGGCGATCTGCGGCCATTTCGGGCGGCCTTGCCCGCGGCTATCGCGGCCCAGCGATACGGCATCAGCCGGGTATTTGTGGCACCGGGCAGTGCCCGACAGGTAGCAGTAGTACCAGGTGTAGACGTTGTTGTCATTCGCGATCTCGCACATTTAGTGTCGGTGCTCAGGGGTGAAGCCAGCCCGGATGCAATGCCGGAGGCCGAAGTTGTCACCGCTGGGCCTTCGATCATGGACATGCAAGATCTGCGCGGGCATGTCCATGGCCGGTTCGCTCTCGAAGTCGCCGCCGCGGGCGGGCACCACCTCTCCCTCCTCGGGCCACCCGGGGTGGGCAAGACCATGCTGGCGGAGCGGTTGCCATCGATATTGCCAGATCTCGATGAGCAGACCGCAATTGATGTCACCTCCATTCACGCGGTAGCCGGCCGGCTACCCCCTGGAACCGGGTTGGTCCGGCGGCCGCCATTTCAAGCACCGCACCACTCCGCTTCCGCAACTGCGCTCCTCGGAACGGTACGCGGGCACCGCGCCATCCCAGGGGCACTGACTCTGGCGCACGGTGGGGTGCTCTTTTTAGACGAGGCCCCAGAGTTCACCCGCCCAAGTCTGGAGGGATTAAGGCAGCCGATGGAGTCCGGAGTAGTACGAATAATGCGAGCGGCCGAAAGCGTGGAGCTGCCAGCGAGGTTTCAGTTGGTAATTGCGGCTAACCCCTGTCCTTGCGGACATGGTGTTGGCAAGGGCGCATCCTGCAGGTGCACCGCGATGGCGAAACGTCGATACAGCGAACGATTGTCCGGGCCGCTTCGTGATCGCATCGATATTCGACTGGAGGTGCTGCGGCCGACAATGGGTGAACTGGCCACCGCATCGGTGGAGGGGAGCGCGCAGGTTGCCAACCGTGTCGGTTTGGCCCGAGCCCGCGCGGCCACCCGCTACGTCGGGTTGCCGTGGTCCCTCAATGCACACCTGCCAGCTGGCGAGTTACGTCGGCACTGGGCCCCAGGCCCGGATGGCTGCGCATTACTTTTGGAAGCCGAGCGCGCGGGATTAAGCCTGCGGGGAGCCGATCGAGTGGTGCGAGTCGCGTGGACCCTTGCCGACTTGTTGGAAGCTGATACACCAGGGCGCGAGCACATTGCGATGGCGCTGGGGCTGCGCGGTGCGGACGGCGGGCCGAAGGATGACTGAGAGCGCGGCCGATGCCTTGATCTGTCTGGCCCATCTGGGTGAACCGGGTGATCAAGTACTCGGTGCCTATGTGCGCAAACACGGCCCGGTGGCAACTGTTGAGGCCATCAAATCGGGTAAGTCCGGCCTGCGCGATGCAGCAGGATTCTATGCGCGTCTTGGGCTCGCTGACCCGCAGGCGGCCCGGGAAAAATGCCAACGCATCGGTGCTCAGCTCATCACCCGGGGTGCGACCACCTGGCCCACCCAACTCGATGATCTAGGTGATGCGGCCCCGTTTGCGCTATGGGTGCAAGGCGCTGCCGGCCTTCGGCTCGTCGCATTGCGATCGTTAGCCGTGGTTGGTGCCAGAGCCTCCACCAATTACGGTGAATCCGTCTGTCGTGACTGGTGTGCGACTTTTGCTGATGCGGGTTGGACGGTGGTTTCAGGTGGCGCCTACGGGATTGATGCGGCGGCTCACCGAGGTGCGCTTGAGGCAAGTGGCGTGACTGTCTGTGTCCTAGCCAGCGGGGTTGACGTGGCTTACCCGAGAGCCCATGAGGGCCTAATAGCTCGGATCGCTGATTCGGGAGTGGTTGTCAGTGAGTCACCACCGGGGCAGGGGGCGCGCCGGCACCGGTTCCTAAGCCGGAACCGAATTATTGCGGCCCTGACTCGAGCCACGGTGGTTATTGAAGCCTCGGTGCGATCTGGCACCACGTCCACCGCGAATGCGGCGATGGCGTTGAACAGGCATGTGCTGGCGGTGCCTGGGCCGGTCACCTCACCAATGTCTGCCGGTTGTCACAATCTCATTCGCGAGCAGGGCGCAATATTGGCCTCTTGTCCCGAAGACGTTCTCGAAGTGCTCGGCCCGCTGTCGGTGACCGCCCTTAGCCGTGGAACTGATAGCCGATTGTGGTCTATTCCGCACTTGCCGACCGATGACCTATCAGCACGGGAGAAGCGGATACTGGACGCCTTTCCCAGCCGCGGAGAGGCATCGCTCAACCAGTTGGTCGTCGATGCGGGATTGGGCCCGATGGATGTTGCGGCGGCCCTGGGAATCTTGACGGCCGGGGGGTTCGTGCAGGCGAGTGGCTCGAAATGGACTCACGCTGGGCGCGCCTGAGGCAGCAAACCACCTACTGTTGTCACGATGGTGTCATGTCGGTCAATCGTGATACCGCAATGGACTTCGATGGTGCCTACGCGAGGTTCGCCAGCCATCTGCAAGATGAACGTGGTCGAAGCCCGCACACGGTGCGCGCGTATCTAGCCGACTTGAGGGATCTGTTCATTTTCGCAACAGCAAAGGGCGCTGTTGGGCCCAGCGACCTCACATTGCCATTACTGCGGGCGTGGTTGGCGACCTTGCACACGGCCGGCCAATCCAGAGCGACCATCGCCAGAAAGGCGGCATCGGCTCGGGCGTTCACGGCTTGGGCCCTGCGGCGTGGGTATGCGCAAACCGATCCGGGGGTCCGCCTGGCGAGTCCGCAAATCCCCCGGACATTGCCAACCGTCCTTGATGTTGGTCAAGCAACAGCGGTGATGGATCATGCAGGTGTTGCCAGTGACGACGGTGACCCAATTGCCATCCGTGATCGGGGTGTCGTCGAACTGCTCTACGCGACCGGGATCCGAGTGTCGGAGTTGTGCGGTATCGACCTCGCCGACCTGGACTTGGGTCGGCGCACGGTCCGGGTAATCGGTAAAGGGGATAAGGAGCGGGTGGTGCCATTTGGCGTGCCGGCCGCCCGGGCCGTAAGCGCATGGCTTGAGGTGCGCGATCAGGTAGCCAAGCCGATTAGTGGGGCCGCACTTTTCGTGGGTGCTCGCGGCGGGCGACTTGATCAACGGGCGGTTCGCACCACCGTGGGGCGCCTGACGGTGGCGGCGGGTGGGCCACGGCTGGCACCGCACGGACTTCGGCACACGGCCGCGACCCATGTGCTGGAGGGCGGCGCGGATCTGCGCGCTGTGCAGGAGTTATTGGGGCACGCCACCATGGCGACCACCCAGCGCTATACCCATGTGTCGGTTGAGCGGCTTCGGCAGACTTTCGTGCAGGCGCACCCGCGCGCCGAAGACGAATCGGTTTAAGGACCGGTTGGCGCTGGCCCAGCAGCAACAGCGGATCTAGGTACTCACTACCTGACTTGAGGCCAAGGTGCAGGCAGCGGTCAGCGCAGTGGCCGCCGGTTGCGACCAGCCCGATGAGTTGCCCACCGCGCACCGTGTCACCAACTTCAACCAGGGCGCGTACCGGCTCGTAGGTTGATCGAAACCGCCCGTGCTCGATCGAGATGATCGGGCGGCCGGCAATCGAGCCCACATATGCGATGGTGCCGGCGCCGATGGCCCGCACCGGTTGGCCAGGCGTGGTGGTTAGATCAACCCCGCGGTGCCCGGCTGACCAGATCTGCTCGGGCCGGTCAAAACCGGCAACCACGTGCGGCGGGGTCACCGGCCAGACCCAGAACCCAAGGGCTAATGGCACCAACTGGAACAGCACGGCAATGCTCATATCAGCAGCCTGCTGGTAGGCGGCGGGCCCCGCCAGTTGCCCGGTCGAGCCGGTGGGGGCCTAGGCGCCGGCCTGTGGACAAACCGGTAGCCACCGTCCCCTAGGATAGGGGCAAATACGCACGGCTTTTCCTTGGCGCTCTTCCCTCATGGCCAAGGCCGAAACGGCACGGTCCCACCCAGGTGGGAGCCGGATTCGGAAGTCGTCAGGGGCATCGGCCACCCGGCCGGAGCCAAGAACCGAAGCGCCGGGGACTCCGGCGCGCTGAAGGAGTGCTCTGCCATGGCTGTTGTGACCATGCGTCAACTGCTAGAAAGCGGTGTCCACTTCGGGCATCAGACCCGTCGC
>SXGR01353066.1_pt1 | contig 18242 bp, 16 predicted proteins | sample 3174711 | NCBI WGS metagenome assembly SXGR01 (sample SAMN11356860, study PRJNA531348) | freshwater metagenome | isolation source: freshwater sample F1-60 | place: China: Fuxian Lake, Yuxi | collected 2017-12-25
GGCGCGCATTCTCCTGCTCCAGTTGCTTTAAGCGCTTGGCCTGATCAACCTTCATGCCGCCATACTCACGCCGCCAGCGGTAGTAGCTCTTGTCAGTCGCCCCCGCTTCGCGGCAGGCACTGAGTACATCCTTGCCTTGAGCTATCTTGAGCTCAATCTCGCGCAGCTTGGCCACGATCTGCTCGGGCTTTAATCGAACACCTTTAGGCATCACTGACTCCTTAAGAATAATAAAAAAGTAATATTATTCTCACTCAATCCGGATCAGTTTTTTAGCGCAGGTCAGTGGAACCTGCTTGGGAGGGATGTTCGCGTAGAGACCCCGGCAGAAATTATGGCGAAGAAGTTATGGCATAGAGGCGACATCGTCACCGCACGCGACATATTCGATCCCTCATTAGTGATAGAGAAAGATCCAGACGCTCTGCGCTCCGCAGCGACTTGTCTGGTACGTCATCGGGAGACTTTCATGAAACAAATGGAGGAAAGGCAATCCCTGCTAAAGATACAGTTTGAGGCTATCGATACGCTTGATCATCGTCCAGCCTTTGAGGACGCATGCAAGCTCGCGTCAGAATTCTTGCGTGGTCTTTAATTCATAGCGGGCGAAGATCCATTCACTCACATCCCCAACGGACTCACCCCAACCCAGCGCACATGCAGCCACAGCATGAACACCACGCCGGCACCTAGCCCAACGACAAGTGTCAGCAGACTGTTGGCCATCGCGGCCGACGGATAGACCGTAGCGTTCATGCGATCGCGGCGACGCGACACGCGGAAATCCAGCACGGCCCAAATGAGGAAGGCGCCGAACAGCAGCACATCGGCCAGATTGCCGTTGGCGAGCAAGTGCGCCAGCGCCCAGATTTTTACGCCGGCAATCATCGGATGACCAATTTTGGACTTGATGATGTTGCGCGGGACATAAGCGGCTGCAACCAGAACGAATGCCAGCAGATTGAACAGCACGGCCACATGCCGTGTCCAGAGGGGTGGCTGCCAAAGCGCGATCGGTGTCATGCGTGCCTGATCATAGCCAACGATCATCAGGACGAAGCCCGCGATGGAGAGCGCAGTCACGAGGCCTTTCCATTTGAGCTCGCCGATGCGCTCTAGGGTGCGTGTGCGCCAGTCATCGGCAAAGATGCGCGTTGAGTGCGCACCTAAAAAAAGAATCAAACCAGCGATCAGCAGGGCCATAGCGTGCTCCATCATGAGATTATTGAGAGCCTGTTTTGGAAGGCTGCTGGCGACCTTGCATCTGCTTGAAACTACGCTGCGTTAACGCCGTTGGCCGCAGTTTACCGGATTGGGCGAGACTCGGCCGCGAGTCGTTTATGATGAGCGTGCGAGAGCGCAACGCGAACAACCATAAGCCGAGGAGATCACCCATGGAGCAAGGCACCATCCACAAACGCCAGATTCTGGCGGCCGTTATTGGCAATGCGCTCGAGTGGTATGACTTTGTGGTGTACGGCTTCCTTACCGTGATCATTTCGCGCCTGTTCTTTCCGTCCGACAGTGAATATGCGTCCTTGCTGATGGCGATGGCCACCTTTGGGGTGGGGTTTTTCATGCGCCCGGTGGGCGGTATCCTGATCGGCCTGTATGCAGATCGCAAGGGCCGCAAGGCGGCGCTGCAGCTGATCATTTTGCTGATGACGGTATCGATTGCGATGATCGCGTTTGCACCCACCTACGCCGCTATTGGTGCTGCAGCACCCGTGTTGATTGTGCTGGCACGACTGCTGCAAGGCATGGCCACCGGTGGCGAGTTCGCCAGCGCGACCTCGTTTTTGGTGGAGAGCGCGCCACCTGACCGTCGCGGATTTTATGGTTCGCTGCAAATGGTCGGTCAAAGTGTGGCCGCGCTCGCGGGTGCAACGGCGGGCATGCTGATTACGCAGGGACTCACCCCCGAGCAAATTGACAGTTGGGGCTGGCGTTTGCCTTTCTTGTTCGGCCTGCTGATTGGCCCGGTGGGATTGTGGATTCGTCGCCACCTGAATGAAACCGAGGCTTTTGTGGAAGCCAGTCAGTCTGCAGAGGCACCCGCGGGACTGATGGCCATCTGGCGTTCCTATCGTCGCAGTATTGCGGTGTCATTTGGTTTGGTGGTGTCGGGCACGATCATGTACTACGTCGTGCTGATCTACATGCCGACCTATGCCAAAACTCAGCTGGGCATTCCGCTCGCCGAGGCTTTTATTGCGCAGGTGGCAGGGCTGTTGTGTCTGACGGTGGGTACGCCTTTTTTCGGGATACTGTCGGATCGCATCGGGCGTCGTCCCGTGCTCATGCTGGCCTGCGCACTGTATTTCGTTTTGCCGTATCCGCTGTTTTCATGGTTGCAGGCCGATCCCGGATTGTTTCGTCTCGCGGTCACGCAAGTGCTGCTTTGTAGCGCGGTGGCAGTGGGTTTTGGCGCGATATCGACAGCGTTGGCCGAGCAGTTCCCGGTGCGCATGCGCTCGACCGGTCTTGCGCTGGCTTATAACTTTGCGGTGATGTTGTTCGGTGGTTTCGCGCAGCTGTTCGTGACCTGGTTGATCAAGGCTACCGGCACCCCATTGGCGCCGGCGTATTACGTCATGTTTGGTGCGGTGGTGGGACTGAGCGCGTCGTATTTCCTGACAGAACGATTTCGCGATGAGGTCCTGCATTGAGCTGCACGCGATGTCTTCTGTTTTTTTTAATATGTGTGCCTGCTGCTCGCTGTAACAGGCCATCGAGATAAAACCCGATGCGACATTTTTTGATCCTGCTGGTGCTCTCTCTTGCACTGCCTCTTGCGCAGGCGGACGACGTCTATGGCCCCGAGCTCGAGGGCTTTGACTATCCATGGCCCGAGTTTCGGTTTCACTTCACCTCGCAGCGTCAGTCGGTGCAGATGGCTTATCTCGAGCTCATGCCAGATAAACCCAATGGCCGCACCGCAGTACTTCTGCATGGTAAAAATTTTTGCAGCGCGACTTGGGAAGGCACGCTGCGTTTTCTGCAGCAGCAGGGCTATCGCGTAATCGCACCGGATCAGATCGGCTTTTGCAAATCCAGTCGGCCTGCGGCATATCAGTACAGTTTTCATCAGCTCGCGCACAACACCAAAGCTTTGCTGGATTCACTCGGTGTAGGCAAAGTGACGGTCATCGGCCATTCCACTGGCGGTATGCTGGCTACGCGTTTTGCGCTGATGTTTGCCGATCAGGTGGAGCAGCTGGTGATGGTCAATCCCATCGGTCTTGAGGACTGGAAGGCCGAAGGTGTACCTGCACTGTCGGTGGATGAATGGTATGCGCGTGAGCGCAAGGTCACTGCGACGATGATTCGTAATTACGAGCGCAGCACCTATTACGTGAATGAGTGGCGACCCGAATACGAGATCTGGGTACAAATGCTCGCGGGCATGTATCGCGGGCCGGGTGGGTTTACCGTGGCATGGCACTCAGCGCTCTTGTACGACATGATTTTTACGCAGCCGGTGCTGTATGAATTTCCAAACGTGCGGGTACCGACGCTGGTCTTGATCGGCGAGAAGGACAACACCGCGATTGGCAAGGATATCGCGCCGCCTGAAGTGAAATCACGTCTGGGCAATTATCCCGCACTGGCGCGCCGCACGGCCGCTGCAATTCCTGGTGCATCGCTGGTGCTCTTCCCCGAGCTAGGTCATGCGCCGCAGATGCAGGATCCGGATCGATTTCATCGCGCGCTGATCGAGGGCCTGAATCGTCGCGCGCCATAAATATCGTATTTTCTGCATCGTCATTGCTTCACGATCCTTTGATTATCCTCTCATCATGACCCAAGCACCCAGCGCAGAAGACCAGTTTGACGAGGAGGCATCACGCCGTCTCGAGTCCATTTATCTTACGCCCGACGTGGTCGAGCAGCGCGCGCAGGTGATGGCCTTGCTTCAAGCGCAGCCCGGGCAGCGTGCACTGGACATCGGCTGCGGCCCCGGCCTCACCACGCAGTCGCTCGCACAAGCTGTGGGTGACAACGGGCAGGTGCTGGGCGTGGATATCGCAGCACCCATGTTGATGATTGCGCGTCAGCGCTGCGCGTCCTTGCCTCAGGTGCGCTTCGAGCTATGCGACGTGAATGCCTTGCCCTGTGCCGATGCCAGCATGGACATCGCGCTGGCATCACAGGTGTATGAGTATGTTGAAACGATTGACGCAGCGCTCGTAGAACTGGCCCGCGTGATACGGCCGGGTGGCAGGGCCGTGCTGGTGGATACCGATTGGGAGTCGGCGGTCTGGGCCAGTCTCGATGATACGCGCATGCGCCGTGTGCTGGAGACCTGGAATGAACACATACCCCATCCCCAGCTGCCTCGCACATTGAAGCGCCGCATGGAAGCTGCGGGCTTCAGTTCAGTGACGGTGACAGTCGTTCCCTTGCTGAATTCTGTGTACGACCGCCAGACGTACAGCATCGGCATGATGGACATGATCGGCGCTTTCGTGACAGGTCGTAACGGACTGAGTGCATACGATATCTCGGCATGGAAGGCAGATGCTGCTGCGATCGGTACCGAGTATGGTTATTTTTTCAGTCTGAGCCGGTATGTGTTTGTGGGGGAGCGGCAGCCCAACCATTAAGCCGATGCCTGAGGCTCATCCTGTATAGAAGGCGGGCGCTGATTGAACCACCATCCGGCCAGGACCACCAGTAGCGCACCCGCGCTGCCGGTCAGGCTGAGGTGAACGCCGAGATTGTGGAAGTTCAGCAGATCCACGGGCAGTATTTCTGCGACGCGCAATTTGATTGCAACATCCGTGGCGATCATGGATCCACCCAGATAACCCAGCAATGCAGCGCCCATCGTGATCACGGCAGGGACGCGATCCATGATGCGCAGAATGACTGAGCTGCCCCAGATCACGACCGGGATACTGACCATGATGCCGAATATCACCAATACCAGCTTGTGATCGGAGCTGGCTTGTTCGGCCGCGCCAGCCACGGCGATGACATTATCAATACTCATGACTAGGTCCGCGATGATGACGGTCTTGATCGCGGTGATCAGGCGATCACCCCCGTCAATTTCATCGTTTTCGTCTTCTTTATTCAGCAGTAACTTGACCCCAATCCAGAGCAGCAGCACACCGCCGATGATTTTCAGGTAGGGCAGGGTAAGCAGCGTAACCGCAAAGGCAATCAGAATGATGCGAATCACGATGGCCCCCAGCGCACCGCCAACGATGCCCTTGAATCGCATATGCTCTGGAAGGTGCCGACAGGCGAGCGCGATCACGATCGCGTTATCACCGCCCAGCAGAATATCAATCAGGATAATCTGGCCGACGATCAGCCAGTTCAGTTGCTGGAAAAACTCAATCATGTTGACTCCCCTGGTGTCGTCTCATGCAGTGCCGCTAACGACGTTGGTTGATTCATCCGGAAGGCTGGTATCGCCAATCGTTTGATGATTAATTCGTTTGAGATGTCGAATTGGCCTCATCCTGCGAATGACAAGGCTGTACAAACGCCGCACGCAGCCTCGTCAGAGCGGCTACGGTTCTTTGATATCTTTTTCTTCACGTACTTGTCGCGCGATGGCCTCGACCTGCTCATCGCTCATGCCGAACTGGCGCTTGAGTATTTGCAGGCGCGCGTTTTCTTCCTCGGTCACGATGCCATCCGCCAGCGCTTCCCATATTTCAGTTTCATACATGACTTCACGTCGCTCTACCTGAGCGGTATACGCAGTTGCGACAACACCGGTAAGAATCGCTGCCAGCGCAATCGCCAACACCTGCGTGAGGACCACCAAAATCACACCGAAAATCGTGATCGGATCCACGTTACCCCAGCCAGAAATAATCGTCAGCAAATACCACTTCATGGTCGCTGGTATCGAGGGGAAAACCTCGGGCTGCACATGACCCTCGGCGATATAAATCAGCGAAGAAAACAGCAGGCAGGAAATCAGCAGCAGGAACAAGGCCGATGCAAACGAATCCCGTTCTGCCTTGACCGCCTCAATCAGGTCGGAGAGCGCACTGTTATAACGCGACAGCTTGAAAATCCGCATCAGACGGAACAATCGCAGGAAGCGCAGATCTAGCCCCGGGAACAGCAGCTGTAAGTAGAACGGCACTGTGCCGAAGAAATCGATAAATCCGTAGAAGCTAAATATATATTCTTTGCGACCACGCCATGCACCACCGTCCTGCGCTGAATATTTGACGCCATATGACCACACCCGGAGTACATACTCCAGCGTGAAGATCATCACACTCACCACATCAAAAATATGGAAATACGTCACGTAGGCCTCGTGCAGCTCGTGCACTGATTCCAGAATAATGGCAACCACATTCAAAACCACCACGCTTGCAATGAAAATTTCGCAAGCACGAGCTGCCTTGTTTTCTACTGAGCCTTCCAGCAGGTCGTAAATGCGCGTTTGAAGGGATTTCATGTTTCGACAATAAGCCCGAACAAGACGGGTTTCATTGGTTAATGGTTCTGCGGCACTTGTCGTGCGACCTTGTTGTTGATTTGAACAGACGGCGACATTATATCGCCCGCCTGATGTGATTTATGGAAATATTCGTAGCCTTCCTTCGACAATAATTTTGAGGATACTGTTATTGATTTAGCAGTTATGCATTTGATAGTTAACAATTTACTCATGTCATTGAGACTGGATTGCCAACAGGCTTTTACAGGCGATACACTTGCCCATCGCAATGATCCGTTATTCCGCGCATTAAAAATATAACAACTTATCCGGCGAAAAAACCCATGCAGGCAGATATCAGCGTTACTCCAGTCCCGAGCACATTCCGCCGGAAAATGTACAGTGCCTTGCTGGACGAGACCTCCGATACCGGGGCGCGGGGCGCGATCAATCGTTTAATTTTTTTGTTAATTCTGCTGAACTTGCTGGCTTTGTTGCTGGAGTCAGCGCCCGAGATTGAGGCTGAGTATCGTCAGCTATTTCAATGGTTTGACCTTTTCTCTGTTGCGATCTTCTCGGTGGAGTATCTGTTGCGCCTGTATCTGGCACCGGAGGATCCCGATTTCGCCCGCGCGTCGATGCCGCGGTTGCAGTATGCAACCAGCTTCATGGGGATTATCGATCTGCTGGCCATACTGCCATTCTTCCTCGGCTTGTTCTTCATTCTCGATTCCCGCCTGCTGCGGGTCTTGCGTCTGCTGCGCATCCTTAAAATCACACAAGTGGTACGCGAAGGCCTGCGCGAGTTCAGAGAGCTCAATCGAGGACGCAAACTGCGTCAACGGGTACACGCGCTGCTGTTCCCCAGTGAATACGGTGGTCGGCTCAATGAGGTTACCGAAGTCTTTCTCATTTTCTGGATTGTGCTGTCGGTGTTGTCGATTGTGCTGGAATCAGTCGAGAGCATACGCGTGCATTTCGGCGCGCATTTCGCGTGGCTGGACGCCGCATCGTTCATTGTTTTTGCGACTGAATACGCGCTGCGCATTTATGCTTATCCCGAGCAAGATCGTGCCAGCAGCGCGCTAATGCAGCGCTTCCGCTTTGTCAAATCACCCTCCGGTCTGCTAGATCTGGTTGCCATTCTGCCCTTCATGCTGGAGCTGGTGCTGGGCGGCACACTCGATCTGCGCTTCCTGCGAATCATCCGCATGGTACGTCTGCTGAAGCTCGGTCGCTATTCCTCGGCCAGCGACACCATGTTCGCCGTGATCCGTAAAGAGACGCCGGTGTTGCTGGCGGCGCTGTTCATGATCGCTTTGCTGGTGTTCATGATGGCGGCATTTGGTTATTTGCTGGAACGTGATGCGCAACCGGATAAATTCGAAAACATTCCGCAGTCGATTTACTGGGCGGTGATTACGCTGGCCTCAGTCGGCTATGGCGACATATCACCGGTCACGTCCGGCGGACGATTGATTACCGTCGTGCTGGCCTTGGTGGGCATTGGCCTCTTCGCAATCCCGGCGGCGATCATGGCCTCGGGCTTTACCGATCAGTTGCGCCTGAATCGCGAAAAGCTCAAGCAGGATTTGCTGGCAGAGGCGCGTGCCAGTGTCTTTGACGAAGCCGCGTGTGAAGCCTTTATCCACAATGCGAAGCATCATCATCTGACGGTCGCCGAAATAAATCAGCTGATCGATGAAATAGAAAAGGGCGACGACAGTATTGAAACCACTCGCGGTGAATTCGAATCGCTGGCGCTGGCTGCTAAAAATCCCGAATTCGCACTCGCGCAGTACCACACGCTGGTGTCCCGGCTGCGTGAACTCTCAGCGGTGGCAGATGGTGCTTATATCCGTGAGCACCTTGACAAGCCGGGGCGAGCCACTGATCTGGATCGCGCGATATGGCAACAGATCGACCGTTCACGTTCAGACAAAGGATAGTTGGAGGGGGTTGGTCATCTGATTTTTAATGTAAGTCATTGCAAGCGAGAAGTGAACCTATGAAAAAATTCGACTTGTGTGTCATAGGCGGTGGCCCTTCCGGATTTGCCGCCACGATGCGGGGCCTGGACTTTGGGAAGACAGTCGCGCTCATTGAAAAAAACAAAGTGGGAGGTGCCGGTATTTTCAATGGCGCGCTGTCCTCGAAAACCTTGTGGGAACTGTCGGAGAGCTACAAAAATACCCGTCATACGGGTTACGGCTATACCGTGCATGATTGCGAGCTCAGCTACGCCGCCGTGATCAACGAAATGCATCGCGCCGTTGGTGACAAGTATACCCAATTGCGCGAGCAGATCAATTACTTCAAGCGCAAAGCATTGCTGACCGAATTTCAGGGCCACGGCAAGCTGCTCAATACCAACGAGATCGAAATCACGCTCGCCGATGGCAGTACTGAGATCATCTGGGCGGAAAATATCATACTGGCCATCGGCAGCCGGCCGCGCTATCTGCCGAATATTCCGATTGATGAAAAAATCATTCTGACCAGCGATGGCATCGCCTCACTACCTGAATTCCCCAAGAGTATTGTGATCCTGGGTGCGGGCGTGATTGGCTGTGAGTTTGCGACCATTTTCTCCAACTATGGGCGTACCAAGGTCTTCCTGATTGACAAGGAGGATCGCATCCTGCCTTTTGAAGATGAGGATATTTCGGCTGCGCTGGCCAGTAACCTTGAAAAAAAAGGTGTGGTCATTCACCGTGGCTCATCGCTGGAGTCGATGAACATCGTCGATGGCAAGGTCGAGTATGTACTGAACTACAAAGATGGTCGTCACGAAACCTACACCGTCGACAATGCCTTGATATCGGTAGGCCGGGTAGCCAACACCGACAATCTCGGACTCGAGGCAGCTGGTGTGCAGCTCAATGATCGCGGCTACTGCGTGGATAGTGGAACGCAAACTACGGTGCCGAATATTTATGCGGTCGGCGATTTCACTGCGGATATCTCGCTGGTCAACGTCGGTGAATTGGAAGGTCGTTACGCAGTCGAACGCATCTTCGGTAACCCACCGCGTGATCTGATGTACGAAAACATCTCCACCATCATGTTTCTGAATCCCGAAGTCGCGGCGGTCGGCTTGAACGAGACACAGGCCAAGAAGCGCAAGATTCCCTACCGGATGGCGATGATGGATTATCGCTATATCAATCGCGCGATTGCGATGGGCAAGACGGGTGGCTTCTTCAAGATTCTGGTGTCGGATGACGATGAGATGAAAATCCTCGGCATGCGCGTCATGGGCAATCATGCCTCGAGCACCAGTCAGGCGATCGCCTTGATGATCGCGCTTGACGCGGGCATCGATCAGCTCGCTGAACTGATTTTCCCGCACCCCTCAGTACCTGAGGGCATACAGGAATGCGCGCGTATGTTGCGGGGCAAATCCATCGTGAAACCCGAGGTGTTTAATCTGGATCTGCGCTGCTATCGGGTGGATGCAGAGGGGCGTGTGGAGAATCTTTATCACTGACAAACTCCTGCCGTCATCCCGAAATATAACTCTGCAACTGCTCAATCAGTTGCTTCTGCTCTGCGATCATCACCAGCAGTACGTCACCGATGGAGACCATGCCGAGTAGCTGGCTGTCTTTCATCACGGGCAGATGTCGGATGCGCTTGTCGGTCATGATCTGCATGCACTCATCCATTTTCTGATCGGGACTGATGGTGATGAACTCCGCTGTCATGATGTCGCGCACCCGGGTTTCCTGTGTCAGTCGCCCTTTGAGCTCCACGCGTCGCGCATAGTCCCGCTCCGAGAAGATACCGACCATCGTCGTACCTTCCAGCACCACCAGTGCGCCGATATTGTTCGCCGCCAGGGCTTACAAGGCCTCCCAGACCGTTTGGTCGGGGTGTATCGAGCAGAGCGCTCGTGGCGAGCTGTGCAAAAAGGCTTCGATGGTCTGCATGGCATACCTCCAGTATCAGGGGGTGGGGGATTGGAATGGTCAGGGCGGGGTGGCCCGAGACCTCAATTTCCGCCCTGGCTGCCGGGCTGTCAAGCCCTGCCGCGCTGGAGATACACCGTAAGTATCTTGCGGCAGACCAACCAGAACCGTTCCAAGGCGTTTAAAATACCGTTGTTTTTCCATTAAGAAAATCCCCTCTCATGAACACCCTACTCATCCTCATTTTCGTTGTCGCTTATGCGGCGATCGCTTTCGAGCATCCGATCAAAATCAATAAATCGGCCTCGGCTTTGCTCGGTGCCGGTCTGTTGTGGAGCATCTACGCAGTCATGACCGGCGATTCCGGCCATGTGAACGAGCATTTGGGCGAGACACTGATTGGCACCGCGCAGATTGTGTTCTTTCTGATGGGGGCTATGACGATCGTGGAAGTCATTGATGCGCATGACGGTTTTGATGTCGTGACCGCGCGCATCCGTACCACCAGCCTGAGCTCGCTGATGTGGCTGGTATGTATCGCGACGTTCTTTCTCAGTGCCGTACTTGACAACCTCACCACCGCCATTGTGATGGTGTCGCTGGTGAAAAAACTACTGGACTCTCGCGATGAGCGTCTTTTGTTTGCGGGCATGATCGTGATTGCTGCCAACGCCGGTGGCGCCTGGTCGCCGATTGGTGATGTCACCACCACCATGCTGTGGATTGGCGGGCAGATCACGGCCTCGTCCATTATCGGCGCGCTGTTCTTTCCTGCCTTGGTTAACCTGCTCGTACCAGTCGCGATCATCAGTTACTCGCTGCGTGGAAAGCCTGTGGTCGAGCCGCGTCAGGATGCCAACCAACCCCAAGGCACAGGTACTTCAGAGCGTGAGCGCAACATCATGTTCTTTTTGGGCTTGGGGGTACTGATTGCGGTGCCTGCGTTCAAAACCATTACGTACCTGCCGCCGTTCATGGGCGTGCTGCTGGGTCTGGGTGTGCTGTGGCTGGTGGGCGATCTTTTACATGGCAACAAGACTGAGGAGGAGCGTGAGCACCTCAATCTGACCAGTGCGCTCAATCGCATCGACATGGCGTCGATTGTGTTTTTCATTGGCATTCTGCTGGCCGTGGCGACACTGGAGCACTCCGGCATCCTGCCGGCACTGGCCGGCTGGCTTGATACGACCGTCGGCAGACAAGATCTGATCGTGCTGTTGATTGGTATCGTCAGCGCCATCGTCGATAACGTGCCGTTGGTGGCGGCGGCGATCGGCATGTACAGCCTTGATCAATACGGGCCGAACAGTTTCTTGTGGCAGTTTCTCGCCTATTGCGCGGGTACGGGTGGTTCGATTTTGATTATTGGTTCTGCCGCTGGTGTGGCTGCAATGGGGCTGGAGCGCATTGACTTTGTCTGGTACGTGAAAAAAATCAGTGGGCTGGCGATTGCCGGTTATTTTGCGGGTGCGCTGGCTTATATCATCCAGCTCACGCTTTTCGGCTGATGCGGCGCTAAACACATCCATGTGGTGCGGCGAGCCAACGCGGCTCAGCGCAGGAGTACTTGAACAGAATGTGCCCAAGCAAACACACTCGCTGAATCGCAGCCGGGGCTTCATAAATTGAAGGCAAGTGGCGGGGAACGCGATATGCTTGCGGTGTTCGCCACAAGGCGCATTAAAAAAATAACAACACCGCAACGTCCATGTTAGAAATCACCGCTACTTGTCTGGTGCTTACGGCACTGCTGGCCTACCTGAATTTCCGCTACATCCGCCTGCCGATCACCATCGGTGTGATGGTGACCGCCTTGCTCTTGTCGCTGGTGATTATCTTGCTCAATCTTGCAGGGGCAGATTTCGGCTTGCACCGCAAGATGGAGACCATGCTGCGCACCATCGATTTTTCCAATGTGCTGATGCAAGGGATGCTGTCTTTCCTGCTCTTCGCGGGTGCCTTGCACATCGATCTCTCCGAGTTGCGCGCCTATCGCTGGCAGGTACTGATACTAGCGTTTTTCTCGACGCTGTTGTCTACCTTTATCGTCGGTCTGGCGGCATGGTATGTGCTGCCCTTCATCGGCATTTCCATGCCGCTGCTCTATTGCCTGTTGTTCGGTGCGCTGATTTCACCAACCGATCCTATCGCGGTGATGGGTATTCTGAAGTCAGCGGGCATTCCCAAAAATCTGGAGCTCGTGATCTCGGGCGAGTCGCTCTTCAATGATGGTGTGGGTGTGGTGATTTTTTCCATCCTGATGAGCATGCTGCTCATCGGCGAAGCGCCGACTTTCCACGAAGGCCTGGGCTTGCTGATGCACGAAGCCGGTGGCGGCCTGCTTTATGGTCTGCTGATCGGTTACATCACCTTTCATCTGCTGCGTAGTATCGATAACTATCAGGTAGAGGTCATGATCACGCTCGCTGCCGTGATGGGTGGCTACGCGCTGGCGAGCAAACTGCATGTCTCGGGACCTTTGGCCATGGTGGTCGCCGGTCTGGTGGTCGGCAATCATGGGCGCGAGCTGGCGATGTCGGACACCACCCGGCTCTACGTGGACATGTTCTGGGAAATGATCGATGACATTCTCAATGCCGTCTTGTTTGTACTGATCGGCATGGAGGTCATGTTGATTGCCTTCTCCTGGAGCTTGTTTGCCGCTGGTCTGGCGATGGTCATCATGACGCTGATTGCACGTGCGCTGACCGTCTGGGTCCCCGTGCACTACCTGCCGGGCTATTTCAAGCTGCCCAGAGGTGCGGGCTTGGTGCTCACCTGGGGTGGTCTGCGCGGCGGTATTTCGGTGGCACTGGCGCTCTCCCTGCCATCGGGGAATGAGCGTGTTGTCATACTCTCGCTGACCTATTGCATCGTGGTTGTATCGATTCTGGTGCAGGGACTATCGGTCGGCAAGCTCGCCGAGCGGGTCACCGGGCCTGAAGAGGCGGGTGCAGAGACTTCGGGCGGCCAAGCCACCTGAAGCGTTTATTTCTCTTCCTTGCGTATTTCTTCCATCATCGCTTCGACTTGCTGCTCCGTCAGTCGGTACTGACGACGCAGCCTATCCAGCGTGTCTTTTTCAGCGTCGGTGACGATACCGTCGGCCAGTGCGCGACGCAACTGCTGACCAAAGGCGGCTTTTTTGCGCGAGAGCTGATTGGAAAATGCGGACGCCACGATACCCGTCATGATCGCCGCCATACACACCCCAAGAAAGCCCGTGATCAAAGCGATGATATCACCGGCCAGTGTCAGCTCTTCCACGTTGCCATAGCCGGAGGTGATGGTGATCACTGCCCAGTAAATACAGTGGGGGATGGAGCCAAAATGCTCCGGTTGATTGTGACCTTCTGCAAAATACATCAGCGAGGCCGACACAATCGTTGCAATCAATAGCAAGAAGAGGGCGGAGGTAAATGCTTTTTTCTCTGAGGCGACGGCGTGAAACAGATCCTGCAATGCGGTGTTGTACTTCGAGAGTTTCAGGATACGCAGCAGACGCAACACGCGCAGCACACGCAAATCCAGATACGGGAACAAGAAGTGCAGATAGAAGGGCGCGGTTGCAATGAAATCGATTAGCCCAAAGAAACTGAACACATATTCCTTGCGGCCTTTCCACGCGCCGCCTTGCTCGGGCGTGTAGCGTGCGCCATAGGACCAGGTTCTGAGTACGTATTCAGCCGAGAAGAACATCACGCTCCAGAATTCGAACTCAGGGAAAAAATCTTTGAAAGCTTCATGGATTTCATGCACCGAATCCAGAACGACGGCGGCACAATTGGTCAGCACCACAATGGTGATCACCCATTCAAGAATTCGGCTGGTGCTGTCGTGCGAGGTCCCGTCTAGGATCTCCATGATGCGGCGTTTCATTACGCTTTTTCCTCTTGTACTTTTTTCATGCAAATGCTGAACCTCTAAAAACACAGGCCGGCCGATACAACCGGCCAGCCTGTCTGCTGCTTTGTGTCGTCACCGGGACGGCAGCACACTTTAGCTGCCGATTTTGTCGGACACGCGCTTCTGGTTTGCATCGACCTTCTCGCGCAGCGAGATCACCTGATCACGCATCTCGTTACCGGCATCCTGCATGTTGTTGAGCTTCTCTTTCAGTGTCTCACCGGTCGAGAAGGTATCGTCGATGATCTTGCGAGTTTCGACCGAGCTGTTGCGGATGCTGCGAACCAGTTCTTCGATCTCGTTGGCACGCATCTCGTTGCCGTGATGCGAGGCGCTGTCCATCTGCTGCTTGAGCTCACCATCGAGCCACTGGCCATTGGAATCCGCGATTTCGTCGATGTAGTTGACCATCTCTTCATTGAGTTCGTAGAAGGTCTCGCTGACTTCGCCCAGCGCCTTGATGGCTTCGGCCATTTTCAGGGCGATGGTGGCCATCTTGCGATTGATCTTGCTACGATGGTCCAGATACTCCACCTTGACACGGTTGGCCATGGAGAGCTGGAAGGCTTCCTGGTCGGTGTCGGTGGGGTTCAGTTGATCGATCATCATCAGACGATTACGGAACACATCGTCGGTGGTGCGCATGATGAGTTCGCGGTTACCGCCGGCGTTGACCAGATAACTCTGCTGGGCGTCAGTGATATTTTCCTCGATCGTGCTTCGCGCGACCTGAATCTGACCAACGTTGAATTGAACAATCGCCTCGATATCAAAAATTGCGCGCTTGTTTTTTGCGATCATGTTTTTAATTACATCACTCATGAAATTCTCCTGGTTCGAGTGGCTGTTGTATAAGGTTTCGCAAAAGGCGCGTCAGGCGCCCACGTGCGAATCTTCCGGCAACGCGATGGGACTGGAACGGGTGAGGCGATTCACATAAATCAAGCCCTGGCCTTGCTCGTCCATCTTGGCCTCTTCGTACAGCATTTTGTAAATGTAGTCGGCCTGGTCGGCTGATACGGTGGCATGCAGTATCTCGGTCTTGGGAATCTCGGGCAGATTGCCTGCCAGAGAAGCACGACCGATCGGGTTACCGCGAACGCTATAGAAATAGCATTCGTTGATGCCCTTGTGATGCAGCAGCTCCATCAGCTTAGATGCACCGCCCTCATAAAGGATGCAGGTGATCTGACGCGTATAGTCGATGTACGGAATATCCGGTTTATCGTTCTGACTCATGATGTTGTCCTGTCGTCGTTTAGGCGATTAATCTTTGAGCAGATTCGGCGGAATGTAGGTGGCCGCCTGCAGCAGTGGTGTTACATAGATGTAACCCATGCCCGGTGTATCCAGCCTGCCCGCGAGGAATATGCGCTCGAAGATACGATCAGTTTGGTCTTGCGGGACCATCACGCTGATCACTTCGCGTTCCACGTCAACGGCGACGCCCAGAATACCGAGGCGCTCACGCACGCCGGTACCCACGCCCATGTGCACGGTCGAACCCTGCACGCCCACTTCCAGTAGCGAAGTGTTGATGGTGTCGGCGAGGCCTTTCTGCACGACACAAGTAATCAGCGACACCTCGCTAATATTGGTAACTTTACGCTTTGCCATTCGTTTCCCCTTTTTTCTATTCTGTTGATTCGGTGACGGTTGATCAGGCCTGTGCAGCGGCCAATTCTTTCTTGACCTTGTACTGGACATAGACGCCCAGGCCGAGAACAGCCACGATCGGTGCAATGGATGCAGCAGCCAGGATGCCGAAACCTTCGACAGCGTTCACCGCGCCACCAAAGCCCAGACCCATAGCCAGCACCAGCGGAACGGTCACTGGACCTGTCGTCACGCCCGCGCTATCCCAGCCTATGTTCACGAACTCTTCAGACGATAAAACGGTCAGGCTAACTGCGATGATGTAGCCCGGCACCAGTATGTAGAGCAGGTTGTAGTCGAACACCAGCTTGGTCACGCCGAGCATGATGCCCGTCGAGACGCCTGCAGCAACTGCGTACATCAACATGGACTTCTTGAACGAGCCATTGGTCATGTTCTGTACGGTAGCGCCGAGTGCATTCAATGCGGGTTCAGCCATCGTTGCACCAAACCCAAGTATCCAGGCAAAGACGCAGGAAATCACGATCCCCCAGAAGCTGCCATACAGCGGTCCGTAAGCGCCGGTTTCACTTGGAACGCGGAGCGATTCGGGCAGTGTGATGTTCGTGAACGAACCGGGGATGATGTTACCAGCCTGCTCACCAAGCGCGGACAAGCCATACTTCAGACCGATGTTGAACAAGCACATACCGACGACCGACAGCACGAGGCCGTAGCAGATAATGAAAGCATTCGGCAGACGGGTGCGCAGTACACCGAACAGGATGATCATCAGGAAGATCACGAGCGGCACAATCGCCTGCACGCCATCTTTGATTGGGCCCATCAGGATTTGATTCCAAACCGTGGAACTGTCTCCGCCAGCCGCTTTCATTGCCTCGTACACGACGGCATTGGCTGCCTTCATCTCGTCAACGGAGAGCGTCGCGCCGAAATAGGCGCCAAGACCGAGCACGGCAACCACTGGATAGATAGAGGCCAGTGTCACGATACCGAAGCCCGAAAGTGAACTGTCGCCTTTGCCACCGGAGTTCGCCACGCCAATACCCAGCGCGAGCACCAGAGGCACGGTCACAGGACCCGTGGTTACGCCGCCGCAGTCCCACGCAAGACCAACAATGGATGCAAGGTTGCTGTCCAAGGCGCAGTAGCCTGTCAGAATTACACCCGGTAGCAGGCTCCAATAGATGAGGGGCTTAAGGCTCCAATTATTCAGGAAGCGCATCGTGCCGATGATGGCTGCGACGCCCACGCCAAACCCGACCAGCAACACCGTCATGTCGGTTCGCACCATCAAGAGGTAGAAGAGGGCAGGAGCTTTTTCCGGATCTACCAGCGCACCAGCCAGTTTCAGCGTACCAATCGCGGGTTCCGCGTAGGTTACGCCAATGCCGAGCAGGCCAGCGATAAACAGAACCCCGACCAAAGGCAGTTTCTTCGGCAAGGTATTGCCGATGATGTCGCCGAAGGGCATCAGGCCCAGTTTCAGGCCTTCCATGAAGACCATCAAGCCGATAATCACGGCCACCAGACCTGCGGTAATTTCAGCGGCGCCCATGATAGAGCGCTGCAATACGAGAATCTGGAACAGCACCAGATAAGCAGCGAGCGGAAACACCGCCGCAATCTGCTCCATGATCCGAACGCTCAGATAAGGCTGCAGCAAATTGTAGATGTCCGTGCCTGCCAACTTCAGTTTTTCTGGCTTTATCGGGATTTCATTCCCGTTTTTATCCAGTTTTGGCCTCGGAATTAATTTCGAGTAGCTGATCGAGTCGGAATCGACCGTCACAGCCTGCACGTAGTCACCGAAGCGTATATTTTTAGCCATGCTCCCCCCTTAAACAGTGAAAGTTACTGCCGGGAAAGCATACTTGATGCGATGGCGGATTGACAATCGCTAAATGAAGATTAATTGCATTTTGTTGAAGTACCCGCCCCCTTTTTTTATGACCGGGCGGTCGGATCCGGTGATTTATTCGCTGCCTCCGAATAATCGCCTTTGCACAACGTGTTTAATGCCGAAACAAACCTAAATAGCGCATTTTTCGGATTTTTGATTCCAATTAATTTTTATTTTGATAATTTATTGACTGATCTCCGAATGGGTCGAAATGTTTCTGCAGAAAAAAAATTCTTATTTGCCTTTGCGAGGCGCACCTATAATCAAATCCAGGTTTGTCGAGAGCGCCGGAGACCTACCTCTGGAGGCCAAGCCGTCGCTGGGGTGCGAAGCCATCAACCGAGCAATCGAGCGCCCGTTTTTCAGCTACTCAAATTTACGACGGTATCCAAGCAGCACTACACTCAAAAAAACAATGAGAAAAGTCATCATCTTGGGCGCCGGTCAGGTCGGGTCCTCCGTCGCCTCCAATCTGGTCTCCGAAGAC
>SXGR01081523.1_pt1 | contig 18236 bp, 11 predicted proteins | sample 3174711 | NCBI WGS metagenome assembly SXGR01 (sample SAMN11356860, study PRJNA531348) | freshwater metagenome | isolation source: freshwater sample F1-60 | place: China: Fuxian Lake, Yuxi | collected 2017-12-25
AGTTCAAAAACTTGAAAGCGATATTTACCCTGGTTTTGGCCCTTTTTAGTTTGGTTACAGGAGGAAATGTGCAGGCGGATGTAGTGGGACTTTATACAGACGGAACGACCACAATTGGTTCTCAAGCTTATGCAAATGGGGACAGTTTCCTTAGAGTGGCATTTTCAACCGAACCGGGTATAGGTTCAACTAGCTTTACTGCGATTACATTTACCAATTTGGGTTATTCTGGATCGTTTAATTTTAATGCAACCCTTCGCTATGCTGGAGGCGGAGTAGTTGCGACGGATGCAATGACTTTTTCGTCAAGTTATGGTTCTCCCTTTACTTTCGCTAATATTAGTAAAGCTAATTGGGCAGCCTCTACAAGTTACGAATTGGATTTTACCATAAATCGTGAGGCTGGTGCGACATTCACTAACTATACTGCCTCAACCGTTGGGCTTTTAGGATGGATCCCCCTCACAGGTATTATTAGCCATTCAAATCAGACAGCTGGAGTTGGAAACCCGGGTGTCGCCTTCAATCTCTATGCGTCTATTCCCGAACCGGGAACTATGATTCTCACCGGGGCGACTTTGGCCGCCGGGGCAATGGGTGCTTTCCTCAAGCGTCGCCGGAATAGTTGTCCGCAAAAGGATGCTGGCCCCGAAGCCATAAACTGACATTTAGAAATCCAATTCCCTCTTAGGGTGAACTGTTTTTTATAAGGCTTGGGTTCCTGATTGATCAGGGCGATGGCATCGTGTTAGGGATTGGGGATAGTGAGGTACATGTAAGTCGGCTGGTTGGCCGAGGGTCAATCCGATTTTGTTGGGAGGCCGTTCTGGAGAGCCCAGGAAGGGTCGTCGGGCCAAGGTGTCGATTAAGCTTCGGATTTCGGCTCCCAATCGACCATTGGGTTTACCAAGGAAAACCCCCAATCCCCGGCGGATTCCTTATCGGTCAAATTCCAAAGATAACCTGAACAGCGGGGTTACAGGTTGATCAACGGATCATGAGAATTAGCAAGGAAATCCGGACTTTGAATGATTGCGATGGGGGGTCCCTTTTTTCACCCTTCCCGAAGATGGATCGTAAATCTTTTGATCGGCGAAAAAGGCAAGACCGCCCATTTAGTGTGCAATAATCTTTGCCTGGATTTTCCATGGGGGAGAAAATCCCATACGAAAGGGGAGTTCCCAGCCAAACCGGGAATATTCCCTGTTTGCAATATTCGGGTTTTTGATCCGTTTTGGACCGGAGGGTTTCCGTAAAAAGGGTGCCCGTATCCCCGGGGCCAATAGTATTCAAAACAATAAAACCTAACCCAGGGATGGTTCTTCCACCCCGATTTGGACCTCGGTCAGGTAATTTTTGGGATTGCCACGAAAGAGCATTCCCGGTCCTTTGAGGTAAACCTCCCGACCGGGGGTCTTTTGCACCAAGCCCTTGGTTTTAATGGTTTCAAACAATTGGCTATAAGCCGAATGAAGCTGGTCATAGGGGCCCTTGTGAACCAAGGTAAAAAACCGTCCCCCCGGGATGTCCCTGATGTCGATTCCATCCACGCTTTTACCGGGTTTCACTGGAAAGCAGGGTTCAAAATCGGCATCGGTTTCCCTGAATTGGGTATCGTAGGTAAGCATCATGGGCTTACCCCCAATCCGGAAAAACAACTTGGAACAAAGCTTGCCAAACACCTTGCCACAATCGGCGTAGCGACCCTTGGTCCGGATCCCGGCGATGCACAGGTTCGGTAACTCTTTTTCCTGAACTAAATAGTTCGACATGGTTTTACCATCCTAAGCAACAGCCGACTCCCGCCCCACCCGTAAGGGGAAGAAGGCGCCGTAAGGGGGGAATCTTCAGGTATTCCTCACGGTCATACACCACCTTACCCGCCATAATGGTAGCGGTGACATGGGTGGGATGATCCAAGGGATCCCCATCATAAAGGACCAAATCGGCCACCTTGCCCACCTCAATGGATCCATATTTGTCCGCCACGCCAAGAAATTTGGCGGCGTCAAGGGTCATTGAAGCAATGGCCTGGTCGAGGGTCAATCCATGAGCCATGGCCATGGCTACCTCATAACGAAGGACCCGGGTTCGGGGCACATAACCCTCATAACTTGTTCCAAAGACGATTGGGATACCTTTGTTGGCGAGGACCGCCGCATTCCCCAGGTAAGAGTGCATGGTTTCGAGGCTACCTGCTGCCCGTTGCATGGAGGGATGCACCACCACCGCAACTTTTGCGGCCTTGATCCGGTCCGCCATAAGGTGGGCCTCCGTGGCCAGGGTCAACCGGGCATCGAGGCCAAACTCCCCGGCCAAACGGAGTGCCGTTTCGATGTCATCCCCCCGATGGGCAGCAAAATAGACGGGGATTTTTTTCTCCAACGCCAGGATAAGGGCCTCCAGTTTGGGATTGGGAGGCGGTTGCTTGTCCGCTGCCGCTTTCATTTTAAGGGCGTGGGATTTGGCCTGTTGAAAGGCGTTACGGACAAAAAAGGCGGTGCCCATCCGGGTGGTAATTTTGCCGGGGTAGGATTCCTTTGCCGTTTCGCCAAGGTTGATGAGAATTCCTGCGGGGGATTGCAAGGACATTCCCTGGGCGGTTGTTCCGATAGTGCGAAATAGCCCGGTTTGGCCGCCAATGATATTGCGCCTTCCCGGGGTAACATGAACCATTGTGGTTCCATTGCGACGAAACCATTCCAACAAACCATCATCGGGATTGAAGGCATCGAGTACCCGGCACTCTGCCGTATTGGGGTCGGACTGCTCATCCTGATCCAAATCGGCGGGGATATTGAGACCTCCCGAAATCCCCACGCAAGTGCTGGCATCAATCAAACCGGGGGTAACCACCAAGGCCTTTTTGACGGGAAGGCCCGGAGGTAGGACGACCGTGGACCTCGGCCCCACCGCTTCGATTTTACCCTCGTTTACCAGGACAATACCATCCAGGATCGGTTTGCCCGAAGCGGTATGGATGAGGCCCGCGGCAATGGCATAGCGCTTGGCGGGGGTCTCTCCTTTGCCAAGGATTGCTTCCAATGGGCTTGGGGTAACGGGTTGAGATATGGGGGTTGGGGAAATGGGAGCAGGAAGTCCCATCCGGGTTGCAGCAAGGGCAAATCCGCCCGTCAAATGGGCAAGGTCCTCGACAAGGCGGGTATCGTGCCGTTTGATTCCGTCGATCCAGGTTTCAAGCACCCTGGAATAGACCGAAAAAGGCACACCACTCAGAATGACAAAATCGGCATCCTTCCCCGCCTGCAATGATCCTAGCCGTTGGTCCAGGTGAAGCATTTTGGCCGGGTTAAGGGTCAAAGCCTCGAGTGCCTGAAGCTCGGTCATGCCCCCCCGCAAGGCGATGGCGCCCGTCCGGAGCAGAAACCGGGATTCGGTCACGGAGTCGTCTGTATTGATGGCCACCCGCACCCCGGCTTGAGCCAAAAGGGCGGCGTTTTCCTCAATCAGGGCGGCAACTTCTAATTTGCCCCCGGGACTGTCCACCAAGGTCAATGAAACGCTGGCTTTTCGTTTGGCCAATTCGTCGGCAATTCGGTATCCTTCCGTGGCGTGCTGCAGGACCAGGTCAAATCCAAACTCCTCGGAGAGCCTTACCGCCGAGAGAATGTCATCCGCCCGGTGACAATGAAAATGGACGGTCCGTCTCTTTTCCAGAACCTCGACCAAAGGTTCCATGCCCAAATCCGTTTCGGGCGCAAATTCCGGGTGGGAGCCTTTGGCAACTTTTTCCCGATAGGCTTTCCATTGGTTTTGGTAATGGCGGGCTTTGAGGAATTGCTCCCGTTGCATGGCGTAAATCTTCATACGGGTACTGGGTGGAGATTTGGAACGGCCGAAGTTGAAGTTTTTTGGATTTTCCCCATTGGCCATCTTTAATCCGCCAAGAACGACCCCCGGGGTAATTCGCATCGCCTCAACCGTTTCCCCCCGGAGTTTGACATAAAGGGTTTGCCCGCCAATGGCATTGCCACTGCCTGGCATGATGTTGGCAACGGTCACCCCCCCCGCAAGTGCCATGCGAAAACCGGGATCGCCAGGCGTGATGGCGTCCATCGCCCGAAGCCCCGGTTGAACCGCCCCGGAGGCCTCGTTGCCATCGGCGTTGGCCCCGACGCCAGGACGGGACAAAAGCCCGATATGGGAATGGCTGTCGACCAGGCCTGGAATGATCACTTTTCCGGTGGTATCGACCACCTTGGAGCCCTCGGGAACGGTTGTCTCCCGGCGAGTTCCCACCGAAACGATCTTGCCGCCTGACACCACCATTGCCCCATCCATGATCACCGGCCCCGAAACCGGATAAATTTTTGCACCCAAAAACACCGTCGTTTCCTGGGCCTGCAAAGGAATCCAGGCAACCGTCAAAGGACAAATGGTCAAAGCCAGAACAAGGATCCCGAACCGGTCCATGGCAAAACTCTCCGCAATTCCCCAACAAATCGAAATGGATCGGGTTTATTCTATGCTTTTGCCCCAAAACGGGGACTTGGGGATTGAAGGCCCCTTTTGGCCTGGCTCACGGGAATCTCAAGGGGTTGGATCCGGGGGGTTAGGCCTTGCCTTGGAAGGAGGCTATGGGTATGGGCAAAAGTTCCTGGAGGGTGGGGTAGGAACCTCCTTGGTATACACGGGGGGATAGATGACCAGGTTGGGGTGCCTTTGGAAGTTTCCCTCGTTTCGGAAACATTCGGTCCTTGAGGTCCGGCCCATTCCAAAGACCGCCTTTTTACATATCCCCAAAACCGCCGGAACCACTTTTCATCACCTATTGCTCAACTGTTTTCCCGGGGGGAAAAGCCTTACCAATGCGGAACGGGGAAGCAATGCAAATGTTGATCCAAGGGATTTTGATTTTGTCTCGGGGCATTTTTCCTATGCCTATCTCGTGGAAAAAGGGCTGGAAGAATTCCGAATCCTGACCGTCCTCCGGGAGCCGGTTAGCAGAGCCCTTTCACACTTTTATTTTCTAAGACAGGACTCTCTTCTTGAGTTGGTCGAGAGGAAATCGGAGGGATATGATGCCACGGAATTGACCTTCACCAGGGAAGTAATGGCCAAAGTACGAGAGAATGAATTGCTGGAATTTCTCCGCAAGGAACCCTACCTGGCGGCGGTAACCTTGGGGGATGTGCAAACCCGATTGTTGGACGGGATTCCTGGCAAGTGTTCTGATTTGGTCCCCGCCCATTTGGAATCCGCCCTCAGACATTTACGAAGCTGTTTTTTTGTTGGCATCACCGAACGGATGGATGAGTCGATAGCCCTGCTTTGTCAAAAGATGGGCTGGCCGATCATGCATTCCCCCAAAGCCCTCAATCGCACCCGGGACAAACCAGGCAAAGACCAACAAGGCATTTGGGAAGAGCTATCCGAAATCAACCAATTTGATCAAATCCTATACAAGGAGGCCATCCGCCTTTTCGACGTTGCCAAAATGGCTAATGGTAAAGGCTACTTTCCCATTCCCGATGCTTCCGGTTTTACGCCCCTACAACCCATGTTGGGGGATGGATGGCAAATTCGGGAAAAGGCAGAGGGAGAATGGGTCTGTTGGACTGGCCCGGAAAAACACGCCTGGCTGGAACTATCCACGACCTTGCGGGCGACCGCGATCATGGTTCTGATGTTTCGTCAGGCAATCCACCCGGATGTACTTGCCCAATTGAAACTATCCATAAACGGAACCATCCTTTTTCCCCAAAGGATCAAGGATGCAGGACAGCTTGGACTGGAACTGACGATTCCAGGGAAACTCATGCAACAGGCCAATGGCCGATTGCGTTTGGGGATCGAAGCACCAACATTTCGTGTGAGTGACCTTTATCCGGATAGCCCCGATCAAAGGAAACTAGGCATAGCCCTTTCGGGGATTGACTTGAAAAAAAGAGGATTCTTCCGAAATATTTCCTACTTGAAAGAGGGTTTTACAGCCTTGAAAGGCGTACGGGCCAACCAAGGGTAACGAATTAAGGCAGGGTGGACATGTTGAATATGCGTCGTTGGCAAAGCCTTCTCGGGGGATCCGGTGAGGCTAACCGGGAAAACCCCGACATTCCGCAAGCGGTTTTTCTCCATGTCCCCAAAACGGGCGGCACCACCTTCAATTTGATGGTGAAAAACAGCTACCCGGCCCATCGGGCCGTCCAACTTTTAAATCTTTGGGACGGAAAGTTTCCCGAAAAGTCCCAATACGATTTTTTATCCGGACATTTCCGCTGGTCCTTTGTAAAGGAACAGGGGCTCGACCAACGGCACCTGATAACCTTCGTGCGAAATCCGATTTCCCGGGCAGTGTCGCAATTTTACTTTATGAAGATGGATGAAGTCCTTGGATTTTATGAAACCGACAAAGAGGTTTTTGGGGATTCCATCAAAACCGGCATGATCAGGGCCCTTCACAAGGCAAGGCAATTATCATTGGAGGAGTTTCTGCGGGAGGAACCCGAATTATCGTACGCATTGCTTGGAAACTTCCATACCTGGATCCTTTCAGAGGGCGGGGGACGCATAGCGGACCTTGGCGAGGGGGACCTGGCGGTGGCCAAGTCCGTGGTGGATCGCTGTTTTTTTGTGGGGGTTTGTGAAAAAATGGAGGAATCGCTGGCCCTGATCGCGCAAAAAATGGGCTGGCCCAAACAGGAGTACCATCGGGAAAATGCCACCAGCGGCAAACGCGACCCAAAGGACCATTCCCCATGGGTTCTCCAGCGACTTGGAGAAATCAATGCCTTGGACCTGGACCTCTACCAACATGCTTTGGGCAAATTTGCCCAACTGAAAAACGACCCCACGGCAGGCCATTTTCCCAGACCGGATGCCTCGGGTTTTACCCCGAAACAGTCGATATTGGGATCGGGTTGGTACCCGAGGGAAGAGTACCAGCAGGAGTGGTTTTGTTGGACCGGGCCTGAAGAAAAGGCGCATCTCTCCCTCAAAAGCGACATCCGCGGGATGGCCAACATTACCCTGCATTTCCGCAAGCCATTTCGTCAGGAAACCACCAGCCAGTTAGCCCTTAGCCTCAACGGAACGCTTTTGGAACATCATACCCTTGGCTCCTTCGGGCGAATGGCTTTGCGGGCAAGATTGTCCGGAGAGTTCATGCAAAAGGCCAACGGTCGGATCGACTTGACAATCCATACAGGGCCCACTCACCTCATCAGCGACCTGGTCCCGGGGAGTGCCGATTCCCGTCGGGTGGGAGTTTGCCTGTTGCGGGTGGACCTGGTTTCCGTTTCACCCTTTTGGGGATAGGGTATATGTACCTTAAGCCGCTGCCCACAGGGGCATTTCCCAAAGGTCTTGGGTTAATGGTTCATTTCGGCCAGGGATTCCTGGGGCTGGTGTTGGTCCTTGGGATTTGGCTAACCCCCCTTGCCTTGGCAGAACCAAAGGAACGATTGTCGACACTTTTGGCCCCGACGCTGATTCCCAGCGCCACCGGACCGGTTCATGAGGCCTTTGCATCTCCGCTACCTAACCATGGCCCCCGAAAAATGGTTATGGGGACACCTCCCCCCAACCCAATCGAACTGATCCCTGCCAAAAGGCCACAGGGAGGTCCCTTGTGGATACCAGGGTATTGGTTTTGGGATGAAATCACTCTTTCCTATCTTTGGGTGGGCGGGTGTTGGCGTCATCCACCCGAAAACCGCAGCTGGATTCCTGGTTTCTGGAAGGTGACAGGAACCGTTTCTTGGTGGTATCCAGGGTATTGGGCAACTTCCGGAATAGATTTCCTCCCCGGAGAGGAGCCCATTCACCCGCCGACCAAGCCACCCATCCAGACTCAGGTTCCAGACAAACCCCCTGACCCGGATCGTGTTGCCTATCCGGGGTACTGGGCCTGGAATGGAAGCCAACACTTTTGGCAACCGGGAACCTGGACCAAAATGAGTCCGGGATTTCTCTGGATTCCCCCCCACAATGTTCCCGTTCCGGAGGGCGTCCGGACGATTACCGGCTATTGGGACTATGCCCTTTGGCGGCGGGGATTGGCCAGTGCCCCCTCGCGAATCCTTCGCTCCCCATCGGACGGATCCAACCCGCCTGTACAACCCGTCTGGTTTTGGCGAACCCCCCAGGCATTGCAGCATCTTTTCGTTCACGAACCCGCCACCCACTATCTGTTTGGGGATTTTTATGCGCCAACGCTTCATCGGTTTGGCATCGCCTCGGGCCTTGATTTCAGCCGTCACAAATGCGATCCCCTCTTTTCCGTGGAACGGGCGGGCCATCGGAACAACCTCCCCTGGGAGGGGCAAGCCATCAAGCGCCAATTAGACATCCAAATGGGCAAAATGCCCAGGCCAAACCCTAGTCCTCCCCCCATGGAAACCACGGTTTCAGGTGATTGGCTCAAACCCGCCAACAAAGATACACCTGTTGCAAGGCTGGACTCCCTGTTTTTGGTCGCTCCCTTGGAACAAACCGCCCAGGAGTTGGGCCTGGAGTTGGCAACGGTAGGGGAAACGGAACAGAACAAATGGATACAAGAACGGGACCGGATCCTTGCCCTGGCCAAACAGCGCACCAGCCAAAACAGTATTCCCAAAAACCTTTTGGGAACCCCAATTAAAGTCAAACGAATGGATTCCATTGCGGCCAGCCGGTTGCCCGGTCTGGAAATGGAAAAATTCTCCGGCAATCGTGTCCCGGGAGAGAAGGAATCCTCCGAAAACGGCTTGGGAACCAGATCCCCTTGGAGCCCTCGTTTGGAATCCACCCCCCTAAAAGCCTTGAAAGGGGAATCTCCTCGAACTTTCGTCAATCCTTTGGGAAAGGACGGAAAACGACTCCCGATCACCTTTCCTGGAAATGGCAAAAAGGAACCGGTTTCACCGTAAACGACCAAATTGGTGGCCGGTTTCAACGGCACCCTTTTTGTCGCAAAAGCTGGTTAAAGCCAAAATATTACACAACGGGAAAGTCGGAAAGGACCTTCCCTCAACGCCTAACCCATCCAACCCAAGAGTAGGCAAATGGTTGGACCGCATTTGTGGGTGGGAAAAGTCATACCGGTTGAACCGGTTGGCCCCTGGCCTGATAAAAGTGGAGCTGAGGGGATTTGAACCCCTGACCTTCTGAATGCCATTCAGACGCGCTCCCAACTGCGCCACAGCCCCTTGCTATACTGGAAAGATAGATCCGCAAGACTTGTTCGTCAACGGATCCTTGGCCCTTCCTTAAAAGTTATCGGCAAGGGCTTGGGAAAACTTGCCTGGGTTTGCTTTTTTGAGCCATTAGAAATACCAGCAAAGCAAGAATATTTCGTCGCAAACAAGGCATTTATAAGGAGTTGGCAACATGGAATTGGCGGGAGTGGGGATTGACCTTGGTGGCACCTCGATCAAAATGGGTGTGGTAACTCCCGAAGGCGAGGTGATTGCCCGAAACGAGTTTGCCACCCCCGATGGCCCGGCCCGGCCTGCGGTCGCCGAGCTGGCCCGCCAGGTTCGGCAACTCATTAATTCCACTGGCCTTCCGGCGGAACGGATTGGCTCGGTAGGGGTGGGGACCCCCGGGATCCTGGATCCCCAAAAAGGTATCGTTCGAAGTGCCTCCAACCTCGTGGGTTGGGTGGATGTTCCTCTTGGAGATTGGTTGGCGGACGCATTGGGGCGAAAAACCAAAGTCATCAATGATGCCCATGCGGCGGTGATGGGAGAGATTCGCTTTGGCACGGCCAGGGGGATCCGGGACCTTGTCCTTTTGACGCTGGGAACGGGAGTAGGGGGAGCCGTGGTGGTGGCGGGACAAGTCGTGGTTGGCAACAGGGGTTTGGCCGGGGAATTGGGCCATATGCGGATTGAAATGAGCCGACCACGGCCGTGTGGTTGCGGGCTGTTTGGCTGTCTGGAGGCCTATGCCGGGGCCAAAAACATCCTCAAACGAATGCACGAAGCCCTCGCCGACGACATCCAGGAAATATCACTCCTCAAGGAGAAATCCAAAACCGCCCCGCTGACGGTGGAGGATCTCTTTTGGGCCGCCAACGAGGGGGATGGGATTATGCTCGGTTTGGTGGACGAAACGGCCCTGGCCCTGGCGGCGGGGATAGCCAATTTGCTTCATGCGTTAAACCCCAAGGCGGTGGTGCTGGCGGGAGGTGTAAGTCGCTCCCCCTTGCTGGTGGAAAAGGTCAGGGAATACCTTCCCGATCTGGTGTTGAACCCGGCGTACCTCGAGGATTTTCGTTTGGAAACAAGCGGGTTGGGCCCCGATGCCGGTTTGTTGGGGGCCGCGGCGGCAGCTATGGGTTTGAGTGGGTGACCCCAAAACCCGCTTACCCCTGGATGGGCCTTCCAAGGATAATTCCCTTGCCTGCATGGACACTCCGGATGATCGGCTAGAATACCAAAAGGGAGACCCACCCTCCTGGGGGATGGGTACCATGGACCATCCGGGAAAGTCGGCCGATGCAACCGATCCGCCAAATAAGTTTTTCTCTGGGAACCTGGTTGGGAATAACGGTTCGTATCCATTGGGTTGTCCCCTTGCTTTTGCTGGGGATAATCCTTCGGTTGGTGGTTGCCAATCCGGAACAGGTAGCCAGCGGACTGGGCCTGATGGTTGTCTATTTATCGGCCTTGGTGCTCCATATTTGTGCCCATGCGTTGGCCCTTTGGTTTTGGCGCCTTTCTCCCACCTTGGCGTTAATCGATCCTTTGGGTGGGCTGGTCCGTTCCCAGGAACGGACCCCGGGCAGGATGCCGCCTGGTCTATCCAGTTGGGTCGCCCTTGCCGGGCCACTGTTTCACCTACACATGGCCCTATTGGCGGGGGTTTTGCTTTGGATATTAAACCCTCCCGGGGGACTTGGCCTGCCTTGGAATCCGTTTCGCCCCCCCTTGTTTGATGCCGTTACCCAAACCCCTTTGGTGGGACTACTTCATGGCTGGTTCTGGGTCCATGGAGTTTTGGCCTTGCTTAACCTGTTACTGGTCGGAGTCCCCTCCGATGCCGGGGATGTTTTGGCCGCCTGGTTGGCCCCCCATACTGGTATCGCCGAAGCCCAAAAAATTGCCGCCCGAACGGGGATGTGGATGGCCCTTCTCCTTTTGATAGCCTCGGTAGCGGACAACTCGGTGGTGGTCCTCCTGTTGGCCCTGTTTGTCGTGGAACGCTGCTGGACGGTTTTGGGGGAGGATGCAGATGTGGGCATGGGAGAAGAAGGATTTTTACCCGAGGAAAAAGGGCTCACCTGGTGGCAGCGAAGGCGTCTGGCAAAACAACAACAGATGCTTGCCCTGGAGCAAAAACGAAAACAGGCGGATGAAGCTCGCCTGGACCATTTGCTCGAAAAAATCCACGCCACGGGAAAATCGTCGTTGACCCGGGAGGAACTGGAATTTCTCCGGGAGCGGGCCGACCGCTATAAAAACAGGATGGCCTGATCGTCTTTGCCCCGGTCCAAGCTTAATAATGGACTGATTCGTTTCCTTTTCCTTTTGGAATCCTCATGACCGGAAAACCCAAACTGATTGAACCTCGCACCCTTAAGGGTTTTCGCGATTACCCCCCTGCCTTGATGATTCCCCGTGAAGAGGTTTTGCAAACGGCCAGGTCGGTTTACCGGGCCCATGGTTTTGCCCCCATGGACACTCCCGCCCTTGAATATGCGGAAATCCTCACCGGGAAGGGGGGAGAAGAATCCGATCGGCTTATTTACCGGTTCAGGGATCAAGGGGATAGGGATGTGGCCCTCCGTTTTGACCTTACCGTTCCCTTTGCCCGCTTTGCCGCTCTGCATATCCCCAAACTCGGGACGCCTTTCAAACGCTATGCCATGGGTCCTGTTTGGCGGGGAGAAAACACCTCCCACGGCCGCTACCGCGAATTTTGGCAATGCGATTTTGACACCATTGGCACCACGGCAAACGCTGCTGACATTGAAGTGGCTTTGGTGATCCACGAATTGCTTGTTACGCTTGGCCTGGAGCGTTTTGAGATCCGAATCAACAACCGCTTGATCCTGAACGGCCTCCTCGAAGAGGCGGGCCTCGTCCACCAATCCGTGGCGGTCCTTCGTGCCCTGGACAAGTTGCCAAAGGTGGGAATGGAAGCCGTTCTGGAAGAAATGGCCGGCCATGGAATCCCCCCCCAAACCGCCAGGTTGGTCCTTGAATGGGCCTCGGCAAAGGGGGAAACCGATGAAATTCTCGACCGTCTCGCCCGGGCGTTTCCCACCAACCAAACCTTGAATGAGGGAATCAGGCGGCTAAGGGAACTGTTTTTGGTGGTAAACACCTGTGGCCTACCCATGGAGAGGTTTCGCCTCGATTTGGCCATTGCCCGAGGACTTGATTACTACACCGGAACCATTTATGAAACCTTTCTCCTGGACCTTGTTGGGATTGGCAGCATCTGCTCCGGAGGTCGCTATGACAACCTGGCGGGCGTTTTTACTCAACAAAAACTTCCCGGGGTTGGGGCCTCCCTGGGGGTGGACCGGTTGTTGACCGCCCTGGAGGAACTGGATCAGGTGGGGAAAAAAGAGACCCCTGCCCAAATCCTTGTCACCCAGTTTGATTCCGGTTCCCTGGGTCACTATTATCGCATCGCCTCACTGCTTCGGAAGGATGGTTTTTCGGTGGAAGTGTTCCCCGAAGCCAGGAAAATCGGCCAACAACTCCAGTATGCGGAAAAAAAGGGGCATCGGTTGGCCGTGATTGCCGGCCCGGAAGAGCTTTCCGTGGGTGGCTGGAAACTGAAAAATTTGTTCAAGCGCACCGAGTGCCAATTTGGCGAGGGCGAATTGGCCCAAGCCGCAAAACGGGAGTTGGATTCCTAAAATCATTAAATGAGGTTGCCATCCCTGGCCAAAAAACCCTTTAATAGAAGGGATGCCCACCGGAGGGAGGAAGGCCCATGTCGCTTTTGGCTCGTGCCCCTCATCGATGCCCCGCAAAACATGGCGGGACGGAATATGAATTGGCCTTTGTGGAATACCTGAAAGGTCAGGGGAGCGTGGCCCTTGGCGTGGATGAATCCCGTCGTAGCCTGATTGCCGGGGAACCGCTTAAAAGTATGGACTATGTCGTTCTCAGCCAGGGTGGCAACTTTGTGGTGGATATCAAAGGCAAACGGTTTCCAGGGGGCCCCACGAACAAGCCCAGGCGGGTTTGGGAAAACTGGGTTTTCGACGAGGATGTCTCTGGCCTCCTTCGTTGGGGAGAGGCCTTTGGTGGGGATTTTCAGGGATTGTTTGTTTTTGTCTACAAGGTGGCTCCTGAGATCCACTTTTCCGCTCCGGTGGAGGATTTGCTTGAAATCGGAGAAAATGTGTTCCTTTTTCGCGGTATCCGGGTTGCGGATTACCACCAAAGGATGAAAAGGCGAAGTCCCAAATGGGGTACCGTCGATTTGTCCCGCGACGATTTTCGGGCGTTGGTCCAGCCCCTGTCCCGATTCCTTTGTGACCCTTTTGCATCAAGGCGGTAGGATTTGCATTTTTCATCAGGCCAAGGATCTTCCCCTCCCGGTAAACCCCGGTTTGGGTCCCGGATTCCGGGAGCATGGGTTCGGCGGGTTAGCGATCTTAGAGACCTCATCGATCAAGTAGCCCTTTCGGGGGCGGAAGGGATCCAATTGGACCTTGGAGGGGCCATTGATCCCCTTTCCCTTTCCCAGACCGGTCGGCGCGAAATTGCCACCGCCTTTCGTTCCAGGGAGATCCCCCTTCTTGCCCTGGGATCGGGGCTTCGAAAGGCTTTGGATGAACCGGAAAATCACGAAGCCCGACTGGCCAGGGTGTCAGACTTGGCCCGTTTGGCCAGTGAAATGGGTGCCAGGGCCCTGATCCTGCCTTCGGGAGATCCGGTTCAAAAAGAGGCTCCCCGTAACGAGGCCCATCCCATTACGGAGGTACCGGTTTTGTCCGCTCTTTTGGGTGGGGAAATCCGCCTCAAAAACCCGAACAAGGATCCGCTTCGAAGGTCAAATGTCCTTGATGAATCGCTGGCGTTTTTGGCACGCCTTGCCACCCGGCAGGGCCTGTTGCCGCTCCTGGATCCGGGCTCCTTTGATACCCGCATGCTTTGGGAACGAATCCAGGCTCCGGGACTTGGCGAGCTGGGTCTTGTGTGGGACCCGGCAACCCAATTGGCGGGGGGTAGGCGGCCGATCCCATTCCTCACCCAATTCCCAGAAATCCATGGGCGCGGGCTTTTGGTCACGGGAAGGGACTGGCTGCAAAGCCAGGCCCAGGAGGTCCAACCCGGCTTGGGCGATGTCGATTGGCAGGAACTTTTGATCCGAATGGGTACCGCAGGGTTTGACGGGTTTGTGGTGGCTCATGGGAGCAATTGTCGGGATGTAGCTTCCTTTACCCAAGCCCTTGTGGGGTTGGGTAAACAATGATTTTCCATTTTGGGCCGGACCACTTTTAAGAGGGACCCATCGGTTTCCGTCCAAATCCAGAAAAAAGAAACATTCATGGTTTGGGTTGACCTGGTAACCGGGGAGCCTCGGGACCGAAATCGGAAAATACCATACCTGCCAATTCCACCAGACCATCCAGCGGTTCCATGGTGTGGTTGGGCTCGGTTTTTTCAAAACATTTTTGCAACCAGGGCGGGAGGCATTTTTGCCAAACCGAGCGCCTTGTTTGTCCCACATAGACCTGATCGAGCGGCTCGATGATGATGTTGGTGGCCTGGTCGTTTTCGTCAAAGATGGCTGGCAAATCAATGGCGAACACTTCTGCCTTTTTTCCCTGGGCGATATGGGGGCGCACCACCTGGATTTTTTCGGGGGAGGCGTGGCGAGTCAGGCCTCCGACCCGTTTCAGGAACTCCACCGCGGTTTCCGGCCCCTGATAAGGCACGGCCCTTTGCAAACCAACCACCTCACCAAAAACATAGACAAACTGACTACGGTGTTCGGCCACCCGCACAAATAGAGCCTCTTCGGGAACTTCAAAGCGTTCGGCAAGCTGGCGATAGACCTCACGGACGCTAAGGCCATCCAACTGCATTTTGCCATAGGGCCCAAGGTCAATGGCACCATCGATCCCCACCACTTTGGAACCTCCCGCCTCAGCTTCCGCCTCGCAGAGAATTTCCACCACATCAGGAGTCCGGATTACATATTCCTTGCTTACATCCCGGGGAATCCCCGGTCGGTTGGCCCCCATCAGCCAGCGATCAATCTTCCGGGGATTGGTACTATTGCAGGAAGCCAAGCCAAGGCAAAGGAATGCCAGAATAATTCTGGTTGCTTGGGGTTGGCACGATACCCTTCGCTGGTAACCCATGGCCCTTTCCTTTGGAAAATGTCCGCAACTTTTTTCTCATACCGAAGAAACCCGGCCAAAGGAAGGTCACTTGGGGAAAAAAGGGCGCAGGCGGAGAGAGGAAAAAAGGCACATTTTTTCGCAGGATACGGTCTTGGGGATTGGTTCGACCCATGCATGACCCGGGTTGGACCCGGACCCGACCCAGTCTGGACCCGGACCTGACCCGACTCCTTCCCAGTCCGTTCCTAACCGGCCAAGGGAGCAAATTCAGCTGAGGCCTTATTTCAGATTTTCAAAAGGTAAGGTATTGGGAAGAAGGCCTCGGTGGCTTGATCATCCCCACAGGGGTTAAGAAAGCCAGGCTGGAGGTCTGTGTTCAAAATTCCATCCAGGGATGAAAACCCATCCAGGGATGAATTTCAGGCCTGGATCAAACAGGTTGCCCGGTTAATCCAGCCAGATCCCCCCCTTGAATCCACTGTTGGTCGCAAAAAGGCTGTCCAGGAGTTTGAGGGTTCCGTCAAAGCGTTTCACCTGGGGTGCCAAACCCGCCCTGGGTGCGGTGACGATTTCCCTGATCCCATCCGCATTGAGGTCCACAACCTTGATGCTGATTCCACTGGTAAAAGTGGCCGGGTAAAGGAGGGCGGTTGCGGTTTGTTTCAATCCTCCATCAAACACCTTGAGGGTACTTTGGATTCCGGAAAGGGGTACCGACACAATTTCCTCTATCCTGTCCCCGTTCAGGTCCGCCGCCACAACCATTCCCCCTGAAGAAATCGTTCCATGGGGGAACCACTCCCGGAGCATTTTCCCTTTGGGGTCAAAGACCCTGCCCGAGGTGAGCCTTCCCGAATAGCTTTCCGTGACGATTTCCCGGGTGCCATTGCCGTCGGTGTCCGCAAGCGTCAGGGAAAAACCCCCGATAAAGGTGCTTTCGTAGGCAAAGAAACTGGCACTTGCTTTTCCCTTGCCATCAAAAACTTTCACATGGGGCCCTCCCCCCCAGTTGGGAGTGCTTACGATTTCCGCTTTGCCATCCCCATTGATATCGCCTGTGATCAGATTCACCCCCCTGGTGAATTCCGGGGCGTAGGCGTAAAAGCTCCCGATGATTGTTCCATCCGTTTTGCGGACTTTGACATGGGGAGCCGAACCATTGCCCGTTCCGGTAATGATCTCGCAAAGTCCATCCCCATCCACATCCGCCGAGGCGACGGACATCCCTCCCATAAAGGCCTGATCATAGGCATAAAAGCCGGTGTTGATTTCCTTGAGGGTTCGACCATCGTACCGGCGAAGGAAAGGCGAGGTACCCGCCCCCACACCCGTAATGATGTCAGGCACCCCATCCCCATTCAGGTCCCCCAAAGCGGTAACAATCCGGCCCGTATATCCCGGGTAAGGATTCAGGGACCCCAGTTTTTTGCCTCCTGCACCCCAAATGGTAATTCCGTTTGCGGCACCATTGGTGGTGGTGAGGATGGGAATCGATTCCACCGGAATAATGGAGGTGGCGACCTTGTTCACCGTAAGGGTGGCGCCTAATCCTTCAAAAGTATAATTTGGATAATTCAGAGGGGAAACATCCACATTTATGGGGTAGGTCCCAAAGGGACCGTATGGTTTCGCCGGGGAAGAGAGAACCGGAGCTCCACTGATTTGGGAGGCTTTGTCTCCATTGACGAGCCCCGAAAGGGAATAGGTGAAGGCGGGGAGAGGCTCCAAGCCCCTGATGAAACTTTTGTTTTCGGCCCGGATGAGGATTTTGGCGGGTGTGACCGTTATGGCTCCGTTGATTTTGGCAATGTCGTAATTGGGATGGGTGCCCGTAACGGTGATGGGATAAACACCCACCGGGGATCCCGAAATGGCCTGGGTGAAGGCACCAAGGCCTGCAATTTTTGCGGTGGTATCGCCATTGACCAGACCCGAAACGGTGGGAACCAACGATGGAATCTGGTCCCCATAAACCTTGTTCAGGTTAGGCCCGGTGATGGTTAAGGCGGCCCGGGTCACCTGAATAAGCGATTTGTTGTAGGTGAAGTTGTAATTGGGATGAACGCCTTTTGGTATCAGGTCATAATTTCCCACCGGAGAGCTTGCGGTGGCGCTGGTTTCGACAGCAAGGCCTGATATTTGGGCCCGGGTGTCTCCATTGACCAGCCCCGAAACCACCAGGGTTAGTTCCGGCATGGGTTGGCCATAGACCTTGGTTTTGAGGTCTGCGGTGAGAGTGAGGGCGGCCTTGGTGATGGCCAGGTTGCCATTGATCAAAGTGATAGAGTAGTTTCCGGAGGTGGCCCCGGCGGCGGTGATGGGGTAAGTGGCCACAGAGCTTGAAGCCAGGGCGGTGGTGGCCAGGACAAGGCCGTTGATGGCGGTTGAGGTGTCGCCGTTGACCAGGCCTGTGTAGGTTGCGGTGAGGGTGGGCAGGGTTTCGCCATAGACCTTGGATTTGTCCTCGGCGGTGATGGTCAGACCAGCTTTGGTGATGGCGAGGTTGCCATTGATCAAAGTGATAGAGTAGTTTCCGGAGGTGGCGCCGGTGGCGGTGATGGAGTAGGTGCCCACCGAGCTTGAAGCCAGGGCGGTAGTGGCCAGGTTTAAACCGGTTACGCTTGCGGGGGTGTCGCCGTTGACCAGGCCTGTGTAGGTTGCGGTGAGGGTGGGAAGGGTTTCGCCATAGACTTTGGATTTGTCTTCGGCGGTGATGGTCAAGGCGGCCTTGGTGATGGCCAAGCTTCCGTTGGCCAAAGTGATGGCGTAATTACCCGAGGTGGCCCCGGAGGCGGTGATGGGGTAAGTTCCTACAGAGCTTGAAGCCAGGGCGGTGGTGGATAGAACAAGTCCGTTGATGGCGGTTGAGGTGTCGCCGTTGACCAGGCCTGTGTAGGTTGCGGTGAGGGTGGGCAGGGTTTCGCCATAGACTTTGGATTTGTCGTCTGCGGTGATGGTCAAGGCGGCCTTGGTG
>SXGR01287935.1_pt1 | contig 18223 bp, 13 predicted proteins | sample 3174711 | NCBI WGS metagenome assembly SXGR01 (sample SAMN11356860, study PRJNA531348) | freshwater metagenome | isolation source: freshwater sample F1-60 | place: China: Fuxian Lake, Yuxi | collected 2017-12-25
CCGCAGTTCTGCTCGATGAAGATCACCGAGGACGTGCGCGCGTTCGCCCGGCAGAAGGGCCTCGACGAGCGTGCCGCGCTCGAGGCGGGGATGCGCGAAAAGACCGCCGAGTTCGCCCGGACGGGCGGCCAGCTGTACAACTGACGTCGGGTCCGCGGCGGTCCGGCGCGAGCGCGGCGCGATCCTCGGGGCCGCCGGCCGGGCTCAGCCGCGCCCAGCGGCGAAGCGCCGTGGGTCGAAGGCCGCGGCCAGCGGATGGCTCGAGCGGCCCTGCGTCATGTGCTCCGCCAGCAGCAGCGCCGCCGGCAGGCCGCAAGTGATCCCGTGGCCGCCGAGTCCGGCGAGGACCCAAAGCCCCTCCACCGCGGGATCGGGCCCGACGACGAAGCGTTCGTCCGCCCCGTGGGTGCGCAGGCAGCTCCACGCGTGTGTCAAGACGATTTGACGCTGCGGCAGGAGCCGGGCGCGGGCGCGCTCGAGGATCGTCGCCACCACGCGCGCGTCCGCGGGAGCGCGCTCGGGATCGACCGCCTGCTCGTCGCACGAGGACAAGAGCAGCCCGCGCGACGAAACGCGCGCGTAGAACGGCTCTTCCTCGGCCCATGCGACGGGCCAGCGCGGGTCGAGTCGCGCGCCGATGTCCACCAAGGCGAGGTGGCGGCGCGTGGGCTGGAAACCAAGGCGCGAGCCGGCCGTCGCGGCGAGGGGCGCGGCCCATGCGCCGCTCGCCACGACCAGCCGCTCCGCGTGGTGGAAGCGACCCTGCGCATCGTGGGCGCCGCGGCCCGGTTCGAGCCGCGCGATGCGCGAGCCGGCCAGCACGCGCACGCCTTGGCGGCGCAGCGCGGCCTGCAGCGCGTCGAGCAGGGCGCCGAGCTTGATCACGCCCTCGTCGCCCAGCAACCACGCCGGTTCGTGCTGCGCGGCGAGCAAGGGATGGAGCAGCGCGAGCTCGTTTGGAGCCAAGGGCCGCGTGGACGGTCGAGCCGCGGCGCGCGCGAGCCAGGTGGAGCGCGCTGCATCGCCCAGCAGCACGACACCGTTCGTGCGCGCCAACGGGGCGGTGGCCAGGTCGGCAGGTGGCGCCAGCAGGAGGGCCGCGCCTTCCCGCGCGAAGCGCTCCAGCACCTCGTCGGGCATCGGGGTGCGCAGGATGGCGGCGTTCGAACGCGTGGCGCGCAGGGCGAGGCCTTCATCCTGCTCGTGCAGCACGATGTCGCGTTCGCCGGCGCGCGCCAAGGCCCAGCACGCGGCAAGTCCCGCGATGCCGCCGCCGACGACGAGGATCCGGCCCGGCATGGCGCTTCTAGTCCTCCACGCGGCGCGTCCAGCGCGCCAACGCGCGGCGGGTGCCCTGCTCGTCGACGCCCGAGGGGAGGATGTGCAGGGTGCCTGCCGCGTCGGAGTGCTCCGCCGCCGCGCCTCGCTCGAGCGTCGCGAAGATGGTGGCGAGATCGAGCGCGCGCGTGGCGGCGCGCTCCTCGTCCGGCGTGCCAGCCGCCATGCTGCACGGCAGGTCGATCCTGCGCGAGGCAGCCAGGGCGCTCCAGGCTGGATGCACGCGCGCGCGCCACCATGACTGTGGCTCCGCACGCGCGACATGCAGGGTGCATTCGACCTCGGCGAGCGACTTCGTCGCCGACTTGCGCGCGCGCTCGAAGCCCAGGCGCAGGGCCGCTCGCGCCAGGGGCGCGATCCTGCGTCGCTCGTGGTCGACGACGAGCGCGCCATCCCGCGCCAGCACCCACGCGCCTTGGGCTTCGAAACCGCCTGCCAAGCGCAGTTCGCGTGAAACGGCGTCGAGGACGCCTCCGGCTCCGCGGCCACCATCTCCTTCGCATTCGACGAGCAGGGCTTCGTCGCCCACATTGCCGCCCACGATCCACGCGCGTCCTTGCGCCGCGGTGTTCTTCGGCTCGCGTCCAACCTCCTCGGGCAGCACCAGGCCGCCCGCGACGAAGATTGCCGCGCGGTCGAAGGCGAGCACGGTGGCTCCGCGCGCGTGCGCCTCGCGCAGAGCCACCAAGATGCGCGAGGGCCGCTTGTCGGGCGACAAGCACCGCCACCAGTCGATCCATTCGCCACCATGCAGCGCGATCGCGTCGGCCGCCAAGACCTCCGCCGCCAATGCGCGCTCCGCCGTCGCGTCCAGCGCGTCCACGGAGTTCGCTCCGTCCGTGCCCGCGACCGGCGTCAAGTCGCGCGTGGCGATGCGCCAACCCGCCAAGGCCACGCGCGGATCCTCCTCGCGGTGCAGCACGACGAGCAGGGGCTCGCGCCGTTCGATCGGCCGCATGGCTTGCGCCAGCTCGGCGTCGGGTCGCCAGTCCTTTCCCGCGAGCAGCACGCGGCCTGCTTGCGCGGTCGCCGAACCGATCAAGCACAGCGTGGCGCAGGCGGCAAGGAGGACGCGCGTGGCGCGATCGAGCATGCTGACCATGCCGCGTCTAGTCCGCTCGTCGGGCACCGGACACGCCGAAGAGATCGACCACGCGTTGCAGCGCCGAGTGCACCAGCACATGTCGGATCTCGCCCGCTCGCACGCGCTCCGCCACAGACGCCAACGGCTCGCGATAGACGACGATGTCTTCGCCCGCATCGAGCTCCAGATGCTCCGAGACCCGCTTGCACCCCGTCGCGAGCCAATGATGGCACAGGTTGTCGTGGAAGGCTGGGTTGGGCTCGACCGCGCCCAAGTAGCGCCACGCGCGCGCTTCGTAGCCGGTCTCCTCGCGCAGCTCGCGTCGCGCCGCGTCCGCATGGGACTCGCCGCGGTCGACCATGCCGCCGGGGATCTCGATGGTCACGCGCGAGGTGCCGAAGCGGAACTGCTTCACGAGCACCAGTTCGTCCTCGTCGGTCAACGCCACGACGTTGACCCAATCGGGCGTCTCCAGGACCAGGCGCTCCATGGGCTGGCTCGTGCGTGGGTTCACGAGCCTGTCCCAGCGCGGACGAAACAGGATCAGCGAAGGATCGTGGCGGCTCGACAGCTTGGGCCAGGGCAGGGGCGACTCGGTCATGGCGGGTGACTACAATCCTACGCCTCGGATGCAGGCGGCACACGAGTCGGAGCCAGGGTCGGAGCGGGCCCGCGCCTACATGGCGTTGGCCGCCGTGCAGCTCTTCTTCGGCCTGTTTCCGGTCTTCGGCAAGCTGGCCTTCGAGGCCTTCGCGCCGCAGGCCGTCGGCGCGTGGCGCATCGCCGCGGGCGCGCTGGTGCTCGGCTTCGTGGCCGCGAGCCTGCATGGCAGGAAGCTCGTGCCGCCGCGCTCCGAGCTGCCGCTGATCGCGTTGGCGAGCTTCCTCGGGATCGCCCTCAACATGGTGCTGTACCTCGAGGGCCTCGCGCGCACGAACGCCACCACGGCCACGCTGCTCATGGGCCTCATCCCGGTCTTCACCTTCGTGGTGGCGCTGCTCGCCGGACAGGAGGCCTTCAGTCCCTTGCGCGCCCTGGGCGTCGTGATCGCCTTGCTGGGGGCCACGGCCTTGCGTTGGGCGGAATCCGAGGGGCGCTTCGCCATCGACTGGATCGGGTTGCTGCTCCTCGCGGGCAACGCCCTGTCCTACTCGATCTACTTCGTGCTCACTCGCCCCTTGGCGCGACGCCATCCTCCCTTGTGCGTCGTGGCGTGGATGTTCGCCTTCTCGCTGCCGGCGGCGCTGTGGCTCGCCGCGCGCGTGGACTTGACGCCGGCTGCCACCGCCACGCAGTGCTGGTCGCTCGCCTTCGTGCTCGTCTTCCCGACGGTGCTGGCCTACTTGTTCAACGTCTACGCGCTGTCGCGCGTCTCGGCTTCCACGACCGCGGTGGGCATCTACGCGCAGCCCTTCGTAGCCGCGTTGGCGGGATGGTGGATGCTGGGCGACCAGCCGACGCGGGGCATGCTCGTCGCGGCGGCGCTGGTGTTCGCCGGACTGGCCTTGGTGCTGCGCCGCCCCGCCTCGGCGCGCGCTTGACCCCGCCCGAGGCGTCCGTCGCGCGAGCAGTCGTGCATGCGCGCGCGCCATCCGCTATTGCTGGAGCCCATGGAAGCACCGCGCACGGTCGCACGACCCCAGCACCGCCACATCCTGCGCACGCGCTGGTCGGACGAGGATCGCCAAGGCGTCCTCAACAACGCCGCCAGCCTGACCTTGTGCGAGGAGGCGCGCTTGTCGTGGTGCCTCCACCACGGGTTGCTCGAGGGCGCCGACTTCCCCTTCGTCCTCGCGCAGGCGAACACGCGCTGGATCGCTCCGGGCGCCGGAGGCGTCGAAGTCGTGGTCGAATTGTCGACGCTCGAGATCGGAGCCACCTCGTTCACGCAGTGCTACCGCATCCGCGAGTGCGACGGCGGTCGCGTGCTTGTGGAGTGCGAGGCGCGCCTCGTGGCTTGGGATGCGCGCACTCGCGGCAAGGCGCCGTTGTCGGCGCGCTTGCGCGCGGCGCTGGAAGCGGATCTCGCAGCCAGCGGCTCGTAGGTCGCGCGCGCCGACTCAACGCCGACTGGCATCCAAGAGCCACGCGGCCTCGCCGACCGGATCGACGGGTCGCACCCAGTCCCAGGCGTCGCGCGTGTTCCACTCCGCCTGCCAGCGCCGATGGAGCTCCGTGTCGGGGAAATGCTCGTCGTCGCGGTAGGGATAGCCACTCATGCCGTGGAAGGGCAGGGGATCGACCCGTTCGGCGAGGGTGGTGTTGGGGTCGCGATCCTTTGCCCAGCCGTCCAGATACACCAACCAGTCGCGGCGCCAGCCTTCCTTGACGGGCGGCAGCTTCGAGCCGTCGAACACGATGGTCAACGCGTCGCCAGCGCCCATGATGACGTAGCGATCGTCGACGGTTGTCAAGAGTTCTTGACACTCGCCCAGGCGCGTGTACCGGCCGGGGTGCTGGTTCCAGCGCGGAGACGCCGCCAGCCGTTCGAATTCGAATCGCTCGGGCGCGTTGTCGGGGTCCGCTTCGCCCGCCTCCAGCTCGCGCCGCAGCGGCGAGCTGAAGCCGCGCCTCCACAATCGCGCGGAGACGGCGGCCAGCTCCTTGACCTCGAGCGGCGCATCGTCGTCGTCGATGGCGAGCCGGATTTCGTCCCAGTACAAGCGCAGCGTCGACACCACGCGGATGCGCGGATCCTCGCGATCGAGGAGTTTCGTCACGTCGACCACCATGGTCTTGGTCTTGCCGGCCGGGAAGCCAACGGGTGGACCGGTCTCCTTCCACCCGCCCTGTCCATCGGGCACCAGCAGCATCGGCGGAAGGAACTGGATGCCGGGATGGCGCGCGCTCGCCATGTTGGCCGACGCGTCGCTCCAGAAGAACCAGCCCGTCATGACGAGCCGCAGCAACCGGGCGTCGCGCAACGCTTCCTTGTCGAAAGACAGCTCCAGCCACCAAGGCTCGGCCAGTCCGGCGAACTGCGGTGGATGCAGCACGAAGGGCTCGGGGTGCTTCCAATCCTGCGCGGCCAACGCTTGCGTCCAGTCCTTCTGGTCGGAGCCCGTCGCGCGCGGGTGGAGCGCCCGCGTCACGGTGTGCGTGTGCGGCAGCGGGAAGGGCGGGAAGCAGAACATCTCGTTGGGGAAGATCTCCGAAGCCGCCGGATGGTCGACCGCCAGCAACTTGGCGTGGTCGAGGTAGGTGACCTCGCGCAGCTCCTCGGTGAACTGCAGCACCAGCCGTCCTGCTTCGTCGGGTACGAGTTGCTCGCCCTTCACCAGCACGTACTCGTCGTGGTCGGGCGGCACGTGCATGCCGGGCGCGATGGGCAACCCCAGGGGCGTGATGCCCAGCACGTCGCTGATGAACTCGAAGGCCCGCCCGTTCCATGTGTAGAGGAAGGGGCAAGAACCGATCTGTCCCGAGGGCTGGACCATGCCTTCGAGCGCGGCTTCGAAGTCGTCGACGCCCGCCGTGGGCTGCAGCGGGAGATCGAGCTGCGTGGAGACGACCCCGTTGGGCCAGGTCAGGCGCAGCACATCCAGTCGCTCGGCGTCGCCCACTCCCGCCAACTGCGGCTCGCCTCGCCAGTAGATGCGACGGTACACGCCGCGCGCTCGGTACTCGAGGATCGCGCCCACCGCGCGGCGGTTGTCGCGCGCGCCGCGATACGAGAGGCGCACCGCCTTGCCGCGCGGACCGTCGTTCCTCCACAGCGACAAGGTCGTTCCTTGCAACGCCACCAGGTCGAGCCCGGCGTCGCCGTCGAAGTCGCCGCTCGCCCACGGAGCCGCGACCAGCGGCAACGAGCCCTTCCATGCGCGCTCGGCGGACGTGCCCGCGTCCAGGAGTCCCGCCAATTGGCCGTTGGCGTCCTCGCGCCACAACAGATCGATGGCGCCCGAGTTGTCCCAATCCTCGGCGCGCCACGCGGCGCCGGTGGCGGACTTGAGCGTTCGGCGCGCTCCGCGTTGCGGCAGGAACGCGTTCTCGGATCCCAGCAGCACGAGATCCGGTCGCGCGTCGCCGTCGAAGTCGGCCACGAGCGGAGCGCGTTCGGCTCCGACGAAGCCGGCCCACGGCGGATCGACGCGTCGGAACTTGCCGGCTCGCCGCGAATCGGCGAGCCATGCGGCGCGCGCTCCGCCGAACAAGAGGTCCACATCGTTGTCGCCGTCGTAGTCTTCCACGACGCACCATGCGAGGTCGTCCGTGGTCGGCAGGCCCGAGCCCTCCGTCGCGTCCGTGTACGCGCCGCCCTTCTCGGGCTCGGCCGCGCCGTCGTTGCGCCATGCGCGCACGCCGAAGGGACCGACGAGGACGAGGTCGAGGTCGCCTTCATGGTCGTAGTCGAGCGCCACCACGTCGCTTGGTGCCGCGGGCAGGGCGGGGAAGGCGAGCGGCGAGGGCGCGAAAGCGCGTGTGGCGTCCTGGCGTTGGAGCACGAAGCGCGCGCCCGACTGGAAGAGCAAGTCGAGGTCGCCGTCGTTGTCGACATCGAAGGCCACGATGCGTTCGAGCGGCGCGCCCTCGTTGGCCGCGATCGAGGCCGCCGACTCGAAGCTGCCATCGTTCTTGCCGTACGCCACGGCGCAACCATCGGCCTTGCGGGCGAGGAGATCGGTCCAGTTGTCGCCGTCCAGGTCGATCGCGTCCAGCTCCAGCGCACCCGCGAATTCGGGCAATTGCAGCTCGCGCAGCGACCAGCCCGGCGTCGCGCCGCGCGCCTCGATGCGCGTGCCGGCGGGAGCGGGCGGCGCTGGACGCGCCAAGGTGCCCAGCATCATCGCCAAGGGTTGCGGCAGCTTGACGCCCAACTTCTCCAACTCGCTCCAGCGCTCGTTCAACGGCTTGGCGAGGTCCTCGCGTCCGTCCAGCGTCAGCAAGCGCGCGAGTCGGTAGATGGCGGAGCAGTACCACAAGCCGCCGTTCTCGATGCCCACGGCGACGACTGCGCGGTACTGCGCCTCGGCGGCGGCGATGTCGCCCAGTTCGTCGCACACCTCGCCCAGCGCGAGGCGATTGGGCAGATCGTCCGGCCTCGCCTGCAGCACCGCCTCGAAGTTGGCGCGCGCCTCGGCGAACTTGCCTTGTTCCTTGAGGGATTGCCCCGCGAGGTACAAGAGCTGCGGCTCGCGGGGAGCCGACTCTCTCGCGCGCGCCAAGTGCGCTTCGAAGGCGTCATAGGCGCCATCGGCGTACTCGACGACCGCCGCGCGCAGCCAATCGCCGGCTTCGACCTTCTTCTCCGCGAGCAGCGGCGCCAGCGCCGCGCGCGCCTGCGAGTACTGGTCTTGCTGGAGCAGGGCCGCGGCGCGCTCGCGCGCCAAGGTCTTCAGCTCGGGGTCCAAGGGCTTCTTGCAGGCGGCGACGAACAGCAGGGCGGCGCAGGCCAGGAGGCCCGTGCGGCTCGGGGTGGGGTGGCGATCCATGGCGAGGGTGTGGAACGAGGCTCGCGCCTGCATGGCGTGGAATCAAGGCCGGGCCGCGCGCCCGGCGCAGGAGCGGCTGTGGAGCCGCGCCACGACGGATGCCATAGTGGCGGCAATGAAGCTCGGCAACCACACGCGCGCCATCGTCGTCGGCGCCAGTTCCGGCATCGGCGCCGCGCTGGTCGAAGCACTCGTGGCGCGCGGCGCGCGCGTTGCGGCCTTGGCCCGACGCGAAGGCGAGTTGCGTTCCCTGGAGGCTCGCTTGCGCCCGGCTGGCGAGGCGAGCGGGGCCCGCCTCGTCGTGCGCGCGCACGACTCCTCGCGCGTCGACGAGGTCGCGCCGCTCTTCGAGGAGCTGTTCGAAGAGCTCGGCGGCGTCGATCTCGTGGTCTATGCCGCGGCGATCATGCCCAAGACCGCGCCCGACGAGTACGACACCACGCGCGACCTCGAACAGATCGCCGTCAATGTGGGGGGCTGCATCGCCTGGGGCAACGCCGCCGCGCGCCTCTATTCCTCGCAGAGAAGCGGCGTGCTGGTCGGCATCTCGTCGATCGCCGGCGAGCGCGGACGCAAGGGCAATCCCGTCTACGGCGCCACCAAGGCCGCGCTCAACCACTACTTGGAGGCGTTGAGGAACCGCCTCGCCGAACGCGGCGCCCACGTGGTGACGATCAAGCCGGGCTTCGTCGCCACGCGCATGACGGCCGGGATGGAGAAGCCGCTGTGGCTCATCGCGCCCGAGGAGGCGGCGCGCCAGATCCTCTCCGCCGTCGAGTCGCGCGCCAACGAGCGCTTCGTGCCCTGTCGGTGGTGGATGGTGGCCTTCGTCATCCGCAACATCCCTTCGTTCATCTTCAAGCGACTTTCGATCTGAGGGCGCAGGCCATGGAGCTCGCGGCGCAGCGGTCGTTCGAATGGTGCGAGGGCTGGGGCATGGCCTCGGGTTCGCATGCGCGCGTCCTGCGCCCGCGCGGACTCGACGAGCTGCGCGAGTGCCTCGCCGCGGCGCGCGATGAAGGCGCGAGCTTCGCCCTGCGCGGCGGCGGCTGCTCCTACGGCGACGCCAACACGACCTCGCGCGGCGTCGTGCTCGACTTGTCGCGTTGGAACGCGCGCTTGGACTTCGACACGCGCAGCGGCGTCGCCGATGTGGATCCGGGAGTGACCGTGCGCCAATTGTGGCAGTCCATCCTGCCCCGCGGCCATTGGCCGGCGGTCGTGTCGGGCACGATGTTCCCGACCTTGGCCGGGGCCGCGGCCATGAACATCCACGGCAAGAACGCGTGGCGCGTCGGTCCGATCGGCGACAGCATCCTCGAGTTCGACCTGGTCGACGCGGCGGGCGAACTGCGCACCTGCACGCGCACCACGCATCCGGACCTGTTCCACGCGGCCATCGCCGGAGCGGGCTCGTTGGGCGTGTTCACGCGCCTGCGCTTGTCGACCAAGCGCGTGCATTCCGGCGAACTCCTCGTGCGCGCCAAGCGCACCGCCAACTTGGCGGAGACGATGGAGTGGATGGAGTCGCGCCTCGGAACGGCCGACTACCTCGTGGCGTGGATCGACTGCTTCAAGGACGGCGAGGCCAGTGGACGCGGCGTGATCCACGAAGGGCGCCACTTGCGTCCGGACGAGGAGGCGGATCCGGAGCGCAGCCTGTCCGTCGCGCGCCAGGAGCTGCCCGCGCGCATCGCCGGCGTGTTCCCGAAGTCCGAGGTGTGGCGCTTCCTGCGCCTCGTCAACAACGACGCCGGCATGCGCTTCGTCAACGCGGCGAAGCACCTCGCGGGCGAGATCGAGGAGCGCCAGGGCTGGTACCGGCAATCGCACGCCGCCTTCGCGTTCCTGCTCGACTACGTGCCGAATTGGAAGTGGGCCTACGGCCGATCTGAGCTGCGCGGCCTCGTCCAGCACCAGCTGTTCGTGCCCAAGGAGCGCGCCAAGGAAGTCTTCCTCGCCGTCTTGGAGCGCGATCGGCGCGCAGGGCACGCCAGCTACCTGGGCGTCGTCAAGCGCCACCGCGCCGATGCGTTCTGGCTGACGCATGGACTCGACGGTTGGAGCCTCGCGCTCGACTACAAGGTGGAACCCGCGCGACGCGTCGAACTCATGGCGCATCTCGATGGCAACACGCGCCTGGTCCTGGAGGCGGGTGGCCGGCTGTACCTCGCCAAGGACTCGGTCATGGGCGTCGAGGACGCGCGCCGCATGTGGGGCGGCGAACTCCTCGCCCGCTTCGGCGCGCTCAAGCGCGAGCTCGACCCGCGCGGCCTGTTCCAGTCGGACCAGCACCGGCGCGTCTTCGGCGCGGACTTCGCGGCGTTGTCCTGAATCGGCTGCTCCATCCCCGCGGGTTGCGCGACGACACGCGGGGCGAGTAGGGTGGCTCGCATGCACGCCAAAAGCCTGCTCTGCGCATCCAGCGTCGGCGCGGCCACGCTGGTCGCCACGACCTTCGCCCATGCGTCCGCGCCCTCGGTTCCCGTTCGCGAGGAGTCCGCGCCCATCGCCGCCCCGGCGCTCGAGCCGATCGCTCTCTCGCGCGCTTGGCCCGAGTCGGGTTCGGTGGCCGTGGTCGAGGTGCGCGGACGGCGCGAAGGGAGCTACGAGCTGCACTATCGGCTGGAGTGGAAGCCGGCGGACGAGGGGCGCACGCGCTTCTCCTTCGTGGCGCCGCGGCTCGCGCTCATCGACGGGTTGCCTGCCGACGCGCCCGAGGTGAACGTCGCGCGCTCCACGCGCGAGGCGCAGATGACCAGCTTGTGCGACTTCGAAGTCGACGCGCGCGGCGTCTTCGTCGGTCCGCTCGAGGTCGAACCCGCCGTCAACCGCGCCATCGAGTCGTGCTTGCGGCGCGGCGTGTTGAAGCTCGCCGAGGCCGACCGCCAGCGAGCGACGCTGGTCTCTCCGCGCAATCGCCATGGGTTGGTCAAGCCCGTGCGCGATCTGTGGGACCAATGGTGCGGCGCGTGGGATGGCCGCGTGGCGCGTCCGGGCGTTGGCGAACGCGTCGAGCTCTCCTTGCCGATGGGAGCCGAGGCCGTCCCGGCGACGGCCACGCGCACCCTCGTGCTCGTGTCCCGCTCCGAAGAAGCCTGCGTCGTGCGCTTGTCCACCGTGCAGGACGGCGAGGAGTTCGCGCGCGTGGTCGACCGACTCAGCAACGCCCAGGTCCCCGACGGCCAACGCAAGACGATCACGCAGTGTCGCCGCGAGGTGCAAGCCGAGGCCGAGTTCGCCCCTGGCCTGAAGTTGCTGCGCTACCAGCACACGACGCGCGCCACGACCATGTACGAAGGCGCCGCGGAGCCTCTCCTCGAGCAGGAGACGCGCAGCTTCAGCATCGATTGGACGCCCAAGCCATTTGGTCCCGAGCCCGCTTCGGAGGAAGCGCCCGAGGGCCGACCAGGTGGCGAGCAGCGCGGCGACTCCCGACGCGAGGATGGGCGCTAGCGTGGTCGCCGCGCGTCGTTGGCGCGTGTGGCTGGTGGCGACATTGCTGGTCGTGCTCCAGCAGGACGGCGCGCGGGCGCAGGATTGGCTCGTCGATCCGTCGCCCTACGCGGCGCGCCTCGTGGTCGACGAAGCCACCGGTCGCGCGAGCTTGGAGAACGGACTCGTGCGGCGCGTGCTTTCGACGCGTCCGGGAGGCACCACGCTCTCGCTGCAGCTCGTCGGCGAGGGGCGCGAGCTCCTGCGCACCGTCAAGCCCGATGCGCGGCTCGTCGTAGACGGCGAAGTCGTGCACGTGGGCGGACTCGAACCGGCGCCTATCCAGAACTACATCGATCCCGACTGGTTGGTCGCGGCGCAGCCCCTGCCGGGCGCGTTGCGCGTGGTTGGTTGGAGCAGTGGTCCCTTGCGCGAGCGCTTCGCGTGGCGGCCGCGCCTCGAGTGGTTGTCGCGCCCGGTGCAGTGGCCGCCCAAGGGCGTCGCGTTGTCGGTGCGCTACGCGGGGGAGGGAAGATGGCAGGGACTCTCGGTCGTCGTCGAGCACGAGTGCCACGACGGCTTGCCGCTGGTCGCCAAGCGCGTGCTGGTCGAGAACCGCACCGGCCGCGAGTTGCGCTTGTCGGAATGCGTGGCCGAGGTGCTCGGCTTCGTCGAGGCGCAAAGCGACGTCGAGCTGCCTCGCGCGTGGAAGTTGCCGCCAGTGCATGTGGAGACGGACGCGCCCGCCATCCTGCGGCCGGTCGAGCCCGTGCGGCGCGATGCGGTGCGCTGGCTCGAGGATCCGAGCTATCGCACGCAGGTCAACTACGCGCTGCGCACGCCCTGCCTGCTCGAGACCGCGCCGCCGCTGGGCCCGGGCGTGCTGCTGGCCGATGGAGCCGTGTTCGAGTCGCATCGCACCTGGATCCTGTGCTTCGACGATCATGACGCGGCGCGCCGATCATTGGCCTTGTCGCGCTTCTACCGCGCCGTGGCGCCGTGGTCGCAGGAGAACCCGCTCATCTTCCACGCGGCCAGTTCGGAGCCCGCGCGGCTCGTCGCCGCCATCGACCAGGCTGCTGAAGTCGGCTTCGAGCTGGTCGTCATGACCTTCGGCAGCGGCGCGAACCTCGAATCGCGCGACCCCGGCTACCTGGCTTCGATGCGACGCGCGGCCGACCATGCGCACGCGCGCGGCGTCGCCGTCGGAGGGTACTCGTTGTTGGCTTCGCGCAGCATCGCGCCCGAGATCGACGTGGTCGACCCCGCCACCGGGCTGCCTGGTGGCGCGGTCTTCGGCCACAGTCCGTGCCTCGCCACCAAGTGGGGCGAAGAGTACTTCGCATCCTTGCGCGGCTTCTTCGAAGCCACCGGCATGGATGTGCTGGAGCACGACGGCTCCTATCCGGGCGATGCCTGCGCTTCGACCACGCACGCCGGACATCGCGGCCTCGAGGACAGCTACTGGAGCCAGCGCGAGCGGCTGGCCGAGTTCTATCGGTGGGCGCGCGGCCGCGGGATCTACCTGAACGTGCCCGACTGGCACTTCCTGAACGGCAGTTCGAAGTGCGCCATGGGCTATCGCGAGACGAACTGGTCGCTGCCGCGCGAGCAACAGGAGGTGATCGAGCGCCAGAACATCGCCGACGGACTCGCCACCAAGGGGCCCACGATGGGGTGGATGTTCGTGCCGTTGATGGAGTACCACGGCGGCGGACCCGCGGCGACCATCGAGCCCTTGTCCGAGCATCTCGACCACTATCGCCTGCGGCTGCGCAACCTGCTGGGCGCGGGCGTGCAGGCCTGTTGGCGCGGACCACGCCTCCACGACGCTCCGGAGACGCGCGCGATGCTCGAGGGCGAGGTGCGCTGGTTCAAGTCGCGCCGGCGCATCCTCGAGTCCGACCTCGTGGTCCTGCGCCGCGCCGACGGAGCCGATTGGGACGGATGGATGCACGTCGATCCGACTGGTCCCATCCCCGGCCTCGCCATGTTGTACAACCCGCGGCCAAACGCGTTGCGCCGCTCGATCCGGCTGCCCTTGCGCTACACGGGGCTGCGCGGCTCGGCGCTGGTCGAGGTCGAAGGCGCACAGGCGCGCGTGCTCGCCGCCGACGAGCAGGGACGAGTGGAGTTCGTGGTGGAACTGCCACCGCGCGGATCGATGTGGATCGAGTTGCGCCCGGCTCCGTGATCATCGAGCGCGGCTAGTCGAAGCCCTGCCATGCGCGGCGTGCCCGCACCTGCACGATGCGATCCTCCTCGGCGATCCACGCGCTCAAGTGGCCGCCCCACACGCAGCCACTGTCCAGTCCCCGCACGCGATCCTCGACGACCAGCCCCGCGGCCGCCCAGTGTCCATGGACCACCGTGCGCCGCTCGTCCCTGCGCTCCTGCCAAAGCCGCCACCAAGGTCGCCAGGGCGGCGCGGCATGCGCGGGTTCCTCGGCGGGGCGCGCGCCCGACTCGTCGCACAGGCGCACGTTGGTGGCGAAGGCGAGCTCGACGCGCTCTTCGTAGGGGGACAAGCCCGCAAGGCGCGCCACGGGATCGCTCCACGCCGGCGAAACGCCAGCGTGGACCAGCAAGCAATCGGAAAAGTCGCAGATGAATGGCCACTTTTCGAGCCAAGCCAGCAGCTCTTCCCGATCCGGCGCGGCGAGCACCGCATCCAGCGTGTCGCGCCGCCGTCCCGTGCGCAGGCCGCGCGCGAGGCGCAGCAGGTGCACATCGTGGTTGCCGAGCACGCCGCGCGCGGAGAGCCGCCGCAGGAGCCGCAGCGCGCCGAGCGAGTCCGGTCCGCGGTTGACGAGATCGCCGCAGCACCACAGCTCGTCCTGCGCCTCGTCGTAGCGCAAGGCCTCGAGCAGCATCTCGAGCTCTTCGCGGCAACCTTGGATGTCGCCGACGTAGATGCGCCGCTGGTGCGTCATGGTGCGGCAACATACACGCGCGAGGCCCCCGAGCCATGGCCGACGGCCAGTCCCGCCAATTCCAGCCGCACCAGCGCTCGCCGCGCGCGCTCGAGTCCGAGGTTCAAGCGCGCCGCGCACAGCCGCGCGCTGGCTGCGCCGCCCGGGCGCGAGGCTTCGATGCGTTGGCGCCGCAGCCACTCGAGCACGCGCCGCTCGTCCGCCGCCAAGTCGCGTTCCGATCCGCGCGCGAGCCGCATGGCGCGCAGCGCCTCGCCTTCGGCGCGCTGCGTGGCCGCGCCCACGCGCACCAGGACAGCTCGCCCGCCCTCGTCCTCGAGCCCGGCGTGGGGGCGCAGGTCCGAGGGGGGCACGTGCGCGGCGACGATGCGCACGCCCGCGACGAGGGCGACGCGCGCGACGAGTTCCACCGCGGGCTCGATGCGCGTGCGACCCAAGTGCACGAGGTGGTGCGCCACCTCGTCCGGTCGCTCGAGCCCGAGCGGCTGGCCTCCATCGGCGACGCCGACCAGCAGCAGTCCGCCACTGGTGTTGGCGAAGGCGCACAGGGTGCGCGCCAGACGCGCGTCGGAAGGCGGCACGCGCTTGAACTCGACGACGGGACCTTCACCCGCCTGCAAGGCGCGCGCGATTTCGGCAGGGGAGCAGTCCATGCGCGCGCAAGGCTAGCCGGCCAGCGCGCGTGCGCCAGTGATGGGCCCGCGGGCGGGCATCCCGGGCGTGCAGTTGGCGTTCCCGCGGGCTTCGTGTATGCTCTTCGGCCCGAAATGGGCGTGGCGGAACGGTCCACCGCGTCCTATCCAGGCAGGAGTCAGCACATGGCCAAGGCACGTCTCAAGGCGATGGGTCCCACCCGCCGTCGCGTCAAGCCCCGCAAGATGGGCATGGGTTCCGGTCGTTCGCGCAAGCAGCCCAACACCAAGGGCCGCGTCTGATCCCCGCGGACCACGCCCGCCGCGAGGCGCGGACCTCGTCCGCGTGACTTTCCAGCCCGTGACCGAGCCTTCGTTGTCCGGCTCGACCTTGGCCGCCATGGCTGCCTTGGCCGCGTCGGCGACATGGGGGCTCGGTTCGCTGTTGTTCGCTCGGCTGCTGCGCGAGGGCGGCGCCAGCCCCAACGCCGCGAACCTCTTCAAGAACACGCTGGCGGCGCTGTGCTTCGTCGCCATCCTCGCCGCGACCGGCGAGCACCTGCCCGTCGGCCCCGACCTGCTCGTGCTGCTCGCCTCCGGCGCGTTGGGCTTCGCCGCGGGCGACACGCTGTACTTCGCTGCGCTGCCGCGCGCTGGCGTGCAGACGACCGCTGTCGTCTGCCAGATCCACACGCCGCTCGTGGTGTTCGTCGATTGGCTCGTCTACGACGACATGCTTCCCGCGCGCAGCCTGTGGTGCATCCCGCTGGTGCTCCTTGGAGTGCTGCTGGTCGTCTTCGATCGCGGCCAGCGTCAAAAAAACCAGACACAACGCTGGAGCGGCATCGGCATGGCGGCCTTGGCCGCCGCAGTCATGGCCGTCGCCGTGGTGATCGGCGGCGAGGCCATGGACGACGAGGCGCTGTGGGGCGGCACCGTGGTCCGCATGGCGGGTGGCATCGCCGGTTCGCTGGTCCTTGGCGCTGGTCTCGCGCTTTGGCGCGGCGCGCGGCGGGCGCGGGATCCGGCGCGGCCGCTCTTGGAGCTGACCGCGCCCTGGCGCGACGCGCGCCTCGCCAAGGCGTTGCTGCTCGCGGCGTTCTTCGGATCGATCATCGGCTTGCCGCTGTACCACATCGGGCTGCGCGATCTGCCGAGCGGCGCCGCGGCGGCGCTGTTCGCCACCACGCCGCTCTTCACGCTGCCGCTGGGCTTCTTCTTCGGCGAGCGCCACGGCTGGAGGGCCTGGCTCGGCACCATCGTCGGCTTCGTGGGCGTCGTCCTGCTGGTGCGCTCGCTGGATCACGCGCCGCTAGGCTGAGCGCGCGCGCACGTGCGCATGGGCGCACAAGGCGAGTCCCGGCAAGGCCAACCACGGGCTCCATGCAGGCAGCCAGGCGAGCGTGCCGCCATCGCGCGCGGCCAAGCCTTGGAGCACGAGGATCGCGTTGTAGCTCCCGTGCAGCGCGATCGCAGGCCACACGCTGCGCGACGACAAGACGAGGCCGGCCAGCAACGCACCCAGCAGCGTGGTTGGCGCCAAGCGATGGACCGAGGCGTGCACCAAGCCGAACAGGATGGCGCTGATCCAGATGGACTTGGCGGTCCCATGGTCGCGGCGCAGGCCCGACAGCAGCGCTCCGCGGAACAGCAGTTCCTCGCAGATCGCCGGCGTGAAGGCGACGAGGAAGAGCAGCGCCCACGCCGGCAACGCGAACAGGCCGACGAGCGGGCCTCCGGCTTCGTAGCCGCTGGGCAACGGCAGCACCTGTTGCTGCAGCTGGAACAAGTGCTCGGCGCCCTTGGCGAGCGCGGGCGCGAGGAGCAGCGCTCCCGCCACGCCCGCCAACGGCAAGCGCGCCAAGCCCAACGCCTCGACCAGCGGTTCGCCGGCGCGACGCGCCGTGCCGCGCGCCGACAAGAGCGCGAACGGCAAGGCGATGCCCCACAGCGTCGCCAACAGGCCCCAAGCGAGGTCGAGGCCTTGCAGCATCCCGCCCAGCACGTAGATGCACAGGATGGCGGCGAGAGCGAAGCGCAACGCGCGGCGCGATTGGACGGCGCGCGCCTGGACCTCGCGTTCGACGTCGCCGGCCATCAAGGCCTTCTCGCCATCGAGGAGGTCGCCGACACGCCGCACGAAGACGAAGCTCCATGCGAGCTGCGAGACGACGCACAGCGCCACGAGGTGGAAGAGTGGCTGCCCACCCAGCACTTCGCGCACCGCCAGCGCCGCGCCGGCGAAGGGCAGGAGCGCCGCGGCGTGCTTCAGGCCGAGATCGGCGTCCGGCAACGGCACCATGGGCACCAGCAGGCCGAGCAGCAGCGGCAAGAGCAGGTTCTGCCCTTCGCGGAAGGTCTTGGCGCGGGCCGTGGCGACGCACAGCACGCTGCAGGTCAAGAGCACGCACGGCAGGAACACGGCCACCGAGGCCAGGCTCTTCAACGGCGAGATGGCGGCTTGCGCGTCCGCTGCCATGCCGGAGACGAGGCCTGTCTGCACGGCGAGCTGGAAGCCGAGCAGGTTGGCGCCGAGGCTCGCCAACGTCACGGCCACGACGACGGCGAACTTGGCCCAAGCCACGACGCGGCCGGGAACGGGCTGCACCAGCAAGGTCTCGAGCGTGCCGGCCTCGCGTTCGCCGGCGAAGGCCGACAGCACGACCCAGGCGGCCGAACCGATCAGCGTGAAGAGCAGCACCAGCGGAGCCCAGCGCCCCACTTGCTTGCCGCGGGCGATCGCGGGATCGGCGATGTCGCGCGCTTGCGCCTCGAACGGCGCGCCGGGGTCGAGGCGCAGGGCCTGCACGATGCGCGATTCGCGCTCTTCGATGCGCAGCTCTTCGACGACCGCGGCGAGGCGCCGGTCGGCCTCCACCGCCGTCTCGTCGGTGCTGCGCGACCAGCGCGAGAGGCGCGGCGGGCCTCCAGCGCGATCTTCGCGCGCGAACAGCAGCGCGTGGCCATCGGCGAGCAGCGCCGCGGCGCGTTCGCGCTCCACCTCTCCGGCCGGGATCGACAAGTCGAAGTCGGCCAAGGCGGCGGCATCGACCTCGGATAGTTCCGTCGGCCCGGAAGCCAGGAGCTTGGCGCGCAGCTTGTCCTGCACGCCCGGCGACAGTCCGCGCAGGTCTAGCGCGACCTTGACGGATTGCGCCGCCATGCGCTCTTCGCCCATGCGTTCGAACAACCCGCCCAGCCAGAACAGGAGCGGGAACAAGAGCAGCGGCAGCACGAAGGCCGCGAACATGGCGCGTCGGTCGCGCACCACGCCGAGCAGCTCCACGCGCGCGAGGCTGGCGAAGGCCCGTGCGACGCGCGCCGGCCGCGACAGCCCGGCGCCGCTGGCTCGCGCCGCGGGGGTCGGAC
>SXGR01382625.1_pt1 | contig 18214 bp, 17 predicted proteins | sample 3174711 | NCBI WGS metagenome assembly SXGR01 (sample SAMN11356860, study PRJNA531348) | freshwater metagenome | isolation source: freshwater sample F1-60 | place: China: Fuxian Lake, Yuxi | collected 2017-12-25
AAGAGTTTTTTTACCCACTTGGCGCAACCCGGCCGTGCGGGCCGGCTGCACGGCCGAGTGCCGTTGCTCGGCCCACTGGGTCAGCGCGCGCCGGCCGAATTGCCGCATGCGCTCCACAATTGCGTCCTCGGCTTCGTCGCCGGTGTTGAGTGCACCGGCGCGATTTTCCACCTCGTCGAGCAGCGCCGCCACCTGTTCATGCAACTGCGGATGGCGTTGGAGGCGCGCCATCAAATGCGTGGCGTCGTGAAGTAAGGGGCCGGCGGGTAATGCGGGAGGGTTCATCCCAGCAAAGCGAGCCCTAGTCGGCCCGCTTTGTCTAGCGAAAAACCAAGGCGTTCGGCCCGCGCGACTTGCACTGCCATCCGCTATTCATGGTTCGCTCCCGTTACCCGTCCCAACCTTCCTTCAGGCTCCTGACTTCACTTCCAGTTACACCCGGCCGGAAAGCCCATGGTACTTATCCCGCGCGAATGTTGAGGGACTTGATCGCTTCGCAGCCGGGGAGTTTGCGGATGCGGGCCACGATTTCTTCGCGGTGGTGGAAGATCTCGTTGCGGACGACAGAGTGGGCGGCGAGGACGATCAGGCGGCCGCGTTCGATGCGGGCGGCGTGCGAGTAGGTGGCGTTGGCCGTGCCAACGAGGGCGGGCCATTGGTCGCGGATCGATTGCTCGGCGGAGGGGCGGCCGATCTGGTTTTTGACCATCAACTCCTCGATGATCGCGCTGAGATTTTTTGTCGGGCGCTTCACCGCACGGCGCGGTTCGTCGGAGGCGACTTGCCGGAATTCGCCGACGAGTTCTTCGGCGAGTTTGCTGAAGGTGTGTGGTTGTTCGGGCACGGAGTTTTTAACCACGGACGAACACGGAGGGACGCGGATAGTCGGAGCGCATTCGTGGACTAGCCCGGTAATTCACACTCTCCGAGAAATCTATTTGCCACAGAGTGCACAGAGATGAGCCACAGAGGCCACCGAGCCAAACACTCTGGCTTGCTCTGTGTCCTCTGGATCTGTGCTCCGTGCGCTCTGTGAATCATGGCTTGGCTTCATTTAAGTGTGAATTTTTCGGACTAGAGACGCGGAGCGCGTTTGTTTTCCGCTTCGTAGAGGCGGCTGTAACGGACGAAGGCGGCGAAGGCGGTGGCGTGCGCGATGTAGAAACCGGGGTAGCCGTCGAGGAAACCGCGCTTGATGATGTAAGCGCGGAAAAAACGCCAGCAGGGGCGAAGGATCGCGAGGACGGCGGAAAATTTCGTGCCACGGACTTGGTGCTGTTGGAGGAAGAGGTCGGCGAAGGGATTTATTTTGGCGACGTGCGCGGAGAGCGTGGGGAACGAGTAGTGATGGAGATCGCCGCGGAGGCGCGCGACGGGGCCGGTGCAGTCGATCTTTTCGTGTACGAACTTGTCGCCGCCCCAGCGGGCGCGGGTGCGATCAAAGAGGCGGAGGCTGAGGTCGGGATACCAGTCGCCGTGGGTGATCCAGCGGTCGATGAACCAGACTTTGCGGGGGAAGCGCGCTGCGGCGTTGCGCGTATGGTTACCGCGGGCGAAGAACGCGGCGAGATCGGCACGGAGCGCAGGCGAAACTTCCTCGTCGGCGTCGAGCGAGAGAATCCAATCGTGTTGGGCGAGGGCGAGGGCGGCGTTCTTGGTGTCGCGGTAGCCTTGCCACGGGAGGTGGTGCACACGGGCACCGTCGGCGCGGGCGATGGACTCGGAGGCGTCGGTGGTGTCGTTGAGGACGACGACAATTTCCGCGACCCAAGCGCGCACACTCGCGAGGCAACGCGGAAAATTGTGCGCCTCATTCTTGGCGACAATTACGACAGAGAGTGGGAGCGGATGATTCAAGTGGTAGCAGCGAGGGTTTTCGCGATTTTGGATGTGGCCAGCGCAACCCACTCTCGAATCGTCTGCAAGCTGGGTCCTACACTTTGCCACACAGCGAGCGCGGGATTTGGTAGAGGTAGCCGCACGAACGCCAGGAGCGGACGAGGGCTTTTTTCCCGGCGCCGGTGCGGAGGACGAGAGTGTTGAGGAGAGCGATGACGGCGAAACCGAGGGCCTTGAAAATATTTCCGATGAAGCGGCCGGCGAGATAGCCGGTTGCATCGGGTTGGCCGGCGCGGTCGATGACGCGCGAGCGGGCGGAGTCGAAGGCGTGGCGCGAAGCGTAGCGAAACGTTGTGCGGCTCGCTGGCATCTGATGCTTCACGGCGGCGCCGGGGGCGAACCAGACTTCGAGCCCGGCGGTGCGCACGCGTCGGATCATCTCGCTGTCACCGCCAGAGAAATAGTTGCCGGCGGCACGGTCGAGAGCGGTGTGAAAGAGGCCGAGTTGGGCGAAGATGCGGAGGGGAAAGGCGAGGTTGGCGCCCATGGGTGAGTGGCGGGCGTCGAGCGGGCCGAGGTCGGAGCGAAACGCGAGGGGCGCGTGCCACTCGGCGACCCAAGGAGGGAGGCCGTTGGGGAAAACGGGGACGACTTCGCCACCGACGGCGCCGATGCGGTGGGTGGAATCGGCGAGGAGGGGGGCGGCTAGGTGGGCGAGCCAATCGGGTTGGACGAGGATATCGTCGTCACCGAAGACGATGATGTCGCCGCGGGCTTCGGCGATGGCGCGGTTGCGGGCGTAGTCGAGGCCTTGGTGCGTTTCGAGGAGGTAGCGGGGGGCGGGATGGGCGGATGCGAATTCGGCGACGACGGCGCGGGTGTGGTCGGTGGAGTTGTTATCGAGGACGAGAATCTCGAAGTGGTCGCGCGGGAATTGTTGGGTGACGAGGCCGGCGAGAGTTTGGCGCAGGAAGTCGGCGCGATTGTAGGTGGGAATCGCGACGGTGACTTTGAGAGTGGGTGTGGGCGGCATGCGGCGGGTCCTGCCGGCCGGTGACTCGAATCGCCTGCAAGCAGGCTTCGACAAGAGGCGAGCCGAAACGTCGCGGCAAAGAAAAAGCTTCCCGCGTGGCGGGGCGTGGTGTGAATGGGTGCATGGCGTTTAAGCAGTGGCCCCTCGTTCGTGATGTCCGGTTTGCGCAGAAGTGCGGACGGTTTCTGCGCGGGGCACGGAAGCGGCGGCCGGATTTGCAGTGGGAGGAATTTTTGCGGATCGCGCGTCACTTTAAGACGGACGACATGGGGAGTTTTCCGGAGCGTGGGTATTTGTTTCAGCTGGCGAGTGATTTGCCGGCGGGGGCAAAGGTGATCGAGGTGGGGTCGTGGATGGGCGCCTCGACGTGTTTTATCGCGGGTGGATTGAGGGGTGCGGCGAAGATTTACGCGGTGGATAATTTTCAGGGGCTCTCGACGTGCGGCGAAGATGCGGCGTGGTATCGTCGGCATTTCCAGTCGCTGGGGAAGGCGAGCACGTTGGAAATTTTTCAGCGGAATTTCGCGGAGCTGGGTTTCGCGGAGCGGGCGGAGCCGGTGGTGAGTGATTCACTCGCGGCGGCGAAGACGCTGGCGGCGCCGGGCGCGGGAGGGACGCAAGGGACCAAGGGGTTGATGGGCGAGGTCGATTTTATATTCATCGACGGGGATCATTCGTATGCGGGCTGCAAGGCGGACATCGCAGCGTGGGCGCCCTTTTTGAAGCGAGGCGGAGTGATTGCGTTTCACGATTTTGGGAGTCGAGCGGATGGAGTGACGCGGGCGATTTTCGAAGAGACGAAGGCGGGGCGGTTCGCGGAGATCGTGGGCGTGGCAAATACGATTATTGCGTTTCGGATGTGAGGCGCGGGCGAACGGAATTTTCTAACCACGGATGGACACGGATGAACACGGATGCAGAGGTGGAGTAGGGGAACGCTAATCTGCGCTGATTTTTATGAAGGTAGAGGGCGGGTCGAGCGTGTGCGGGTTTCACCTGATCGGCGAAACGCGGGCGCTTTTAGAGCCGGCGAAGGAGCGCGGCGCGGGTGGCGGCATAGACTTGGTCTATGGTGAGCTGGCGGACGCAGTAGCTCTTGTAGGAATCGTCGGACGTGCAGGGGCCGGGGAGTTGGCCGGCAGGGAAACACGCGCAGGGGAGAGAAGTTTGGAGTAGAGTATGACGGTCGCCGAGCGGGCGCCAGATCGTGGCGTTCTGCCCACTGAAGAGTGCGACGACGGGCGTGCCGACGGCGGCGGCGACGTGCATGGGGCCGCTGTCATGGCAGAGGAAGACGTCGAATTGTGAAAGGAGGGCGGCGAATTGGCCGACGGTGAGCGCACGTTCGAGCGCGACGAGGTGCGTCTTCGCGTGTCCGCGAATTTCTTGGACGAGCGCCTGTTCGGCGGACCCGGCGACGAGGAAGACTTGGGCATCCAGTTCGTCCTGGAGGCGGTCGGCGACGGTGGCGAAGCGAGCGGCGGGCCAGATGCGGTAGGCGCTGCGACTGCCGGGGTGGATCAGGATTTTGGATTTTCGATTGGGGATTTTTGATTTCTGATTCAGTCCACCGAGGAGGGGGGCGACGGTGGCGAGGTCGGCGGCGAGGGGGACGAGGCGGACTTCCCGGGTGGCGACGGGGACTCCGAGAAGGCGGAGGAGTTCGAGGTAGGTGTCGGTGATGTGGTGCGAATCGTAGAACGCGTTCGTGACTTTCGCGGAGCGGGTGTAGAGCGAGCGGTAACGGAATTTGATCAACTCGCGGTCGAAGCACACGCGGAGGAGTGCGCCGGTGAACCGGGTGAGGAGCGCGGTTTTTTCCGTGTTGTCGAAGTCGAGGACATGCGTGAACCGGGCGCGGCGGATGGCGGCGAGGAACGAGGGCCACTCAAGGGCTGAACGAGGAAATGCGATGGCCGTCGTGACGTCGGGATTGAGGGCGAGGATGCCGCTGAAGGGCTCCTCAGTGAGAACGGTGAGCTGTGCGTCGGGCCAGTGGAGGCGGAGGTTGCGGAGGACGCTGCCGAGCAAAACGATGTCGCCGAGGTAGCGGCGGCGGATGATGAGGACGTGAGGGGCGCCGGCGGGTGGGTGGGCGGGCATCGGATGTGAAATAGAAAACCAGTTAACCACGGATCACACGGATTAACACGGATGGATGAGGTCGGCTTGCTGGCGCTCGCCGCTACGGGGTGAGAATTAGGTGTCGCCCTGTTGGCGGTCGTAGAGGGAGCGGTAGAGCGAATTCGCGGCGTAGAGGTGGGGGTGCGTGCCGGTCGCGACGATTTTGCCGTGATCGAAAACGATGATCGTCGTGGCGTCGCGGATCGTGGAAAAACGGTGCGCGATGATCAGGACGGTTTTGCCGACGACGAGCTGCTTGAGCGCGAGTTGGATGGCGGCCTCGCTGTCGCTGTCGAGGGCGCTGGTGGCCTCGTCGAGGACGAGAATCGGGGCGTTGCGGAGGAAGGCGCGGGCGAGGGCGAGGCGCTGTTTTTGTCCGCCCGAGAGACGCGCGCCGCGTTCGCCGACGAGGGTTTCGTAGCCTCCGGGAAAACTGAGGATAAACTCGTGCGCGTAGGCAGCGCGGGCGGCGGACTCGATCTCGGAGCGGGAAGCTTCGGGGCGCGCGATGAGGAGATTGTGGTAGATCGTGTCGTTGAAAAGGACGGGGTCTTGGGAGACGACGGCGATGTTGCGGCGGAGGTCGGCGAGGCGGAGGGCGCGGAGATCGTGGCCGTCGAGGTTGACGCGGCCTCCGACGGGGTCGAAGAAGCGCGGGACGAGATTGGCGAAGGTGGACTTGCCGGCGCCGCTCGGGCCGACGAGGGCGCAGACGGTGCCGGCGGGGATGAGGACGGAGATTTTTTGGAGGACGGGTTCGTCCGTGGCGTAGGCGAAGGAGACGTCTTCGAAGGCGAGTGCGCCGTGGGCGCGGGCGAGCGGCAGGGCGTCGGCGGAGTCGACGATGGCGACGGGGGCTTGGAGGATTTCTTCGAGACGGTCGAGGGCGCCCAGGCCGCGTTTCAGCTCGTTGTTCAGGCTGCCGAGTTTTTTGATGGGCTCGTAGCTGGCGTAGAGGGCGAGGAGGAGGGTGGTGAACGTTTTTTGGTCCAGCTGGACCCTATACGCGTAAAGCAGCGTGAAGGAGATGCCGACGGCGGAGACGATTTCGATGAGTGGGGTGAGGGCCTTCTCGTATTTGAGGAACTTCAGCTGTGCGCGGATGAGGGTCTGGGAAGCTCGGCCGAAGCGAGCGACCTCGCGTTCCTCAAGGCTGAAGGCGCGGACCTCTTTGGTTGCGCTGAGATTTTCGCTGAAGAGAGAAGTAACACCGCCGAGTTCGGCTTGGATCTGGCCGGCGCGCTGGATGAGTTTTTTTCCGATGTAGCGGATGGGCAAGACTGAGAGCGGAACCACCGCGAGCGTGACGAGAACCAAGGCGACTCCTTCGATCTGGTAGGCTTTCCAAATGATGACGCTGATTGCGCCGATCAGCGTGGCGGGGCTGCGGATGATTTCGTTGGCGACCGTGATGAGGGTGACCTGGAGTTGGTTGGCGTCGGAGAGGCCGCGGGAGAGGAGATCGCCGGAGGAATTTTCCTGAAAGAACGAGAGCGGGAGCACTTGGAGTTTACGGAAGAAATCCAGGCGGATGTTTTCGAGAACGCGCGTGCCGACGAGTTGGATGAAATAGGTATTGAGGTAGCCCGCGACGCCACGCAGGAGAAACACGGACGGGATCCACAGCATGACACCGGCGAGCTGCCACCCGGAAAGGACGTGGGCGCTCCCGGAGAAAATCACGGGAAACACTCGGTCGATCATCAGGGGCAGGCCGGCTCCGGACGCGACGCCGGCGATGATGCCGCAAAGAATGGCGACGATGAGCAGACCGCGTTGAGGGCGCAGGTAACTGAAGTAAGGGCGGAAACGTCGGATCATGCGGGTCAGGTCGGTGTGATGAGCGGGATGGTTTGGCGGTCGTGGCGGCGGTAAAACAAAAAATCGGAATCGAGGGTGAAGACACGGCTGCCCTCGTGTGGTTCGCTCATACGGACGAGGCAGGCGTCGGCAAGCGACATGGGAATGTCCTGATACTTCCTCATCAACGCAGCCACCGACGACAGGTGCGCGGTGAAACTAAAGTCCAAATGAACTCCACCCTGTTCCAAGAAGCGGAGCAGCGCGTGCGTTCCGCCCGTAGTGCGAACGACCAAATGGTAGGCCTCGGCAACGACCGGCTCGCAAGCCACCAGTTGCACCTTCGGTGCCAGTTCGCGTGTCCGGGCCAAGGCCCACTCGTGAAACTGGTCGTTCCAGTTAATGAGCGCAACGAGCGGGCCGGCATCAAGGACGACGCGATCGGCCATAACCTTCCATGTATTTCGGATTGGTCGAAAGGTCGCCCGGCCCCGCAATCACACCGCACAGATGCTTGATGCGATCATAGAGCGAAGGGTCGGGCTTGGCGGATTTACGTGCGCTACGAGCGGGGCGGCGGCGCGAGTTGGCTGCGGCGAATGCGGCGGGCATGGCCCAAAATGAATTCCGATGGTGGTGGGGTGTCAATGCGCGGAGAGGCGGGTAGGCGCGGTAGAAAGGCCTGCGCGCCGACGAGCGGCGGCCCCACCTCAATCTTTCGATGACCTGACGTCGAGGGCGTCGCGGAGGCCGTCGCCGAGGAAGTTGAGCGAGAAGAGGGTGAGTGAGAAAACCGTGCCGGGGAAAATCAGGAGCCACGGGAATTCTTCCATTTTCTCTGCGCCGTCTTTGATGAGCACGCCCCAGGAACTCATAGGCGGTTGCACGCCGAGGCCGAGGAAACTGAGAAAGGCCTCGAGTAACATGACGCCCGGAATGGTGAGGGTCGTGTAGACGATGATTGGGCCAAGCATATTGGGGAGAATGTGGCGAAAGATGATGCGGCGACGGCCGAGGCCGAGGGAGCGGGCGGCTTCGATGAACTCCATTTTCTTGATCGACATGACCTGGCCGCGGACGATGCGGGCCATGGTGAGCCACTCGACGGCGCCGATGGCGACGAAGAGGAGAATGATATTGCGCCCGAAGAGCACCATCAGGAGAATGACAAAAATGGGGAAGGGCATCGAATACATGATGTCGACGGAGCGCATCATCAAGGCGTCGAGCTTACCGCCGAAGAATCCAGCGACGGCGCCGTAGACGACGCCGATGGTCAGGGCGACAAAGGTGGCGGCGAGACCGACGGCGAGCGAGATGCGACCGCCGAAAAGAAGGCGGACGAGGAGGTCGCGGCCAAGCGTGTCGGTGCCAAGCCAATGCGCACGGCTGGGGGCCGAGGCGCCGAGATCGAGGTTTTGTTCTTCGTAGCCGTAGGGCGAAAGGAGCGGGCCGAGGAGGCAGGCGAAGGCGATGACGGAGAGGGAGACGAGGCCGAACGTGGCGAGTTTATTTTTACGGAGACGCAGCCAAGCGTCGTGCCAGAGGGAGTTGCCCTGTTCGACGGGTTCGTCGACGGGGGCGAGCCGCGGGGCGGCGGGCGCGGGGCTGGTGAGGGACGCCATGGCGGGCTCAGGATTCGAGGCGGACTTTGGGATTCATCCAAGCCTGGGCGATGTCGACGGCGAGGTTGAGGGCCATAATTAGGACGGCGTAGAGTATCACGGTTCCGAGGACGAGGGTGTAGTCGCGGTTGAAGGCGCTGTTGACGAATTCGCGGCCGATGCCGGGGATTTGGAAAATCGTCTCGATGACGAACGAGCCGGTGAGGATGCCGGCGACGGCGGGGCCGAGGAAGGAGACGACGGGAAGGAGTCCGCCGCGCAGGGCATGGCGGGTGACGACGCGGAATTCGGAGGCGCCTTTGGCGCGGGCGGTGCGGATGAAGTCTTGGTTGAGCACTTCTAGCAGGCCGCCACGTGTGAGGCGGGAGATGGGCGCGGCGTAAGCGATGCCGAGCACGAGGGCGGGGAGCACGCGATCGGCGGGGCCATACCAACCGGAGGCGTTGAACCAGCCCAAGTGAATCGCCAATGCGAGGACCAGGAGCGGGCCGACGACGAAGGTGGGAATCGAGATGCCAATCATGCCGAAGGAGGAGGCGACGTAGTCGACCCACGTGTTGCGGCGGATGGCGGCGAGGGTGCCGAGGCCGATGCCGAGGACGAGGGCGACGGCGAGTGAGATGGAGCCGAGCTCGGCAGAGACGGGGACCTTGTCGAAAATGATTTCGTTGACGGTGCGGTTGGGGTATTTGAACGACGGGCCGAGGTCGCCGCGGGCGAGACTACTGAGGTAGTCGAGGTATTGTCGCCAGAGGGGTTTATCGAGGCCGTAGTGGGCTTCGAGGTTGCGGAGGATCTCGGGGGTCACGGCTTTCTCGGCGGTGAAGGGACCGCCGGGGACAAAGCGCACCATAAAAAACGTCGCGGTGATGACGAGAAAGAGGGCGAGCAAGGACTGGAGGAAACGCGACGTGATGAAACGGAGCATGGAGCGGCGGGCGGCTGGGGGCTGGCGAAGAGCTAAGAGCTAAGAGCTGAGAGTTGGAAGGACCAAGGACTAGAGCTGGAGACGGAGGGAATGGCGGGGGTGACGGTGCGGGATGGCAAGGGTAAGTTTGAGACGAGGACGCGGCTGGTGAAGAACGCGGGGGATGGCGGAGAGGCGGTCGATCGGCTAACACGAAGCCTTGAGCTGGAGGGCGGACTTCAGTCCGTCTTGGCCGCGCGGGAAAGGCGGGGGACTGAAGTCCACCCGGCTGTGCGAGGCTTGGGCGGTGCGGGACAAAAGGTCCGGAACTCGACCGGCGGGAGCGCGATCGCCTCCCGCTGGGCCAAGTGAACGTGGGCGGTCGCGCGCCGAGGATTCACGGCGCGAGGTCGGCGAACTTCCAAGGGTAGTTGTCGAGGGGCGTCGTGATGAAGCCTTTGACTTTGGGGCTGACGAGCCGGGCGCGGGTGTAGAAATAAATCGGCATCACGGGCATTTCATCGACGAGGATTTTTTCCATCTGCTGGTAAACTTCGAAGCGGGCCGGGTTGGTCTTCGCGTCGAGCGCGGAGCGGAGGAGGCGATCATACACGGGACTGCCCCAGTGGGTGTCGTTGTTACCGTTGCCGGTTTCCCACATGTCGAAAAAATTGTGCGGGTCCACGTAGTCGGCGATCCAGCCGGCGCGCGCGACTTGATAATTTTTTGAGTGCTGCGCGTCCATGTAAACTTTCCACTCCTGGTTAAAGAGCGTGAGATCGACGCCGAGATTTTTGCGCCACATCTGCTGGAGGGCCTCCGCGATGGTGCGGTGTTTTTCGAGAGTGTTGTAGAGGAGTTCGACCTTGGGGAAGCCCTTGCCGTCGGGGTAGCCGGCGGCGGCGAGGAGGCGTTTGGCTTCGGCGAGATCAGCTTGGAAACGGTGGCGGCTTACGTAGCCGATGAGGTCGGGCGGGGTGAAATCGTAGGCGGGCAGCTCGCCGGCGAGCGTGACTTTTTTCACGAGGGTCTCGCGGTCGATCGCGAGGGCGAAGGCGCGGCGCACGCGGACGTCGTCGAAGGGTTTTCGCTGCACGTTGAAGCGGTAGAAATAAATTCCGTTGTAGGGATCGACTCGGACGGAGTCGGGCTGTTCGCGCTGGTAAACGGCGAGTTTGGTGAGCGGGACTTCGTTGGTGATGTGGAGCTGGCCGGTGCGGAACATCCGCTCCTCGGTGTCGGCGAGTTCGACGGGGAAGAAATGGATCTCGTCGATTTTTACGGCGGAGCGGTCCCAGTAGGTGGGCGAGCGCGTGGCGACGATTTTTTGGTTGGGGCGCCACTCTTTGAGCAGGTAGGGGCCGTTGCCGACGAAGTTTTCGGCGCGGGACCACGGCGTGCTCTTGCGGTCAAGGGCACCGAATTTTTTCAAGGTGGGGATGTGCAGTGGGAACCACGCGTAGTGGTTCATCGCGTGGAGGAGAAACGGGGTGGCTTGGCGGAGGGTGAGTTGGAGCGTGCGCGGATCGACGGCATTGAAGCCGGTTTTTGAGAAGTCGGTGAGTTTGCTTTTGTTGTAATCCTCAGCGCCGACGACGTGCCAAAGCATGTAGGAATACTCGGCACCGAGGGCGGGCGTGATCATGCGCTGATAGCTCTGGACGAAATCGTCGGCGGTGACGGGGTCGCCGTTGGACCACTTCGCATCGGCGCGGAGATGAAAGGTGTAGATGAGTCCGTCGGGCGAAACGTCCCATTTTTCGGCGACGCCGGGGATGATGTTGAGTTGCGGATCTTCACTGACGAGCCCCTCGAAGAACGTCAGCGCAAGGCGGTGTTCGGGGACGCCGGTCACGATCTGGAAATCGAGATCCTGGGGTTCGGCGCCGTTGCCGTAGTTGAGGATTTTCTTGCCCGTATTCGCGGCGGCGAGCGGGGCAGGAGAAGCGGCAGCAGAGACGGACGTGGAGGAGGAGGCGTCTTTTTTCGCGCAACCGGTAGGGGTAACGAGCAGGGCGGTGGCGAGAGCGGAGACCAAGAGGAGGTGGCGGCGCATGGAAAAATAGGAAGCGATCCGGAAGGGTATGCAAGCACGGGACGGGCCAAGCGCGGTGGGCGCTTGCGACGGCGGGAGTTTGGACGCATGACTGCGGAATGAGCGAACACTGGCAGCGCGTTTCGGGGGTGGTGTGCAAGGGGCACCGCGTGGCTTCGGGGACGGGCGCAGACCGGCGGTATCCGGAAGGGACGGTGCGGATGCAGCGGCCGTTTTTCGCGGAGCGGGGATTCGACCTGTCGCCCTTTTTCGAAGGGACACTGAATGTGGAGATCGCGCCGTGGACATTCGCGATGGCGAAACCAATGCACACGTTTGGACAGGTGAGGTGGACGGAGCGCCATCCACCGGAGGATTTTTCGTTTTCACGGTGCCGCGTGGTGCATCGTAGCGTGACGTATGTGGGATGGGTATACACGCCGCATCCGGAGACGAAGGCAGCGCATTTTCAGCCGCCGACGATGCTGGAGATCATCGCGCCGTGGGTGGCGGGTGTGAACTATGGCGATGCTGTGGAGCTGTGGGTGCCGGCGGAGGAGATTGCGATTACAGGGTGAGGGGAGCTCCAGCGAGCAGGCGGCCTAGTCGCAGAAGAGACTTCGCCGGAGAGGCGCCGTGTGCGGGGAAGCGGGCCCTCTTCAACGTTGAATTCTGCGGCGGAAATTGGATCGTCCGCGTGTGGCCGGTACTGCACCCCAACCCTTGCCGGAATTTTCGCCCGACCGGCTGCTCGACCGCGTGGCCGAGGCGTTGCAAGCCGCGGCGGAACCGGCGAGGTTCAAGAAATTTCCCGCCAAGACGCAGCGGGTGATGGGGATTTTGAAGAAGCAATTTGTGCCGCGGGAATTTGCGGCGTTGCTGGCGGGGGATGCCTCGGTGTTTGCCGAAGGGATCGCGGTGGCGTGGGCGGCGAAGGTGCGTGATCTGGCGCAGACGCGCCCGGGCACAGGAGGGCGGTTTGCGTAAAGTCTGGCCGAGCGGCTCGCGTTGGACGATGGGGCGAGAAAGATTGCGATGCAGGTGGCGGCGGGGGGCTTCACGGCGTCGGACGAGTTTCAAAAACAGGTGATGAGCCGGCTGTTCGCGCCGGATTTCGCGGTGCGCCGAGCCTTCGTCGAAGGACTGGCGATCGGCAACCGCTTGCCGGAGTTGCTGGACCGGCAAGCGCAGCGGAGCACGACCGATGCGACCGAGATTTACCCGTTGCTGTAGTTTTACTGGCCGGAGATTGCGCGCCTCAAGCGTATCGGAGAAGTGGCGACGGTACTGGTGCCGTTTTTCGCGGAAAATCGCAATGCGGCCGGCGCGCATTGGGAGGAGCGGATCCGGAAGTTGGCGAATCGCCTCGGGCTGAGTTTTCGGGCGAAACAGGCGCGACGGAAGAGGTCGGCGGAGGTGCGGTGAGGATTTCGCGCGGGCGGCGTTGGGGTCACTGCAGCATCGCGTCGCGCTTGGCTTTGAATTCGGTGCCGGGCTTCCACTCGGGCCATTTCGGCGTGTTGGCGACTTCGCGGCCGAGTTCGAAGAACAGGCGGGTGTCGGTAGCGGTACCTTCGAAATCCCACCAAGGTTTAATCTCGTCGCTGACTTTATGGTAGTCCTCGCTCGTGTAGTCATCGGAGCGTTTCTTACCGTAGCCGGCGGGTGGGCCGATGATGTCTTTGCCGGAGTGGGTGTAGAATGCCGGGACCCCTTCCTTCGCGAATTCGAAGTGGTCGCTGCGGTAGAAATAACCTTTCTGCGGTTCCGTATCGGGGACAAGGATGCGATTGGTTTTTTTGAGGATCGCGGCGGCGAGATCGTCGAGGGTGGAGTTGCCGTAGCCGATGACCTCGATGTCGCGGGAGACGCCCTTGGTCTGGGCGCCGTCGATGTTGATGTTGGCGACGGTTTTTTTGAGAGGGTAGAGGGGATGGGTCGCGTAGTAGCGGGCACCGAGGAGACCTTTTTCTTCGGCGGTGACGGCGAGGAAAAGGAGGCTGCGTTGCGGACGCGCGGCGGTGGGGAGCGAGGCGAAACCCTGGGCAATTTCGACGAGCACGGCCGTGCCGATGGCATTGTCGGCGGCACCGTTGAAGATCTGGTCGCCGGTGAGCTTGGCATTGCGGCCGAGGTGGTCCCAGTGGGCACTGTAGATGATGTAGTCGTCGCGCAGCCGGGGGTCGGAGCCGTCGAGTTTCGCGATGACGTTTTTCGAGGCGACTTCGCGGGTGGTGTTGGTGACGGAGAAGGACGCTTGGGCGGCGAGCGGGATGGGTTTGAAATCACGTTTCACGGCGGCGGCTTTCAGGGCCGGGTAGTTGGGGGCTCCGGCAGCGGTGAGGAGACGCTCGAGGGCGGTGTGGGTGACCCAGCCCTCGAAAGCGACGCGGCCTTCGTTTTTGTCGGGGCTGACGAGATCGAAGCTTTCGGTGCCCCAGCCTACACCGAGGACGGCGAACGGATAGCCGGCCGGTCCGGTTTCGTGAATGATGAGGCACGCGGCGGCGCCTTTGGCGGAGGCGATTTCGTATTTGTAGGACCAGCGACCATAGTAGGTCATCGCGTTGCCCTTGAAGATGGCGGGATCGAGTTTGCCGGTGGCTGGGTCGACCACGGGCGCGTCGTTGACGAGCATGAGGACGGTCTTGCCGCAGACATCGAGGCCCTTGTAGTCGTCCCAGCCATACTCCGGTGCGACAATGCCGTAGCCGACGAAGACGATGTCGGTGTCCTGGACGTCGATTTGCGGTACCAGACGGCGGGAGGACGCGGTGTACTCGGTGATCGGCGTGAACGAGATTTCGCTGCCCCCGGCCGTGAAGGTGGATTTGGTTTTCGAGGTAATGCCCACCATGGGAACTTTTTGGATATACGTGCCGTCGGGGTTGCCGGGCTTGAGTCCGAGGGCGCGGAATTCGCGCTCGAGGTACGCGACGGTTTTTTCTTCGCCGGCGGAGGCAGGGGCGCGACCCTCGAATTCGTCGGAGGCGAGCATGGCCGTACGGGCTTGCAGACTCGCGGCGGTGATTTTGGGAACTGGGTCAGCGGCGGAGGCGGCTGCGACCACGGAGAGGGCGAGAAGGAGGGAACGGGAGAGGGGGAGAAGGCGAGGGATGAGCATGAGTGGAGGTCGTGAGGGGAGGGGGCCGGAGGTGGGGTGGCAACTTTCGCGGGAGGACCAAGGTAGTGACTGCGGGCTGATGCCGATTAGGGGCGGGGGGTGGCGCGGACGGGGGAGGAAGGGACGCTGAGGCGGCGGTAGAGTTGGGGCGGTGATGAGCGCAGGATGATGTGGGTGACGGCGCCGACGGGCGTACGTTCGAAGGACCAGATGTCGGGGGAATCCAGGGTGAAGAATTCGTGGTCGGATTGCGGAAAAATTTCGAAGCGCGGACGGTCGCCGATGCGGATGTAGAAATGGTCGTTGAGGCGGAAGACGAGGACGGGGATGTTCTCGCGTTCGTAGCGTCCAGAAAAAGCTTGGACGGCGGAGACGGTGAGGGGGATCGCGGTCTTTTCGATGATGCGGTAGTCGGGCCAGTCGTATTCTCGGGCGATGGCGCGGAGGATTTCGGGGATGAGCGCGCCGCCTGTGTCGGAGTTGGTCATGACGATGGCGCCGCGGCCGGTGCGGGGGTAGAAGACGAAGGAGCAGCGAAAACCCTCGTTGGAGCCGGAGTGGGCGAGTTGGAGAGCGTCGCCGGTGCCCTGGATGCCGAGGCCGAGACCGTAATGGGAGTCGGCCAGCGGCGGGGTGATCATCGCGGTGACGGTGGCGCGCGTGAGGAAGGAGGGTTGGCCGTCGAGGGCGGCGCGGAGCGTGAGTGCGAAGCGGGCGAGGTCTGTCGGAGTCGTCCAGAGACCGGCGGCGGCCTGCTCGGGGTAGATGTGAGCACGGCCGGGGACGAGCGTGCCGTCGGCGCGGTGGCCGGCGGCGGCGAGAAGAGCGAGGATGGCGGGGAGGGGTTGCTCAAACGTGGAGGTGGTCATGCCGGCCGGGGCGAGGACGCGAGTGCGGAGCAGCGAGTGAAAGGTTTCTTCGGATACATCGACGGCGAGCTGTTGGGCGACCGTGTAGCCGCCGGCGGAGTAGCGCCACTTGGAGCCGGGCGGGAGATCGAGGCGGATCGGGTTGGAGGTGGCGGGGGCGGTGCCGTCGAGAATTTGAGGGAGTGTGGGGCGAGGTGAGTCGGGGGCGTAGCCATCGAAATGGGCGACGCTGAGGCCGGCGGTGTGGCTGAGGAGGCGACGGAGCGTGACGGGCTCGGCGGAGACGCTGGGCGAGGACGCAGCGGAATGAAGGGAAGCGGGAGGAATTTTCCAGGACTTGAGGGTGGTGTTGACGTTGGTGTCGAGGGTGAGCTGGCCAGAATCGACGAGAGAGAGGAGGCCGACGGCGGCGACGGCTTTGCTGATGGCGGCGGCTTGGAAAAGCGTGTCGGGGGTGACGGGTGCAGAATCGCCGGTGCGGGCGAAGCCGTAGGCGCGGGCCCAGGAGATTTTTCCGTCGGCGATGACGGCGACGCTGACTGCAGGGACATGGTGAACGACGAGGCGCCGGGCGATGGTCCAAGGTTCGGAGGGAGCGCCAGTGAGTCGGGCGGGCGGAAGAAGGCCGGACTCGACGCGGGCGATGCGGGCGGCGAGTGCGGGGTCGGCGGCGGAGTCTGCGGCGCGGGCAGCGAGGACGGTGAGGGCGAGGCAGGCGAACAGGAGACGCATGAAAAATCGCAGGATGAATTCTGAGGTGGGGCGTGGCTACAAAAACCTTACGTGGGCGGTGATCGGCGGACTTATTTACCGAGGAATTTTAGGCCGATGACGCCGGTGATGATGAGCGCGATGCAGGCGAGGCGGGCGGGGGCGGCGCTTTCGTTGAAGAGAAAAATACCGGCGAGGGCGGTGCCGACGGCGCCGATGCCGGTCCATGCGGCGTAGGCGGTGCCGATGGGAAGTCCGCGGGCGGCGAGGGCGAGGAGCGTCATGCTCGCGGCCATCGCGGCGCCGACGCCGAGGCTCGGCCAGAGCCGCGTGAAGCCGTCGGTGGATTTAAGGCCGGCGGCCCAGACGATTTCGAGGGCGGCGGCGAGGAACAGAAGCGTCCAGTGCATGGCCGCGAGCGTGGGGCGGCGGGCGGGCGGGTCAACGCGGGGTAGCGCCGTGAGGGCGCAAGAGCGTGGCGGGGAACGCAACCACCGCAGATTTTTTGACCGCTAAGGAGTTTCGCCAAGGGGCGAAACTTTGAAATCCCCGGCGGCTCATCGCCTCCGGAATAAGGGGTGGTGGCTGCTGATCGCAGCCAGCGGATAATCAATCAAGCGATGAAAAACGGCCAGCGCCCCATCACTGATGAGGGATTTTTCACCGCACGCCGCCCATGAGTTTTTTGACCCAAGGGACCAGGGCGAGGAGAGCGAGCGTCGCGACGCCGCCCCAGATGGCTTGCTTCAGGAAGAAGTTGGCGAGGTCGTCGGCATTCGTGGACTCGAAGTGGCCGGCGAGAACGCCCGCGAGTTTGTTGCCGAGGGCGGCGGCGAGGAACCAAATGCCCATCACGAGGCCGAGGAGGCGTTGGGGGGCGAGCTTCGTCATCGTCGAGAGACCGACGGGGCTGAGGAGCATTTCCCCGACGGTCTGGAGGAAGAAGAGGCCGACGAGCCACATCGGGCTGACCTTGCCGTCGGCGGTGAGTTTCGAGGCGGGAACCATCAGCACAAACGAGAGGCTTACGAAGAGGAGGCCGAGCATGAACTTCATCGGGCTCGAAGGTTGTTTGTGGCCGAGGATGATCCAGAGGTAAGCGAAAACCGGGGCGAGGAGAATGACAAAGATGGAGTTCACTGATTGCCACCAGGAAGACGGGAAGGCTTGGCCGAAGGCGACGTTTTGGGTGAGTTTGTCGGCGAAGAGCGTGATGGAGGAGCCTGTCTGCTCGAAGATGGCCCAGAAGATTTCGGCGGCGAAGAAGAAGACTAAAATGGCGGCCATGCGTTTGCTGTCTTCGTCGGGGCGAAAGGCGAAGAAGAGGATGGCGGCGACCTGGAGGGCGAAGAGGACGTAAACGATGACGGGGTAGGTGTCGGAGGCTTTCATCGCGACGATGAGAGCGAGAGAGCCGAGGGCGACGAGACCGAGTTTGCCCCAAGGGCGGCTGCCGTCGGCTTCGGGAGCGGGGGCGGAGCCGATGTGGGCGAGTCGTTCGCGTTGGAGAATGTAAACGATGAGGCCGAGGGTCATGCCGACGCCGGCGGCGCCGAAGCCCCAGTGCCAGCTGGTGGCAGGGTTGAGGCCCCAGGCGGTGAGTTGGGCGCGCCAGCCTTCGCTTTGCGCGAGGTAGCCAGTGACGAGCGGGGCGAGGAACGCGCCGATGTTAATGCCCATGTAAAAAATCGAGACGCCGGCGTCGCGGCGTTCGTCGGTGGGGCGGTAGAGGCTGCCGACCATCGTGGAGATGTTGGGCTTGAGGAGACCGGTGCCGACGGCGATGAGGACGAGGCCGGCGTAGAAAGTCGTGATGTTGCCGAAGGCCATCGTGAAGTGGCCGGTGGCGATGATAATGCCGCCGACGAAAACGGCGCGGCGGGCGCCGATGAAATTATCGGCGAGGAAGCCGCCGAGGATCGTGAGCAGATACACGCTCATCGTGTAGGTGCCGTAAATGGCGGCGGCTTTTTTGGTATCGAAGGCGAGGCCACCTTCGGCGGCGGTCTTCACCATGAAGAGCATGAGCAGGGCGCGCATGCCATAGTAGCCAACGCGCTCCCACAGCTCGGTGAAGAACAGGTTGGTCAGCCCGCGGGGCTGGCCGAAGATGCCGCTGGAATCCGCGGCCATGGGCGCGGACGGTG
>SXGR01199879.1_pt1 | contig 18212 bp, 11 predicted proteins | sample 3174711 | NCBI WGS metagenome assembly SXGR01 (sample SAMN11356860, study PRJNA531348) | freshwater metagenome | isolation source: freshwater sample F1-60 | place: China: Fuxian Lake, Yuxi | collected 2017-12-25
TCGGCGGCGTCACCGAGTTGGAGGTGCCGGCGATCAGGTCGAACTGCTGCGGGTCGCAGCCCTTGACGAAGGAGACGGTGTCGGTGCCGCTCTGCTGCATGGTGAACGGCGTCCGACCGACGAGCGTCTGGGGCCACGCCACGGTCGCGCTCGGCATGGCGTAGACGGCGGCCGTGGCACCGACCGGGCTGCAGAGGTTCCGCGGGACCCGGATGGCGACCGTGAACGCCGTCGGGGTGCTGCCGACGTTGTGGACGACGCCGGCCGGGAAGACCGCACACGGCGCGGTCGACGGCTGCGCCACGAAGTCCACGACGGGCGGCGACGGCTGCTGGGCCTGGGCGGACTGCGCCCACGCCACCTGCGGCCCGGCCAGAACGACCAGACCGACGACCAGGGCGAGCGAACCGAGACGAACCGCCGCCGCGGGTCGACGCCGGTCCCCCATCACTGCCTGCACACCCTCGACACCCACCGACGACCTCCACGAACGCTTCCTCGAGGATCATCGAACCATCCGGGGTCGCATTGAGCAAGCGCTTGACCACTCATCGTGGTGGGTAGATGTCCCAGACCGACCCGGTCACGATCAGTTCGCCGAACCGGCCCACCGGGACTTTCCTGTGTCGCGGCGAGGTCCTACCCTCGTCCCCATGGGAACGGGTCGCAGGAGTCGAACGCACGGAGTGGTGGCAGCGACGGTGGTCGCCCTGATCGCCGTCGCCGCCCTGGGTCCCGGGATGGACCTGGCCGCCGACGAACCGCCCGTGGCCGAGAAGTCCGGGGTGGCCACCTCGACCGGTTCGTCGACCGAGGTGGTCGGCGGTGACACCGTCGACTGGACCGTCCGGACCGCCGACCTGGCGTCCCAGCCCGTCCGCGTCGAGGCGATCGACACGATCGGACCCGGATCACAGCTGGTGCCGGGATCGGTCGTCGCCCCCGACGGATGGCAGGTCGCCTACTCCGATGCCGGACCGGCAGGACCGTTCACGGATCCCCCGTCGGCGAACACGCGGTCCATCAGGGTCGTGTCGGGTGACGAGCCCGGGACCGTCCGGGGCGGCATCTCGGACTTCTGGGGGTCGGCACCGATCCAGACCAGGGACGACGGCTGGGTGCCGGTGCTCTCCGGCGGACCACGGACGTACAACGTCTTCCACCACACGAAGCCGGGGGAACCCGAGATCAACTGCGTCGACCGTGCGGCGCTCGCCACCTGCCCCGGGTACCCGATCGAGGTCTCGATCTCCAACTCGAGCGACCTGACCACTCCGTTCGAGGCCGATTCCGTGCTCGACGGACAGGGCCGTCTGTGGATCTCCGGGACCCGCGACCAGTCGGGCCCGGACGAGGGCGGTTTCTACTGCTGGGACACGACGACCGACACCCCGTGCCCGACCGCCTGGTTCCCGGTCGCCAACCAGCTCCGGCAGGGCAACCCCTACGCTCCGGTGAGCCACTCGCCCTTCAGTGGCGTGGCGTCCTTCGGCAGCCGCATCTACGGGGCCGCGGTCAACCTGCCGACGGGACCGCAGGCCAACCAGATCAACGTCGAGTGCCTCGACACCGCCACCCTCACCCCGTGCGGGACCGTGAACCTGAACACCGTCGGCCTGCCCGGCTGGAATCCCGACCAGTTCCCGGCCGGTCGGTCCCCCACGCTCTCGATGGAGGTGATCGGGAGCCGGTTCTACTTCGTGGTCGACTACGGCGCGAACCCATCGCTGCAGCAGTCGCGCGGCAACCGGCTGTTCTGCTTCGACATGGCGACGAACGCAGCCTGCGCCGGGTGGAAGGTGCCCGCGATCCCCGGCACCTCGGGCGGCTTCTACCGGATGTCCGGGCTGGTCTTCGGCGACGCCGACGGGGCGGCCGCCGTGTGCGTCGGCTCCACCTTCGCCGATCCGGTGCTCCTCGGGCAGCCGAACGTGAGCCGACCCATCAACTGCTTCGACGCAACGGGTGGCACCGGACCGGTTCCGCCGGGGCTGCAGGCTGCGGTCAACGGCGTCCCGAAGCTCTTCCCCGACGGTTCGGGCGGCACGGTCTTCGCCGCGCTGTCCTACGTGGCGGCCACGTCGAACAACCGGCTCTGGATCCCGTTCCTGACCGACACGACCAAGTCAAAGCCCGTCGCCAACAGCTACGGGCTCTGCTACGACTTCGGGACCGACGCCCCCTGCGCCGGGGTCGGCACGAACGGCGCCATCACCTTCCCCGACGTCAACGCCGGACGACTGAGCCTGTACGGATTCGTCGCCGAGAAGAACGGCTGTCTGCTCGGCCTGGGCGACGCCGGATGGCAGATCTCGTTCAGCGACGCCGGCTCGCCGGGTCCGTGCCCCACCGCCTCGGCACGACTGCGAGTCGACCCCGAACGCTCGTACTGCCGGACCGATCCGAACGTGTCCTGGGATGCCGCCTCGCTGCTGAACGTGGACCCGGCGACGGTGCAACAGTGGTCGGTGACCGTTCGGAACCCCGACGGCTCACCGGTCCCCGGCTTCGTCGACGTCCCGGGCGTCGGGCTCGACGTGGACCTGGCGGCACTCCCGCCGGCCCCGAGCGGGGGCTACACCTTCGATGCATCGGTGACGTTCACCGATGCCGTGTTGGCGCTCGATCCGGCCGCGCAGCTGCAGGTCACCTTCAACGGTCCCCCACCCGAGATCTGCCTCCAGACGATCGTCCCGAGGTGTGAGGACTCCGGAACGGTGACCAACGAGGTGCTCGGCACGGTGACGGAGCGCTCGGGAGCGACCCGCACGGCCACGGCGACGGCGTCGCTGAAGAAGGTCCTGCCGCCCGACTGCCCGACGACCACGACGAGCACCACCAGCTCGAGCACCACCAGCTCGAGCACCACCAGTTCGAGCACCACCAGTTCGACGACGAGCACGAGCACCACGAGTTCGACGAGCACGACCGTGCCGACCACCACATCCACGACGAGCACGAGCACCACGAGCACGACCGTGCCGACCACCACATCCACGACGAGCACCAGCACGACCAGTTCGACGAGCACGACCAGTTCGACGAGCACGACCTCGACCACCGTGCCCGTCGATGTGCTGCCGGCGACCACGATCGCCACACCGCCGACAGACCCCGACGCGCAGGTCCGCGGTGAGACGGTCACGAGGTCCCCGTCGACGACCCTGGCCGTGACCGGCGCCAACCTGCTCCGACTCGTGCTGATCGGTCTGCTCGTGGTCGCAGCCGGGCTCCTGGCGATCCGGTCCCGTCGCGACTGACCCTCGGACCCGACCCGGTGCGGTCCTAGAGTCGGAGGCATGGAACACGAGGCCGCCTGGCACCCGGACCCGCAGGACCCGTCGCAGCTCCGTTGGTGGGACGGATCCCGGTGGACCGAGCACACCGCCCCGGTCACCGACACGGTCGGTGACCAGTCCGATGCCGGCGGTTCGGCTCCTGCGACGCCGTCCACCACCGGCCATGCACCTGCGCCCTCGTCCGGCCTGGCCAACTCGACGCTGTTCGCCAGCGAGAACCGCGAGCAGGCGACCACCGGGCGGATGACCCGGCAGAACCCCGCCGTGGTGAAGGTGACCCTCGGCGCCCCGCTCCTGGTGACCCGCGGCGCCATGATCGCCTTCCAGGGTGACGTCCAGTTCGCCTACGAGGGATCCGGGGCCAAGCGGTTCGTGAAGGCGTCGCTCACCGGTGAGGGCGTCCGCCTGATGCGCTGCACCGGTGCGGGCGAGCTCTTCGTGTCGCACCACAGCCGCAAGCTCCACCTGCTGGAGCTCGCCCCCGGGGAGCAGGTCTCGGCGTCGTCGAGGGCCCTGCTCGGGTTCGACGACACGATCACCTGGGACATCAACGCCATCAAGGGCGGCCTCGGCGCGGCGGCGGCGGGCGGCCTCTTCAACGTCACGCTGAGCGGACCCGGCACCGTGATCCTGGCCTCCGACTGGCCGGTGGTCCTCGACACGAGCGAGGCCCGCACGTGCGTCGACCCCAACGCGGTCGTGGCGTGGAGCGCCGGACTGCAGATCCAGGTCCGCTCGTCGTTCAGCGCCGGGGCGCTGGTGGGCCGGGGCTCGGGCGAGGCGTTCCAGCTCGAGTTCTCACCGGGCGGTTTCGTGGTCGTCGAGCCCGAGGGCATCGTGCACACCGTCGGCTGAGCCGACGGAACGAACCAGTCGGCTGAGCCGACGGAACGAACCAGTCGGCTGAGCCGACGGAACGAACCAGTCGGCTGAGCCGGCGGAACGAACCCGTCGGATCAGTTCCGGCCGAGCAGCGCGTCGAACGGGCCGGTGACCTCGTAGGTGACGCCGATCGGCGCACCGACGGCTCCGACCGGAGCCCGCTGCGAACTGAAGTAGAGCCGCTGGCCGTCGGGGCTGAAGCACGGCCCCGTCACCTCGCTGCCGTCCTGACCGGGGATGCGCACGATCACCACGGCGGTGTCGTCGGGCCGGATGGCGACGAGCTCCATGTTGCCGCCGTCCTCGGCGACGACGAGCGCACCGGACGCCTCGTCCAGCCAGAGGTTGTCCACGGCGTCGAGGGCGTTCGGGGCGCCCGCCTGGTACCTGACGGACACCACGCCCGTATCGATCCGGTAGTGCCAGACGCGCAGATCGCCCTTCGTGGTGAACCACACGTCGTCGCCGGACGTGTCGATGCCCTCGCCGCCGTCGAACCGGGCGGTCCCGGGGACCTGGAGGCGGGTGGACGCAACGTTGCCCGCCGGGTCCGGGACGGCCACCCACACGAGCGGCCCCGGTGCGGTGCCCGTCGCAACCTCCAGCAGTCCGTCCGACAGGTCCCCGGGCACCGACGGGGTGAACCGGTAGAACGCTCCGTCGGGCCGGTCCTCGGTGAGGTACACGCGGCCGTCGGCGGCGACGGCCGCCGCCTCGTGGCTGAACGCGCCGAGCCCGGTCCGCTTGGTCGGTGCTGCGGCCCCGGTCGGGTCGCACTCCCACACGTGTCCCCGGCTGTACTCCTCGCAGCTCAGCCAGGTCCCCCACGGCGTCGCTCCGCCGGCGCAGTTCGACGACGTGTCACTGAGCACCGCCCGCGCGTCCGTCACCGTGCCGTCGGGGGCGAAGCGGATGCTCGTCACACCCCCGTTGCCGCCGGTGACCTCGTGGTTGACCGCCAGGTACCAGCCACCCGGGACGGCGGGATCGGCAAAGGTGGCGGCGCCATCAGGGAACCAGCGGTAGAAGAACGACGACCCCTGGACCGACTCACCGGCGCGGGCGATGACCCGACTCGAGAAACCGCTGAGCAGCGCGAGTCCGTTCGCATCGGTTCCTGACAGCGGCGCCGGCATGGTGCAGGCCTGCGCGGTGGGTGCGGCCACCGCCAGGATGCCGGCTGCGCCCGACCACTTCAGCAGTGTGCGCCTGGACCACATCGGCCCGGCCGACGCAGCCGTGTCGTCCGTTCCGAGGGGACCCGACCCGCCTGTGTCCGCCCCCGACGACTCTGCCCCTTGTGTAAACATGAGGTGAACAGTACATGATTCACAGCTGAACACCGGAAGGTGCCCGGTGGCGCTGTGGCCCGGTGGCACCGGCTCGTGGACGAGGATGGGCCCGTGACCACGCCCGATGATGCGCCACCCGATCAGGAGGTCCTCCGGATCGACGCCGGCGGCTGGGGGTGGACCTGGGCGGCCGACAGCGACGGCCGCCTCCACCAGGTGGGACTGGGGCTCGACGGCGCCGGTGCTGCGGTCGAGGTCGACCCCGTCTGGTATCCGCACGCCCATCCGGCCTGGGGCGGGCCGGACCCGTTCCGCCCGCCTGCGCTGCGCATCACCCATGCGGAAGGGACCACCACCACCCGGCTGCGACTCGACCGGGTGGAGCGACAAGCGCTGGGCGACGACGAGCTCGTCACCGTCCGCACCGTCGATGAGCTCCTCGCCCTGCGGGTCGCCTTCCGGTCGCGGACACACCGGTACTCCGGCGTACTCGAGCAGTGGATCGAGATCGACCACGACGAGGACGGTCCCGTCACGCTGTGGGACTACGACTCGATCGCCCCTGCGTTCCTCGTCGGACCCGAGGCCGTGGTCACCCAGTTCGGTGGTGCCGGTTGGGCCGACGAGTGGGCCTGGACGACCGAGCGGCTGACTCCGGGGACGAAGGTGCTCGACTCCTTGGGTGGCATCCAGCCCCACCTGCAGCGATCGCCGGTGCTCATGCTCGAACCGAACGGCCCGGCCGAGGAGGCAGCCGGCGACGTGATCGGCTGCTCGATCGCCTGGGGGGGCAACACCCGATTCGCCCTGGACGTTCGGCCGAGGGCCAACGACGAGACGCGGGACCTGCGCCTCCGGGCCGGAGCGAACCCGCTCGGCGCCCACTACGTGCTCGACCCCGGCACCACCTTCGTGACGCCGACCGTCGCCTGGACCTGGTCGACCGGACGGGGCGAGCTGAGCGACCGGTTCCACCGGTGGACCCGGGGCAGGGTGCTGCGCGATCCGGACCGAACCCGGCCGATCGTGGTGAACAACTGGGAGTCGACGTTCTTCGACTTCGACGAGCAGCGCATCGTCGGGTTGATCGACCGGGCCGCGGACGTCGGGGCGGACCTGTTCCTGCTGGACGACGGCTGGTTCGGCACCTCGTCACCCCGTGACGACGACACCGCCGGCCTGGGTGACTGGGACCCGGACCGCCGCAAGCTCCCGGAGGGACTCCCGGCCCTGGTCGACGCCGCGGCGGGTCGGGGCATCCGGTTCGGCATCTGGGTCGAACCCGAGATGGTCAACCCCGACAGCGACCTGTTCCGGGCGCACCCCGACTGGGTGATCCGTGATCGGCGCGAGCCCCGCGAGCATCGGAACCAACTGGCGCTCGACCCGCTGCTCGAAGAAGTCCGCGACTTCGAGGTCAGCGTCGTCGACCGGGTGCTGGGCGGAGCGCCGGGGACCTCCTACGTGAAGTGGGACGCCAACCGACCGGTGACCGACCCGGGGTCGAGCGCGCTGGCCGCGGACCGGCAGTCCAATGCGTGGGTCGACTGGGTGCATGCGACCTGGGAGGTGATGCAGCGGATCGCCGACGGTCACCCCGAGGTCGAGCTGATGCTGTGTGCATCGGGCGGCGGTCGCACCGACCACGGCACCCTGCGGTGGTTCCACGAGTTCTGGACCTCGGACAACACCGATCCGGTCACCCGGGTCCGGATGCAGTGGGCGTGCGGCCACTGGTTCCCGGCGAGCGCCATGGCGGCGCACGTCACGCAATGGGGCGACCGGCCGCTGCCGTTCGCCTGTGCGGTCGCGCTGTCGGGTCGGTTCGGATTCGACCTGGACCTCGAGGCGCTCGACGACGAGTCGCTCGCCGTCTGCCGGCGGGCGGTGGCGGTGGCCCGCCGCACCCAGGACCTGGTGCAGCACGGCCGGCTCGTCCGGCTGGTCAGCCCGGTCGACGGGGACGACCGGGGTCGAGCGGCGCTCGGGTACACCGCTCCCGACCGGAACCGGGCCGTGGTGTTCTGCTTCCAGCTCGACGAGCCGAGCTCCGATCCTCCGGCGCTGGTCATCCCCGGGCTCGACCCCGAGGTGACCTACCGGATCCGGGCGACCGACCTGACCAGCGACCCGGTGGACCTCGGCACGTTCACCGGCGCCGACCTGGCGGCCGGCGCCCTCGGATGGCGCCCCCGAGGCTCCACGACCGCGTCGATCCTGGAGCTCACGACCTCCGTCTGAGCCGTGCGACCCTGACGGAGCCGACCGGGCGCGGCGCGATGATCGACGGGGCCGGCCGGTGGACCCTCAGCTGACGGCGAGCGCGGTGACCATCCCGAACATCGAATCGGCGGTCTCGGCATGGCTCAGGATGTGGCAGTGCCACACCCAGGCTCCCGGCTTGTCGGCCTGGAACAGCACCGTGTAGCGCTCGCCGGGCCCGATGCTGAGGGTGTCGGCCCAGTAGGGCTGGTCGAGCGGGATCCCGTCCCGGGCGATCACCAGCTGCGGGAACTGGTGCAGGTGCATGGGGTGGTAGAGCGCACCCTCGTTGTAGTAGTTGAACACGGCCCAGTCGCCGGTGTTCATGGCGTAGGGCTGGGTCGCCGGGAACGACTTCCCGTTGAGCGACAGTCCGATGACGCCGGAGTCGTTCAGCACCATGTTCTGACGCAGCGTCGGGGCGACGTCGGCCGGGATCGTGACGCCGGCGACGGTCCTCCCCTTCGGGATCAGCCAGTCCTCGGTGCCACCTCCTCCGGCCGGCGAGAAGATCATCGACCCCCACAGCCCGTTCGGGATGCCCTCGGTCGCCATGAGGTGCGGGTGGTACATGGCGACCGCAGGATCGGTCACGGTGTACTCGTAGACGAAGGTCTCACCCGGGCGCACCGGCGCCTGGGTGAGCGGGGCCACACCGTCCTGGTCGTTCGGCAGGATCATCCCGTGCATGTGGATGTCCGAGTCCATCGGCAGCCGGTTCTCGAACACGATCCGGATGCGGTCGCCCACCTGACCCCGGAGCGTCGGCCCGGGCACGGTTCCGTTGTAGGTCCAGGCCTTGACGACCTTGCCGGGACTGACCTCCCAGTCGGTGACGGCCGCGGTCAGCTTCCACTCCTTCGTGCCGTCCGGCAGGACCGTGGGTGCCAGGTCCTGGCCTCCGAGGCCCGTGGTGTTGGCCTTCCCCGAGGTGACCTGGTCCACGAACGGTTGGAACGACTCGACCATCTTGGTGGACATGGCCTGGTAGTCGGCTCCGGAACCGTGGCCGCCGCTGTGGGAGCCGGACTCTCCGGAGGAGCCACCGGCGGCGGCCTCGGTCGATCCGCCGGCGTCTCCACCGATGGTCAGCTCCGCGACCATGCCGGCGGCCTCGTGACCGGCGATCGTGCAGAGCACCTTGTAGGTGCCCGGGGCGAGCCCCTCGAGCGAGAGGTCCTCGGATGCCCCGGGCGACAGGTCGGCGGTCGCCGGGCCACCCTCGACGGAGAGGTTGTGGGTCTGCGTCCCCTCGTTGACGACCCGGAGCGTTCCGCCCGCGGGCACCGCGGACAGGTCACCGCCGATCGCGAACTCCGTCAGCGACACGGCCACGGGTGCGGAGTCCGAACCTCCGCCGCCTCCGCCGTCCTTCGGGATGAACCCGATGGCCAGGATGATCAGCGCCACCGCGACTCCGGCGGACAGGATGATCATCATCGTGGCGTACGGGGAGTTCCACGACACCGCCGACCGTTCGGCCGACTCGGAGAGGGGTGCGCCATCGCTCATGAGCCCTCCAGGTTCACTCCGCCTGCCATCTGGCTACGGCGAACGGCGACCGGTCCGGCGGTGCGGAACCGACCCGGTCGGCCACCTGAGGTGAGGCTAACGACACCCCGTGTCGCTTCATCTGTGACGTCCGTATCGGTCAGTCGATTCATGAATCGGAAGGTCAGGGACGCGGCCCGGTCGGGCGAGGCCCGGGCGAGCGGGTCGCCGATGGACCCCGGGACGCCCGGAACACGACGCGCAGCTGAACCCGGAATGAAACCTTGCGGACCACCCACGACAGGGCTCGGCTCCGGACCGTACGTTCCCCGTGTCCCCGGAACCGCCGGGTGCACGGACGAGTGGACGACGGAGATGACGGTGCGCCCCCACACGACGAGCAGACGACGATTCCTCGCCGGAACCGCCTCCGCGGCAGCGCTCGGAGCGACGCTCTCGGCCTGCGCTCCGGCGACACCGGCCGGGCCGGTGGCGGGCTTCACCCACGGAGTCGCGTCCGGCGACCCACACCCCGACTCGGTCGTGCTGTGGACCCGACTCGACCCGACGGGACACTCGGGCTCCGCCGCAGTGAGCTGGGAGATCGCCACCGACGACTCGTTCTCGGCCGTGGTCGCGAACGGCACCGCCACGACCGGCGGGCACCGCGACTGGACCGTGAACCTGGTGGCCGGCGGTCTGGCTGCCGCCACCAGCTACGCGTACCGGTTCGTCGACGAGGCCGGGAACACCTCACCGATCGGCCGCACCCGCACGGCGCCTTCCGGGTCGGCCGAGCGGCTCCGCTTCGCGGTCGCCTCCTGTTCCAACTACGCGTTCGGGAACTTCCACGCCTACGGCCACATGGCGGATCGCACCGACCTGGACGCGTGGATCCACCTGGGCGACTACATCTACGAGTACGCCAACCCCGGGGCCGGCGAGACCTACGGCGAGTACCGCCTGCTCGATCCGGTCACCGAGATCCGCAGCCTGTCGGACTACCGGCTTCGTTACGCCCACTACCGCGCCGACCCCGACCTGCAGGAGCTCCACCGCAGGCACCCGATGATCCATGTGTGGGACGACCACGAGTTCGCCGACGACCCGTTCGTCGGCGGCGCCGGCAACCACCAGCCCGAGGACGGCGACTGGAACCTGCGGGTGGCCGATGCGCTGCAGGCCTACACCGAGTGGATGCCGACCCGCCTCGACGGCAACCGCATCTTCCGGACGCTGCGCTACGGCGACCTGGCGACGATCGTCGCGGTCGACCGTCAACGGCGCTACCTGTGGCCCGAGCCGGACGACGGCGACCTCTACCTGGGACGGGAGCAGTTCGACTGGCTCGACGGACAGCTCGGCGGCGTCACGAGCAGCTGGAGCGTGCTGGCCCAGCAGACCACCTTCGGGGCGACCGGCACGAACCGGCGATCCGGCGGGTGGGGGGAACGTGACCGGGGCCGCGTCCTGTCGTCACTGGCGCCGACCGGCTCGGACCTGGTGGTCCTGACCGGTGACATCCACCGGTTCCACGCCATCGACGTCCTCGACGACCCGGATGCCTACGACCGGTCCACCGGCGCCGGGGTCGGAGCGGTCGAGTTCGCAGCGGGCTCCATCTCGTCGCCCGGCGGGACCGGGTCCGGCACCGGGCCGCAGGTGCGCTGGACGTCCGGGGACCAGCGGGGCTATCTGCTGGTCGACCTCACTCCGGAACGGGTGCAGGCGGATTTCTACGGCTTCCCCGACCCGGAGAAGTTGCTCGTACGCCGGCCACCCGAACGGTGGCTGGGGGGCTTCTCCTCACACCGCGGAGCCCCCGGACTCCGCCAGGCGTCCTCTCCGGCGCCGGGCTGAGATTCACCCGGGGTCCGGCCGTGCGTCACCGGACGGACACCCAACGAGCGCTCGGCTCTTCTAGGTTCCACCCGTGCCTGACTCCTCGGTCCACCGCCGCCAGTTCCTGACCATGGGTGCCGTCGGGGCGGCGCTCCTCGCCGTCGGGTGCAGCCGCCCGCCCGAGACCACGACCCGGGACGACAGTCTCGGGCCGTTCGGTCCGCTCGGCGGTCCCGACGACCTGGGCATCGAGCTGCCGGTCGGGTTCACCGCCAAGGTCGTGGCCCGCAGCAGCGAGCAGGTGCCCGGCACGGGCTACACCTGGCACAGCGCCCCCGACGGCGGGGCCTGCTTCCCCCGTTCCGACGGCGGCTGGATCTACGTCTCGAACAGCGAGACGCTCGCCCCCCTCGGGGCCGGTGTCGGTGCGCTGTCGTTCTCACGGGCCGGTGCGGTCGACAACGCCTACCGGATCCTGGGGAACACCAACAACAACTGCGGCGGCGGGCCCACCCCGTGGGGAACCTGGCTGTCCTGCGAGGAGAACCTGTTCGGCCAGGTCTACGAGTGCGATCCCACCAAGCCCGGACAGGGCCGGGTCCGACCGGCGCTCGGTCGCTACAACCACGAGGCCGTCGCCGTCGACCCGGTCCACGGACACCTGTACCTGACCGAGGACGCCAAGGACGGACGGCTGTACCGCTTCCGTCCGACCTCCTACCCGGACCTGTCGGCCGGCGTGCTCGAGGCCGCTGCGGTCGACGGCGACCGGGTGACCTGGGTCGGCCCCATCGACCAGGACTTCCCCCAGAGCCTCGGACGACCGGCGGGCACCACGGCCTTCCGCGGCGGCGAGGGCTGTTGGTACGACGGCGGCACCGTCTACTTCACGACCAAGGGCGACAACCGGGTCTGGGCGCTGCAGACCGAGAGCCAGCGGATCCGGGTGCTGCACCGCCCGGAGCGCGATCCAGCCGGCGTGCTGCGGGGCGTCGACAACGTGACCGTCAGCCCGCGGGGCGACGTGGTCGTGGCCGAGGACGGTGGGAACCAGGAGCTCGTCCTCGTGACGCCCGAGGGTGCGGTGGTCCCGCTCCTCAGGGTGACCGGTCAACCCGAGTCGGAGCTGACGGGCCCGGCGTTCTCACCCGACGGCACGCGCCTCTACTTCAGTTCGCAGCGCGGGCCGGCCGGCTCCCGGGAGGGATCTGGCGGCATCACCTACGAGGTGCTCGGACCGTTCGGCGGCTGATCCGGTCCGGTCGGCTCAGCTGACCGACAACGCCGTGACCATGCCGAACATGGAGTCGGCGGTCTCGGCGTGGCTCAGGATGTGGCAGTGCCAGACCCAGGCGCCCGGCTTGTCCGCCTGGAACAGCACCGTGTACCGCTCGCCCGGCCCGATGCTGAGCGTGTCGGCCCAGTAGGGGTGGTCGAGCGGGATCCCGTCACGGGCGATCACCAACTGCGGGAACTGGTGCAGGTGCATGGGGTGATAGAGCGCGCCCTCGTTGTAGTAGTTGAACACGGCCCAGTCGCCGGTCTTCATCGAGTAGGGCTGGGTCGCCGGGAAGGACTTGCCGTTGAGCGACAGCCCGATGACCCCGGAGTCGTTGAGCACCATGTTCTGGCGCAACGCCGGGGTGACGTCGGCGGGGATCGTGACGCCGGCCACCGCCTTCCCCTTCGGGATGAGCCAGTCCTCGGTGCCACCGCCGCCGGCCGGCGAGAAGATCCTGGACCCCCACAGGCCGTTCGGAATGCCCTCCGTCGCCATGAGGTGCGGGTGGTACATGGCGACCGCGGGATCGGTCACGGTGTACTCGTAGACGAACGTCTCGCCCGGGCGCACGGGCGCCTGGGTGAGCGGCGCCACGCCGTCCTGGTCGTTCGGCAGGATCATCCCGTGCATGTGGATGTCGGAGTCCATGGGCAGGCGGTTCTCGAAGACGATCCGGATGCGGTCGCCCACCTGGCCGCGGAGTGTGGGGCCGGGAACGGTCCCGTTGTAGGTCCAGGCCTTGACGACCTTGCCCGGGCTGACCTCCCAGTCGGTGATGGCGGCGGTGAGCCTCCACTCCTTGGTGCCGTCGGGCAGGACGGTGGGCGCCAGGTCCTGGCCGCCCAGACCCTTCGTGTTCGCCGTCCCGGAGGTGATCTGATCGACGAACGGCTGGAACGACTCGACCATCTTGGTGGACATGGCCTGGTAGTCGGCTCCGGAGCCGTGACCCCCGCCGTGCGAGCCGGACCCGGCGGACGAGCCACTGGATGCCGCCTCGGTCCCTCCGCCGCCACTCCCGCCGATGGTCAACTCGGCGACCATGCCGGCGGCCTCGTGACCGGCGATCGTGCAGAGCACCTTGTAGGTCCCCGGAGCCAGACCCTCAAGTGAGAGCTCCTCGGACGCACCGGGGGCGAGGTCGGCGGTCGCCGGACCGCCCTCGACGGACAGGTTGTGCGTCTGGGTCCCCTCGTTGACGACCTGCAGGGTCCCGCCCTCGGGTACGGCCGACAGGTCGCCGCCGATCGCGAACTCCGTCAGCGACACCGTGACGGGAGCGCTGCCGGATCCGCCTCCGCCGCCTCCGTCCTTGGGGATGAACCCGATGGCCAGCACGATCAGTGCGACCGCCACGCCGGCGGACAGGATGATCATCATCGTGGCGTAGGGGTTGTTCCAGGTCATCGCGGGCCGGTCTGCCGGCTGGGGCGCGGGTGCGGAGTCGCTCACGATCCCTCCAAGGTCGAGCTGGCTGCTGTCTGGATTCCACGAACGGCGGTCCACCGCTGCGACACAGGAACGCTGCGGTCGCTCACCACGGGTGAGCCTAGGAACACGCTCCGGCGTTGCGGTTGTGACATGCGCATCGGATGTCGGATTCGTGAATCGGTCGTTCGCCGAGTGTCCGACTGCAGATCGCTGAGCGGCGCACGATGGGCAGGCCGTGGGGAGCGTCCGGGAACGACCGGGGACCGATCCCGATGGTCGCCCCGGCGTCACCTCGGTACCGTCGGCCGCACAGCGATCGGGAGAGGAACCGTGAGCAACCACCGCACATCGACCCCGGCGCGACCGCGTCGGCTCGTCGGCCTGCTCGCAGTCGCCGTCGCCACCACCCTGATCAGCGCCTGCGCGCCCGCCCCCACGGCGGGCGGGAGTCGGGTCACCGGCACGCCGCTCCCCGAGATCCCCGCCGCGCTCCCGCTGCGGACCGAGACGGCGATCGACGGGCTCGACCTGCCCACGAACGCCGAGTTCGCCCCGGACGGACGGGTCTTCATCGCCGAGAAGTCGGGGATGATCCGCACCTGGGACTCGATCACCGACCCGACACCGACGGTCACCGCCGACCTGCGACCACTCGTGCGCAACGTCGGCGACCAGGGCCTGCTCGGACTGGCCGTCGACCCCGACTGGCCGAGCCGGCCGTTCCTCTACACGCTCGCATCGTTCGACTCGACCGGGCAGTGGGGCGACGGTTGCCCCAGCCCGTGGCCGGGCTACGGGGTGGACGGATGCGTGAGCGGTGGGCGGATCGACCGTCTGACCATCGACCCGCAGGGCCGGATGGTGGGCACACCGATGACACTCGTCGACGACCGGTGGTGCATGCAGTTCAGCAGCCACCACGTCGGCGACCTCACCTTCCTGTCCGACGGGACGCTCCTCGCCTCGGCCGGAGAGGGTGCGGCCTGGTGGGACGCCGACTACGGACAGAAGGGGGGAACCGGTGGAGCACCCCCGAACGCGACGCCGGCCAACCCCTGCGGCGACCCGCCCGGGGGCGCCGGACAGCGTCCGGGTCCGTCGACGGGCGAGGGTGGCGCATTCCGGTCCCAAGACCTGCTCACCCCCGGCGACCCGACCGGATGGAACGGTGCGCTCGTCCGCCTGGACCCGGACACCGGCGGCGCCCCGCCCGACAACCCGCTCGTCGGCCGGGGCGCGGCCGACGACGACGCGCTCGTCGCCCACGGGTTCCGCAACCCGTTCCGCCTGGCCGTCCGGCCCGGCACGGACGAGGTGTTCGTCGCCGACGTCGGCTGGACGGCCTTCGAGGAGATCGATCGGACGGACGCCACCGACGACGTGGTGGACAACTTCGGATGGCCCTGCCGTGAGGGTCCGGCCGACCAACCCGCGTTCCAGAACCTCCGGTCGCCGGTGTGCGCCGCCCTGGCCGGCGGCGGTGCGCCGTCACGACCGGTCGACCCCTGGTTCTCGTACTTCCACGGCAACACCGGCCGCTCGATCTCCGGACTCGCGTTCGTCCCCGACGGCCGGTACGCCGGGGACCTGGAGGGTTCACTGCTGTTCGCCGACTTCGTGCAGGGTTCCATCTGGTCGGCGCACGTGCTCGACGACGGCGCCCGCCACGACCACCCGCCCACGCCAGTGGCGGCCGACATCACCGCCGTCGATCTGGAGGCCGCTCCCGACGGCTACGTGTACGCGGTCGACATCGCCCGAGGGGCACTGGTCCGTCTGGTCGACCGACCGTCGGGACCGGTCGCCCGGATCAGCACCGATCGCCTCGACGGACCGCTGCCGCTCACCGTCCGCTTCGACGCCTCGGCATCGAGCAGCCCCTCGGGCGAACCGCTCACGATCGACTGGGACCTCGACGGCGACGGCGAGTTCGACGACGCAACCGGCCCGCAGGCGATGCGGACCTACACGCAGGCGGTCAACGTCGACGCCTCGGTGCGGGTGCGGACGTCGTCGGATCCGTCCGTGGCGAGCGTGCGCCTGTTCCCGGGCAACACACCACCGGTGGTCGATCTGCAGGTCACCGGTCCCGAGCGCTGGTCCGTCGGCGACCAGATCGGCTTCACGGTGCTCGGGTCCGATCGGGAGGACGGGACCGTTCCCGTGGCCCGGCGGAGCTGGGCCGTCGACCTGCACCACTGCGCCGACGACACCGACTGCCACGTCCACCCGGACTTCTCGGGCACCGGCTCTGCCGGGTTCAGCTTCACCACCCCGGAGCACGAGGCGCCGTCCTTCCTGGTGCTGCGTGGCTCGGTGCGCGACTCGCGAGGCCAGCAGGCCACCGTGGAACGGCGGTTGGACCCGGCCACCGTCCGGCTCTACGTGGACAGTTTCCCCGTGACCGCCGCGAGCGTCACGGTGGGCGGTGTCACCCACCGCACCCCGAAGGGGGTCGAGCTCATCCGGGGGTCGACCGTGGTCGTGTCGACGCCCTACCGGCAACAGCCCGGGCTGGTTCCCCTGACGTTCGAGTCGTGGTCCAACGGGAGGCCCCGCGCCCACGAGTTTACCGTCACGGAGAACACCACGCTGGTCGCGTCCTTCAGCCTCCGGTAGACGGTCAGTCGGTCAGCGACGGACACTGCGCCTTGAGCGCTGCGCCGACCTGCTGGGTGGCGTCGTCGTACTCCGGGGTCTGCAGCGCCTGGTACTGCGTCTGGAACTCCTGTTGGTTCCGTGTCTCGCCGAGCTGGACCAGCAGGTCGATCACCGCGGTGTTCCGCTGGCTGTAGAGCTCCAGCGCCTGCGCCGGGGCGCCCGCGGTCTGGGCCTGCTGTTCGATCACCTCGGCCTGCGCCCGTAGCTGGGGGATGTCCGCCTCGAACTGCGCCAGGTCGAACGCGTCGCCCTCCGCCGTGGCCTGACCCTCGACGCTCGAGATCGTCGTCAACGCACTCTGGACGGCGGCGCAGTCGACCGACCCGGAGGACGTCGAACCGGCGATCGTCGAGGTCGCCGTCGCCCGCTTCGACATCGACGGACCGAACGGGATCGTCGTGACCGGGATCGCCGCCGAGGCCGGTGTGTCGGTGGGGGCGATCTACCACCACTTCTCGGGGCGGTCCGGTCTCATCGCCGCCGCCCGCGCCGAACAGTTCCGCCGGACGACCGACCGGGACCTGGCCGAGATCCTGCAGGCGGTCCGGACCGCCGAGTCGTTCCGGGACTTCGAGCCGCTCGACGGCGCGACCTGTTGGGACCTCACCGAGGCGACCACGGCGAAGATCATCGACGTGGCCCCTGCGGGCGACACCGATCGACCACGCGCGCTCGGCCTCGGCTAGTTGCTGAGGGGGTCGGTCAGGGTTGGGCACTGCGCCCGGAGCGCCTCGGCGAGCTGCGAGGTCGCCGCGGTGTACTCGGGCGTCTGGTAGCTCTGCAGCCCGGCCTCGAACTCCTGCTGGTTCTCCGTCTGGGCGAACTGCTCCAGCAGGCTGATCAGGGTGTTGTTCCCGGCGGTGTACGTCTGGACCGCCTCGGCCGGGGCGCCGGCGAGGGTGGCCTGTTCCTCGATCACACCGACCTGCGCCTTCAGTTCGGGGAGGTCGGCCTCGAACTGCTCCACGCTGAACGAGGAGCCCTCGCTCGTGGCCTTCTCGGCGACCTGCGCAACGGTGTCGAGAGCGGTCTGAACCGACGCGCAGTCGACCTCACCAGAGGTCGAACCCGGTGCTGCCGTCGTGGAGGTCGTGGACTCGGCGGCGGTCGATGTGGTCGTGCTGGAAGAGGACGACTCCTCGGACCCGCCACAGGCGGCAGCCGTGAGTCCGACAGTGGCGACGAGGATCAGGGCGACGATTCGGATGGACACGGAGGCGCGGTGCATGTTGGGCTCCAACGGGGTCGTGGACTCGAGAACGTCCCGAGCCACCGAGATAGTAGGGAGCGCCACCGGTGGTCGAACCGAAGGATCAGGGCTCGAATTCGGTAGGGCGGTTGCGGGATCCCGAGCTGACCGTCCGACGAATCCTCGACCGGGCGGTCGAACGCTACGACCGCAGCGGCGAACGCGGCGTGGTGGTCACCGAGATCGCCCGGGAGGCCGGTGTGTCGGTGGGAGCGATCTACCACCACTTCTCGGGGCGGTCCGGTCTCATCGCCGCCGCCCGCGCCGAACAGTTCCGCCGGACGACCGACCGGGACCTGGCCGAGATCCTGCAGGCGGTCCGGACCGCCGAGTCGTTCCGGGACTTCGAGGAGTTCAACCGACTGCTGGTTCGCCGCAACCGCGCCCCGGAGCGGATGACCGCTCGCCAGCAGCGGGTCGCTGCGCTCGCCGCTGCGACGGACGACGTGGAGACCGCCCTCGAACTGCGGGAGGCCCAGCGCACCCTGACCGATGGCCTGGTGACGGCGATCGACGAGGCA
>SXGR01009192.1_pt1 | contig 18211 bp, 16 predicted proteins | sample 3174711 | NCBI WGS metagenome assembly SXGR01 (sample SAMN11356860, study PRJNA531348) | freshwater metagenome | isolation source: freshwater sample F1-60 | place: China: Fuxian Lake, Yuxi | collected 2017-12-25
CGATGATCGCCGGCGGGATGTCGGCCGCCGGGGCCTCCTCGATGAGCTTCTGGTGGCGGCGCTGGGCCGAGCAGTCGCGGGTGCCCAGGTAGACGCAGTAGCCGTGCGTGTCGGCGATCAGCTGGACCTCGACGTGCCGGGGCTTGGTGAGGTACCGCTCCATGTAGCACTCGTCGCGGCCGAAGTAGGCCAGCGCCTCGCGCTGGGCGGACTCGAGCGCGGCGGCGGCCTCGTCGGCGGAGGCGACGACCTTCATGCCTCGGCCACCGCCCCCGTAGGCGGCCTTGATGGCCACCGGGTACCCGAACTCGTCGCCGAAGGCGACGACCTGCTGCGGGTCGGTGAGGATGTCGGTCGTGCCGGGGACGCCGAGCACGCCGACGCGCTCGGCCGCGTGGCGGGCCGAGATCTTGTCGCCCATCACGTCGATGGCGTCCGGGCCGGGTCCGATGAACGCGACGCCCATCTCGGTGATGGCCCGGGCGAAGTCGGAGTTCTCGGAGAAGAACCCGTAGCCGGGGTGCACCGCCTCGGCGCCCGACCGACGGATCACGTCGAGCAGCTTGTCGGCGTCGATGTAGCTCTCGGCGGCCGTCTGGCCCCCGAGCGCGTACGCCTCGTCGGCGAGCCGGACGTGGAGGGCGTCCCGGTCCAGCTCGGAGTACACGGCCACGGTGGAGATCCCCATCTCACGGCACGCCCGGATGACCCGGACGGCGATCTCACCACGGTTTGCGATCAGCACCTTGGAGAACACGGCGCTAGTTTCCACCCGTGGGCATGGACCGCGCCAAAGCAGCGCTCGCGGGGACCCGGTTCGCCGACCTCCGGTGGGTGGCGACGACCGGCTCGACGAACGCCGACCTGCCAGTGCTGGTCGCCGAACGAGGTCCCACGGCAGGGCCCCCGGCGCCGCTGGTGCTCGTCGCCGACCACCAGACGGCCGGTCGCGGTCGGCTCGACCGCACCTGGGAGGACGAGCCCGGGTCGTCGCTCCTGGTGAGCATCGGGCTGGGGGTTGCCGACCTGCCGGCCGAACGGCTCACCCTGCTGCCCGCGGCGGTTGGAGCCGCTGCGGCCGACGCGTGCGCCGGGACCCGGCTCAAGTGGCCGAACGACCTGGTGGCGCCGGGATCCGGCCCGGACGGCACCGACCTCAAGCTGGGGGGCGTGCTGTCGGAGCTCGTCGAGGTCGAGGGGGTGGGACCGTTCGTCGTGGTGGGACTCGGTGTGAACCTGGACGCCGCGTCCGTTCCCGCCGAACTGGCCGACGTGGCCACCTCGCTCGACCGGGTGCTCGGTGGGCCGGTCGACCGGGAGGTCCTGCTGGTCGACCTGCTCGTCGGGCTCGACGAGCGCTGGCTGCCGCTGGTGGAGCCGGCCTCGGCCGACCCCGGGGAGTTCCTGGCCGCCTACCGGGCCCGCTCGGCGACCATCGGTCGACGCGTGCGCGTCGATCTCGGCCACTCGGTGTTGGTCGGCACGGCCGTCGACGTCGCCGCCGACGGTGCGCTCGTGCTCGAGGACGATCAGCGGGTGCGGCGGGCGGTGTCGCTCGGCGACGTCGTCCACCTCCGACCGGCCGACGACTGACCGGTTCGCGCCGACGGGTCGCCGCCCGGTCGATCAGGGGTCGATCGAGCCTCCGGGCCCGTGGGCCCCGGCCCAGGCCCGGCGGGCATCCACGATCAACGGGTGGTCCACGTCGAGCGGTCGTGGTCCGTCGTCCAGCACGATCGTGGCGATGGCCTGGACGTCCCGGGTGCTCGAGGTCAGCGCCGCCGCCGGGCAGCGGCCGAGGACGTCGAGGGGCAGGTCGCGTTCGACCACCGGGGTGCCGGCGCGCTCCATGGCCTCGAGCAGCAGCTCCCGGGTGATCCCCGCCAGACAGCCCGAGCGCAACGGTGGGGTGACCAGCACGTCGTCGTCGACGACGAACACGTTGGACCCGGTCCCCTCGCAGAGCTGTCCGGCGGTGTTGGCGAGCAGCGCCTCCCCGGCGCCGAGTGCCCGGGCCCGGGTGAGCGCCACCACGTTCTCCCCGTAGGAGGTGGTCTTCAGCCCGGCCAGCGCGCCCGTCTCGTTGCGGGTCCACGGGACGACGGCCACGATCGCCCCGTCACCGGTCGTCGGCGGCGCGGCGTCGGTGACGGCGACCAGCAGGGTGGGCCCGCCGGTGCCCCGCTCCGAACCCATGGGTCCGGGCCCGGCGGTGACGGTGATCCGCAGCCGACCGGGCCGGGTTCCCCAGGTCGAGCACACCGCGTCGACCGCCTCGAGGACCTGCTCCTCGGAGGGCGGCGTCATCCCGAGGCCGTGCGCCGACCGCCCGAGCCGGGTCAGGTGCCGTCGGAGCGCGAACGGCCGGCCGTCGACGAGCTTGAGGGTCTCGAACACACCGTCACCGACCGTGATGCCGTGGTCGGACCAGTGCACCGACGCACGAGCCGGATCGCGCAGCTCCCCGTCGAGCCAGACGACGGCGTCGCGTCGGTCGCTCACGCCACCACCTGCTCGGCCGTGGTGTCGCCGGAGGCCACGCGCAGCAGGCGTCGGGCCTTCAGCTCGGTCTCCTCCCACTCGCCCTCGGGCGTCGAGTCCCAGGTGATCCCGCCTCCCGTCCCGAAGTGCAGGTGTCGGTCCTCGATCCAGAACGTCCGGATGGCGACGTTCATCTCGCCGACGGTGCGGTCGGCGTCGACCCAGCCGATGGCGCCGCAGTAGGGACCGCGGGATGCGGTCTCGAGCTCGGCGATCACGTCGAGTGCGGCGAGCTTGGGCGCGCCGGTCACCGACCCCGGGGGAAAGGTGGCGCGGATCGCCTCGGCCCAGCCGAGGCCGGGGCGGAGCCTCCCCTCGACCGTGCTGACCAGGTGGCAGAGGCCGGGGTGCTCCTCCACGGCGAGCAGCGCCGGCACCTCGACTGTGCCCCACCCGCACACCCGGCCCAGATCGTTGCGGACCAGGTCGACGCTCATCACGTTCTCGGCGCGGTCCTTGGAGGAGAAGCCGTCGGCGGTCGCTGCGGTGCCCTTGATCGGCGACGACCGGATGTGGTCGCCCCGGCGGGCGAGGAAGCGCTCGGGGGAGGCGCTGGCGATGGCGAGGTCCTGGTCCGGCAGGCGGATCACGGCCGAGAACGGGGCCGGGTTGCCGACGGCGAGAGCGGCACCGAGCGCCGCCACGTCGGTGCTCGCCCCGGGCGCGGTCTCCGGGAGGGGCGCCCTGAGGACACGGGTCAGGTTCACCTGGTACACCTCGCCGGCGGCGATGTGATCCCGGATCCGCATCACGCCGGCGCAGAACGCGTCCCGGTCGAGTGACGACACCCAGCTGTCGGCCGACGGGCCCTGCCACGGGGCGCCCGGCCAGGGAACGGCGGGTCGCACGTTGGCGAACCGGGCGCAGACGGCCCGGCCGTCGTAGGGCACCACCACGGCCCAGAATCCCTCGGAGTCCAACGCCGTCAGGTCCGAGGTCACGTCGAGCAGGCCGGTGCACAGTCGTCCACCCACCACGGCGAGGGGCTCGGCGCCCCCGGTGCGACCTCGGCTGACCACGCGTCACGGATCCTACGGTCCGCACGTCCTGCGGGTGCCATCGACGATTCCGGCGCCGCTGCTACCGTCGCGGCCTCGTGGCACGACAGCATTCCGGACGAGCCGGCAGGACCTGGCCGCAGCGGCTCCTGCTCGCACTCAACCTGGTGCTGGTCGTCGCGTGTCTGGGTGCGGCCCTGGCGCTCACGAAGGTCCGCGCCACCCTGCAGGCGGTGCCGGTGGTCGACGTCGGCTCATCGCTCAGCACCCCGGCGGACGTCGACGAGCCCCGCAACATCCTGATCATCGGCACCGACGCCTTCGAGGGTCTCGCCGAGGACGACCCGGTCGCGGCCGGACGCAACGCCGGCCAGAACCTGGCCGACGTGATCATGGTGCTGCGCGTCGACCCCCGGGCCGGGACGGCGCAGCTCCTGTCGATCCCCCGGGACACCCGCCTGGAGCTGCCCGACGGGTCCAACCAGCGCATCAACGCCGCCACGATGCTGGCCAACGGTCCCCGGGCGCTCGTGCAGACGATCAAGCAGAACTTCGGCATCTCGATCGACAACTACGTGCAGGTGGACTTCGCGTCGTTCAAGGCGCTGATCGAGGTGCTCGGGAGCGTCCCGGTGTACTTCACCACCCCGGTCCGCGACCGCAAGACCGGCCTGGACGTGCCCGTGGCCGGCTGCGTGCAGCTCGGCCCGGACCAGGCGCTCGCGTACGCCCGGTCGCGCTACTTCGAGGTGAAGTTCGGCGACGAGTGGGTCTACGACCCGACGGGCGACCTGGGGCGGATCACCCGCCAGCAGGACTTCGTCAAGCGGGCCATCCGGGCGGCGTCGGACCGCGGGATCCGCAACCCGCAGACGGCGCTCGGCATCGTCGACGCCGCCGTGAGCGCCGTGGTGCTCGACGACACGCTCAGCGTCGACGTGATCCTCCAGCTCCTCACGCAGTTCCGGACCTTCAACCCCGACGAGCTCCAGACCGTGCAGGTGCCGACCGTCGAGGCGCCCGAGGACGGCGTCGCCTACCAGGACGTCCTCTGGGACGAAGCGATCCCGGTGATCCGGCCGTTCTGGGGGGTCGACCCGGCGCTCGGCGTGCAGCCGCAGAACGTCATCGTCGACGTGGAGACCGGCAGCGCCACCCGTGAGCAGGCCGAGTTGTTCGCCGCCGCCCTCGACGGCCGGGGCTTCGACGCCGAGGCGGCCTCCGAGCGCTCGGGCGATTCGACGACGATCGTCCATGGCCCCGAGGGTCGTGACGCCGCCGTCCTGCTGGCCCGGTACCTCGACGTGGTCCCGGAGCTCGAGGTCGACGAGTCGATCGTCGGCAACCGCGTCGAGCTGGTGCTGGGTGAGGACATGGAGGGGATCCGGGACGAGCCCAAGCCGCTCGAGGAGCTCCCCGAGGAGTTCCAGCCGGTTCCCACCACGACCACGACCACGACGGCGCCTCCGGTCGACCCGGCCGCACCACCCGTCGACCCGGCGGCGCCGGCCGTGAGCACCACGACCGTGCCCCCGGGTGTGCTCCTGCCGACCGATGCGGAGAAGGCCGCCGCGTGCCGGTGAGGTCGGCACCGTGAACCGGGAGGTTCTTCCCGGTGGTGCTCGGCGGGTCCGCGGATAGCGTCGAAGGTCGGGAGAGGTCGACGAGGGGCCGGTTCCCCTCCCACGTCCCGGGTCGAGACCCCGGGACCTGACAGCTGTGAGGAGCGAACATGCGCAGTAGCGTCGCCGTCGTCGGGACGGGCTACGTCGGTCTGACCACCGGGGCCTGCCTGGCCCACCTCGGCCACGAGGTCACCTGCGTCGACATCGACCCGGCCAAGATCGAGCGCCTCAACCGCGCCGACATCCACATCCTCGAGGACGGCCTCGAGGAGCTGGTCGTCGAGGGACTGCGCTCCGGTCGCCTCACCTTCACCACCGACACCGCTGCGGCGGTGGCCGGTCGTTCGTTCGTCTGCCTCTGCGTGCCGTCACCCCAGGCGGACGACGGCTCCGCCGACCTGTCGTTCATCCGGGCGGCCGCCGCCGAGATGGGCCCGCACCTGGACCCGGGTGCGGTGGTGATCAACAAGTCCACCGTGCCGGTCGGTTCGACCGGCGAGGTCAGCGCCGCCCTCGGCCGGGAGGACGTGAGCGTCGTGTCGAACCCCGAGTTCCTCCGGGAGGGGTCCGCCGTCCACGACTTCCTGCACCCCGACCGGGTCGTGATCGGTGCCGACGACGAGGTCGCCGCCATGAAGATGGTCTCGTTGTACGTCGGTCTCACCGCCCCGATCGTCGTCACCGACCCGGCGTCCTCGGAGCTGATCAAGTACGCGTCCAACGCCTTCCTGGCCGCCAAGCTCTCGTTCATCAACGAGGTCGCCGACCTGGCCCGCGCGCTCGGGGCGGACATCGACGATGTGGTCCTGGGGGTCGGTTCCGATCCGCGCATCGGCCGCAACCACCTCCGGCCCGGGCCCGGCTGGGGCGGGAGCTGCCTGCCGAAGGACACCCGCGCCATGCTGCACATGGCGTCGCAGGCCGGTCAGTCCATGGAGCTGCTCGAGGCGGTCGTGGCCGTCAACGAGTCCCGCTTCGACCGCACCACGGCCCGGCTGGCCGAGCTGGTCGGCGGATCGCTCGACGGGGTCCGCGTCGCCGTGTGGGGACTCACCTTCAAGGGCGGCACGGACGACCTCAGGTCCTCGCCGTCGCTGGCCGTGCTGAGCCGGGCCGTCGCCGCCGGAGCCGAGGTCGTCGCCTACGACCCGACCGTCGCCGCCGGCACGCCGGTGCTCGACGGGGTCACCACCGTCGACGACCCCTACGCCGCCTGCGCCGGTGCCCGCGCGCTGGCGGTGCTGACGGACTGGCAGGACTTCCGGCACCTCGACCTGGACCAGGTCGTGGAGGCCCTGTCCGAGCCCCGTCTGCTCGACGCCCACAACCTGCTCGACCGCCAGACGGTCGAGCGCTGCGGGTTCGACGTCGCCCGACTCGACAGCTGAACGCGGGCGGTGCCGCTCGGCCGGCACCGGGCTCCGCGAGACTCGGGGGTGTGGAGGACCTGGATCGCCGCGCCGCCGTGCGGCCGACCGTTGCGCTCGGGCTCACGCAGTGCTGGCACCGGGTGCCGGGGGGGACCGCCACATCGATCCTCGACCTGGCCGGTGAGCTCCTGGCAGCGGGTCAGGTGGACCTGGTCGGGGTCGGGCCGCGGTCGTCGGCGCCGGTGCCGGCCGGGCTGGAGGGCGTGTCGGTCCGTCACCTGCGGATCGCTCTGCCGTGGCTCTACGACGCGTGGACCTGGACGGGCCGGCCCCGATGGACCTCTGTGGTGCCGGACGCTGACCTGGTCCACGTCACGGTGCCCGTGGCGCCACCCCGGGAACGGGTGCCGGTCGTGGCCACCGTCCACGACGTCCTGCCCCTGACGCACCCGGAGTGGTTCACGGGTCGCGGGGCGGCGCTCATGCGTCGCGGGCTCGCAGCGATCGCCGAGCGGGCCGACCTGGTGCTCGTCCCCTCCGAGGCGACCCGGCGGGAGTGCCTGACGCACGGCTTCCCGGCCGATCGGCTCCGGGTCGTCCCGTGGGGGTCCCGTCCGGTGATCGGACCGAGCGAGGACCAGATCGCGGCGGTCCTCGGCCGCCACGGCGTCGAGGGTGAGTTCCTGTGCTTCGTCGGCACTGCCGAACCCCGCAAGGGCCTGGCGGTGCTCGCCGAGGCGCTCGTCTCGCTGGGTCGGTCGGACCTGACCCTGGTGGTCGCCGGTCCGACCGGCTGGGGCGACGCCGACGCCGGTCGGCTCGCCGACGTCACCGGGCCGGTGGTCCGGACCGGCCACGTCCCCCGTTCCGATCTGGTCGCGCTCGAGCGCGCCGCCGCGGCGGTGGTGCTGCCCTCGCTCGCCGAGGGCTTCGGGCTGCCGGTGCTGGAGTCGCTCGCCGCGGGCGCCGCGGTCGTGACGACGCTCGACACGGCCTGCGGCGAGGTCGCCGGCGACGCCGCGCTCCGGGTGCCGGCGGGTGATGCCGAGGCGCTCGCGACGGCGATCGCGCGGGTCCTCGACGACCCGACGCTGGCGGCGGGACTGCGGGCCGCCGGTCCGCAGCGCGCCGCTGAGTTCACCTGGGCCGACGCTGCGGAGGGCGTGCTCGACGCCTACCGCTCCGTGCTCGCCGACCCGTCCGCCGGAGGTCGCCGGTGACGACCGCGCTGGTGGGGTCGCCGGTGACGACCGTGCTGGTGAACCTGACCTGGCTGGTGCCCGGTGTGGTCGGCGGCAGCGAGGAGTCGACCACTGCGGCGCTCCGGTCGCTCGCCCGGGTCCTCGACCGTCCATCCGCCGCGGACCGGCCCGAGGTGCACCTCGCAGTACTGGCTCCGTTCGTCGACGCCCACCCGGACCTGGTGGACCGGTTCCCGGCGCAGGTCGCTCCGCTCGGCGGGACCTCGAAGGTCCGGCGGGTGCTCACCGACCAGACCTGGTTGGCGTCCCGGGCCGTGGAGCTCGGCGCCGACGTCGTCCACCACGCCGGTGGCGTGGTGCCCCTGCGTCACCCGGGGCGGATCGTCCTGACCGTCCACGACCTGCAGCCACTCGACCTCCCCGCCAACTTCTCGGTGGCCAAGCGGACCTACCTGCGGGCCATGACCGCCCGATCGCTCCGGGTCGCCGACGTGGTCCTCGTCCCGAGCGAGTTCACCGCCGGTCGGGTCCGACACCACGGCCTGCCGGCGGGCACACCGCTGCGGGTGGTGCCCTGGACGGTCCCCGACGTGGACCCGTCGGGGACCGCCGATGAGGCGGACGATCGGCTGGCGGCGGAACTCGACGGACACCGGGTCGTGCTCTATCCGGCGGTTCCCTACGCCCACAAGGGCCACCTGCTCCTGTTGGAAGCGTTCGCCGGTGTCCTGGAGCAGCACCCCGAGGCGCGACTGGTGCTGACGGGTGGCGCCGGACCGCTCGACCCCGTCATCGCCGAGCGCTGCGCCCGGCCGGACCTCTCGGGCCGGGTGCTGCGCACCGGCCGGGTCCCCGCCGGGCAACTCGACGCGCTGTTCGACCGGGCCGACGTGGTCGTCGTCCCGTCGACCTACGAGGGCTTCGGGCTCCCCGTGCTCGAGGCGATGGTCCGGCGCGTCCGGGTGCTGTCGTCGGCCGCCGGCTCCCTGGAGGAGGTGGCGTGCCCCGAGGACGTGGTCCGCTCCGGCGATGTGTCAGGGTGGACCTCGGCCATGGTGGACGTGTTCGACGAGGACCCGGCGACGCGGGCCGCAGCGCTCGAGCGGGCGTTCGCCCGCAGCCGGGCCGGTGACCCTGATCGGACGGGTCGCGGTCTGCTCGACGCCTACCGCACCGCGGCCCGTGCGGGCCGGGACCGGGGTCGACCGTGAACCTGCTGGTCGTCTGCCCGCACTTCGCGCCCGACACCGCACCCACCGGCGAGGTGGCGACCGCCATCGTCGAGGCGCTCGCCGACCGGGGCCACCGGGTGCACGTGGTGACGGCGTTGCCCTGGTACCGCCTGCACGATGTCGAACCCGAGTGGCAGGGCGGCCGGTGGCGGACGGAGTCGACCGCCTGGGGAGCGGTGACCCGGCTGCACCCGTTCCCCACGGACAAGCGGAACATCCCGGCCCGGGCCCTGGCGTTCGGTGGGTTCACGGCGCTGGCCTCGGCCGCGTCGCTCACCACCCGCATCCGTCCGGACGCCGTCCTCGCCATGTCGCCGCCGCTGCCGCTCGGGGTGACCGGATGGCTGGCCTCGATCGCACGCGGCCGACCGTTCGTCTTCAACATCCAGGACGTGTTCCCGGACGTGGCCGTGGAACTGGGGGCGATCACCGACCGGCGGGTGATCGCCGCCGCGTCCGCGCTGGAGCGCTGGTCCTACCGCCGTGCGGACGCCGTGACCGTGCTCTCGGAGGACCTGCGCGTCAACGTGGCGGCCAAGCTCGGCCCGCACCGGCCGGAGCGGGTCCGGGTGATCCCGAACTTCGTCGACACGGAGCGCATCGTGCCGATGGACCGGGCCACGGCGTACCGGGACGAGCACGGCCTGGGTGACCGCCTCGTGGTCATGTACGCCGGCAACGTCGGGATGTCCCAGTCGTTGGACCTCGTGGTCGAGGCCGCCCGTCGCCTGCGCGCCCGCGACGACGTCGTGTTCGTCATCAACGGTGGGGGATCGGCCCTCGACGATCTGGTCGGGTCGGCGGCCGGGCTCGACAACATCAGGTTCGTGCCGTCCCAACCCCGTGAGCGCCTCCCCGAGGTCCTGGCCACCGGCGACGTGCACCTGATCCCGCTCCGTCGGGGGCTGGCCCGATCCAGCGTGCCCTCCAAGCTGTACTCGATCCTGGCGGCCGGTCGCCCGGTGCTCGCCAGCGTGGACGAGGGGACCGAGGTCGACCGCACCGTCCGTTCGGCCGGGGCGGGCGTGGCCGTGCCTCCCGAGGACCCCGGGGCCTTCACCGCTGCGCTCGAACGCCTGCTCGACGACCCCGCCGGCCGCGCCGCCGCCGGCGCCGCCGGTCGCCGGTTCGTGGAGGGGTGGGCCTCGCCGGCGGCCGTGGCCGAGGCCTACGAGGAGCTGTTCGAGGAGGTCCGCCGGGAGCGCTGGCTGCGACGGGGCTGACCCCGTGGCCGTTGGGTTCCTCCGGTCCTCCGGCCAGCCGCTAGGTTGAGCGGCCGTATGGGAAAGGCCTCGCAGGCGAAGAAGATCAAGCGGGTCCAGCAGGCCGGGGTCACCCGGTCGCCGGGCCAGCGGCGGAACCTGGGCTACCCGGCCCTCATCGTCGCGATCGTGGTGGTCGGTGCCCTGTTCGTGTTCCTGGCCCGCGAGAGTCGCCGGTCGACGGCCGCGGTCGTCCCCTCCACCGAGGACGTCTGGTTCGACGCCTTCGGCGTCGACGTCTGCGGGAACTACCAGGACCAGCTGGCGAACGTCGGCGACGGGACGGGCCCGTTCGTCATCCTCGACAACGGCCTGATCAAGATCGCCCCGTCGAACGACGAGGAGGCCGGCGAGAACGCGACGTTCTCGCGGTTCGCCGAGTCGGTCGGGATCCAGCTCGGCGAGAACTCCTTCACGCTTCCGGGAGGAACCTCGTTCACCACCGGGTCGCCCTGTCCGCCCGTCGAGGGTCAGCCGGCGCAGAACGGCCGGGTCGCCCTGTTCGTCTGGCCGCCCCAGGCCAACGAGAACTCCGAGCCGCGGGTCGTGACCACCGGGATCGGTGAGGTGCGCTTCACCGAGGACGGGCAGATCATGGTCCTCGGGTTCGTCCCCGAGGGGCAGACCCCGGCGCTCCCGCCGACGGTTGCGGCGCTGTCCGACCCGGAGTCGAACGGTGCGCCGGCCACGACCGTCGCCGGTGGTGGGTCGAGCACGACCGTACCGGCGACGACCGTGCCGGCGACGACCGTGCCGGCGACGACCGTGCCGCCGTCGCCGGGTGGCTGAGCCGTGCAGGCCGTCGTCCTGGTCGGCGGGTTCGGCACCCGTCTCCGACCGCTGACCCTCCGGGTCCCCAAGCAGCTCCTCCCCGTCGGTCACGTCCCGATGATCGAGCGGGTGGTGGCGCACCTGGGGGCGTCCGGCGTGACCGAGGTCGTCCTCTCGCTGGGCTACCAGCCGGACGCGTTCCTCGAGCAGTACCCGGACGGCACCTGCGCCGGCGTGGAGATGCGCTACGCCGTCGAGCCGGAGCCGCTCGACACGGCCGGGGCGATCGCGTTCGCGGCCCGGGAGGCCGGGATCACCGACCGCTTCGTGGCGGTCAACGGTGACGTGATCACCTCGCTGGACGTGGCCGGGCTGTGGCGCTCGCACGAGGAGCGTGGGGCGTCGGCGAGCATCGCGTTGACGCCCGTCGACGATCCGTCCCGGTTCGGTGTCGTTCCGCTCGACGCCGACGGGCGCGTCGAGGCGTTCATCGAGAAGCCCGAACCCGGGACGGCCCCGAGCAACTGGATCAACGCCGGGACCTACGTGCTGGAACCGGAGGTGCTCGACCGGGTCCCCGCCGGGCGCAGGGTGTCGATCGAGCGGGAGGTCTTCCCGGCGCTGGTTGCGGACGGCGCGGTGTTCGGCCTCCAGTCCGAGTCCTACTGGATCGACGCCGGGACCCCCGAGGCCTACCTCCGGGTGCACCGGGACCTGCTCGCCGGTCTGACGGGTGACGAGGCGACGGCACTGGCCGACGGCGCGACGGTGGATCCCGGCGCCACGGTGGAGGGATCGTTCGTCGGCCCGTCCTCGACCGTCGCCGAGGGTGCGACCGTGCAGGGCTCGGTCCTGATGGCCGGGGTCCGGGTGCTCCCCGGCGCCACGGTGGTGGACTCGGTGGTCGCGTCCGGGGCCGTCATCGGGGCCGGGGCATCGCTCACCGGCGGCACGGTCGTCGGCTACGACGAGGTCGTCCCGGACGGCACCAGTGCCGAGGGCGGCCGGTTCCCGGGCCCGGAGACCTGGGAGTCGGCGTGAAGGCCCTGGTCACCGGCGGCGCCGGGTTCATCGGGTCGACCCTGGTCGACCGCCTGCTCGCCGAGGGGTGGGCCGTCGACGTGATCGACGACCTGAGCTCGGGCAAGCTCGCCAACCTCTCCTCGGCGCGGTCCGATCGGGAGCACGAGTTCCACTTCCACCAGCTGGACATCTGCGACCCGGCGACGGTCGAGGTGGTGGAGCGACGCGCTCCCGACGTGGTGTTCCACCTGGCGGCCCAGATCGACGTGCGCGTGTCGGTCGCCGATCCGGCGCTCGACGCCCGGATCAACGTCATCGGTTCGCTGCACGTGCTGGAGGGCGCGCGACGTGCCGGCGCCCAGAAGGTCGTCTTCGCATCCTCGGGCGGCACCATCTACGGCGACGTCGATCCGGACGACCTCCCCGTGGGCGAGGCGCACGTCCAGGCGCCCGTCTCGCCCTACGGCGTGTCCAAGAAGGTCGTCACCGACTACCTCCACACCTACCGCGAGCTGCATCAGCTCGAGTACACCTCGCTGGCGCTCGCGAACGTGTACGGACCCCGCCAGGACCCGCACGGCGAGGCGGGTGTCGTGGCGATCTTCGCCGGACGCCTCCTGACCGGCGAGCCGTGCCGCATCTTCGGTGACGGGTCCCAGACCCGTGACTACGTGTACGTGGACGACGTCGTCGACGCCTTCGTGCGGTCCGCCGACCGGGGGAGCGGGCTGCTCTGCAACATCGGCACCGGCCGGGAGACCTCGGTGGTCGACCTCTACGCGACCATGGCCGCCGCGGCGGGCGTGGACGCGGCGCCCGAGTTCGCTCCCGCCCGGGCCGGCGAACTGGCCCGCTCGGCGCTCGATGCCGGCCGGGCCCGGATCCATCTGGGGTGGGAGCCGTTCACGGACCTGCCCACCGGCTCGGCCGCCGTCCTCGACTGGTTCCGGGGACCGCCGCAGCCCGGCCCGGAGGGATCGGCCGCCGGCACGGACCCCTCCGCCGAGGACGCAGCACCCGACGCCCCGGGCTGAGCCTCCCCGCCGGGCGAGGCACCCCGTGGCCCGGGGCGTATGATCTGACGGCCCGTCAGATGGACGAGGCAACCCGTCGGATCGACGGGACGGACGACCCAGGGGGCGTGGTGGAACGGTTCGCAGGCAAGGTCGTGCTGATCACCGGGGCGGCATCCGGCATCGGTCGGGCCACCGCCGAGCGGCTGGCGGCCGAGGGGGCCACCCTCTCGCTGACCGACGTGGCCGCCGAGGGGCTCGAGGAGACCGCCCGGACCTGTCGTGACGCTGGCTCCGAGGTGCTCGCCCAGGTCGGTGACGTGAGCGACGAGGCCTCGGTGGCCGAGGTGGTCGCCTCGACCGTTGAGCAGTTCGGTCGCCTGGACGTGCTCGTCAACGTGGCTGGGATCCTGCAGTTCAAGGACCTGCGTCAGACCACCTTGGATGACTGGAACCGGATCATCGGCGTCAACCTGACCGGCACGTTCCTCATGTGTCGGGAGGCCCTCGACCACCTGCTGGCCTCCGGCGGGAACATCGTCAACACCGCCTCGACGGCGGCGCTGGCGGGCCACCCGTGGACCGTGTCCTACTCAGCCTCCAAGGGCGGCGTCTTCGCGCTCACCCAGACCCTCGCCGTGGAGTTCGGCAAGCAGGGCATCCGCTGCAACAGCGTCGCCCCCGGATCGGTGCTCACGCCGATCCAGCAGGCCTTCGAGCTGCCCGAGGGCGCCGATCCCAAGCTCGTCTACCGGATCATGGCGCTGGACAAGCAGCGCGGGCCGGAGACCGTGGCCAGCACCATCGCCTTCCTCGCCTCCGACGACGCCTCGCACGTGAACGGCACCTGCGTGAAGGTCGACGGCGGAACCCTGGCCTGAGCCGGTGGACTTCTCCGTCGCCCTCCCGATGCTCCCGCCGGAGCACTTCCTGCCGCTCGCCCGCGCGGCCGAGCAGGCCGGCTTCACGTCCATCGCCGTGCCCGAATCGGTGTTCTTCCCCGAGCAGGTGTCGGCCGACTACCCGTACACCGCCGACGGCGGCCGCTTCTGGGCGGCCGACACGCCGTTCCTCGACCCGTTCGTGGCGATCCCCGCCATGGCGGCGGTGACGGAACGGATCCGGTTCTTCACGAACGTCCTGAAGCTCGGGATCCGCGATCCGCTCCTGGTGGCCAAGACGGTGTCGTCGGCCGCCGCGCTGGCCGACGGGCGGGTCGGACTCGGGGTCGGGCTGTCGTGGATCCCCGAGGAGTTCGAGTGGCTCGGCAAGGACATGCGCACCCGCGGTGCCCGGACCGACGAGGCGATCGAGATCATCCGGCTCGTCTGCACCGGTGAGTTCGTCGAGTTCCACGGCCGCCACTACGACTTCGGGCGGCTCATGGTCCGCCCGGTCCCGACGCAACCGGTGCCCATCTACGTCGGTGGACTGTCCGAGCCGGGTCTGCGGCGGGCCGCCCGGGCCGGCGACGGTTGGATCTCGGTGGCCAACACCACCGACGAGGTGGCCGAGGTCGTCCCCCGCCTGGCGGAGCTCCGCCGCGAGTTCGGGCGGTCCGAGGACCCGCTCGAGATCAAGGCGCTGTGCACCGATGCCTTCGAGGCCTCGGGCTTCGGGCGGATGGCCGACATCGGCGTGACCGAGGCCATGGTGTGCCCGTGGTTCTACCGGCCGGGTGACGTCGAGTCCCTCGACCACCAGGTGGAGTCAGTGCTCGCCTTCGGCGAGGAGCACGTCGGCCGGTACGGGGCCGACTGAGCGCTCAACCGAGCCGGGCGACGAGCTCGTCGGAACGTCGGACGAGCTCCTCCACATCGCCGGTCCGGCGGGTCCACCCCAGGACCCGGGATCGGCGGCAGCGGTACCAGTAGCGACCGCTCGTGCGGCCGGCCTGCTCGTCGGTGGCCAGGAAGACCGGTGTGCGGGCACCCTCCTCGGGCGAGATGAGCGCGAAGCTCCCGAGCTCCACCAGCCGGGCCGTCAGCCCGGAGGTGTCGCCGTCCTTGGCGAACCCCGTGCGGACACCGCCCGGGTGCAGCGAGTTGGCCACCACCCCGGTCCCGGCGAAGCGCCGGGTGAGGGCCTCGGCGTGGAGGATGTTGGCGAGCTTGGACTCGCCGTAGGCCCGCCAGGTCGAGTAGCGGCCGTCCCGCTCGAGGCCGTCCCAGCGGATCCCGCCCACCGCGGCGGCGTGGGCGAGGGACGCCACGATCACGATGCGGGCCCGGCCGGCGGCGAGGAGCTGCTCGGCGAGCAGGTCGGCGAGCAGGTAGTGGCCCAGGTGGTTGATCCCGAACGTGGCCTCGACCCCCTGTGCGGTCCGCTGGGGGTGGTCCAGGACCAATCCGGCGTTGGCGACCAGCACGTCGATCCGGTCCAGGTCGGCGAGCGACCCGGCGAACCTCCGGACCGAGGCCAGGTCGGCCAGGTCGAGCGGCCGCCACTCGATGTGCTCCGAGCCGGTGCTCCTGCGGAGCTCCGCCACGGCGGACTCGGCCGAGGCGGCGTTGCGGCACCCCAACACCACCCGGTCGCCGCGGCGGGCCAGCTCCTCGGCCGTGGCCCGACCGATCCCGGCGTTGCCGCCGGTGAGCACGACGGTCCGCGGGCGCTCGGTGCGCTGCTCCGGTGCTTCCATCGGGGCGAACCTACCCGGCGCCGTTCACCGGAAGAGGTCGTCGGCCGGCGGCCGGACCAGATCGTGGCGGACCGAGGCCGGGTCGTCGGTCAGGATCGCCGGGTCCAGTCCCCTGACGACGGCGACGGGCACACCGGTCGCCTTGCCCATGACGAGCTCGGCGGCGGCGGCGATCTCGTCCACGACCGCCACCTCCGTGACCTGGAGCTCCCGGCCGTAGGCGTCCCGGGTGCCCCGCAGGTCGACCACGACGCGCACTCCCGCCGAGCCGATGGCCACGTCGGTGACACCGCGTCGCCACGGCCGGCCGAACGTGTCGGACACGATGACGCCGACGCGGACGCCCGCCCGCGCCCGGATCCCGTCCCGGATCCGACGGGCCGACCGATCGGAGTCCTCGGGCAGGAGCGCGGCGGTGCCGCGCTCCACGTTGGACAGGTCCACCCCGGCGTTGGCGCAGACGAACCCGTGCCGGGTCTCGCTGATGACGAGTTCGCCCCGTCGGCGGAGCACCCGGACCGACTCGCGCTCCACGATGACCTTGTGGCTCAGCGGGTCGTCGGCATCGACCGCCTCCACCGCCCCCTCGGCCTTGGACACCACCTTCTGGGTGACCACGACGACGTCGCCCTCGAGCAGCTCGGTGGCGTCGCACACCAGCCCCGCCAGGTCGGCACCCCTCGTGATCTCGGGGATGCCGAGGACGGGGATGACCTGCAGCGGCGTCGGCACCGGTGGTCCGCTCACGTCGTCGCCTTCGGGTCGGGCCCACCGAGTGCGGCCGACAGACAGGTCCGGGCCAGCGCCGCTCCCACGCCGGTCCGGGACATCACCGTGTCGGTGACCAGGCAGCGCACCCCGGCGGCCTCGACCTGTTCGGCGAGCGCGGCGTCGGCGTGGTCGACGACGAGCGTGGCGGCCAGCGGGGCGATCCAGCGCGCCACCCCGACGACGGACGGCTCGTGGCCCAGCTCGCGCAGCAGTCGGTCGGCCGGGCCCTTGAGCGCGACCCCGCCCACGATCGGGCTGACCGCGACCACCCGGTCCCGCCGGGCCAGCAGCGCGTCGCGCACCCCGGGCACCGCCAGGACGGGGTCGATCGAGACCACGGGGTTCGACGGGGCGACGACCAGGGCCCCTGCGGTGCCGATCGCCTCGAGCACGCCCGGCGCCGGCCGAGCCCGCTCGGCGCCGTCGACTCGCACCGAGCCGATCTCGACGGCGTGCTGCTCCCGGACGAAGTACTCCTGGAAGCTCAGCGTCCGGCCGTCGGCGGTGGTGAGGACGGTCCGGACGGGGTCGTCGGTGACGGGGAGGATGGACAGCTCGAGCCCCCACGCCGCGGTGACCTCGGCGGTGACCTGCGACAGCGGCGCACCGCTGCGTCGTCGGGAGGTCCGGTAGAGGTGCGTTCCGAGGTCCCGGTCGCCGAGGGAGAACCATCCGGAGGCGTCCGACCCGCCGAGGGCGCCGGGTCCGGCGCTGGTCGCGTAGCGGCGGACCTGCTCGATCGCCCGCCAGGTCTCGTCGACGAGCCCCCAGCCGCGACCCGGGTCGATGGCGCCCGCCAGCGTGTAGGTGATGGTGTCCAGGTCCGGCGAGACCTCGAGGCCGTGGACGGTGCAGTCGTCGCCGACGTTGACGACGGCGGTGACGTCGCGGGCGTCGACGACACCGAGCAGGCCGTTCAGGAACCGGGCCGCCCCCACGCCTCCGGAGATGACGCAGACGCCGCCGTCGACCGCCGGTGCGGGTTCGCTGGGCACGGCGGGGCGGACGGTGTCCCCGGGATCAGCGGATGGAGTCGAGGCGGCCCTCGAGGAGGGCGAGGTCGGCGTCGACCATCATCGTGACCAGGTCCTGGAAGCCCACCTCGGGCTTCCAGCCCAGGACGTCGTGGGCCTTCGTCGGATCGCCGACGAGCAGGTCGACCTCGGCCGGCCGGTAGAACGCCTCGTCGATCACGACGTGGTCCTCCCAGTTCAGGCCCACGTGGCCGAAGGCGATCTCGCAGAACTCGCGGACCGAGTAGGTCTCGCCGGTGGCGACCACGAAGTCGTCGGGGGAGTCCTGCTGGAGCATCAGGTACATGGCCCGCACGTAGTCGCCGGCGAACCCCCAGTCGCGCTTGGCGTCCAGGTTCCCCAGACGCAGTTCCCGCTCCCGGCCCAGCTTGATCTTGGCGACGGCGTTGGTGATCTTCCGGGTCACGAACTCGAGCCCGCGCCGGGGCGACTCGTGGTTGAACAGGATCCCGCTCGAGGCGTGCAGGTCGTAGGACTCGCGGTAGTTGACCGTGATGAAGTGGCCGTACGCCTTCGCCACGCCGTAGGGCGAACGCGGGTAGAACGGGGTGGCCTCGGTCTGGGGGACCTCGAGGACCTTGCCGAACATCTCGCTCGACGACGCCTGGTAGAAGCGTGCCTCCGGGCAGACCTCGCGCATCGCCTCGAGCAGGCGGGTGACCCCGACTCCGGTGAACTCCGCGGTCAGCGTGGGCTGGATCCACGAGACGGCGACGAAGCTCATGGCC
>SXGR01087998.1_pt1 | contig 18210 bp, 20 predicted proteins | sample 3174711 | NCBI WGS metagenome assembly SXGR01 (sample SAMN11356860, study PRJNA531348) | freshwater metagenome | isolation source: freshwater sample F1-60 | place: China: Fuxian Lake, Yuxi | collected 2017-12-25
CTACTGTTCTTAGAGAGGAATCAATCACAGCATTGTCCATTATTTATCTTAAAATCATGCTTTTTAAAAATCAATTGGAAGAATATGAAAGAAAATCAATTATGATAGTTTTGATCTGTATTTGATTTATTATATAATCAAGTATACTTTAATCATTATAATTTAGATAGATATTTTATTGTAGGTAATAAATTCAGAATGATGAATATTTCTACTATAGAAAAATATGACTTGCAAAAAATGTACAAAGTTTATGATAAATGGCCAGAGATTGCACGAGAGTCATTTGAATCCAACCATGAACCTGTTGATTTTCACGATATTGATCATATTGTTTTTGCAGGAATGGGTGGATCTGGTGCAATTGGAGACTTGTTTTCTTCAATATTATCAAAGAGTGACATCCACGTATCTTTGGTCAAAGGTTACCTCTTACCAAAGACGGTTGACAAAAATACCCTAGTAGTTGTAACAAGCGTATCTGGAAATACATCAGAGACTTTGACAGTACTGGATTCTGCAAAAAAATTAGACTGTAGCTTGATTGTGTTTTCTTCAGGAGGTAAAATGGAAGAATTATGTAAAAACAACCAAATTATATTTAGAAAAATTCCACTTTTTCACTCGCCAAGAACATCTCTTGTTACTTTTACTTATTCAATTCTAAAGACATTAAATTCAATAATTCCAATTGAGAGAAGTGGCATTATGGAATCATTAAACGAACTCGATATTATGAAAAACAAAATCTTTTCTCATAATTTATCTGATTCAAATCCTGCAATTAATTTGGCCAATTGGATATCAGGCATTCCTATGATTTATTATCCACGTGGTTTAGAATCACCTGCAACCCGATTCAAATCATCTTTGCAAGAAAATGCAAAAACTCATGTAATCATAGAAGATGTCATAGAGGCATGCCATAATGGTATTGTATCGTGGGAAAGACCATCCGTGGTGCAACCCATACTTTTACAAGGACAAGATGACTACATTAAAACAAAAGAAAGATTTGATATAATAAAAGAATTTTTTATGAAAAATAATATTGATTTTAAGGAAATTCACTCTGTTTCAGGAAACATCTTGACAAAAACAATTTCTCTTATTTACATGATTGACTATGTATCAATTTACAGGGCAATTTTATCAAAAATGGATCCTTCACCGGTTTCATCTATAGATTACATAAAAAGTAAAATAGATGGGTGAGTAGATAATATTCATGTAAATATTTCATCCTTGTTTTATTTTTTCATTAATAATATTTTGATATGGCATATAGTCAATAGCAAAATATTATGTATCAAAACATTCTAAAAATAAAGAATTTTCTAATGCAATTAAAAGATGAGTCATGTTAGACTCCACCAGTACAAGTAGTAAACCCACTGATTTTATTAAAGATTCAAAAATATTATTTAAGTTTGAGAACAAGTTGCATGATATTTCCCCAAAACGGAACATTAGTGGGATTATTATAATAGATAGATTGGATCATTTTTTTATAATCTTTAGATGGATTGGCATAAGGTGTATCAAGGTAAGGATATGAAAAATGCTCAATTTCAAAGTTGTAAAGTTTACAAAGTTTTTCAATAGAAAATTTGTTAAAAATTAATTTATGTGAATCTTCATCAAAGAGATTCCATTGTTGCTTAAGTAAATAATATAGAAAAGAATCAGAATTTGGCAAACTAAATAAAAATATTTTTACATCACGTTTAGAAATATGAGGTAATTTTTTTTAAAGTGTCTTTTAATTCCGAACCCAGAAATTGAAAAGATCCACGAAAAATTATTGCATCAAATTTAATTTTTGGTCGAAATTCAAGTAAGTTTGTAGTTTCAAATTTAATTTTAGGAAATTTTTTCTTGGCATTTTTTATCGCCAATTCATCAGGATCAATTCCAAAAAGACGATAAGTACCTACTTGGTTCAGTTTATTTAAGAAAATACCATCTGAACAGCCTACATCAAGTACATTACCTTTAGAAATAATGTTGGGAAAAAAAATTAGAATCAATTTCATATTGTTTTAATCTTAATTTAAAATGAGAAGAAGTGGTAATTCGAAATTTAATATAATTTTTAAAATAATTGTTATTTTGCTATACGGTGTTTATAAATTGCAGATCGCAGTAAATACATTTTTTTATTTTTTGTTTTTGAAGCTTAATTGTTTTAATGGTTGAAGATGAACATAATGGGCACAAAATGTTTAGTAGTTTATTTTTTGATTTCAAACAATGATTGAATGAAAAATATGTGATAAAAATTGATCTAATTTTTTGGTTTGATCAGATTACATTCATGAAGAATTTTAGCTGCATCAAGTAGTTTTGAAAAATTTAGACCTGATTTTATAGATATATCTAACAGAGAACGGTTGCCGTCTGATTGATTCAGTACCCATAAAAGAGGCTCATTCAATTGTTTTGAATTCTTGGATGCACCAACTAAATTGTATAGTCCTCTTTTTCCAAGACTGGGCTCACATTTGGGATTAACATTAATGTATGTTTGATTATTTTCTAAAACATCAATAACATTTGAATATATTTTAAAAGAATCAGCAAGTGAATCGGAATTAATAAATTCTAAGTTATCTGCTGATGTATGATATTCAGAGAATTTTTCATAAATTGTTCGTGTTAAAGATCCAATTGGTAAATTAAACCCAGGAGAACAAAATTGACGTTCATCACTTCCTGTAGGGAAAAAATCCAATAAATTATACTCACTTTTAGAATCATCTAAAATCTTTTGAACTGTTTGATCAATAATTGAATTTCCAATACGGGATTTTTTATACGTAAAACATCCGGAATCGCCCAGACAAGTTGCTACAAGACCGCTCTTAATTTTTTCAAGATTATTTTCATTCATACTAAGCCAAGTAATTGAACCGATTGTTTCAGGAATAAATAAGAATCGATATGAATTCTTTAATTTTTTATTTTTCAATAATTTAGCAAGATAAGTCAAGATAGAAACTCCTGTTAAATTGTCATTACACATGGAAGGATGACATACATAAGTAGAAAAAAGAATTTCATCATCTTGTTCTCCTTTTAATAATATTTCACCATAACTTAGAGAGCCATCTTCTAATGTTGAATCAATGAATACTTCATATTCATCATTTTGTAATTTTAGATAATCATTATGGGATAAACAAAATCCCCAATTTTCTTGATAATATGATGTTTTATATGGAATCCAATCAGGATGTTCTTCAATTGTATATAGATGATTTTTTAGTTCATCAAGTGAGATTTTTTTATTAATAGGAACACTGTATTGTAAAATATGTAGATTTGAATTTTGAAAATCAACTACTTTTTCGCCTTTAGAGTTTTTTATATATGCATCACGAATGTTCCATTCTTTAGGAACTATCCAATCAAAAACTTTAGTTCCAGTTGGAACTTCATGAATTTCAATTGGAATATGTTTTTTTATTATTTTTAATGTTTCTCTTACACCATTACCAGTAATACTTCTACATATTGGAAATAATTCTTTAATGAATGAATATAGTTTATCTTCAATATTTTCTGTGATGTTATTGTCTGAATCAATAGTAGACATTATTTCAAGTCCTTTTCTAACAGATAAAATTTTATTTTATAGTTATTTTTTTCAAATATTTTACGACTACTAATATTATCAACATGTATTTTTGCAAGTAGTTTTGACATACCAAGTAGTTTTGATTCTTTTTCTACAAGTTCTAATGCATATGATGCAATACCTTTATTTTGGAAATCTTTTTTCAGCATAATCCCTACATCAAGATCTAATAATCTCACATAGCCTACAATCTCATCATTAAAAGTTATCATCCAATGATGAAATTTTGGATTATGTTTTTGTCGTTCTAGATATTCATAGTGTTCAACTTTGGTTAATGGTCTAGTTTGTTGATCAAAATTGTTGTAAAAATCATTTCTAAGTGATAAAATAAAATCCCAATTAATTTTTGAGGCAGGTATAAGATGTACATCCAATGAATTAATATACAATAGTTGATTTATTATTGTTATCTAAAATAACTGAATTAAAGTAATTTGAAAAAATATGACTAAATTGAAAATTGGTGATCATTGGATTGGAGAAAAAGAATCAACCTACATTATAGCTGAGGCAGGAATTAATCATAATGGAAAATTAAATAATGCTCTAAAAATTATAGACAAAGCTAAAGAATCAGGTGCAAATGCAGTTAAGTTTCAGACATTTTTAGCAGAAGATCTAGCTTCAGAAAAATCAAAATTTTTTAAGCTTTTTAAAAAATTAGAATTGTCCAATAACGAATTCAGAAAATTAAATGAATATGCCAATAAGAAAAAAATTGAGTTTTTTTCAACTCCATTTAGTTTTGATGCGGTTGATCTATTAGTTGATCTGAACGTTCCAGCTATCAAAATAGCATCAGGAGATCTTACAAATATTCCTTTGATACAATATGTAAGTTCAAAGAAAAAACCTATGATTTTATCAACAGGTATGGCCAAAATATCTGAAATTAAGGATGCAGTAAAATCAATAAAGTCCCAAAAAAATCACAAAATTGCAATACTTCACAGTACATCATCGTATCCTAGTCCGTTAAATGAGGTGAATCTAAATGCCATAAAAAATCTGCAAAAATCATTTAGAAATGTAATTGGGTATTCAGATAATGGAAATAATCTTCTCGTACCTGTAATTGCAGTATCATTAGGTGCCAAAATAATAGAAAAACATTTTACTTTAAATAAAAATTTGCCAGGTCCAGATCATGTTATATCTGCAAATCCAAAAGAGTTTACAGATTTAGTAAAGAACATTAGAAAAATTGAAGAGATGCTTGGTGACGGAATAAAAAAATGTCAACCATCGGAATTACAAAATTTAGTACAAGCCCGAAGAAGCATTACTGCAAGAGTGGAAATTTTAAAAGGAGAAAAAATTAAGAAAGAATTTCTTGATTTTAAACGTCCAGCAACTGGAATTGCACCTAAATTTATAAAAAAAATCATAGGGAAAACTGTAAAAAAGAATATTCACAAAGATGAATCTATTAAATGGAATGAACTGACATAATAGATTTGTCTTTAAAAAATAAAAAATTAAAAATTCTTTTTAGGATTTCTGGTGGTCGTGCTTCAAAAAAAGAGTTGGGATTTGGACATATTTTTCGTTCAATAAATTTATCAAAGAAATTTTTAAGCCATAAAATGTTTTTTTTAGTAGAAGATTATGGTGGAGTTAAATCAGTTCTAGAAAAAAATAAAATTAAAAGTTCAGTTTTCTTACCAAAAAATCTAAAACTTAAAGAAGACATAATTTTAACAAAAAAAAATCTAGAAAAAGAAAACATTGACGTTTTAATTGTAGATAAATATAATATTGATATTAGATATTTTAAAGCAATTCAAAATAAAGTAAAAATTGTATATATTTCAGATTTAAAGAAAATTCAATTTCCTGTAGATTTAGTAATCAGTGGATTTATAGGATTTAAGAATAAAACTGTAAAAAATAAATATAATTCAAAGTGTATGATTGGACCAAAATATCAAATAATTAATGAGAGATTTGATGTAAACAAATCTAATAAAAAATCAATTGACTTGTTAGTAACTTTTGGTGGATTTGATGAAATTGGATTAACAGAATTTGTTTTCAAAAGATGGTTAAAAATGAATAAAAAACTAAAAATGAAAATTATTTTGGGTCCTGGTACAAAAGAGTCAAAATTTATCCAAAAATATAAGAAAAAATATTCAAAATTATTAACTATTGAGAAACAAACTACAAAAATGTATTCCGAGATACAAAAGGCAAAATTTGGTTTATGTGCAGGGGGCATTACTTCATATGAATTTGCTAGAATGAATATTCCTTTTGGGATAATTTGTGCAACTAAACATCAAAACTTAACAGCATTAGAATGGCAAAAAAAAAAAATTGCAAAGAATCTAGGGGATTATGACTCAAGATTAACTAAAAGGGTAGATAATTTTCTTAAATTAATTTCAGAAAATAAATTATTCTTTAAAAAAAATAGATCTGTAATTGATGGGCGTGGATCAGACAGAATTCAAAAAGAGATCATTAAATTAGTGAATTAAAAAAATTATTTCATAATTGAAGATGTAACGTATTCAATTTGTTTTTGATTCATTGTTGGGTAAATTGGTAAACATAAAATTTGATCTTTTAATTTGTTAGCATTTGGAAAATCTGAGGATTTATATTTATTTTTATTATAAGACATTAAATGTAGTGGGTAATATTGGACACTAGTACCAATACCTTGTTTGTGTAGTTTTTTGAATAATTCATCACGAGTCAAATGATATTCTTTTTCAATTTTTATTGAATATAAATGAAAAATATGATTACGACCAGATTTAATCACAGGTAATGAAATACCATTAATGTTTTTGAGTAATTTATGGTATTGATTTGCAATTTTAATTCTAAGTTGATTAATTTTATTAATTCTTTTTAATTGTGATACTCCTAAAGAGGAACGAATTTCGTCTAGCCTATAATTATAACCTAAATCAACAATATCATATTTCCATCTAACAGATTTTTCTCTTTGATTTGGAGAAATATCCATTCCTTGGGATCGTAAGTTAATAATTTTTTTATGAAATTCATTATTATTAGTAGTAACCATGCCACCTTCTCCAGTTGTAATAATTTTTGTTGGGTAAAAACTAAAACAACCAATATCTCCAATAGATCCACACATTAGTTTACCAAATTTTGAACCAAGTGCATGAGCACAATCTTCAACAACAAATAGATTTCTGGATCTAGCTAAATGCAATAATTCATCCATGTCACATGATTGACCACCATAATGAACAGGAATTATAGCCTTAGTTTTTTTAGAAATATGTTTTTTGATAGAGTCTATAGAAATTGTAAACGTATGAGGATCTACATCAACAAGTACCACTTTTGCACCACAATAAAGGACTGAATTTGCACTTGCTGCAAAGGTAAATGTGGGAACAATGACTTCGTCTCCTGGACCCACATTTAAGGCCCTCATTGAAAGATGTAATGCTTGAGTTGCACTACCAACACCAAGTGCATACTTTGAATTAATATAATGTTTAAAATTATTTTCAAATTTAGATAAAAATGGTCCATTAGTAAGCCACCGATTTTCTAAGGATTTTAGTACACTATTTTTATCATCATTGGTTATCCAAGGTTCAAAATAAGGTATTTTCATAAATTAGAATAAAAGAGGTTACTTATATTCAATTATTATTTTTAGACTCTAAAGATTCTTTGTTAGCGTCTAAAAATTTTATTAGAATATCATAATCAATGAATGAATCTTTATGATACAAATTAGAAAAAATATTTTTCATTAATAAATAATCTTTTTCTGTATCTACAGATAACTTCCAATTTGGTCGAGATAAGTTTGATGGAGCTTTGATCTCCTTAACTTTAAACGAATTAGGATTTTTTCTAATAAAAGATGTTACATGTTCAAAACTTTGATTGTCTTTTTGATTTTCATATAGATATTTCAATGTGGAAAATGTGAATACTTCACAAGTAGAATAACCATACGGATATGTTTGATGTAGGCAATTTGATACGTAATCACAACTATCATTTTTACATGTGTTAATTAGTTCATCGATAATTTTTGGATTAATGAGTGGATTATCTGCAGTTAATCTGACTATTAGGCTTGAGTTATATTTTATTGCACATTTGTAAAAACGTTCCAAAACATTATTTGGATCACCTCTAAAACAATCTATATCAATTTTTTTAGCAAACAATTCCACCAGATCATCTTCAGATAACACAGTCGTAGCAATAAGAATTTTATCAATTGTTTTAGAATATTTTAAAAAATCAACAATATGTTGTATGATTGGTTTTCCATTAAGTTCTTTCATTATTTTACCAGGAAATCTACTAGAACACATTCTAGCCTGAATTATTGCCAATACCGTCATAAATCTCAAACAAAAACAACTGATTAATAGATTTTGTAATATATCCTCAAAAAATATGGTGAAAAGGATTAAAGTATAATATAATGAAAAAAAGGAGAGAGAGAAATGACTAAATTAAAAACAAGATTGCAATACGAATTAAAAAATAAAACTGTTCTCATTACAGGAGGGGCAGGAAGTCTTGGATACTATCTAACCAAAAAAATTTTAGAATACCCAATAAAATCAGTAAGAGTTTTAGATATTGATGAGAATGCACTGTTTCAGTTAGGCAGAAGAACAAAGAGTCCAAAATTGAGATTATTACTTGGAAATATACTGGATAAAGAGAGAGTGGAATTAGCTATGTACAAAGTTGACTATGTTTTTCATTTAGCAGCTATTAAAAATATTGAAATCTCAGAATTCAATCCTATTGAAACTATTGATTCGAACATAAACGGAACTGTAAATTTAATTAAAAGTGCGATTAAAAATAAACCAAAAAAATTTTTGAATATCAGTACAGATAAAGCAGTTGAACCTACAACGTTATATGGAACAACAAAATCTCTAACCGAGAAATTAGTTACATGGGCAGGTCAACATAATGAAGATACAAAATTTGCAACAGTTAGATTAGGTAATATTTTTGAAAGTAGAGGTAACGTATTTGATGTGTGGAAGGAGGAAATGAGTACAAAAAATCCAATATCCATTACAGATCCTGATATGGAACGATATTATTTTCATGTAAATGATGCTGTTGAATTTATTTTAGAATCGATTCCACTTATCAATCATGGAGAAATTTTTGTTCCCAAAATGAAACTTTATAAAATGAAAGATTTAGCACGTGAGATATCAAGTAAACAGAAGATCATAGGAATGCGAAAAGGTGAAAAGATAAAAGAAAAATTACTTTCAGAACAAGAACAGAAATTTGTTAACAATTTGAAAAATATGTGGCTAATAAAACCTAGAGTTTGATAATAATAGTAAGTTTTTTTCTAAATTTAATTGAGATCATTCACATAATTCAATAAAGTAGATGCTGCATTTCCACGATTTGAAAAATATTTTTCTACAAAAACATTACCTTTTTTTATTAACGAATCATAAAGAAATTTATTAACAAGTAATTGTTTTAAGGATTTACCAAAATTTTCAGGAGTGGAATTTAACACATAATCTAAAATTTCATAATTTCCAAGTGGATGTCGTTGAGTTAGAACATTGATTACTGGTTTATTCGCAACTAATGCATCTAAAATCGAAGTTGAAACACCAGCAGATACATACAATTCACAATTAGCTAAAAGTTTTGGAAGCTCCCCTCTATTAAAAATTGGAATTGATGGATCAATTTGATGAATAATAGAAGTTAATTCCATTTGATCAGTAGCAGGATGTAATTTTACTATTAATTTTTTATTATTTCTAATTATTTCCTTACAAATTATTTTAATTGAATTTTCATATTCTTGTTGAATTGATATGCTTTTTTCATCTGCAAATATTCCTACAGGTGTATTAGTACCAAGTAATACATAATTATTTTGATTTAATGAGACATTTGCTTTTTGGAAAAATGGATCATGTAATGGGCTACCAGTAATAACTATTTTTTCGTCAGGAAATCCATAATTGAGTTGATGTAATTTAGTTGATTTACCCCATACAAAATATTTATCACTTTTTAATCCATACATTCGATAAGCCTGACAAAAATTAGAGGATAATTCAGATTCAGGATAATAACCATGCTGTAATTTGAAAACTTTATACCCATACTTTTTTCTTAATTGTAAAAATATTATATCAACAGGATTAGTCTCAGACCAAACTAGTACATTTTTTATTTTGTATTTATCAAGTATGATTTTTGTCTTTTCTATTTGAATCAAGTAATCTGAGATTCTAGTTTTGTATAAATTAAGAAAATAATTTTTGAATGAATTCCATAATGAAAAATTTTCATAAGTAAAAAGTGATTCGAAAAAATATTCTTCTTTTTGCCATAGCTTTTCATATTGTTCTTTTAATTTTGAAATATTTTTTTGATATGTATCTTTTACTTCAGGTGATAAAATTGGTTCATTGATAAGATGACATTTAGAATTTTTTATTATTGAATAACTATTGTGATTAAAAAAATTTGGCATTAATGTATTATATGCATATAATTGTATAGATGTATTTTTTGACTCATGAAAAAGTGAAGTATATTTTTCCGTATGAAAATTTACTAATAACAAATTGTTATTTTTGCTTGATAATTTTTTTGGATTTATAAAATAATTTAGAAATTGTTCTACATTGTTTTTTATAAACAGATATTGTTTAGTTGGAATTTGTACTGAAAGATTTTTATCAAATATTTTTATATTATATTTTATTTTATTGAGATTATTATGGGTTTGATCATATGTCAATAAATTTGAATTTGATGTGAGTTTACTAATTAAATCAAATAATATGCCGTTTGCTAAAAATGTAGAATCTGTATATTGTGAAAAAATATTTTTTATTTTTAAAAAATTGCTTATATAACTGGGTAGAAAATACGATAATTCTGAGAAAATTAATTCTCCCAGATTTATTTCGTCATAGAGTAATTCTTGGTTTAAGTCGGGATGATCAAACCAATGAGATAACTTGTAAACATGTTTTTGTATATTTAGATATTCATTTCTTTCAATCCAATTATCAGATATTTCATGAGGAATTTTATTTGCATTTAATAATTTATGTGAATTAAAATCAAATGATATTACTAGTGTATCTGATTTTTCTATGAATTGTTTTATATCATTAATAGATGAATTTGAATCAAATAAAATAACTGTCTTAACATTAGAATTTGACATTGTTTTTGAACTCAGATCAGACTAATATCATCTTATCATTAAATATAGTATGATTAATAAAATTATAATAACATATAGCAGTATGATATCGGCTTGTTATATGTTATTAATGAGGTAAATTGATTAAACGATTTTTAAATATTCTAATTAATTTTAAAGGATTATCGGTAATGGGTATTAGCACTATTGCTGCAAATGGAATTTCAGCTCTTTTCTGGCTATATATGGCATCATTTTTAGGCAGTGAAAATTATGGTGAAGTAAATTATTTTATTAGTATTGCAATTATATCAACTACAATTGCATTAATTGGTGCATCTCCTACTATTGTAGTATATACAGCAAAGGGAGAAAAAGTAACATCGGTATTATTTCTTTTGGCAGGAATATCAGGAATTGCTACATCAGTTATAATATTTTTTATTTTTGATAGTGTAGGAACTAGTTTACTAATCATTGGAGGAGTGATTTTCAGTCTAGTTACTTCAGAATTACTTGGAAATAGCTTATACAAAAAATATGGAAAGTATCTTGTTTTACAAAAAATTTTAATGATCGGGTTGGCAATTAGTCTATATTACTTATTAAATTTAGAAGGAATTTTGATCGGTATTGCACTATCTTATTTTCCATTCATTTTATTGATATACAAAGTATTAACATCAGGCAATATTCAACTATCAATTTTAAAATCTAAACAATATTTTATGATGAATAATTTTTCTTTGGAAGTATTTAGAATAATTGGAGGAAATATTGATAAATTAATTATAGCACAACTATTTGGATTTGCATTATTAGGAAATTATCAGTTAGGCATTCAATTTTTCTTAATGATGTTAATTTTACCATCAATTGTTTATCAATATAATTTGCCACAAGATTCGAAAGGGATTACAAATTATAGTTTAAAAAAAAATACAGTAATTCTATCCATTATTTTAGCCATTGTAAGTTTTATTTTTTCACCATATTTAATTTTGAGTTTGTTTCCAAAATATTTGGAATCAATTCAAGTGATTCAAATTGTAAGTTTTGCATTAATTCCAAAAACAATTAATCTTATGTATACATCATATCTAATAGGCAAAGAAAAAACAAAATTCATTCTTTTAGGAGTCATAATTTATTTAATATCACAAGTTTTATTAATTATAATTTTTGGAAAACTTTATGGAATTAATGGAGTAGCTACATCATTAGTAATTGCTCTTTCTTTAGAGTCATTATTTCTTTATATGGTCAAAAAACATGTAAATAAGAATACAAAATAAAAAAATTTAATATAATTCATATACGTATTAAACTCATCAATTATTGAAATGAAAGCAGTAATTCTTGCAGGAGGGTATGGAACAAGAATTAGTGAAGAAACACAAACAAAGCCTAAACCACTTATAGAAATTGGAGGTAGACCTATTTTATGGCATATAATGAAAATATATTCCCATTATGGGATAAACGATTTTATTATTTGTTGCGGATATAAAGGTTATAAAATTAAGGAATACTTTTCAAATTATTTTTTGCATAATTCAGACATTACTGTAGATATTAAAAATAACAAAGTAGAGGTACATCAAAAACCCTCTGAACCATGGAAAGTAACCTTGGTGGATACAGGTTTAGACACAATGACAGGAGGACGACTTAAAAAAGTTAAACAATACGTTGGAAATGAAACGTTTTGTTTTACATATGGCGATGGAGTATCAAATGTAAACATATCTGAATTAATCGCTTTTCATAAAAAAAATAAAAAAATTGCTACAGTTACGTCCGTACAACCTCCAGGAAGATATGGAAATTTAGAATTGAAAGGAAATTCAGTTACAAGATTCATTGAAAAACCACAATGGGACGGAGGATGGATAAATGGAGGATTCTTTGTTTTAGAAAAAGATGTTTTTGAGTATATATCAGATGAAAAAACAACTTGGGAGAAAAATTCACTAGAAAAATTGGCAAAAGATAATCAACTAATTGCACTCAAACATAAAGGATTTTGGCAACCACTAGATACATTACGAGATAAAAACAATTTAGAAAAATTATGGGCTTCAAATAAAGCTGAATGGAAAATTTGGCAATAAGATCACGGATTAAATCTAAGATTAGTATCTATAATTTTATTTTCTAACAACCATTTTATATATGCAACACGAAAGAATTTTTTATCTTTGAAATCTGTTTCGGTAAAATTTTGTTTCTTCAGTTCATCAAAAATTTGTTTAATTCCATTATTTATTGTCCAATCATTTGTAAAACCAAGTACTTTTTTAATTTTATCAAAATTTACTCTGTAAGAACGACTATCCTTACTTGCATTTTTTTCAAATTCAATTTTTGAATTTGGGACTATTTCATTTACGGTTTCTGCTATTTGTTTGACGGTATAATTTTCTGCATTTGAACCTACATTAAATATTTCCCCACTTACCTTAGATACATCTGAATCCAGACACATTATGAATGCCTTTGCCATATCTTCAACATGAATGAGGGGTCTCCAAGATGTTCCGTCACTCATAAGTTTTACAGAACCAGTGGAATATGTAGAAGCCGTTAAATTATTTACTACAATATCCAACCTAAGACTTTTTGAAAAACCATATGCAGTAGCATTACGTAATATGATAGGATGAAAGTTATCACTCTTCATTTTTATAAGTTCAATTTCTGATTCAACTTTAGATTTTGCATAAGCAGTAATAGGTGCTAATGAAGAATTTTCATCAACGATTTCATCATTCATTCCATATGTAGAACAAGAAGAAGAATAGATAAAACGTTGAATTCCTATCTTTTTAGCCATTTGAGCTAAACGAATAGTCGCTAAAAAATTTATTTCATGCGTCAATGATGAATTAATTTCTCCAAGTGGATCATTTGATAGTGCAGCAAGATGTAAAATCGCAGAGCAATCTTTTAAATCAGATTCAACGATATTTCTAATATCTTTTTTTATTGTGATATTCAGATTATCAATTTTTTGTAATTCATATTGATAAAACCCAACATCACAGCCTATTACTTGATAATTTTTTTCAATCAATTTAGAAGTTAAAACTTGACCAACATATCCTAAATTTCCTGTGACTAAAACTTTCACATCTATAAAAAAATTTATTCAATATTAAAAGTGTTGGTTGTCATATCCAATAAAATATTAGGTAGGTAATTCATAGTTGAGATATGATTTTTACAAAAACAAAATTAAAAGATGTCAGAATTATAGAAATCGAAAAACATGAGGATGAGAGAGGATTCTTTGCTAGACAATGGGATTCAAAGTTATTTATTAATGAAAAACTAAATTCAACAATACGACAGTGCAATATTTCATTAACAAGAAAAAAAGGAACAATACGAGGGATGCACTATCAAACAAATCCATTTGAAGAAGTTAAATTGATAAGATGCACTGGTGGAAAAATTTATGATGTGATAATAGATCTTCGTAAGGATTCAAATACATATAAACAGTGGGAGGGATTTGAATTAAGTGAAGATAATTTTAAGACTCTTTATGTTCCAGAAGGATTTGCGCATGGTTTTCAAACACTAGAAGATAATTCAGTGATTTTTTACCAAGTATCACAAGAGTATTCTCCAAACCATGAGAGAGGAATTAGATGGAATGATTCAGCATTTGAGATATCTTGGCCTGAATCATCACCAATTGTTTCTAAAAAAGATCAAATGTGGGAACTATTTTCAGAAAAGTAATTTAAAATGAAGATTCTGATTATCGGTGGAAGTGGCGTAATAGGTTGGAATCTTTTAGAATTTTTCAAAGAAAAAAATTTGGATGTCAAATTTACCTTCAAAACTAATCAGGTAAGTGACAATAATGGTTATTTTTTAGATATAACTAATAAAAAGGAAACAAATGAAATAATAACAAAAATCAATCCAGACATAGTAATACATACAGCAGCATTAGCTAATGTAGATCTATGTGAGCGGTATAAGCAGTTAGCACATCAGATCAATGTAAATGGCACACATAATATTATTGAAGGCTGTAAAAAAATAAGCAGTAAGATTGTATACATATCTACATCATTTGTATTTTCTGGAAGCAGTAAGACATATACTGAACATGATATACCATCCAAACCAAAAACAAATTATGGACTTACAAAATTAGAGGGGGAAAAATTGGTTTTAGAATCAGGACTAGAATCATTAATTTTAAGAATTGATCAGCCTTATTTTTGGAAACAATCATGGCAACATACAAATTCAGTATTGCGAGTTATTGGTACTTTATCAAAAAAACAAGAACTTAAGGAGATTACGGATTGGTTTAATGTACCAACATACATACCAGATTTTGTAAATGCAACTTATGCGCTAATAAAAAACAATTATACAGGAATATTTCATTTAACTGGTTCAGATTTCATAAGTAGATTCGAATGGGCATTGAATACTGCAAAAATATTTGATCTGGATAGTAAATTATTAGTACCAATTAACTCTAAACAGTTAAATCTAGACGTAGAAAGAAATAACATTAACATGGATAATAAAAAAATCCTAGACCAAACTGGAGTCAAAATGAGAGGGATTAAAGAAGGATTATTAGATATGCAAAAGATGAATTATACTGAACAGGATAAAATATAATTAATTATATATCGGGTAAAATGTAATGAATATAGTTTTTCGGTTTAGCAAAATAATTTTTGACAAAATTCCTTTTGCTCAGGGATTTTTAATTAAAATAAGTAGGCCTTTTTTTGACTTTATTCCAAAATTTTCTGGGTGGGGAATGAAAACAGCTCATGAAGTTCCATGGAATGACAGATACAACTGGAATACATTTCGTGAAACTCATGAATATGTAAAAAATAATTTTGATTTTTCAAATGATTTTATTGGAATGAGTAAAAAAAATTTAGATGCATTGTCTTATAGACATTGGTATATAGTATATTGTACAAGACATGCAATTGAATTTACAAAAATTGATAAATATAATTTTGTAGAATGTGGAACTGCAAATGGAGTTACTGCTTATTTTGCTTTAAAAGAAATTGTAAATGAGATTGAAAAACCAAAATTCATGATGCATCTCTATGATTCATGGAATGCTATGCGAAAAAGTGAACTATTAGAAACAGAGAGACATCATGTTGGAAACTACTCTGAACTAGATCTTGATAGAACAAAGAAGAATTTAAAGGAATTTGAAGATAGATTGATTTATCATGTTGGATATATACCAGAATCATTAGTTTCTGAGGATTCTCCCGAATCAATTGTTTATATGCATATAGATCTGAATTCGGCAAAACCTACTTTGGCAACACTAGAATTTTTCTTTCCTAGATTAGTGAAGGGAGAAGTAATTTTGTTTGATGATTATGGTCAAGAAGAATATAAAGATACAAAGAATGTGGTGGATAAATTTTTTTCAGATAAACCAGGTTTACTTTTAAAATTACCAACGTCACAAGCAATTTATTTTAGATGATTAAGGCCATTTTAAAAAGAAGATATTCAATGACGGATGAAAATAAGATAAAAGACTTGAAAGAAGTAAAAAAACCAAAATTGAGTATGGGTATGCCAATTTACAATGCAGCGGATGTAATAAAAAATAGACTTGATTCATTGTTAAATCAATCATTTTCAGATTTTGAATTGATTATTTCGGATAATGCATCTACAGATATGACTTCCAAAATTTGTATGGATTATGCAAGAAGAGACAAAAGAATACGTTATATTCGTCAAAATGAAAATATGGGGCTTTCGTGGAATTTTAACTTTGTATTAAAAGAGTCACATGGAAAATATTTTGTTTGGGTAGCTTCAGATGATATTATGCTTCAGGGATTTATAGAAAAAAATATTGAGGCATTAGAAAAAAATGAGAATTTAGTTTGTAGTATGAGTAGAGTAAAATTTGTAGGAGAGATAATTGACAATTTGAATATTAATTTAAATGATAATTTTTTAAAAAGAATAGAAAAAAATTTTAAGAAGCGTCTTAGTGCATCAGAAGTATATTCAGTTTCTGAAAAATATGAGGATAAAATAAGATATTATCTGAAGCGGAGGGGATTTAGTTTAGCACTTTATGGAATTTATCGTGCAGAGGATTTAAAAAAATGCATAGTTGAAAAAGGATTTCATGGTGAAGAATGGGCAATTATTTTTAATGCATTAAGATATGGAGATTTTCATGTTGTCGATCAAATTTTAATGTACAAGTATGTAGGTGGTACGGTTAGCTCAAATGGAATGATAAAATTAATAATGCAATTCAAACCAGGTTTCATGGGAAAGATTATTCCATATTATGACATTACAATGTGGTGTGCAAAAAATCTTGGAGTAAAAATATTTTTTAGGAATCTAGATTGTTTTGTAAAATTAAATTTTGAAGGATATGTGTATTTATTTTATGATATAGGAAGAAAATTTCATTTAATCACATAAGGTATTCATTAATGCCTAAAAAATGTATTAATGATCTTAGTCATAATTTGTCATAGTTTTTGGTGGAGAATTAAGAAATTGATGTAAATCCTCAGGAGTTCCCAATCCTCTCATTTCAGCAATCGGGTAAATATGTATTTTTTTTCCAGATAAAATCATTTCATTGAAGACTGGAGCTATATAGAACTCATTATTTGTACGGATGTTTTTCTTGATCATTTGTTCTGCAGCCTCTACAAAATCTTTCCCATGTTTGTAATAGTATATACCAACAGTAGCAATGTTGCTAATTGGTCGTTTTTCAGCTACTTCTTCTACTATACCATCTTTTTCATTAATTTTGACATAACTCCATTTTGGATGTGTAGAAATGAATGTGACTATACCTCCATCAGCTTCTTTTTTACGCATAAATGATAGAAAATGTTGATTATTCCAATCAATCCATTGATCACTGTTTGCAATAATTAATTCATCATCATTATTAATCAGATCTTTTGCCAAAAGAACAGTTTCAGCAGCTCCTTGAGTTATTTTATTTATGGTGATTATTTCAAAATTAGGTTTTAATAAATTCATTAGATCACGAATGGCAAATTTTTGTACGTGTTCTTCTTGGCAAATAAAAATATGTTTTGCTGTAAAGTTAAGATTTTCAATGATTATTTGGATCATAGGTTTTCCATTTACATCGATTAACGGTTTTGGAAAAGAATATCCTGCTTCTTCAAATCTTTTTCCTCTTCCTGCCATTGGAATTACAACATTCATTTTGAATCCATGTTAAAGTAATTTATTTTGTTTAATATGTTTTCTAATGTTACTTCATGATATCCTTTGACTTCATATACGTGTGCTTTTGATTTTCTGGCAGCTTCAATTCCCTTGTCTGAGTCTTCAACGATCA
>SXGR01113297.1_pt1 | contig 18195 bp, 19 predicted proteins | sample 3174711 | NCBI WGS metagenome assembly SXGR01 (sample SAMN11356860, study PRJNA531348) | freshwater metagenome | isolation source: freshwater sample F1-60 | place: China: Fuxian Lake, Yuxi | collected 2017-12-25
AATAACGTTAGTAGAGTTTACGACGGCTCAGATTGAGCTTTATTGGCTTCAGCCGGAGCGGCGGGCTTTAAGTTTGCCACAGATGTACCTCCCGGTGCAAGCATCATTATTAACTGATTTCCCTGTCTCTTTGCCGGATCCTCAATTTTGGCAACATCCTGGAGCATAGCATAAAGCTGATCCAGCTTATCCCGTCCCAAATTCAAGTGGGCTGCCTCACGACCTCGAAACATGAGCACGACTTTGACCATATTTCGTTCCGCGAGGAACTTTTTCGCCTGCTTAGCCTTAACTTCAAGATCATGAACACCGGTACGAAGCGAAATTCGGATACCTTTTACCTCGGTTTGCTTCTGTTGGGCCTTGTGCTTACGCTCCATTTTCTGCTGACGGTACATATATTTACCATAATCCATCAGTTTGCAGACCGGCGGCTGAGCATTTGGAGCGACTTCAACCAGGTCAACCTCCTGTTCTCGAGCCATTTCCTTAGCTCGCTCAATAAGAACGACGCCAAGCGGCTCCCCCTCTTCGTCGATGAGACGAACACTCGGAGAACGAATCTGATCATTAATGCGTGGATGCTTGCTCATAAGTGAGAGGATTGTAGAGCGAAAGCCATTTTTCGTCAACTTAGATTTGCGCCAAATGGCACCGCGCCCTAGAATACAGTCCATGGCAACTCCAGCACGTCGAACATCCCGGGTAGTCAACATCGGATCAGTCGCTATTGGCGGTACGAATCCGATAGCCATCCAGTCCATGTGCACCACGAAGACGCATGACGTGAAGGCTACCGTAAAACAAATTCTCGCACTCGAAAAAGCAGGCTGTGAAATTATTCGCGTCACGGTCCCCTTTCCGATAGATGCCGAAGGCATCCGTGCGATCAAAGAAAAAATTCACATTCCACTCGTTGCAGATATTCACTTCGACTACCGCATGGCAATCGCTGCGATGAAAAACGGCGCCGACAAAATCCGTATCAATCCGGGAAATATTGGAAAAAAAGAATGGGTGGTAGACGTCATCGAAACCGCAAAAAAATATAAGAGTGCCATTCGCATTGGGGTAAACGCTGGTTCACTTGAGAAGGATCTTTGGGCTAAGTACGGACGTCCTGAGCCTGCTGCTCTCGTCGAGTCCGCCGTGCGATGGGTGGAGTTTTTCGAGCAACACAATTTTCATAATCTTGTTATCGCGCTGAAAAGTAGCAACGTTCCCGAGATGATTGAGTCGTATGAACAGATCGCTGCGAAGTGTGATTATCCCCTGCACCTCGGAGTTACGGAGGCGGGAACATTTGTCACCGGAAGTGTGAAAAGCGCGATCGGAATAGGGGCGCTGCTGCATAAAGGTATTGGTGACACGATCCGAGTTTCACTGTCAGAAGATCCGCTCGAGGAAATAAAAGTAGCGAAAGAAATTCTCAAATCCCTTCACTTATATGAGAAGGAGCGAACCATTATCGCCTGCCCAACCTGTGGACGCGTGGAAGTTGATCTTATCAAATTGGCGCATCAGGTAGAGGAAAAAACAGCATACATCAAAAAGCCTATCAAGATCGCGGTCATGGGCTGTGTCGTAAATGGCCCTGGCGAGTCGCGTGAAGCGGATTATGGTATTGCTGCTGGTCGCGGCTGTGGCATTATTTATAAAAAAGGAGTTATCGTAAAAACGGTCGAAGAGAAAAAATTACTCAAAGAGCTTCTCGCAATTATCGACGCAGACTATCCAACAACCGCATAACGAAAATGAAAAATATTATCATTCTTGGCAGCACTGGCTCAATCGGAACGCAGGTTCTCGATGTCATTCGCGAGAACTCTGACCGCTTTCACATTGTTGGAATGTCAGCGCATCAGAACATCGAGCTTTTCAATAAGCTCGTGCAGGAGTTCGAACCCGATCGCATTTGCGTCACGGACGAGTCAAAAATCTCCGAACTGAAAATTGAACGCTATCCCGTCAGTAAAAAATTTCCCGAACTTGTTCCCGGCGAAGAAGGAATCAGTGAACTCATTCGGGATTCAAATGTTGAAGTGGTGGTAAATGCGATTAGCGGAGTTCAAGGAATTATTCACACCATTACCGCTATACAGAGCCGAAAAACGGTGCTGATTGCGAACAAGGAAAGTCTGGTAAGTGCCGGCCATATGATGCTCAATATGGCGATAAAGCATCAGTCTCTTATTATTCCTATCGACTCGGAGCTGACAAGTATTATTCAGTGCCTCGAGGGACGTAACGAAAAAGATATCGAGAAAATTATTCTTACCTGTTCTGGTGGACCTCTGCGTGGAACAGCAGAAAGCGATCTCAAAAATGTGACTCGGGAAAAAGCGCTCAATCATCCAGTTTGGAAAATGGGCAAAAAAATTACGATTGACTCCGCTACCCTGATGAATAAAGGCTTTGAGCTGATTGTCGCAAGCTCATTCTTCAAAATCCCCCCACATCAGATCGAGGTTGTTGTGCATCCAGAGTCAATTATTCACAGTATGGTTCAGTGGAAAGATGGAAATATTACCGCGGCAATGTCCCCTCCCGATATGCGATTTGCCATCCAGTACGCCCTGTTCTTTCCTGAGCGCGAAGAGACAAAGTTTCCACGGCTTGACCTCACAAAAATAGGAAGTCTCCACTTCGAAAAACCAGATGAGTCGATCTTCGAAGGTCTCACGCTCGCTCGGGGAGCGGCTCAGGTACAGGGAAATATGCCAGCTATTCTCAATCACGCGAATGACGAGGCAGTGCAGAAGTTTCTTCGCAACGAGATAGCCTTTCATGAAATCTATCCGTACATTCGTTCTCATACGAAGATTCACGACTACAATCCCGAGCCAAATCTTGAGGAAATTGTCGAGCTCACATCCTGCACGCATCGCAAATAATGAACATCGCTATTATCGCTGCCGCCGGGAAAAGTCTTCGCATGCAAGGTGTCGACAAGATCGAGACTGTTGTTTCTGGAAAGCCGATTATTCTGCATACGCTTGCGCCATTTATCGCGTCAAAAAAGATTGATAGGATTATTATTGTCTGTAACTCAGAGAATAAAACACGCCTTCAGAAAATAATTTCTACAATAAAGTTAGCAGATATCCATCTCGTCCTTGGCGGAGAGTCTCGGTTTGGGTCGGTAAAAAATGGCTTCCTCTACGCAGAAAAAAAGTTCAAGCCTTCGGAAAGCTCAACCATTATTTTTCATAATTCTGGAAATGTTCTCGTAACCATGGAGGAAATTGAGGCCTCAATTCAACTCGCAAAAATGTCAGGCGCCTGTATCGTCGCCCGTCCGGCATCCGACACGTTGAAAAAAATAAATGACAAAAATCTCATCATACAAACCATCAATCGCTCAGCAATTCTTCACGCCGAAACGCCACAGACATTCCGCTACGACATTCTGCAAAAAGCTTATAAAAAAGCCAAAAAAGACCATGTAGAGTTCACGGATGAAGCACGGCTTATCGAGCATCTTGGTCTGCCAGTTTCTTGGACTCCGGCATCGACCTTCAATCGAAAAATCACCACTCGAAATGATCTCGAGTACACAAAATATCTTCTTGAGAATACAGACGCTCGGCGCCTTGTTTACGGACTCGGTACTGATACGCACCTCTTCGATAAGACTTCAAAAAAATCACTGACCCTTTGCGGAATAAAGATTGCCGGAACACCAAAGCTTTCAGGAAATTCCGATGCCGACGTTGCACTTCACGCGCTTTCTGCTGCGATTTCACAGGCTATCGGCGGAGGTTCCCTGGGCAGTTTTTCCGATGTGCTGTGTAAGAAAGGCATCACCGACAGTACGAAATATCTCGCTCACATTCTCGAAAAAGCATCAGAAAAAAATGCATATATCACGCACGTTGGTCTGAACTTCGAGTGCAAAAAACCAAAGATCGATCCCCTAGCGCCAGGACTGAGAAAATCTCTTTCAAAACTTTTAAATATCTCAACAGCCGAGATTGGAATTACCGCTACTACTGGGGAAAATACCACACGGTCTGCATGCGGCGAAGGCATCTCCTGTATGGCCATTGTAACTGTTGAAATTTCCAAAAAATAATGACACTCGACACTCCTGCAAAAATAAATCTTACCATCGATATTCTAAAAAGAGCTCCCTCGGGGTACCACGAGATGCAGTCGATCATGACGCCGATCTCGCTCTTTGATCAAGTCACGATTCGTCTCACAAAAAAGCCAGGAATAAGCTTGAAGACATCGGGTATTGTATCGCCAAAAGGAGAGAAAAATATCGTACATCAGGCCGCCATACTATTTTTCAAAACCATTAAGAAAAATCCTTCTATCTCCATTCGCCTCCACAAAAATATCCCCATCTGCGCTGGACTTGGTGGTGGTTCGAGTGATGCGGCAGCCACACTCACACTCTTGAATCAGCTCCACAATAAGCCATTAAGCAAGAGACAGCTTGTCACTCTCGCAACCAAACTCGGCATGGAAGTTCCTTTTTTTCTCGAACCCCAGCTCGCCCTCGTCACACATTTCGGTGAAAAGATCACCCCCATCAAACGCCCAACAAAAGAGCATCCAGTCATTGTCTTGAATTTCCCAAAAACCAAAAAGCTCTCCACGAAAAACCAGTACGAAACCCTCAATCTCGCTCTCTGCGGTAAGGAAACATCAAAAACAGCCCAACTCCTCAAGCTCCTCAAGTCCTCATACAAATCTTGGGATCGCTCATGGAACGCGCTCCTCCATAACGACTTCGAGCAGCTCTATAAGAATACTGCCACGCAGGAAAATACACATCTGTCTGGCTCGGGCCCAACACGGTTTATGTTAGCTTAAAGCCAATCTTTCGCTTAGACTTTTCCTTCTTGGAAAAATCCAAAAGCTGCTTAATTGCAACAAAAATAGACTGAAACTGGTCGTCATATTTCTTTTCTAGTTCCTCAATCTTCTCCCGTAAGTCCCGGTGAGTCTCCATCATTTCACGAAGCTTGGTAAACATGCGCATAATTTGAATATTTACGCGTATCGCCTTATCACTTCTCAGTACACTCGAAAGCATGGCTACGCCCTGTTCGGTAAAGGCTAAGGGTGATATGCGCAGACTTTTGTGTAGAGATTTGGGTATCACAAATTGTGATACCCAACTTTTTTGCTCTGCGTCCGTAAGTTGAAACATAAAGTCTTCAGGGAAGCGGTCAATGTTTCTTCTAACGGCTTGGTTTAAGGCGCTTGTAGAGACTTCATACAGTTCGGCCAAGTCTCTATCAATCATAACCTTTCGGCCGCGAATGAGATAAATTTTTTGGCTGATAAGGCTGTCAGCAAGGGCAAGAACTTTAGATTTTTTCATAAAAAAATGGGTTAATATAACCCACCCTAACACTTCGAGTTAACACCGATCTAAATAAAAATTGAAATCTTTCTAACAAATTCACCCTACTCCACCCCCATTCTTCCGACGATCGCCCTGGAAATCGTGCTCTCGTCAGCGTAGCCAAGCTCACCGCCAACCGGCAGTCCCCGAGCAATACGTGTGACTCGTACGCCATCATACGGTCGGAGCATTTTGGTGATATAGAGAGCTGTGGTCTCGCCTTCGACGCTTGGATTCACCGCAAGAACAATTTCGCGAATATCTCCTTCTTTCACTCGTTTTTCCAGTTCATACAGCTTCAAATCTTCAGGTCCAATACCATCCATCGGCGACAGAACACCGTGCAATACATGATAGACGCCGCTAAACGCACGTGACTTTTCGATCGCCACCACATCAAGAACATGTTCAACTACACAGATTACAGCAGCATTTCTCGCCTCATCCCGACAGACGTGACACAGCGCCTCGTCAGACAGATGCCAGCAGCGAGCGCAGAACTCAACGCCCTCTTTCATATTTAAGACCGACTCCCCGAGACCCACAATTTTGGAGTGAGGAGAATGTAAGAGGTGGATCGCAAGTCTCTCAGCCGTCTTCGGACCAATACCGGGTAGACGGGAGAACTCGTCAATCAAGTTCTGGATGGATTTGGGGAGGAGAGAACTCATACAGGCATGAGTATAGCAAAAATACCTGTACTCATGAAGCGCGAATTGACGTATTATATATGCGCCATATTTTTAATACCTGCCAATAAAATCATTTCTAGCAACCATGCTTGCCGTATCGATGTTGACTGCCTGTTCACCACAGGAGCACCAGCAACAGCACCTGCGGCTCCATCAGAGCAAGAGGATGCGGCTCTTCCTGTCACCTTGACGATGTCGGAAGACTTCAGGACCGTCACGATCGCGGAGATTAGAAAAATTAAAAGAAAATCTGTATAAAATTAACGCCCGATCAGACGTAAAAACTCAGATCGGGTTTTGTCGTTTGTTTTGAAAAGTCCGAGCTGTGCTGAAGTAGTAACCACGCTATTTTGTTTCTCGACACCACGTGCCATCATGCACAAATGTTGGGCCTCAAGGACGACACCAACACCCTTGGCATCGAGAAGTGACTCAAGAGACTTGGCAATTTGCGAAGTGAGTCGTTCCTGATTTTGAAGTCTCCGCGAGAAAATTTCTACCAGTCGTGGCAACTTCGAGAGTCCAATAATCTTTCCATTCGGAATATAGCCGACATGTGCCTTTCCAAAAAATGCGAGCATATGATGTTCACACATCGAATAGAACTCGATATTTTTCGCCACAATCATCTCGTCATAATCTTCCCCATCAAATACCGTTAAAACATCTTCAGGCTTTTGGCCATATCCAGAGAAAAGCTCTTGATACGCTTGAGCCACCCGTTCCGGTGTTTGTCGTAACCCCTCTCGCTCCGGATCTTCACCCATGGCTTCGAGAAGCTGTTTCGTCGCGTCCTGAATGGTCTTTTTGTCCATAGCGAGGCTTATTCTACCGTAACCTCTGAAAAGCGCCAATAATTCGCTTATGGAAGAACGCAAAGAACATGACGGCCGCAAGCCCAGTCATCACGGTGCTATACCAGAAGGTCGCCGCACCGCCTCCAAGTTCCCACAAAGAGCCTCCAATCCAGCTGGCAAGAATCACAGTAAGTCCGGTGACGGTAAAGAAAATACCCATACCGGTCGCCTTCAAATGATGTGGAGAGAGCTCAACGGCAAATGCCCGGATACCAACCTCGATAAACGCAAACGAGAGGCCGTACAGGGCAAACATAGCCATCATAAAGGTTGAATCACCACCCGCAATAAACCCAGCGGACATAAGGGCAAAAAGCAAGAAGCTCATAAATACGAGAATCGCCTTTCCGAATCCATCCGCAAGTTTTCCAACCGGAATCGAAAACACGGTCTGGACGATATTGAAAATGATATACAGGTACGGAATCGCTTCAGGACCGATCCCGAAATCCCCCACACGTAAGAGCAGAAATGCATAGCTGATTTTTCCAAGATGAAAGAGGACGCTCACGAAAATAAACTTCCAGAACTCACTGCCAAACTTTTTTCGATCAGAAGTAAAGTCGCTCCAGTTCGGGATGGAAACTTTTTTCTTGAGTCCATTTGTCGGTGTCTCTTCGATCGCAGCGCTCGTCGGTTCACGAACCGGCAGCAGGAAGAAAATTGCTAAACCCGCAGGAATAAGCGATAACCATACGATACTGTGCAGAGAAAATTGCATGGAAAGAAGCCAAATAACAATCGCATTTCCCACAATCGCTCCTGCCGTATCCATCGCTCGATGGAATCCAAACGCAAATCCACGTCGCTCTTTTACTACCGACTCCGCGAGCATCGCATCACGTGGTGTCGTGCGTATACCCTTTCCTCCCCTATCAAAAAACCGCGCCAGAAAGACCATAAATGCCGATCCAGCAGGTAGTCCCGGGAGGGGCGATCCTCCCAGTGCCAGAAAAAACTTTCCAAGTGCCGCAATCACATATCCGAGAATAACAAATAGTTTTCGTTTCTTCAGTCGATCCGAAATCCATCCAAACCAAACCTGCACGAGATTTGCCGTACCATCCGCAATACCCTCAATCACACCCAGAAGTCCGACACTCAATCCGAGCTCCACCGTAAAGTACATCGGTAAAATCGGAAACAGCATATCCCCCGCTATATCAGCAAAAAAACTGGTAATGCCAAAGAGAAGGAGTGTACGCGAGATAGGGCGAGAAATCGTGCGTGAAATAGAGTGAGACATGCGCGAAGTATACTATTTTTCTCCATACTCCTTCCAGCTCTTGATCTTGAGATCGTCGATCGTATATTTCCCGAGCGCCTCGGCCATGATCTTCGCTACTTGCGTGTTGGTAATCAAAGGAATGTTGAGGTCGATCGCCTTTCGTCGGATAAGATAGCCATCCGTGACCTCCTGACGATTGTAATTTTTTGGAATATTAATCACAAGATCAATGCCATGTGAGGTAAGTGCCTCGAGAAGATTTGGAGATTTTTTCGACTGGATTTTGTGAAGCTCCACGACCTGGACACCATTACTCTTGAGAAATTCTGCCGTACCCTCAGTGCCATAGAGTGTATAGCCCATCTTTACAAACTGGCGTGCTGCAGGCAAAAAGTCAGCCTTATCCTCAGTGCGCCCGATACTCACAAGAATATTTTTCTTTGGAAGTGCAAATCCAACCGAGATCATCGCCTTCAGTAATGCCTCATGCAAATCGTCTCCAAAACAGGCAACCTCACCCGTCGATGCCATCTCGACACCGAGAACCGGATCCGCGCCTTTCAAACGAGGGAATGAGAACTGTGGAACCTTCACGCCGACATAATCGAGATCGAGGGTTCGTGGCTTATTGACGAGTAAATCAAGGACCGTCTTTTCTCCGAGCATCGCACGAGTCGCGATATCGATGAAGTTATATCCGGTGACCTTTGAGGCAAAAGGAAAGCTTCGTGACGCACGCAAATTACACTCGATCACTTTAATATCATTATTTTTTGCCAGAAATTGAATATTGAACGGACCGGTAATATTCAGCTCTCGAGCAATTTCTTTGGCGATAACTTTCACCCGACGAATCGTCTCGATGTAGAGTTTTTGCGGAGGGAGAACAATCGATGCATCACCAGAGTGGACACCCGCATTTTCAATGTGTTCAGAAATCGCATAAATAAGAACATGGCCATTATGGGCTACGGCATCAACTTCCACCTCTTTCGCACCCGTCTCAAACTTACTCACCACAACAGGAGCATCACTTCCGAGGCGTGCCGCCTTTCCAAGAAATGCGCGCAGTGACTCGGCATCTTGCGCCACACTCATCGCCGCTCCAGAGAGGACATACGAAGGTCGAACGAGTACTGGGTATCCGACAGCCTCAGCAAACTTCTCAACCTCCGCGAGGTTCTTCAGCTCTTTCCACTGCGGCTGATCGATACCGAGCTTATCAAGCATCCCTGAAAACAAATGCCTGTTTTCCGCACGATCAATATTTTCCGCAGTCGTTCCAAGAATCTTGACACCCGCCTTTCGAAGCTTCATCGCAATATTATTTGGGATCTGTCCGCCCATAGAAACGATAACGCCACTCGCCTTTTCTTTGTCATAAATATCAAGCACTCGCTCAAGAGACAGTTCATCAAAGTAGAGCTTGTCGCACATGTCGTAGTCGGTAGAAACCGTCTCGGGATTGTAGTTAATCATGATCGTCTCGTGCCCCTGTCGAGCCACCGTCTGGGCAGCATTCACGCAGCACCAGTCAAATTCAACGGATGAACCGATGCAGTATGGACCTCCTCCGAGAACAATATATTTTTTGCCAGACCTCTTTTTTTCGCCAGCCTTTCCTGTTACCACCGCCATATCATCTTTCATGCCATGATACGTGACGTACATGTAGTTTGTCTTTGCAGGATACTCCGCAGCGAGCGTGTCGATCTGTTTTACCACCGGAAGAATCTTCATTTTTTTGCGAGCCGCGCGAACATCGAGCTCATGTTTTCCAATCACATTTCCAATCTGCTTATCCGAGAATCCAAATTTTTTCGCACGTCGTAATGTGTCACCACCACGACTCAGAAGCATCTTTTTCTCAGAAGTAAGGCTTTTCTCCATATCGACAATATTCTTGAGTTTGCTCAGGAACCAGACATCAATTTTTGTCAGACCAGCAATTTTTTCAACCGACCATCCTTTTTTCATCGCGGTTGCGATCGCAAGAATTCGTTTCGGAGTTGGGTGAACCAACGCATCTTCAAGTTCTTTTTCATTTAATGCAATGCCGAGATCCTCATTAGCGACCAGACCCTGAAGGCCAATTTGGAGCATACGTAAGCCCTTCTGAATAACCTCCTCGAAGCTTCGTCCGAGGGCCATGATCTCACCGACCGACTTCATCTCGCTCGTAATTTCCTGTGAGACACGTCGGAATTTATTGAGATCCCAGCGCGGAATTTTCAATGCGAGGTAATCAAGTGCCGGTTCAAAACACGCAGTCGTTGCCTGGGTGACAGAGTTCTTCAACTCCGGAAGACTGTAGCCCAGAGCCAGTTTTGCCGCGACGTGCGCGAGGGGATATCCCGTCGCCTTCGAAGCGAGAGCCGATGATCGACTCAATCTCGCATTCACCTCAATCGTGCAATATTGCAAACTCGTAGGATCAAGAGCGAACTGAATATTGCACTCACCTACAATTCCAAGATGCCGAATCGCCTGAATCGCAAGCTTTCGAAGCATGTGATATTCCGTCGAAGAAAGCGTCTGCGATGGCGCAATAACAATACTCTCACCCGTATGGATGCCGAGCGGATCAAAGTTTTCCATGTTGCAGACCGTGATGCAGTTGTCGAACTTGTCGCGCACCACCTCATACTCGATCTCTTTCCATCCCTTCAAATTTTCTTCAACCAGAACCTGTGGGCTATAGGCAAATGCCGTTTCGAGCATCTCCTCAAGCTCCGCAGAGTTATACACAAATCCACTTCCCTTCCCTCCTAGTGTAAACGCTGCTCGAATCATCAGTGGAAATCCAATTTCTTTCGCAGCAGCACGTGCCTCTTCTAAAGTATTGCACGCCGCACTCTTCGCGCAGCGCAGCCCCGCCTTTGCCATTTCCTGTTTAAATAAATCACGATCCTCCGTCACCTCAATCGCACGAACCGGAGTACCAAGCACCTCAACACCGTATTTTTTCAAAACACCACTCCGGTACAGCTCCACGCCGCAGTTCAACGCGGTCTGTCCACCGAAGCTCAAGCAGATCCCATCTGGCCGCTCTTTCGCAATAATCTTCTCGGCGAAGTATGGATTTACCGGAAGAAAGTAGACCTTGTCGGCCATCCCATCGCTCGTCTGAATCGTCGCAATATTCGGATTCAATAACACCGTCGAAATTCCCTCTTCTTTGAGCGCTTTAATCGCCTGCGAACCAGAATAATCAAATTCTCCGGCCTCCCCGATTTTCAGTGCTCCTGAACCGAGGACCAAAACCTTTCGAAGTTTGTGGCGTTTGACTGGCATGTATTGTGGGTAATATTACAGACTCCAGTTCGCCATGACAACGTCAAGATACGACAGAATCTCTTTTGAGTGTTCATCTGGCTTCACATTCTCAAAAATCTTTGCAATTCGACCATCTGGATCAACGACAATCGTGGTCCGAACAATGCCCATATAGGTCTTTCCGCTCATAGACTTCTCCTGCCATACTCCATAGTCATCGAGAACATCAGTGCTCTCGTCAGAGAGGAGTGGAAATGGAAGCTCGTACTTCTCGATAAATTTCTTGTGAGAATCAATAGGATCGGCACTCATACCATAAATCAGAACCTTTCGATCCTCGTACTCTTCCCAGGAGTCACGGAAGCCACAGGCTTCTTTCGTGCATCCAGAGGTATCGTCTTTCGGATAGAAGTATAAAATCGTCCACTTGCCACGAAACGTGAGTGGAGAAACGACAGTACCATCGGTGCACGGAAGAGAGAAATCGCGAACCTCTTGTCCTACAGAAATTTTAGCCATATATCAGTGAGTTACCGAATACAGTACTGGCCGATTATAGCATAGGTCCTCCTCGGGGCAATTTCAAAATTTGAACTCAGTGCGGCTTGGAGTTTCAAAATGATAGATTTCCTGATACTGCAGAGATCCCGGAAGGCCAAATCCGGATGCTTTTTGGTGTCCACCACCTCCAAATTTTTTACAAAATGCCGCCAGATCAATATCTTCCGTTCGTGTACGTGTCGAGCCCTTCACGATACCCTTTTCAGCATCCTCCGATAAAAGAATAGAAAACTTCGCGCCACCCACGCTGTTGACGTAATCCACAACGCCGCTCACCTCGTCATGTTCTGCACCACATTCCTGAATATCCTTTTCCATTACGCCAGAAATTACCACTCCCTCCTCGGTCTGTTCTATTCGTTCAAGAGCCCGTCCCCAGATCCTGAGTTGTCCCGGTGTTTTCTGTTGATAAAGCACTTTCATCACGATATTTCGATCGGCCCCGAGCTGGGTCAGTTCCGATGCAACTTGCAGAACTTCATGCGTAGTATTGCTGTGCATGAAACTCCCGGTATCATAGTACAAGCCAAGAAGCAGGTGTGTCGCCATGAGCGGCGTAATCTTCCATCGCAACGCTTTGAAAATAAAATACAGAATAAATGTTGTCGAGCAGGCATCAGGAATCACAATATTCAACGTCCCAAAAAGCGAATTAGAAATATGGTGATCGATACTGACAAATGGCACTCGCCCATCAAGAAGTGAAGGATCTTTTTCTGGAAAAACCAGCTGAGTCGTCGAACTGCCATCAACGTTCATATACATGTCGACATGGTCACGATCCCACTCCTGACGAAACACGTCGCAACCAGGCATGATGTTGTAAATATGAGGAAGAGGATCGGCGCATACAGAAGCCACTTCTATCCCATTTGCCTCCAGACCAAGACGCAGCGCAATATTGCCACCGATCGTATCGCCGTCGGGATTTCGATGTGAAAAAATAACCACACGACGGACACTCTCGAGAAGATCTTCAAGTTTTTTCACACTGTCTAAATTGAGCCACGGGGGTTGCATATGCATAGAACGAGAAGGTACTCTACTACAGCCATGGATCATTCTCAAGAAATAAAGACCTTCGCCATATCACTCGGGTTTGATCTCGTGAAAATTACTCGTGCCGATACATTGGTAGATGCTGGCGCGTATTATGAAGAGTGGCTGAAGAAAGGGTACGGTGCCGACATGGAGTATCTGAAAAAAGATTCCTCGAAACGCTACACGCCAGAAAAAATTCTTCCAGGCGCGAAGTCGATGATCACGCTGGGACTGAATTATTTTAAAAAAGAACACCAATTCCGCGACGGATTCCGTATAGCAAAATACGCACAAGGAAGGGATTATCACAAAGTCATCTCGGCAAAGTTGAAAAAAATTGGAACATTTCTGGAGAATATTTCTGCAGCACAAAAATCCTACGTCGACTTCGGTCCCGTTATGGAACGCGCGTACGCACAGCACGCATCGCTCGGATTCGTCGGAAAAAACGCCTGCATCATTACGCGTGAGTACGGCTCCTATATATTTCTTTCTGAAGTATTCACCACCCTCGAACTTACTCCCGACAGACCGACAGCATGGAAAGGCTCATGCGGAAGCTGCACTCGCTGTATCGATATCTGCCCTACCAAAGCCATAAAACCAGATAAAACCATCGACTCAAATCTCTGCATCTCCTATCTCACCATCGAAAATCGCGGCGACATTCCTCTCGCCCTCCGTCCAAAAATCGGCAACTGGCTTTTTGGTTGCGATCTCTGCCAGGACATCTGTCCTCACAATATTCGTGCCCAGCCAACACGCGTCAAAGATTTTCAAAATATTCCTGTCGGCATTGGCAGTATATCCCTCTCACAAATTCTCTCCATTGAAACCGACGACGAGTTCACTCAAATATTCGCCGGCACTCCCATCATGCGTGCCAAGCGCCGCGGCCTCATCCGAAACGCCTGCGTCGTCGCGGGAAATCTGCGATTAAAAGAGCTGATCCCACAATTACAAAAACTCACCCAATCCGACGACACCATGATCGCCGAACACGCGAAGTGGGCTCTCGGAGTTATTGCCACATCCACTTCGTCTCCCCTAGCCCCTTCGCAACATTCTCATACCGCGCCATAACAAAAAGCAAATCCGATAACCGGTTCAGAAATTTTACGCACATTTCATTTACCGACCCCGACCCTGACACCGACCCTTCTCGCCCAAGCGCCACACACACCCGCTCAGCGCGTCGACACACACTCCGACACACGTGCAAACGAGCAGCCGCCTGACATCCACCAGGCAAAATAAAAGCGGTCATCGGCTCAAGTCGCTCACTCAAATGATCCATCATTTTCTCAAACTCTTCCACTCTCGCCTCACTCACACGCGGCACATCATCACGTCCGCGCACCGCAACCATACCGGGCGTTGCGAGATCTGCACCCAGCACAAATAAATCTTTTTGAATGTCAATCAGCGCCTCACGCACAACCTCGCTCACATCAGCGCCCAACACAACACCGACAAAAGAATTCAACTCATCTACCGTTCCAATCGCCTCAATCCGTAGCGAATCTTTCGCGACACGTCGCATACCATGAGTACCAGCACCGAACAGATCCGTCTCACCGCGATCACCGCGCTTCGTATAAATTTTCATATGAATATGCTACTCCAACATTGCTCACAAAACTACTTCATCGTACAATGACACCATGAAAGATTCTCACATTCACGCCGAGGAAAAACTCGCCAAAGAAATTGGAAAACTCGCAACGTCCATCGAGCGTATTGAAAAACTCCAACCATTCGCCGCCCTAAGAAACAAGAAACAATTTTTTTTCTACTCGTTTCTCCATGGCCTGATGATTGGTTTTGGTTCCGTTCTCGGCGCCTCCCTTCTGGTCGCATTTTTCATCTTCCTTCTCAAACAAATCGAGTTCGCCCCTTGGATCGGCGACTTCGTCCAGCAAATCCTCGAGTACATGGAGGCCAAGTAGTGAGAAAACAAAGCTGAATTGACCAAAAGCGCAAAATAGAGTATAATTTACTTATGAGCGCACCAGCAGAAGCACCAAAACCAGGAGCCGAAAAGCCAGCAGAAGCACCAAGGGTCAAAGACGCAAAAGTCGAAGGTCATGCAGATGCGACCCATGGCGCTGTTGATAAAGCTTTGAATCCTCACTCAGGCGCTGCCACCCTGGAGGCACTTAAGCATGCCAAAGACGCAGCAGCAAAAAAGGGCATTCTTGAAAAAATGGAACTTTCTGCCGAGGAGGCAAAAAACGACAAGCTGATTCATGATTTAAAAGAACAGGCCGGAGACGATGCAAACAAGCATATCGTCGATGAAAAAATAAAGGCTGCAAAAGAAAAGAAGGAAGAGAAAAAAGCTGAAAAGGCGGAGAAAAAAGAAGAGCACGCAAAACCACATCCACCCGAAGCCGCTCATGGACCAGAAGCAGCACACGACAATAAAGAGCACGCAACAGCTCACCCACCTACCACCCCCGCACATCCACCCGAAGCAGCACACGACCACGAGGCCGCAGATGATGATGCAGCTAAGCCGCCAGGTTTATTTTGGAGTGTCGTCGGACCAGTATGGAATATTGCAAGAACAATAGGACATGTCGCCGCATTCGGAACCCGACTCGTCGCAGGAGTTATACCTCCACTTCGACGAACAAAATGGTTTTCTGGAGCTGCTCCTGTGGAACCCGTCGCAAAAGTAAAAGAGTCAGCGAATAAAGCAGCTGCACACGGCTCACTCCCAGAAGCACATCACTAAAACTCGCCGCTTCATTAGCTCATGTATCCACCTTTATTCCCCTCCTCAGCCACCATCTCGAGGGCTTCTTCAAGGGTCTCTGAGGTGACCGGATGTCCCGCAATCGCATTGAGCATCTGCACCGCCGTCATACCCTGGTCCACACCGAGCGTCGCCTTGTCGATCATCGTCGTCGCGTCAGGTCCGATTATGTGAACACCCAGCACGACCCCACTCGTCGCATCGGTAAGAATTTTCACAAACCCATCGCGCTCACCCATAATCAGCGCTTTACTGTTCGTGGCGAAAAGAGATTTCTTTACCATGACATTTCGCCCTTCAGCTCGAGCTTTCTCTTCATTCATACCCACGCTCGCAATTTCAGGATTCGTAAAAATAACACTCGGAATCGCTTTGTAATCCATCTCAATCATCTTGCCGTCCATCGGGTGTTGGAGAATATGGTACGCCGCGATCTCCCCTTCTCGCTCAGCTGTATAGGCGAGGAGAACTTTTCCTGCGAGGTCGCCAATCGCATACACATTCGCCACCGTCGTCTGCATGAATGCATTAATCTTGATGCCACGACCACCCTCCTCCACCTGAATTCCCAACGCTCCCCAGTCGCAAACGCTCAGATTCAATGCGCGCCCCGCCGCCACCAACGCATAATCAAACGCCGCCTCTTCGACACTTCCATCCGCCCGTTTCAGCGTAACCTTCACGCCAGAACCGGTATCGACCAGTGCCTCGACATTCGTACTGAAATCAATTTTTACATCATGCCGTCCGAGTAACTTCACGAGTTCAGTAGCTACTTCCGCATCTTCGTGCATGAGCAGTCGTTCGCCACGTTCCACCATCGTCACCTGCGTCCCAATCGCGGAAAAGAAGCTCGCCATCTCGCATCCGACCGTCCCACCGCCGGTGATTAATAGCCGCTTCGGCTGTTCGGTCAGCATAAATACTTCTCGATTCGTAATAATGCGTCCGCCAACCTTCACACCTTCAGGAACTCGCGGAGACGATCCGGTAGCCAGAATAACGTGCTTCACAGCAACTTCACTTTCGGTGCCATCTTTCGCCGTCACGCGAATCACATTCGGAGAAACCAACACACCCCGCCCCGCAATAATCGTTACCCCCAGCGCCTTCAAGCTACTCTCAAGTCCCCGATGCAGCATCCCAACCACTTTCACACGTCGCTCCACCAATTTCGCAAAATCAAATCGCAGTCCATCAGTCATCACGCCAAACCCGCCGGCAGACTTCAGTATCGTCTGATACAGATGCGCCGCATGCAGGTACACCTTCGAAGGAATGCATCCCCAGTGGAGACACTCGCCTCCTACCAGATCCTGCTCGATCAACGCCACCTTCAACCCCTTAGCCGCTAAAATACGCGCCGCCTCGGTGCCACCTGGTCCGCTTCCAATAATTCCAACATCAAAATTCAAAGTTTCCATAAAAATAAAAAACAAAAATAATTCCGCTCAAGCATAGCATAAAACAAAAAAATCCAGTACAATGCCCGTGTGGTTACTCCATTTTATCCCTTTAAAAAGCCACAATACCATGTTGAGCTATACAGAATTTGCCGAAAAAACGCTCCGCGACGCCAGCTATAAAATTACCGGTCCACGCATGGCCGTGATCGAAGTTCTCGCAAACACCAGCCGCTCTCTTTCTCCCTACAAAATTGCTGAGATCGCGCTCCAGAAGTACAAAATCAACCTCGATACCGTTACCATCTACCGCATCATTCAGGTCATGGAAAAACTCCACCTCGTTCACAAAGTGCACGGCGTGGAAGGTTACATCCGCTGCGAGGTAAAAGATGACGGCGCCGACGACTGCCACCACTCCTTCATCTGCCGCAAGTGCAAAAAAGTCCAGGAAGTCTCCGGCGAAAACCTCGACACCTTCATCAAACAAATGGAAAAATCCCACAAATTCAAGGTGGAAAAGCATCAGCTGGACCTGAGTGGGCTGTGTAGAAAGTGTAAGTAATAGCTACTCCTGCGAAACCTCCCCAAACGTCCGCACTTGCATCTCGCCGCCATTGGCACGGATCGTTTCCTGAATCACATCGATCATCGCCTCGCGCAAAATAATACAGCCCATACTTCCATAACGTCCACTCACGCGAAACATCGCATCTTCACGGCCAAACGGGTGGATACCGTACGGAGTATACGTCACACCATTTTTATACATTCGAATAAATCGCCCCGTTTTTCCAAACGTCCATCGGTCGCCTTTAATAACCGTCTCGCGAACCACCCAGTTGGCCACAGGCGTGATGGCAAGGTACCTCCGTCCAGCATATCGGACAACTCGTCGCACACCGGTGACGACCTCAAACTCAACGGCCTCGCCATCTTCATGGATAAGTCGACCAATATTCGATTCGATGTCGACCTCAAATCGATCCCCTGCGCGCGGAATCCAGAACGCTA
>SXGR01228639.1_pt1 | contig 18195 bp, 16 predicted proteins | sample 3174711 | NCBI WGS metagenome assembly SXGR01 (sample SAMN11356860, study PRJNA531348) | freshwater metagenome | isolation source: freshwater sample F1-60 | place: China: Fuxian Lake, Yuxi | collected 2017-12-25
GAGGACTTCCACATCGACAAGTTCGCCTTCAAGACGCCGTTCGTCTGCGGCGCGACGGATCTGGGCGAGGCCGTCCGCCGCATCGGCGAGGGTGCGGCCATGCTGCGCACGAAGGGCGAGGCTGGCACGGGCAACATCGTCGAGGCGGTCCGCCACCTCAGGTCGATCCTCGGAGACATCCGGGCGCTCACCCAGGCCGACCCCGCCGAGCAGTTCGAGTGGGCCAAGCGCCTCCAGGCCCCGCTGCCGCTGGTGCAGGAGGTCGCCGAGACCGGCGAGCTGCCGGTGCCGCTGTTCTGCGCCGGCGGGATCGCCACGCCCGCCGACGCTGCGCTCGCCATGCAGTTGGGTGCACAGGCCGTGTTCGTCGGTTCCGGCATCTTCAAGTCCACGGACCCCGCCCCGCGCGCCAAGGCGATCGTCGAGGCGACGACCCACTTCCGGGACCCGCACATCCTGGCCAAGGTCAGCCGTGGTCTGGGTGCGCCGATGACCGGGATCGGGATGGACGACCTCGACCTCAAGCTCGCCGATCGAGGCTGGTGAGGATCGGCGTCCTGGCGCTCCAGGGCGCCTTCGCGGCCCACGCCGCGGTGCTCGAGTCGCTCGGGGTCCTGACCGTCGAGGTCCGCACGCCTGCGGACCTGGCCGGCCTCGACGGACTCGTCCTCCCGGGCGGGGAGTCGACCGCCGTCTCCATGGCGGCCGAGCGGGCCGGTCTGATGGAGCCGCTCGCCGAACTGCTCGATGCCGACCTGCCGGTGCTCGGGACCTGTGCGGGAGCGATCCTCCTGGCGAGGGAGTGCCTCGACGGGCGCTCCGATCAGCGTCAGTTCGGTCGGGTCGACGTGTCGGTTCGACGCAACGCCTACGGTCGACAGGTCGACTCCTTCGAGGTCGACCTGAACGTGCCGGCGTTCGCCGGGGCCGGACTGGCCGACGGGCCGTTCCACGCCGTGTTCATCCGCGCCCCGGCCATCGAGCGCGTGGGCGACGGCGTGGAGGTGCTCGCCGAGGTCGACGGCCGTCCCTGCGCCGTGGCCTCGGGGCGGACGGTGCTCACCACCTTCCATCCGGAACTGACCGCCGACGACCGCTTCCACCGCTACCTCCTCGCCCGCTGAGTTCGCACTCGCGGTCCGGGGAGCAGCCAGCCGGTATCGTCGACCGGGTCGTCCCGACCGACCGATCGACCGAGCGATCGACCGAACGATCAGGAGTCAGCTGCATCCATGTCCGGGCACTCCAAATGGGCCACCATCAAGCACAAGAAGGGGGCGGCCGACGCCAAGCGCGGCAAGCTCTTCGCCAAGTTGATCCGGCAGGTCGAGGTGGCCGCCCGCAACGGCGGCGGCGACCCGGAGATGAACCCGACGCTGCGAACCATGTTCCAGAAGGCCCGGGACGCCTCGGTCCCGATGGACACCATCGAGCGGGCGATCAAGCGTGGGACCGGTGAGCTCGACGGGGTCAACTACGAGTCGATCAACTACGAGGGCTACGCCCCGAACGGCGTGGCGGTCTACGTCGAGGCGTTGACCGACAACCGGAACCGGACCGGTGCGGAGATCCGCTCGGTGTTCTCCAAGCAGGGCGGCTCGCTCGCAGAGCCCGGCGCAGTGGCCTGGCAGTTCGAGCGGACCGGCGTCGTGCTCGTCGACGGGTCGGTCGACGAGGACGAGCTGATGCTGGTGGCGCTCGATGCCGGAGCGAGTGACATCACCCGCGCCGACGACCTGTGGCAGGTCACCTGCGACCCGTCGTCGACCTCGGCCCTGCGGCAGGCGGTCGAGGCGGCGGGGATGGACGTCCGTGGGTCGGACCTGACGATGCTCCCGTCGAGCACCGTCGAACTGGACTCCGTCGAGGCCGCCCGGTCGGTGCTCCGCCTCATCGACGCGCTCGACGACCACGACGACGTCCAGGACGTCTACGCCAACGCCGAGATCTCCGACGAGATCCTCGGCCAGCTCGGCGACTGACGGACCGGCTCGGTCGGGGAGCGGGTCGGGTGGACGCCATCGGGACAGCGGTCGGCCAGGTGGCCCCGGGGTTCGACCTGCCCGGTGTGGACGGCCGGACCGGTGAGCCGGGTCGTTGGTCCCTCGCGGAGCAGCGCGGTCGGCCGGTGGTGGTGCTCTTCTACCCGGGCGACAGCTCGCCGGTGTGCCGGCGCCAGCTCACGCAGTACACCGCCGGTCTCGACGGGTTCGCCGAGCTCGACGCCCAGGTGCTGGCGGTGTCGCACCAGTCGCCGGAGTCCCACCGTCGGTTCGCGGAGCGTTCCGGCGGGTTCGGGTTCCCGCTCCTGAGCGACGTCGACCGGTCGGTCGGCCGGGCCTGGGGAGTGGTGGGGATGCTGGACCTCTACCGACGGTGCACCTTCGTGCTCGATGGCGCCGGGGTGGTGCGCTACGCGCACCGGGTGATCGGTCCGGGTCTGTCGTTCCGGCCCGTGGCCGAGGTCGTCGAGGCGGTCCGGTCCTCGGTCGAGGGGACCTAGTCGGGGGACCGAGGCGGGGTCCGCCGGGACGGGCCCCGTGGCCGCTACGATCGAACTTGTGTTCGTCCACGGCATCGACCCCGGCCTGTCGAGGTGCGGCTACTGCGTGATCGACGCGGCAGCGCGTTCGCCCAGGGTCGTGGCCATGGGGGTGTTCCGCACACCGCCGGAGCGCCCCGTCGCAGAGCGGTTGGCGGAGCTCCTCGTTGACTTCCGGTCGGTGCTCGACGAGTTCCCGGCCGGTGCCGTGGCCATCGAACGGGTGCTGTTCCAGACGAATGTGCGCACCGCCATGTCGGTGGGCCAGGCCTCGGGGGTGCTCATCGCCGAGGCCGCCGGACGAGGCGTGCCGGTCGTCGAGTACTCGCCCAACGAGGTGAAGTCGGCCGTCGCCGGGCACGGGTCGGCCGACAAGGCCCAGGTCCAGGAGATGGTCCGGCGGCTCCTCGGACTGTCGGCGCCGCCCAGGCCGGCCGACGCCGCCGACGCCGCGGCCATCGCGCTCACGCACGTGGCCATGGGCGCGCTCGGCCGGAGCGTGGAGCGGGCCCGGTGATCGGGTCCCTGCGTGGCCGCCTCCTCGAGATCGGCGAGGAGCTCCTCGTCGAGGTCGCCGGAGTCGGCTACCGGGTCCAGGTCGGACCCAGCACGGTGGCCGAACTCCGCTCGGCGGACCCGGCTGATGTGGTCGGCGACGGTGCCGGCCACTCGGTGTTCCTCCATGTCCACCACGTCGTGCGAGAGGACTCCCAGACCCTCTACGGCTTCACCACCGCAGCCGAACGGCGGATGTTCGCAGCCCTCCTGTCGGCCCACGGCGTCGGGCCGTCGCTGGCGCTCGCCATCCTCTCGGTGCACCGGCCCGATGCGCTGAGGACGGTCGTCGCCGCCGGGGATGTGGACTCGCTCTGTCTGGTGCCGGGCGTCGGCCGCAAGACCGCCGCCCGGCTGCTGGTCGAGCTGGGTTCCCGGCTGGGCGAGGACACCGCCGGCGAGCCCGGTACGGCTCCTGACCAGACCCCGGGCGGCGGTTCACGAGCCGACCTGCGGGAGGCGCTGGGCGGGCTGGGCTACGGCCCCGAGGAGATCCGCACGGTGCTCGCCGACCTGCCGGCGGACGGTGACCTCCCGGAGCTCCTGCGGCTCGCCCTGCAGCGACTGGCGGCGGCGTGAAGCGGGTTGCGGCGCCGGGTCGGCCGAGCGGTCGACCCTCGCCCGAACGGCGGTGTCCACGTGGCTCGTGACGAGCTCATCGATCCCTCGGCCCGTGACGACGAGCCTGATCTGGCCCCCGGCGCCGTTCATCCCGGTGGTGCCGCTCATCCCGGCGGTGCCGGGAATGATGAGGTCGCCGACCCGGTCGCCAGCCTCCGCCCGCGCTCGCTGGCGGAGTTCGTGGGCCAGAGCGAGACCAAGGAGCGCCTCCAGGTCATCCTCCAGGCGGCGGCCCGGCGCGGCCAGGCCGCCGACCACCTGCTCTTCGCCGGGCCTCCCGGTCTGGGCAAGACCTCCCTCGCCGGCATCGTGGCCGCCGAGATGGGCGTCGAGCTCCACGTCACCTCGGGGCCGGCGCTCGAACGGCCGGGCGACGTCGCCGCGATCCTCACGAAGCTCGGTGAGGGCGATGTGTTGTTCATCGACGAGAACCATCGCCTGTCCCGCTCGGTCGAGGAGGTCCTCTACCCGGCGCTCGAGGACTTCGAGCTGGACATCGTCCTGGGCAAGGGTCCGGCCGCCCGGTCGATCCGCCTCGACCTGCCCCGGTTCTGCCTGGTCGGCGCGACCACGCGGACCGGCCTGATCACGGGACCGTTGCGGGACCGCTTCGGTCTGGTGGCACGCCTCGACTACTACGAGCCGGACGATCTCCGGTCGATCGTGGTCCGGGCGGCGAGCATCCTCGGCGCCGAGATCAATGGGGTCGGCGCCGAGGAGATCGCCCGCCGGTCGCGGGGCACGCCCCGGATCGCCAACCGGCTGCTGCGCCGGGTCCGTGACGTGGCCGAGGTCCACGGCGACGGCACCATCGACGAGCACGTGGCCCGGGAGGGCCTGGCGTTGTTCGGCATCGACGAGCTGGGACTCGACAAGGTGGACCGCTCCATCCTGTCGGCCCTGTGCGAACGGTTCGGCGGCGGTCCGGTGGGGCTGTCGACCCTCGCCATCGCCGTGTCGGAGCCGACCGAGACCGTCGAGGACGTCTACGAGCCGTACCTGATCCAACAGGGCCTGCTCCTGCGGACGCCCCGCGGGCGGGTCGCCACCACGGCCGCCTGGCACCACCTCGGCCTCGTGCCGCCGGCCTCGGCGATCCCGGGCGCCGATCAGTCGATGTTCGACTGACACAGCTGTCGGCCCACCGGCCGGGGGTGGCCCCAACTACGCCCGGACGCCACCGCTGCGCGAACCTGTCCCCACACGGGGCGACACGCCGGCCGCCCCCCGGACCGGAGGCACCGCCGTGGATCGAACCATCTTCGACGAGGAACACGAGATGTTCCGCAAGGCGTACCGCACGTTCCTCGAGCGGGAGATGGTGCCGCACCGCGACGAGTGGACGGCCGCCGAGATCGTGCCCCGGTCCGTGTTCGCCACCGCCGGTCAGTCCGGGTTCCTCGCCATGCCGGTCCCCGAGCAGTTCGGTGGTGCGGGGATCGACGACTTCCGCTACAGCCTGGTGGTGGTCGAGGAGCTGTGCGCGGCCGACCTGCTCCCGCACGGTCTCGGCCTGACGCTGCACACCGACGTCTGTCTCCCGTACTTCCTCGAGTACACCAACGCCGAGCAGCAGGAGCGCTGGCTGCCGGGGATCGCGTCCGGCGACCTGATCACCGCCGTGGCCATGACCGAACCCGGGATCGGCTCGGACCTGGCGTCCATGACGACCACGGCCACTCGGGACGGTGACACCTACGTCATCAACGGGTCCAAGACCTTCATCACGAACGGGATCAATGCTGATCTGGTGCTCGTCGCGGCCAAGACCGACCCGACCCAGAAGCACAAGGGCATCTCGATCATCGTCGTCGAGCGGGGGATGGAGGGCTTCGAGCGGGGTCGCAACCTCGAGAAGGTGGGCATGCACGCCCAGGACACCGCCGAGCTGTTCTTCACCGACGTCCGCGTGCCCGTCGCGAACCTGGTCGGCAACGAGGGCGAGGGCTTCCTGCTGCTCGTGAAGAACCTGCCCCAGGAGCGGCTGTCCATCGCCATGACCGGCGTGGCACACGCTCGTGCCATGCTCAACTGGACCCTGGAGTACGTGACGGAGCGGACGGCCTTCGGCCAGCCCATCGGCAGTTTCCAGAACAGCCGGTTCGTCATGGCCGAGATGGAGACCGAGGTGACCATCGGCGAGGCGTTCATCGACCACTGCGTCGAGTCCCTCAACGCCGGCACCCTGACCGCCGAGACCGCAGCGATGGCCAAGTGGTGGGGGACCGAGCTGCAGAAGCGGGTCGCGGATCGCTGCGTGCAGCTCCACGGTGGCTACGGCTACATGATCGAGTACCCGATCGCCCGGGCGTACACGGATGCGCGGGTGACCTCCATCTACGGCGGCACCACCGAGATCATGAAGGAGATCATCGGTCGTTCCATGGGTCTCTGAGGCGGCCGGTGGACACCTCGGAGCTCGACTACGAGCTCCCCGAGGCGGCGATCGCCCAGCATCCCGTCTCGCCACGTGATCGGGCCCGGCTGCTGGTGGCGGGTGCCAGCGGTGCGGGGCGCCATCGCACGGTGGCCGACCTGCCGGCCCTCGTCGATCCCGGAACGGTGGTCGTCGTCAACGACACGCGGGTGATCCCGGCCCGGGTCGCGGTGCACCGGCCGGGATCCGCCGACGGGGAGGTGTTGTTGTTGGAGCCCGTGGGGGACGGCTGGTGGCAGGCGCTCTGCCGGCCCTCCCGACGGCTCCGAGCGGGTTCGACGGTGCGGGCCGTGGCGGGCGGGTTGTCCTTCGAGCTGGGAGCGACGCTGGATGACGGTCGGAGGCTGGTGCGGCCGGTCACCGACGGCGATGTGTCCCTGGACGAGGCCCTGCAGGCGAGTGGAACCGTGCCGCTGCCGCCGTACGTGCACGAGCGACTGGCGGATCAGGAGCGCTACCAGACCGTCTTCGCCAGGCATCCCGGCTCGGTGGCCGCTCCGACGGCGGGACTCCACCTGACCCGGGACGTGCTCGACGCGCTGGAGCGGTCGGGATGCCGTGTCGTTCCGGTGGAACTGGTCGTCGGACTCGACACCTTCCGTCCGATCGCCACCGAGCGGGTGGAGGACCACGTGATCCACACCGAGCGCTACCGGGTGCCGCCTGCCACCTGGGAGGTGGTCGAGGCCGCTCGTTCCGAGGGTCGACCCGTGCTCGCCGTCGGGACGACCTCGGTGCGGGCGCTCGAGTCGGTGGCCGCCAGCGGTGAGCTCGACGGCCGGACCGGGCTCTTCATCACCCCGGGCTTCCCGTTCCGGGTCGTGGACGAGCTGCTCACGAACTTCCACCTCCCCCGGTCCTCGCTGCTGTCGCTGATCGAGGCCTTCGTCGGTCCGGGCTGGCGGGGCCTGTACGCCGAGGCCCTGGAGTCGGGCTACCGGTTCCTGAGCTTCGGCGACGCCTCGCTGCTCACCCGGGAGGACCGGCTGTCCGGGGACACGGAGGGTCGGCGGTGATCGCGGAGTTCACCTCCGGGGCCCGAGACGGCTCGGCGAGGGCCGGTGCGGTCCGGCTCGCCCGCGGCGAGGTGGCCACGCCCGGCTTCATGCCTGTCGCCACCCGCGGGACCGTCCGGGCGCTGCCGACCCACGTCCTCGCCGGACTCCGAACGGCCAACGACGCCGGGTTCGACCTGTTGTTGTCGAACACCTACCACCTGATGCTCCGCCCTGGTGCCGAGGCGGTCGCCGAACTCGGCGGGCTCCACGCCTTCACGGGCTGGGACGGCCCCATGCTGACCGACTCCGGCGGCTACCAGGTCTTCTCGCTCGAACCCCGCGTGACCGATGAGGGCGCCGAGTTCGCCTCCACCTACGACGGATCGCGTCACCTGCTCACCCCGGAGCTCGCCGTTCAGGTCCAGGAGCTGCTCGGTGCCGACGTGCAGATGGTCCTCGACGTCTGCCCGCCGCTCCCGTCGAGCCGGGAGGTGCTGGAACGGGCGGTCGACACCACCGAGGCCTGGGCGCGTCGGGCGCTCCGGGCCCGCACCCGGCTCGGCGACCAGTCGCTGTTCGGGATCGTGCAGGGCGGTGTCGACATCGGTCTCCGTGCGCAGGCCGCCGAGCGAACCGTCGCGCTCGGCTTCGACGGCTACGCCCTCGGCGGCCTGTCGGTCGGGGAGTCCCGGGCCGAGATGCTGCCGGCGATCGAGGCGGTGGTCGCCGTGCTGCCGGAGGACCGGCCCCGCTACCTGATGGGCGTCGGGGACCCGGTGTCCATCGTGGAGGCCGTGGCCCGTGGCATCGACCTGTTCGACTGCGTGCTGCCGACCCGACTGGCCCGCCACGGCACGCTGCTCACCGACGGGGGCCGGCTGAACATCACCCGGGCGGAGTTCGCCCGGGACCCCGGGCCGATCCAGGCGGGGTGCACCTGCCCGTCGTGCACCCACTACGAGCGCGGGCTCCTGCGTCATCTGGCGGCCGTGGACGAGCCGGCGGCGGCCACGATCTGCACCATCCACAACCTCTGGTGGATGCTGCAGCTGATCGAGCGCATCCGGACGGCGATCGGCGAGGGTCGGCTCACGGCGTTGCGCGCTGAGGTGGCAGCGGTGTGGGATCCGAGCCCCCCGGGCTGAGCCGGCGGAGCCGACCTCCGGGGCGTGGTTCCCACTCCGCCCCCCGGGGGCCTACCATCCACCCTTCGTGAACCCGTACGCGTCCTTTCTCGCCCAGGAGTCCTCCCAGGGGAGCCCGCTCGGGCTGCTCATCATCCTGGTGCCCTTCGGGCTGCTCATCTACATGATGATCGTCCCCCAGCGGAAGCAGCGGGCCCGTCAGCAGCAGCTGATCGCGTCGATCGACACCGGCGACGAGGTGGTCACGGCCGGCGGGATCGTGGGCGTGGTGACCGTCGTCGAGGACGACCTCGTCCACCTCGAGGTGGACAACGACGTGGTGATCCGGGTGGCCAAGGGCTCGGTGAGTCGCAACCTGAGCGAGCCAGAGGCCGAGTCGCAGGGAGGCGGGTTCCTCTCCGGGCTGTTCGGCGGGGGTCGGTCGGCAGCACCTGCGGATGCGGCTGCCGACGACGCCCCGGCGGTGTCGCGCCGGGTGACCCCCAAGCAGGGTGGCAGCCAGAACGGCAGCGGCAAGTGAACCTCGCAGCGGGATGGCCGCAGTCATGAGGAAGCACCCGGGGCGGTTGATGGTGGCCACGATGGTCGTGGCCTACGGTGCCCTGATCGCCACCGTGGTCGCCGGTCGGACCCCGACGCTGGGCCTCGATCTGCAGGGCGGGATCTCGGTGAACCTCCAGCCCGTCCGCAACGGGGAGGTCGTCGACGACGTCACGCCGGAGCAGCTCGACCAGGCCATCTCGATCATCCGGCGTCGTGTGGACGCGCTCGGCGTGGCCGAGCCCGAGGTGTCCCGACAGGGCAACACGATCCTGGTCCAGCTCCCGGGCGCCAAGGATCAGGAGCAGGTGCTCGAGACGGTCGGCAAGACCGCAGAGCTCCGGTTCCGGCCGGTCCTCGGTGATCGGGGCGCCACCCTCACCGGACAGGCCAGGACCGATGCCGAGGCCAAGGTCGCCGAACTGTCCGCGGCGCTCGGCCTCCCCGCCGGGGTGACCGCCCAACAGGTGCTCGACGACGAGCAGGCGAGGTCGCCGCAGCCTCCGCCCGATCCGGCTGCCGACCCGGCTGCCACGACGACCGTGCCGCCGACCACCGCCCCGGCGCCCGCCGAGCCGAGCGGCCCGGCCACCACGATCGATCCGACCGCGGACCCCAACACCGGTGGTGGGCGCTCGGTTCGGTTCCGACAGCAGGGCGAGACGACGACGGTGCCGCCCACGACCGTGCCGGCTGCGCCCACCACGACCACGCCACCGCTGAACCAGTACGGCGTCAGCATCTCCGACGAACGGTTCATCGAGCTGTACCGGTTGCAGTCGCAGCTCACGGCCCAGACGACACCGGCCGGCGAGGACCAGAAGGACGCAACGGTCCAACTCGCCGACCGCGACGGGTTCGTCTACGAGCTCGGCCCGACCCAGCTGACCGGCACGGCGGTCGAGACCGCGACGGCGGGGATCGGTCAGGACGGGTTGTGGACGGTCAACCCGGTCTTCAAGGCCGGGCCCGACGGGATCGACCTGTTCAACGCGATCGCGGCGAAGTGCAACGCCGGCGATCCCATCTGCCCGAGCTCGCAGACCGGTCCGGGGCGTCTGGCGATCGTCCTCGACTCCGAGGTCCTCTCGGCGCCGGCGATCAACGAGGCGAACTTCAGTCGCGACCAGATCCAGATCTCGGGCGACTTCACCGAGGAGCAGGCGAAGAACCTGGCGGTGGCGCTGCGTTTCGGCTCGCTGCCCATCGAGCTCGCGCCGCAGCAGGCCGAGCTGGTCTCGGCGACCCTCGGGGAGGGTGCGCTCCGGGCCGGGATCATCGCCGGGCTGCTCGGCCTGGCGCTGGTCTTCGCCTACCTGTTCGCCTACTACCGCCTGCTGGCCCTGATCACGTTCGGGAGCATGACGATCTCGGCCTCGTTCCTGTGGGTGATCATGTCCAACCTGAACGCCACCGTGACCCTGGCGGGGGTGGTGGGCATCATCGTGTCGATCGGCATCTCGCTGGACTCGAGCATCGTGTTCTTCGAGGGGTGGAAGGAGGACGTGCTCGGGGGTGCGACCGTCCGCACCACCGTCGAGCGGTCCTTCTCGAGTGCCTACGCCACGATCGTGAAGGCCGATGTCTCGTCCCTCATCGGGGCCGGGGTGCTCTACTGGCTCTCGATCGGGCCCGTGCGGGGATTTGCGTTCTACCTGGGCGTGATGACCCTGCTCGACCTGGTGGCGGCCTACGTGTTCCTGCGGCCCGCATCGATCCTGGTGGCCCGGTCGTCCTGGGCCCGCCATCCGAGGCGCCTCGGGATCCCGGTCGATGTGCCGTCCGACGGATCCGACCCGGAGCCGTCCGCCGCCGCAGCGGGGGTGGCCTCGTGAGCGTCTGGTCCGACCTGTACCGTGAACGAACCGACTTCGACTTCCCGAGGCTGTGGCCGAGGACGACGGCCCTGTCGGTGGTGCTGGTGCTGATCTCGTTGGTCTCCATCGTCGGGATCCCGCTGTACTGCAGCACGACCGACAGCTGCGACCGGCCGGCGTTCAACCTCAGCATCGACTTCGAGGGCGGTTCCGTCTGGGAGGTGCCCAGCTCGAGCTTCGACGAGGCGGCGGCCGAGGCCGTGCTCACCCCCTACGGACCCGACTCGGCCGAGAAGTTCCAGCGGGTCACGACCGGCGACGGGACCGAGGTGCTGCGGATCTCGGGTCGCGTGGCCGACGTGGACACGGCTGCGGAGATCTCGACCAAGCTCGGCGAGGCGGCGGGCCTGCAGCCCGGCGACGTGACGGTCTCGACGGTGGGGCCGTCCTGGGGCGAGGACATCACCCGGCAGGCCCGCCTGTCGCTGATCGTCTTCCTCGTCCTCGTCGCCCTGTACATCGCGTGGCGCCTCGAGGCCCGCATGGCCGTCGCCGCGCTCGTGGCGGTCGTCCACGACGTGGTGCTGACCGCCGGCGTCTACTCGGTGTTCCAGCTGCAGCTCACCCCGGCGACCGTGATCGCGTTCCTGACCATCCTGGGCTTCTCCCTCTACGACACGATCGTGGTGTACGACCGCGTGCAGGAGAACGCCGCCCGCTTCGGCCGGAGCGGCCGGTACACCTATGCCGCGATCATGCGCCGGTCGCTCAACCAGGTGTTCATGCGCTCGCTCAACACCACGCTCGTCACGGTGATCCCGATCGTCACGATGCTGATCGTCGGGTCGTTCGTCTTCGGTCAGCAGACGCTCGGGGACTTCTCGCTCGCTCTCCTGATCGGTCTGGTGTCGGGCACCTACTCGTCGATCTTCGTGGCGGCGCCCCTCACGGTCTGGCTGAAGGAGCGCGAACCCAGGTGGCGCGACCTGCGGGCCCGGATCGCCGCCCGGGGCGACGACCCGGCCGACACCGCCTGGTACGGGCTGGCGGGAACCGGGTCCGGCGGCGGTGACCGTCCGGCCCGGACCGTCAACACCGCGGCCGCAGCGCGTGGCGCCACCGCCGTGGCCGAGCGCCCCGTCCCCGCCGACGGCGCAGCGGAGGCCGACGACCCGGCCGGGCCGACGCCCCGGGCGGGGGAGACGGTCATCCCGCCTCGACCCCGCAAGCGGCGCCGGCCCTGACCTGGTCGGCGGCGTCGCTGGTCCCGACCCGGGATCAGCGACGGCGCTCAGCTCGTGAGCGTCCCGAAGTCCGAGGACACGGCGGGCGGCTCGGGGAAGGTCGTGGTGAAGTCCCAGGTCCCGAACACCCACGCGTCGACCGACCCCTGTGTGACCGTGCGGTCGCCGGCCCCGGTCTCAGCGGCGGTCCAGCCCGAGGACTCACCGGTCCAGTAGTTCCAGTAGGAGAACCCGTCGGGACCGCTGTCCCCGCAGGCGGGTGCGGCGGGAACGCCGTCGATCCCGCAGACGAACGCATCGCCGAAGCCCAGTCGAGGCGCTCCCTTGCCCACCCGCTGGGCCCGTGCTGCCAGCGCGTCCAGACCGTCCGAGCCCTCGGGCACCACCACGCAGACGATCGACGGCGAGGTGGGTGCGCCGCCCAGCACCACCACGGCGACCTGGACCTGCCCCGCCGGTGCCGCCGGGCACTTGGTGAGGTCGACCGGCGGGGTCGGTGGCATCGGGACGCACGCGCTCGCCAGCGCGAGGAAGGCCGCCACGGCGACCGCCGTGGTCAGCCGTCGTCCCGGTCGGCGGCGCCAGGTCGTCGGCGCGTCGGCCGTCGGTGCGCCGGTGGTTGGTGCATCGGTCGTCGGGTTCACGTCGTGTCCTCCTCGTTGGGCCCCGGTCGGAGCCCGGTGCGGGCACGGTAGAAGTCGTCGAGAACTCACCTCCAGCTCCGTCGGGGCGGTGCATTGGGTGCATCCTGGGCGTCGCGGACCGGTGCTGCGACGGCGCCGAGGCGTCGGGTCGGTAGCGTGTGGTCGTGGCGAGTGTCCGAAAAAACTGGACGGTTGGTCCGACATGCCCACGGTGACCCGCGTCCTGCCCTGGCGTCGGCACATCCAGCCGCCGGCCATGGAGGTCCAGGAGATCCTGGAGCACTTCCGCCGCGTCCACCCCAAGCAGCCCACCGAGACGATCACCGAGGCGTACCGGGTGGCGGCCGGCTGCCATCAGGGCCAGCTCCGCCGCTCGGGCGAGCCGTACATCACCCACCCGCTCGCGGTCGCCGGGATCGTCGCCCGCTACGGGATGGACGACGTCACGATCGCCGCGGCGCTCCTCCACGACGCGGTCGAGGACACCGTCATCACCCTGGACGAGATCGAGGAGGACTTCGGCGTCGAGGTCCGCGACATCGTGGATGGCGTCACCAAGTTGGAGCGCTTCAACTTCGACACCAAGGAGGAGCAGCAGGCGGCGACCATGCGCAAGATGCTCGTCGCCATGGCCCAGGACCTGCGGGTCCTGGTCATCAAGCTCGCCGACCGGCTCCCCAACATGCGGACCATCGCGGCAATGCCGGCCTGGAAGCAGGAGCGGACCGCCCAGGAGACCCTGGACATCTACGCGCCACTCGCGCACCGCCTCGGCATGCAGGAGGTCAGGACCCAGCTCGAGGACCTGTCGTTCGCGTCGCTGTACCCGAAGCGGTTCGCCGAGATCGACCACATGGTGGCCCAGCGGGCCTCGGGTCGTGACCAGCACCTCGCCGATGTGGTGGCCCAGCTGCGGGACCGCATGGACGAGCTGAACATCGCCGCCGAGGTGGTGGGCCGGGAGAAGCACCTGTGGTCCATCTACGAGAAGATGGTCGTCCGCAACAAGGACTTCGACGAGATCCTCGACCTCGTCGGCGTCCGGGTGGTCGTCGAGTCGTCCAAGGACTGCTACGCCGCGCTGGGATCGATCCACTCGCTGTGGCGGCCGGTCCCCGGGCGGTTCAAGGACTACGTGGCGATGCCCAAGTTCAATCTCTACCAGTCGCTGCACACGACGGTTATCGGACCCGGTGGCCGTCCCGTCGAGGTGCAGGTTCGCACCCAGGAGATGCACCGCCGGGCGGAGTGGGGCGTGGCGGCGCACTTCGCCTACAAGGAGGACGGCAGCACCGAGGACCTCGCCTGGATCAGCCGGCTCGTCGACTGGCAGCAGGAGATGACCGATCCCGGCGAGTTCATGGCGAACCTCAAGATCGACCTGGACCAGGACGAGGTCTTCGTGTTCACGCCCAAGGGGGACGTCGTGACGCTTCCGGTCGGAGCGACACCGGTGGACTTCGCCTACGCCATCCACACCGAGGTCGGCCACCGGTGCATCGGGGCCCGGGTCGCCGGCCGGCTCGTCCCGCTCGACAGCCAGCTCGACTCGGGTGACACGGTCGAGATCTTCACCTCCAAGGTCGAGGGCGCCGGCCCCAGCCGCGACTGGCTGTCCTTCGTCGCGACCCGATCGGCCTCCAACCGGATCCGTCAGTGGTTCTCACGCGAGCGTCGTGAGGATGCGCTCGAGTCGGGGCGCGAGCTGCTCGTCAAGGCCTTGCGCCGGGAGGCGCTCCCGGTGCAACGGGTCGTGAGCAGCGCCGTGGTGGGTGAGGTCGCGGAGCAGCTGAAGTACCAGAGCGCAGAGGCCCTGTTCACCGCCATCGGGGAACACCACCTCTCGGCCGAGTCGGTCGCAGCGCGCATCGCCAAGGAGGTCCGCACCGCCGAGGGCGAGCGCGAGGAGGTCGTCTCGACTCCGGTCCTCGGTCGTCCCCGGGGCCGGAACCGTCCCGCCGGGGTCCACGTCGAGGGCTTCGACGACCTGCTCGTCAGGATGGCCCGCTGCTGCACCCCCGTCCCGGGGGACGAGATCATCGGGTTCGTCACCCGGGGCCGGGGGGTGTCGGTCCACCGGACCGACTGCGCCAATGCCACCTCGCTGGTGGCGGGTCAGGCCGAGCGGATCGTCGACGTCGACTGGGACCAGGACTCCTCGGGTGACTTCGTGGCCCTGATCGAGGTGAAGGGCCTGGACCGACCCCGGTTGCTGCAGGACGTCATCTCGACGCTGTCCGACGGCCACGTCAGCATCATCGCCTGCCACAGCCATGCCGATCCCGACCGGATCGCCACCATGCGCTTCGAGTTCGAGCTCGGCGAGCGGTCGCACCTCGAGGTCCTCTTGAACCGGATTCGGGCCATCGACAGCGTCTACGACGCCGACCGCGTCGTTCCCGGCGCCAACTGAGCCACGGGCCGCGCCGGCCCGGTGGGGGGCGGCCGGCCCCGGGATCCGGCAGACTCTCCCCATGCCCAGCTCCAAGTCACCCGACCGGGACCCCGGTGACCGGCCCGAGTTGCACCTCGTGGCGCCGATCGACTCGCCCGACTCGGGAGAGGACCCCGATGGCGCCGGCGACGGTGTCCCGCATCCCAGCGAACCGACCCGTGACGGCGTCGCCCCGAGCCGGTCGGCGGTCCAGGACGCCCGGTCCCTGCTGGCCGCCGCCGACCCGGTCAGCTACTACCGGTCGCTGTCCAACCTGGTGCGAACCGGCCACCACGCCGTGTTGCAACCGCTCCCGTACACGCCGGCGCTCGAGTTCCACGACCCGTCCTGCGTGGTCGTCGAGCCCAGGCCGGGCAACATCGAGACCGTGGAGCTGTACGCGAACGCGGCGTACCCCACCTTCGACGAGCTGTTCCGACCGGTGTTCCGTCGGCCCGAGGTGGCCGCCGAGCTGACGGGGCTGTACCACCTCGTCTTCGGCGAGGGTGCGAACGTCGCCGTCGTGACGAATCACGGCCAGATCATCGACATCGCGCTCGTGATGGGAGCGCTCATCCTCGGGATGTGCGAGCCGGGCCGGGAGTTCGGGGTGCTCGGCGAGACGCTGAGCGTCGCCGATCTGGCCGACCGGATCAACGTCATGGTCTCCCGGATGGTGACCACCCGGCAGGCGTTCAACGTCCCGGCCATGCAGGTGCTCCAGTGCGGGGCGCGGACCTTCCTCTCCATGCCCCAGACGCACTCCCGCCGTCGGGCCAAGCTGGACCCGGCCCTGGTGAAGGCGAACAACCTGCTCGTCCGCCACGAGCTCGATGCCCGCCTGTCCCGTGGTGGGCAGGTCCTGGCCATGGCCGCCAGCGGGAGCCAGGACCTGTCGCTCGCCGCCAGCATGGTCCAGAAGGTCCGTTCCCAGTGGCGCTCCCGCCGGGGGATCGATCCGGGGGAGACCAGCACCCTGCACCTCCAGCCGCTCTACGACGGGACGATGCAGCTGATGCTCGGCTGCCGCTACGTCCTGCCCGTGGCGGTGTCCCTCGATCCGTCCGCTCCGGCGGTCGAGGTCGGCACCATCACCCGGGTGCGCGACACCGACGACTGCCACCGGATCATGGAGTGGATCGCGGACGCCCACCAGCAGGCGACCCGGACACCGACGATCTACCACCGCCAGGAGGATCCCCTGCTCCGTCAGGTGCGGTCCATGGCGAAGAGCTGACCGGCTCCAGCGACTCGGCGCCGGGTGCGGAGCGGGCCGGCCCGCCTCCGGTACCGTTGGCGCCCGTGACCGCCCCGGACCAACCGTTCCGCACGCTCGCCGGCATGCGGGACCTGCTCCCACCCGAGAGCGGTCGTCGCCGGGACCTCGTGGCCACCTTCGCCGGGGTCGTCGAGCTCGCCGGCTACCGAGAGGTCCAGCCGCCCCTCGTCGAGGAGCTCGGCGTCTTCCTGCGGGTGGGCGAGGCGACCGACGTGGTGACCAAGGAGATGTACGACTTCGAGGACAAGGACGGTCGTCGGGTGGCCCTCCGTCCCGAGTTGACCGCCGGCGTGGCCCGGGCCTTCGTCCAGCACCATCCGCAAGTCCCGTGGAAGGTCTGGTACGCCGGGACGAGCTTCCGTCACGAGCGACCGCAGAAGGGGCGGTACCGCTCGTTCGACCAGGTCGGCGTCGAGGTGCTCGGCGTTGACGATCCGGACCTCGACGTCGAGGTCGTGGCGCTGGCCTGGGAGAGCCTGCGGCGACTCGGCCTGGAGCGGATCCGGCTGCTCGTGAACTCGATCGGCGACCACGACGACCGGGCCCGCTACGTCGAGGCCGTGCGGGCGTTCCTCGACTCCCGTCGGGGTGAGCTGAGCGAGGCCGCACTCGCCACCGCCGAACGCAACCCGCTCCGGGTGCTCGACACCCAGCGGGCCGAGGACCTCGCGGTCGTGGCGGATGCCCCGCTGATCGCCGAGCACCGCTCGGCGGCGTCGGCGGCGCACTTCGAGCGGGTGCTCCTGGGCCTGGACGCCCTCGAGATCCCCTACGAGCTCGCCCCCCGGCTGGTGCGCGGGCTCGACTACTACCGGCGGACGACCTTCGAGCTCGTCGCCGAGTCCCTGGACGCCGCCCAGAACGCCGTGGGTGGTGGTGGCCGCTACGACGGCCTGGTCGAGGACCTGGGCGGTCCACCCACCGACGGGATCGGGTTCGCGCTCGGTGTGGACCGCATCCTGCTCGCGCTCGAGGCCGAGGGTGCGCCCGAGGCCCAGCCGGTCGCCGTGGAGGTCTTCGTCGTCGATCTCACCGACGGATCGTCGGCCCGGGACCTGACCCATGAGCTGCGCTCGGCGGGGATCTCGGCCGACCGCCGCTTCGGGGGCGGATCGATGCGTTCGCAGATGAAGTCCGCCGACCGCTCCGGGGCGCAGTGGGCGGTGCTCATCGGGGCCGACGAGCTCGAGTCGGGAACCGTGACGGTTCGTGATCTGCGCTCCGATGCACCACAATCGCCCGTGCCCCGGACCGACCTGGTGGCCGAGCTGCGACGACGAGGGACCACGACGTGACGAGCATGCGGACGTTGATGTGCGGCGAGGTGGGTGAGGACCGGATCGGTGCGACGGTCTCGCTCTGCGGGTGGGTCGCACGTCGGCGCGAGCACGGCGAGCACCTGGCATTCCTGGACCTGCGCGACCACACCGGGGTCGTGCAGTGCGTCGTGGACGGCGCCGCCGAGCTGCGCAGCGAGTGGGTGGTCCGGGTGACCGGTACGGTTCGTCCCCGGCCCGAGGGGACCGTCAACGAGCAGCTGGCCACCGGCACGGTCGAGCTGGGGGAGTGCACCGTCGAGGTGCTGGCCACCGCCGAGCCGCCTCCGTTCCCCCTCGACGAGCGGGCCGGCGACGTGGACGAGGTCGTCCGGCTGCGCCACCGCTACGTGGACCTGCGCCGCCCGGAGATGCAGCGCAACCTCCGGACCCGGGCCGCTGCCATCGCCTCCATCCGTCGAGCCATGGACGACCAGGGGTTCGTCGAGGTCGAGACCCCGCTGCTGATCGCCTCGACCCCCGAGGGCGCCCGTGACTTCGTCGTGCCCTCGCGCCAGCGGCCCGGTTCGTTCTACGCCCTGCCGCAGAGTCCGCAGCTCTTCAAGCAGCTGTGCATGGTGGGCGGTGTCGACCGCTACTACCAGGTGGCCCGGTGCCTCCGC
>SXGR01162849.1_pt1 | contig 18191 bp, 19 predicted proteins | sample 3174711 | NCBI WGS metagenome assembly SXGR01 (sample SAMN11356860, study PRJNA531348) | freshwater metagenome | isolation source: freshwater sample F1-60 | place: China: Fuxian Lake, Yuxi | collected 2017-12-25
AATGTCACAGTCGACCAATCCCCGGTGACGATTTCAAGAATGGTCAGCTTTGATCCGAACGGCGACGACGCCCAAGAAAATGAGGCGCAAATATGGGCTTTACGCGACAGCAACTCAAAAACTGCGTGGACCACCGACTGCTACGCAAATCAATTTTTCGGAACCAAGGAATATGTCGGGGTGCTGATCGAGCTTTCGCGCGCCACAACAGGAACATTGCTTGTCGGCATGAAAAACGCTCCGTGGTCACTTGAGATTTACACCGCGAACGGGGCAGCACCGAGTCGGCTCGAACAATGGGGCGCTCGTGCCGGCGCCGACTACAACACTCGCCGTGGCGTCGCTCAGTTTGTTGTACCGAGTGAAGCCCAATTCGTTTTGTTGGTATTGCGCGAAGTGGGTACAAGCGTGCAGTGCAGTGCGAGAAACCCGTATCAAGGAATAATTCAAGATATTTCCTTCAACGCCGCATAAAGCAGCAAAACAAACGGCGTTAGTCTAAGAAGGTGATCTCAAATCCGTTTACCGACCCGAAGTGGGCTAAAAAAACGGTTGAGGCAATCGACCGTTGGGTTGACTTTGTAAGCGACAAAACCACTCGACCAGTCGCCAACCTCGTTCGCGGGGTGGTTTTTGGTCTGATTGCGGGGGTAGCCGCGATAACGATAGTCGTGCTGATTTTTATTGGTTTGACTCGCGGACTGAACGACTTGTTGGACGTTTGGCTAAGTCGTGAAAATGCCGTTTGGGTATCGTATTTTGTCTTGTCGATTTTGTTCGCCAGTTTTGGTGCATTGTTGATGCGCAAACGACACCCAAAAATAAAGAATTAAAGGGAGTTGTTGTGGTTGATACAAAAGTTCATGAAGTAGTAATCATCGGATCAGGTCCGGCTGGCCTGACCGCTGCGATCTACGCCGCGCGCGCGAATCTTGCCCCGCTCGTAATTGAGGGTGAGCCCTCGAGCACGTCTGACCAACCTGGTGGTCAATTGATGCTGACCACTGATGTCGAAAACTTTCCGGGTTTCCCAGAAGGTGTGATGGGTCCGGATCTGATGCTCAAGTTTCGCGAACAAGCGGCCCGATTCAACGCTTCTTTCATCACCGAAAAAGTCACCAAGGTCGATTTCTCTCAACGACCATTTAAGGTTTGGGTACGCGAAGATTTATACCTGGCCAATGCGGTGATCGTCAGCACCGGTGCACAGTCCCTGATGTTGGGTCTTGAAAACGAGAAGCGGTTTTATGGTCATGGTCTTTCAACCTGCGCCACTTGTGACGGGTTCTTTTTCAAGGGACAAGAAATCGTCGTCGTGGGTGGTGGCGATTCGGCGATTGAAGAGGCCTCGTTTTTGACTAAGTTCGCCACGAAGGTCACGCTCGTCGTGCGCCGTGATGCACTTCGGGCATCAAAAATCATGCAACAGCGGGCAAAAAGCAATCCAAAAATTGAAATCAAGTGGAATAAACAAGTGACAGAACTTTTTGGCACAGAGAAACTGACCGGTGTCGGGCTGATTGACACCGTGACGAGCGAAAAGTCGAGGCTTGACGTGACGGGTCTGTTCGTGGCGATCGGTCATCGTCCAAATACTGATTTGTTTAAGGGCATTCTAGAAATGGAAGCCAGCGGCTACCTAAAAACAAAATTGGGTTCGTCGTATACGAACATCGCTGGTATTTTCGCTTGTGGTGACGTGCAGGATCACACCTATCGACAAGCAATCACCGCAGCGGGTTCAGGTTGCATGGCAGCTATCGATTGTGAACGATGGCTTGAGTCACAGCACTAACTAACGCTCAAGAGATATCATGTTTTCGTTCGCGTAGTCACGCGGCTGAGTGAAAGGTTTTGCAATGACCGATGGCATTATCACCTTGACGAGTGCAAATTTTGACGAAACGGTCAAGTCTGCGACGACACCAGTTGTGGTCGACTTTTGGGCCGAGTGGTGCGGACCATGCAAAGCTATTGCGCCCGTGCTTGCCGAAATCTCCAAAGAGCAAACCGGCAAAGTCACGATCGCCAAATTGAATGTCGACGATTACAGCGATATCGCTCAGCGTTTTGGCGTGATGAGCATCCCGACCCTGCTAATTTTCAACAACGGTGAAATAAAAAAGAAGATGGTCGGCGCAAAAGGCAAAACACAACTGCTCGCGGAGATCGCAGAATTTATCCCGACAAAGAGCTAACCCTTGGCGACAGCCACGACGCTGTCGGACACCTGCAAAAACGACTTGCAGCCGCTGGTCTATTAAATCTTGCTGATGTGCACCAAAATACTTATTGCGAAAAAACCCAAAGTGCGGTCGCCGAATTTCAAAAAGTTCGCTCGCTTCATGTTTCGGGGGTCTGTGACCATGTAACTTGGCTGACGCTGGTCGAATCATCGTTCGAGTTGGGTGATCGACTGTTGTATTTGACTTCTCCCCTTCAACGGGGCGACGATGTGAGCCAATTGCAGTTGCTTCTCTCGCGCATAGGTTTTGACTGCGGGCGAGTAGACGGCTTCTTGGGCCAAAAAACTGCCAAGGTGTTGACTGAGTTTCAACAAAATTATGGATTAGTGCCGGACGGCATCTGCGGTCCGCAAACTTTGCGGGCATTACGCCGTGCAAGTCGCAATTCTGGCCTTGGTTTGGGTGTAGGCATCGTTCGTGAGCGCCACACGGCGACAAAACACGGTCAAGATCTCGCCAATTTGCGAGTCGTTGTCGGGCAATTCACCAAGCTCGATCATTTGACCAGTGATCTTGCCAACAGACTGCGTTCACAACACACGAATCTCGCTGTCATTAGCGACCCTGACCCACAACGACACGCACAATTGGCAAATGACTTCGCCGCCGACTTTTATCTCGGGATCGAAGCGCAAGACTCACAAGTATGTGACCTTGCCTACTACCACACCGAAGGCTTCCACTCGGTGCCTGCACATATCTACGCCACACTCGCCACCGAGGCAATTGAAAGGTCGGCCCCGTGGTTTAAACCCACGATTAGTGGGATGCGATTACAGGTTTTGCGTGAAACCACAATGCCCGCGGTGGTTTGTGGATTTGGTCCGATAACCCGGATAACCCCACATTGCGCGGTGCTGGCCGACGCCCTTGCTAAAGCCTTGTCTGTATGGGTAAAACAACATCAATGAAATTAGTCCCCAGAATATTGGGATAACTCCGCTCTTCTTCCACAGAGTTATCCACAAGGTGTGAGGAACCTCAAGTCGGGGTTGAGCGTCAACTTAAAGGTGAGTGTCAAAGTTCGTTACGAAATTCGCAACAACATTTTTGAAATCAATCCGTCGCTGTCGGGCCTTCGGTCATTAGGCGATAAATACGTTCGAGATCATTTAGATCTGCAAACTCAATTACTACTTTGCCCCGACCAACCGTGGCGCTAACCGACACATTTGTCGCCAAATGTTCGCCCAAAAGTCTTTCGAGTTCCACGATTCCGGCTTCGGGGAGCGCGACACTATGATCTTTTATTTTTTTAGTCCTATCTGTGGTATTATCAGATTTGGTATTTCGTTTGGTTACACGACCCAAACTTTGACGCACCTCTTCCTCAACTGCACGCACCGACAACCCATCTTTGGCGCATCGTTTTGCAAGTTGCTCTTGTGTTGGTTTGTCGGTCAGCGCCAACAACGCTCTGGCATGCCCGCCTGAAAGGCGACCGTCGGCGAGTAGTTGCAAAATTGACGGTGGAAGACTCAATAATCTCAATGAATTAGAGATCGCCGAACGAGTCTTGCCAACTTTGTCGGCTATGGATTCATGAGTCATCGAAAAATCATCGAGCAATTGTTTGTATGCCGCGGCTTCTTCGAGTGGGGTGAGATCTTGTCGATGCAAGTTTTCGACAAGTGCCTGCTCAACCGAAGTGACATCATCCGTCTCACGAACAAGTGCCGGAATCTGCTTTAAACCCGCGCGTTGCGACGCCCTCCATCGGCGCTCGCCGGCGATAATTTCAAAATGCTCTGCTTTGCCGGGTTTCAGGCGCACCACAATTGGTTGTAGCAAACCAATCGCACGAATCGACGCCGCAAGTTCTTTGAGAGTTTCCTCGTCGAAACGAGTTCGAGGTTGATTCGGGTTGGGCGAGATAGACGCAATATCTAAGTTGCGTAAACCCAAACCTTTGTTGTCGCCATCTCCCCCATCCCGGCCTTCGCCGGTTGTTTTGCGCGGGTCAAGACCCGGAATTAGCGCGCTTAATCCTTTACCTAACCCTGTTGGACGTGCCACCACTGATCTCCTTTGCCATTTCTCGATATGCCTTGGCTGCTGTTGATGATGGATCAAAAGTCGTCACGGGCTTGCCGTGTGATGGCGCTTCGGCTACACGCACGGAGCGTGGCACCACTGTTTTGCATACTTTGTCGCCAAAGTGTTCGCGAACCTCCCGCACAACGTCATCGGCAAGAGTCGTATGTGTGTGCATAACACAAGCAATGTGCCTTACTTCAAGCGTTGGATTCAAAACCTGGCTGACCCGATCGACGCTGCGCAACAACTGACCCAGGCCTTCAAGGGCAAAATACTCGCACTGAATCGGCACGAAGACTTCGGTTGCTGCAGTCAACCCGTTGACGGTTAAAAGCCCCAAACTTGGTGGACAGTCGAGGATCACATAGTCATATTGGTCAATAACCGTATCTATCGCCTTTTTTAGTTTTTGCTCGCGTCCCATTTCGGGCACTAGTTCAATATCAGCACCAGCCAAGTCCAGATTGGATGGAGCGATAAACAGGTTCTTGATCGCCGTAGGTTCAATGCAATTTTCGAGTTTCTCGCCACGCACTAACACGTCATAGATAGTGGCCTCCAGGTCGCGAGCGTTAATTCCGAGGCCAGTTGAGGCGTTTCCCTGCGGGTCAAGGTCGACCACCAGCACTCGATAATCCAACTCGGCCAAGCAGGCAGCAATGGTTATCGCCGTCGTGGTTTTGCCTACTCCCCCTTTTTGGTTAGCAAAGGCAATAATCCGAGGCAGGCTCGGTGACGGTTCCATAACCTGAGACTAGTTAGTTTTACAAGCGTCCAAACGGATAGGCCTGTTTCCCCGATGTTTCACGTGAAACATCAAAACGAAACTGTCAACTCAAATGTTTCACGTGAAACACCGCCACCGTTCCAAGGCGTTCAGGGCCCTGGAGGCCGAGTTGCGTGATCTGGTTGGCATCCCAACGTGACTGGGTTGATAATGGGGGTTCGCTGATCACTACAACTCCCCCTGGCTTCACCAAATCTCGCGAAAGAGTTAGCGTCTGAATCGGCGGCCCAAGACCTCGACTAATTGCTGCATCAAAGCTTTTGGCCCATTTCGCGTCACGGGTCATCAGCTCGATTTCCGAGCAAACAACACTGACCCGACCTGCAATATTGAGCGCCGATACAGCCCGAGCCAAAGAATCGGTTCGACCCAAACGACGGTCAACCAGCACAACTTCGAGTTCTGGCCGCTCAAGGGCAACTATCAATCCAGGCACCCCTGCCCCGGAGCCAAGATCGACCACGCGTTTGGCAGTTGTAGGTACTGCCTGCGCAAATGACAACGCATGACTGATTATCTGTTCAACCGGTGCCTGTGTTAGGGCCCCAACTCGTTGTGCTTCAAGCAGAATCGGCTCTAGGCCGACAAACTGCTGCATCACTCGCTGTCTGGAACTACTTCAGAATCCTCGCTAATTGAAGCCAAAGCCACAACAACACGCCTAAAAGGATCACTGCCCTCTGAACGGGTTGAAACTCCATCAACCTCAGTTAGCGCATCGTGCACGATCTTGCGATCTGATGAGTTCATCGGCTCAAGAGCCCGTGCTTGACCTGAAGTTTTAACATCTTCGGCTACTTTGAGCGCAAACCGGCTGAGTGCTTCGCGACGCTTTTCGCGATAACCAGCCACGTCAACTCGAAGTCGTGTTTCGTGGTCGCCCAAACGACGTTGACTAACAACTCGAGTTAAATCTTGCACGGCGAGCAGGGTTGCGCCCTTGGTTCCAACCAAGAAACCCAAATCTTCACCCAAAACATCAATGTCAATGTGTTCGCCATCAACTTTTGCCGAAACTGTACCGCTCAACCCTGCAGATTTAACCAAACCCTCAAGAAATGTAGTGGCAACAGCACTTACAGTGGTCGGATCTACTGGTGGAAGATCTTCGCGTGGTGCACGCTCAGGCCGTGGTGCACGCTCAGGCCGAGCCTGTCGTGGAGCACGCTCACTGCGTGGGCCGCGCTCGCTACGAGAACTCCCCTCGTTGCGGTCACCCCGTTCTTGGCGTGGCTTGGAAACGCGCTCGGTTGCTGGCTTGCCACGACGGTCACGGCGGTCGGCTTTAGCCCGCACCGAATTTGGCTTGATTCGGGCTCGAACCCGGGCCTCACCTCGAGTGCGACCAAACAAGCCTGCTTTGGGTTCTTCGACGATTTCAAACTCGGCGTCAGCGTCATCCACCCCCAAGCGGTCAAGCGCGATCGCTTTGGCATCATCAATTGTTGTTGCAGTTATTTCTACCCATTCCATGATTCAATTTCCTTTCGTTTGTTTACTAGATCGTAAAATTTTTATTATTGATTTGGTTTGTTCTTCTTTTCCACAAAACGATATCGATTCTTGCCTGGTGGTTTCGGGCGGCGGGACGATGATGGTACAGAATTGTTTTTTGGTGGCGTCACACGCTTGCTGGTGAACTTTGTGTCGCTCGATGTCGACTCACCTTTTTCTTTTTTGTCTTTCTTGTCGGGTTTCGGCAAATCTTTCATATCGCGCGCAACAGCACTTGCGGCTTGTGCTTGACGACCCAAACTGTCATCTTTTTTATAAAACCGTTGCGTGATGTATTGCTGCTGAACGATGCGAATTAAGGCTTGCATCATGTAATAAACGACCAATGCCGTCGGTAGCCAAATTTGAAACACGGCAAATGCGACGGGCATGTATTGCATCAATTTGGCCTGGTTTGCCGACATCGTGGGACTCATCGTGCGCGACGCAATCATCCTTTGTTGAACGAGATAAAGACCTGCCAACAACAACACAAGAAAGGCATAAACAAGCCCCGAGGCGAAGTCGTCCTGTATCGCCCGCAGCGGTGTTTTCGCTAGGTCGACACCGAACGAAAGCATTTCGCTCTCGCCGACAAGTGATTGATAGATGTCGGAAGTCTTGTCGAGATATTTTGGTTCGAAAGGACCACCGTCTTTTCGGCTCGTCAACCCGCTTATCGCGCGAAACATAATGATAAACACCGGCATCTGCGCAAGCAACGGCAAACATGATGCAAGCGGATTGACCTTGTGTTCTTGGTAGAGCTTCATCATCGATTCGTTTAGTTTTTGACGATCACCTTTGAATTGCTGCTGCATCTTTTTCATCTCGGGTTGCAGTCTCTGCATCTCGAGCATCCCCTTGGTGCTCTTTAGCGTCAGGGGGGTGATCAACAACATCACGACAACGGCAACCATCGCCAAGGCGAAGGAATAGTCGGGCACCAGACCGTAGAAAAATGCGATTACCCAGGCGGCGGCTTCAAACATGTTCGTGAATCGCTTTCGCCAGACGCGAGTGCTCTCGGCAGTCGTGACTTTCGGGTACCGGGTCGTAACCGCTGGGGCCGAATGGCCGACAACGACTGAGCCGACGCAAGGTCAAGAGCCCGCCTCGCCAAGCGCCAAAGGTTTCAATGGCCTCTTGGGCAAATACCGAACAACTTGGGTAAAACCGACACGGCGACAGGCGATACGAAAACACTTTTTGATACGAGTCGATTAGTTTAAGCAACAACTGTTTCACCATAAATCCCTATTTTGTAGCCTGTTTTGTGGCTTTTTGAGCGCAACGCTCAAGCAATGAATCGACTTGAATACCTAACTCAACAAACGACAACTTGGTCGCCCCCGACGCGGCACCGATCAAGTAAAACCCTGGCAAAACCTTATGGGCTCTGGCTTTTAGCAGTTCACGCAAACGACGACGCAACAAATTGCGTTGTACCGCACCACCCACTTGGCGACCCAAAGCATAGGCAATCGCAGGCTGGGTAAGGGTTTGGTCGATAATCATGCTGCACCAAAGGGTCCCTGAGCGAACATATGTTCCCTCTTTTTGAAGTCGCTGAAAGATCTGCCGCGTCTGAATGCGACTGATCAAGCAGAGAGCCGGTAACGGCCCTTAGCCCGACGAGATTTAAGCACGGCCCGGCCGGCTCGAGTGCTCATACGGTTGCGGAACCCGTGTTTGCGGGACCTACGGCGATTATTTGGTTGAAAGGTGCGTTTCACGCACGGCTCCTGACGTCAAAGAAAAATGGTACGAGTCAGACTAGGGGCAGAATATGCCCTAGGGCAACGTACAAAAGGGGATTCCTTAGCATTTCTCTCCCTGTGGAAAACCTGCTACTTTCGCACTCCCCGTAGAAGTTTTGGGAATCGGACAAGAAATTCAAGCAAGGACAGCAAAAGTGACAAACGAAATTGTAGAGACAACCCCAGAGCACGAACAGTTGTGGAAGGCCACATCACAAGTGTTGCGCGGACAAGTATCTGAGGCGGTTTGGTTTTCAACTTTTCATGACGCGGTTGCAGTTGCCGACGACAAAATGAGTTTACGTTTGCGTGTGCCGAACACATTTGTGCGCGACCGAATTTTAACTCGATACATGTCGCTCGTTCGTGGCGCGCTCGATGAAATTGGTGCATCAGGTCGCGAACTTCGCGTTGATGTGCAAACAGCAACTGCGGTCGATGTACTCGAGCGCCTCGCCCCAGAGACACAACAGTCACTTGATGAGCCGTTGGTTTTTGAGCGTGAAAGCAAGCAAAAACCACAACAAACAGAGGCCCAAAAGTCACGTGCCCGCGTTGGCAAAGGTGCCGCCGTTGGCTTGAACCCACGTTATACATTTGATGCTTTCGTTAAGGGTGCATCAAATCAATTTTCGTTGGCAGCGGCGTTGCGTGTTGCTGAAACACCGGGTCGCTCATACAACCCGCTGTTCATTTATGGATCAGCGGGGCTCGGCAAAACACATTTGTTGCACGCAATTGGTTATTACGTGCACGAACATTACCCGGACCTCGAGGTGCGTTACGTGTCGACCGAAACTTTCTTAAACGAATACGTCGACGGTATTCGCAACAACACAATTGCTGCTTTCACGCGTCGCTATCGAGAAGTGGATGTGTTGTTGATCGATGACATTCAATTCATGGAGGGTAAGGAAGGTTTGCAAGAAGAGTTCTTCCACACCTTCAATTCACTGCATGGGGCGAACAAACAGATCGTTATTTCTTCTGATCGGGTGCCCGACGCGATCCCGACCCTAGAAGACAGGCTTCGTGGCCGTTTCCGATGGGGTTTGATCACTGATGTTCAGCCACCAGACATGGAAACCCGCCTGGCTATCTTGCGCAACAAGACCGAGCGTGACGGCATCACGGTTGCGAGCGATGTGCTGGAGTTCATCGCCAGCAATGTGACTTCAAACATTCGCGAACTAGAAGGCGCCCTGATTCGCATCGTGGCGTATGCCAGCCTCAACAAAGTTACGGTTGACGTTGAACTAGCCAAAACTTTGCTCACTGATTTGCTGACGAAAAATGCCGTCAAGCCACGCACTGACGAACAATTGCTGGCTGAAATTGCTGAATTTGTCGGCTTTAGTGTCGAAGCGATCAAGGGCAAAAGTCGTCAAAGACCTCTAGTCACGGCGCGACAAACTGCGATGTATGTCGTTCGCGAGCTCACCGAATTGAGTTATCCGGCAATTGCTCGATTGTTTGGTGGGCGAGATCACACGACTGTAATTCACGCCGTCGAAAAAACTCAACGTGTGATAAAAGAGCGCAAACAGGTCTACGAGCAAGTAACGGCCCTAATTAAAAAATTTAAAACATCATGACGGGTCTGTGTATAAACATGTGGACATTCGCGGGATGTGCTGTTAACAACACAGGTTTGTCCACTTATCGTCAAACTACGTGGTTGCAAGATGTGTTCCGTGCTCGCCAACTAGTCACAGCCCCTACCTATGCGAAATATGAACCAAATGGACTTAATCCACAATCCACAGCCCTTATTAACGTTATTAGATTTATATATGGATCTGCACAAATAACAACAGTTCGTGCACACATCAACAAAAGCAAGTCCGCAGGGTGGTCAATATGAAATTTCGAGTTGAACGAGAGTTACTCACCGAAGCTTTGAGTGCAGCGGCCAGAGTTGCGTCAAATCGCAACAACGCCATGCCAGCACTTTCTGGTGTGCATATGGCGGTCAAAGGTGACTCGTTGGTTTTAACCTGCACCGACAACGATTTAAGCGTCCGGTCAACACTTGCAATTGGTGGAGCACAAGACGGTGTCGCAGTAGTCAGCGCAAAACTGATCAGTGACATTGTTCGTTCAATGCCCGAAGAAAAAGTCACTATTGAGGTGCAGGCCGAAGAAGTTGTTGTGTCAGCCGGCAAATCACAATTCACCGTGCCAACTTTCGCCGCGACCGACTTCCCCAATATTGTCGTCGCCGGCACCCAACCCGTAACGATTAGCGCCAAACTTTTCGGTGAAGCATTAGGACAGGTCGTGCGTGCTTCTTCGAGCGATATGCAACGTCTGGCTCTTACCGGTGTTTTGATGGTTGCCGAGCCAGATTCAGTTTGCTTGGTCGCTACCGACTCGTATCGTTTGGCAGTTCGCGAACTTCCTGGTGCGACGATGCTCGGGCATGGCGCAGAAATAGTCGTACCAGGTCGTGCGCTCAGCGAACTCGAACGACTAATTGGTGGGGCGGAGTCGATGACCATGGCGTTGGGTGAAAATCGCGCGACATTTGAGGTTGGTGGCTCAACATTGACAACGACATTGTTAAATGTCGAGTTTCCGAAGTACAAACAGTTGATCTCGGGGCACTATCCGAACAAAGTTACGACGGCACGTGAACCATTGCTTGAGGCGGTTCGTCGCTCACGAATCTTGGCCCGCGAATCGATACCAGTACGACTTGAAATGTTGGTCAATACCATTCGGTTGTCTGTAGTCACACAAGACATCGGTCAGGTTGTCGACGAGCTTGATGCAAAACTGGATGGCAGCGAGATCACGGTTGGATTCAATTCGCAATATTTGATGGATGGCATCGATGCGATCAAGGGTGATGAGATAACAATTGAATCGACCGACCCGGTTAAACCTGCCGTGTTGCGTGGCGTCGGCGATAAAAACTATTTGTATCTTGTAATGCCGCAACGGCTCACGAGTTAATTCGATTGCGCAGAAAATAAGCGCAGTATCAGCCGATCTGACGTGATACTGCAACATATCCAACTCAGCGACTTTCGCAACTATACGAATGCGCAAGTTGACTTCGCCAGCGGCGTCAACGCGGTCGTCGGCGCCAACGGTCAAGGTAAAACGAACCTAACTGAGGCTTTGGGTTATTTGTCGACGATGAAAAGTTTTCGGGGTGTACCGACCGAAGCGATGATTCGTAACGGCACGCACACTGCGTTTATTCGCGCAAGAGTGTTGCATGATGACGGTCGCGAGATTTTGATCGAGGCCAGACTGACCAATCAGGGTCGTAATCAGGTGCTGGTTAACGGCACCAAATTGCCGAAAACCCGTGATTTATTGGGCATGATTCGCATCACCGTGTTTTCGCCAGATGATCTCGAGTTGGTCAAAGGTGGACCACATTTACGACGCGATTTCTTGGACGACTCACTCGTCGCCTCGGCCACAAAATTTGATGCGTTGCGACTTGAGGTAGATCGTATCGTTCGTCAACGCAACGCCGTGCTGAAACAATCAGGTGGGAGATTGAACAACGTAGTCACATCGATGCTTGATTTATGGGACGAAAAGTTTTCCGACTTGGGGACACAACTCGGCAACGCTAGAAGCGAACTCGTGTCAAAACTGTCCCCATTCATTGTCCATGCATATGAAGAACTGGCCCAACGCGCCAGTAATATTTCAATCATCTATTCGCCCGACTGGTTGAAGACGGGGTTAGCCAAGTGCCTGGTTGAAGCCAGGGCAGAAGACCTTCGTCGAGTGATAACCACAGTCGGTCCGCATCGAGACGATTTCGAAATTTTGATCAACGACCTGCCGGCACGCACGCAAGCATCGCAGGGTGAGCAACGCACGATGGCCCTGGCGTTACGGTTGGCTGTGCACCGGTTCATCGGCGAGAATGTTGGTGAAATTCCAATCTTGATTCTGGACGATGTGCTGTCTGAACTCGACCCAGATCGAGCAAAGGCCCTGTTAAATCATTTTCCTGTGGGTCAGGTGTTGATAACCACGGCATCCGAGTTGCCGGCCGAGGCACACATCACAAAGAAAGTACAAATTCAAGCCGGCACGATAATCTCCAATCTCAATCCAACTTGAAGACGAACTAACAACATCATCATTCAGGAAAACAATGTCCGACGAACCAAATGACGAAAATTCAGAACCGGCGTTTGATGAAAGATCAACCTCGCAACTCGGAGAAGAACTCAACCGTCTGTTGCAAAGTCTCGGCTCACCGAACCTCGACACAGTTTCAGGCGTTTTTGGGTTATGGCACGAACTTGTCGGTGACCAGGTCGCTCAACACGTCACACCGGTCAAACTTGACCGGGGCAGGTTGGTGATAGAAGTTGACGACCCGGCGTGGTCGACACATATGAAGTTTTTGGAGCGAGATATTTGCACGACTTTGAGTCATCACACAGGCACCACAATTAGTGGCATTGACATACGAGTTAAATCAGGTCGTGCGAACAGTTAGAGAGTAGAATAAACGGGCGTAAATCCTCGAAAAAAGCAATCTTAAAATCAACTCAAAGGTGTCCAAAAAATGGCTGTAACTAAAGCAAAACCAGCGTCTGAAAAGAGCGGTTCGGCGTCATATGCAGCCAAAGATATTCAGGTTCTTGAAGGTCTTGATCCGGTTCGTAAACGGCCCGGAATGTACATCGGTTCAACCGGATTAAACGGCCTGCATCACCTGATTTGGGAAGTCGTTGACAACGCGGTGGACGAAGCGATGGCAGGTTTTTGCACGCGGATCAAGATCACTTTGCACGAGGACGGCTCGTGTGAAGTGCAAGACAATGGCCGAGGTATCCCTGTAGATCCGTATCCATCTGGTCCACACAAAGGCAAGAGCGCGCTTGAAATTGTTTTGACCGTTCTGCATGCCGGCGGAAAATTTGGCGGGGATGGCTACAAAGTTTCAGGTGGTCTGCACGGCGTCGGCGTGAGTGTCGTCAACGCGCTCTCGAAAAAACTGATCGCAGAAATTGATCGTGATGGCTCGAGGTTTCGACAAGAATTTATTGACGGTGGGAGGCCAAAGTCAAAAATTCAAAAACTTGGGGCGTCTCCTGCAAAAAACAACGGCACATCGATAACTTTTTATCCAGACCCCGAAGTTTTTGCATCGGAAGGCGTCGAGTTTGTTGCTCGCACAGTACTCGAGCGTCTGCAGACAATCGCATTTTTAAACCGTGATCTTGAAGTTGTGTTTGAAGATAAGCGCGAAGGCAAAAAAGACAAGACCACATTTCAATACAAAGGTGGCATCGTTGATTTTGTGAAACACCTGAATGTTTCGCGCGAATCTTTGTTCAACAAGGTCGCCTATTACGAAGCCAGCGAGTCAGACCAAACCCTTGAAATAGCCCTGCAATGGAACACAGGTTATTACGAGGGCATCTACGGCTACGCCAACGGCATTTCCACGGTTGAAGGCGGCATGCATGTCGAAGGCTTCAAAACAGCTCTCACATCCGTGGTCAATAAATACGCCCGCTCATCTGGTGGGTTGAAGGAAAAAGACGAAAACCTACTCGGTGAAGATATTCGCGAGGGCTTGACGGCGATAGTAACCGTCAAATTGCGCGAACCCCAGTTCGAAGGCCAGACAAAAGCCAAACTCGGCAATGTTTCGATTCGGTCTTTCGTGCAAAAAGAAACAAATACAAAACTCGAAGAGTGGATGCTCGAAAATCCGACCGAGGCAAATCGAATCATCAAAAAATCAGTTGCCGCGGCTCAGGCTCGTATCGCGGCCAAAAATGCGCGTAATGCAGTTCGTCGCAAAACTGCTCTTTCAGGTGCGGGCATGCCCGACAAACTTAAGGATTGCCAAAGCAGCGATCCTGCAGAGAGCGAGATTTTCATCGTAGAAGGTGACTCTGCCGGCGGCACCGCTGTGGATGCGCGCGACCCGCGGACTCAAGCGATTTTGCCGATTCGCGGCAAAATTCTCAATGTTGAGCGAGCTCGTTTGGACAAGATGTTGAAAAATACCGAGGTTCAGGCGTTGATCACGGCAATCGGTGGCGGCGTTGGCAACGACGAATTCGCGGTAGACAAGGCTCGTTATCACAAAGTGATTATCTTGGCTGATGCCGACGTGGATGGCAGCCATATTCGAACATTGTTGCTGACATTCTTTTATCGACAAATGCGTCCAATGGTTGAAAGCGGTTTCATTTACATCGCTCAACCACCTTTGTTTTCAACTGAAGTAGGCAAAGAAAAGACGTACCTCAAAGATGAGTCGGCCAAAGAAAAGTTCCTACGAGCCAACCCCAACCATAAAAAAGAGTTTCAACGGCTTAAGGGATTAGGTGAGATGGATTGGCAAGAATTGCGCAGCACAACCATGGACGCGGCCACACGCACCTTGTTGCAGGTCAACGTTGAAGAGGCCGCCGAGGCAGAAAATATTATGAGCGTTCTGATGGGCGATGATGTTGAGAGTCGCAAACAATTTATTCAAAAAAATGCCCGAGATGTTCGCAACCTCGATTTTTAGCATCTTATAACGACCCACCAAACAGGAAACAAAATGGCCGCCAAGAAACCAACAAACAAGACGTCAAAAAAACAGGCATCCAAATCTTCTGCAAAAACTGCTGCGTCTTCGCAATTGCCACTTGTTTCGGGTGTTGGTGTACAGCCCGTGCAACTGCAAGACGAAATGGAACGCTCGTTTATTGATTATGCGATGTCGGTGATCATGTCTCGTGCGTTGCCCGACGTGCGTGACGGGTTAAAGCCAGTGCACCGTCGAATCATTTGGGACATGCACCAGCAGGGTTTTCGACCAGATCGACCTTTCGTCAAATGCGCCCGCGTCACCGGTGACACGATGGCGCGCTATCACCCACATGGTGATGGGGCAATTTATGACGCGCTCGTTCGAATGGCTCAACCGTTCTCGTTGCGTCATCCGCTTATTGATTTTCACGGCAATTACGGGTCGCCAGATTTTGGTCCCGCTGCGAGTCGATACACTGAGTCGCGGTTGCACCCATTGGCGATGCAGTTGCTTGCCGACATCGATGAGGATACCGTCGACTTAATCTCAAATTACGACGGCACATCAGAAGAGCCGTCAGTGTTGCCATCGCGCTTTCCAAACTTATTGGTCAACGGTTCGCAGGGGATCGCCGTGGGCATGGCCACGAGCATTCCACCGCACAACCTCGGTGAAGTTGTGGATGCGACGTTGCATTTGATCGACAACCCAGAAGCATCGATCGCCGATTTGATGAAGTTTGTCAAGGGGCCAGACTTTCCGACGGGTGGCTTAATTCTTGGGCGCAGCGGCATCAATGAAGCTTTTAAAACTGGGCGTGGCAGCATCAAAATGCGAGCAAAAGTTGCGATTGAAGATGGCGTGCGTGGGCAAATGCGTATTGTTGTCACCGAGTTACCATATCAAGCCAGTTGCTCGGCGATTGCGGCGCGCATTCAAGAACTCGTGGATGGCGGTGAATTTGACGGCATTGCCGATGTCAACGACAACTCGTCTGGTGGTGAAACGAATTTGATCATCACTCTTAAACGTGACGCCAATTCAAATGTCGTGATGAATAATCTGTTCAAACTCACGACTCTGCAGACGAGTTTTCCCGTAAACATGGTCGCCTTGGTCGACGGGGTCCCTCGCACGGTGAACCTGCGCGACGCACTGCAAGGTTATGTACGCCACCAAATTGATGTAATCACTCGCCGCAGCAACCATCGTTTGAAAAAAGCCCAAGATCGCGGGCACATTCTCGAGGGTCGTCTCAAGGCCCTCAATGTCATTGATGCAGTAATCAAAGTTATTCGTAGCAGCGAAGACGGCAACTCCGCAAAAGCGGCTTTGATGGGCAAGCAATTTGGCTTTACCGAGCGTCAAGCGATCGACATTCTAGATATGCAATTGCGCCAACTGACTCGGTTGTCGCGCATTGATCTTGAGACCGAACAAAAAGATGTTCAGACGCAAATCAAAGAACTCAAGGCGATATTGAACGACGACAAGAAGTTGCGCGCCGTTATTTCAAAAGAATTGATGGCAGTTCGTGAAACTTTCGCCACAGATCGAGTCTGCAAAATCACCGCCGACGTGGGCGAGATGAGCGTTGAAGATCTTGTCGACAATCGCGAACTTGTTGTCGTCATGACTCAAGCCCAATACGTCAAGAGTGTTTCAGCAGATTCATTTAGGTCGCAAGGTCGGGGTGGCCGTGGTGTATCTGGGGCGAAAATGAAGGATGCCGATATTGTGCGCAACGTAATATTCACGACTTCGCATGCTTATCTATTGTTTTTTTCCAATCGTGGTCGTGTTTATCGTCTGCGAGCCCTCGAAATTCCTGAACGCGAACGCACCGCCAAAGGCATTCCGATCGTCAATTTGTTGCCGCTTCAAAACGGCGAGACAATTCAGGCAATCATTGATACGCGTGAATTCCCCGGCACGCGTTATTTGTTTTTCGTTTCTCGTCAAGGTCAAGTCAAAAAGACCGCGTTCAACGAATATGATTCCTCGCGTCGTGATGGCTTGATCGCGCTTAAGCTTCGACCAAAAGACGAACTTGTGCGGGTTATTGAAACCGGCGGCACCGATGATGTGTTCATAGTCAGTCGTGGCGGTCAAACAATTCGCTTCTCCGAAAAACAAGTTCGCCCGATGGGCAGATCGGCAGCCGGTGTGCGGGGTATGCGCCTTCGCACAGGTGACGAAGTTGTTTCAGTCGATGTGGCCAAAGATGATGCGTCGATTTTGCTGGTCACAGAATCGGGCTATGGCAAGCGCACACAAATAAGCAATTTCACCCGCAAGGGCCGTGGTGGCTTGGGCATGATCGGCATAAAGTTGACCGGCAAAAAAGGTCGAGTAGTTGCCGCGTTTATGGTCGGGATTGATGACGAAATAGTGGCCGTATCTTCTGCCGGCACAACAATTCGTACTCCAGTTAAAGAAATATCTAGCCAAGGTCGGGCCGCCACCGGCGTGCGCGTGATGAGCCTTGGTGCAGGTCAAGTTGTTGCTTCAGTTGCGCCAATCTTGGCCAGCGACGAAGCATAAATATTTCCGCCCGGATACAACCACCAACTTGCGAGAGCGGGTCTGCCGTCTCGTTCGCAATCATTGCGCTGACCGTGATGAGCGCAACCCTAGTTTCGTTGGGGCATACGACTGGTCGAATTATTGATGCCGAGCAGGCTCAGTTTGCGGCCGATACGGCCGCATTGAGTTGTGTCTCGGTGAATCATGATCGATCGCGCGAAATCGCCAAGAGTTTTGCCGAACAGAATTTCGGAGAACTGTTGCAAATTGAAATTGGTGCGGAGCGATGCGTGACCGTGGTTCAATCTGGCATGGTTGTGCGTCGCGCGGTCGCATTGTCAGTTAGGGGTTTTGATCTGCCTACACTAAAAAGATGAACACTCAAGCAAAGCCCCGAGTCAGGCGCGTCTCGCGAATTATTCGCGATATTGACCCGTGGTCAGTCTTTAAAGTTGGCCTGGTGTTTCATTTGGTTTGTTATTTTGTCGCGCTAATTTCGCTCGTGTTGTTGTGGAACGTCGCACAGTCAACGGGCACGCTCGACAACGTAGAAAATTTCATGGAGTCGTTCGGTTGGCAGACATTCAAATTTGATGGCTCCGAGTTGTTCGGCAATCTGTGGTTGCTGGGTTTGTTCGGCGTCGTTTTAGGAACGGGTCTGTGGGTGTTGCTGGCGATGATCTTCAACTTGATCACCGATCTTGTGGGCGGAGTGCGAGTGACCGTGCTTGAAGAAGAAGTTCGAATAATCGCAGTTGAGGCTGACGAAACCTCGCTGTAGCCTTGCTAGTCCTCGTTTGAATTCGGGGCTATAGCTC
>SXGR01038921.1_pt1 | contig 18187 bp, 14 predicted proteins | sample 3174711 | NCBI WGS metagenome assembly SXGR01 (sample SAMN11356860, study PRJNA531348) | freshwater metagenome | isolation source: freshwater sample F1-60 | place: China: Fuxian Lake, Yuxi | collected 2017-12-25
ACAGCGTGTTCGTGCAGGGTGCGATCTGGGACATCAACCCGTTCGACCAGTGGGGGGTGGAGCTCGGCAAGGTCCTGGCCCAGCGGATCCTCCCGGAGCTGGAGGGGGAACGCCTGCCGGCCTTGGGACACGACACGTCGACCAACAACCTGATCCGACGGTACCGGACGCTGAAGGCCTCCTGAAGACCGGAGAACCCCGCCATGGTCACCCTGCATTCCGACGCGTTCGTGTTCTTCGGAGCCACCGGGGACCTCGCGTACAAGAAGATCTTCCCGTCGCTCCAGGCCATGATCCGTCGCGGCCACCTGACCATCCCGGTCATCGGCGTGGCCAAGGCGGGATGGACACTCGACCAGCTCAAGGCCCGGGCGAAGGACAGCCTCGAGCACCATGGCGGCCTGGACCCGGCGGCTTTCGAGACGCTCTGTCAGCAGCTGCGGTACGTCGATGGGGACTATTCCGATCCATTGACCTTCGATCGTCTCCGCAAGGAATTGGGATCCGCGGAACGTCCGGCCCACTACATGGCGATCCCGCCGGTGCTGTTCGGACTCGTGGTCCAGCAGCTGGCCCGCAGCGGCTGTGCGGGGGAGGGGGCCCGGATCATCGTCGAGATGCCCTTCGGCACCGATCTCGCCTCGGCCCGGAAGCTCAACCAGATCCTGCTTGGCACCTTCGACGAGTCGCGGATCTATCGGATCGATCACTACCTCGGCAAACGCCCGGTCCACAACCTTCAGTTCTTCCGCTTCGCCAACGCCTTCCCGGAGTCGTTCTGGAACCGGGAGCACATCGAGAGCGTCCAGATCACGATGGCCGAGGACTTCGGGGTGCAGGGCCGTGGGGCGTTCTATGATCAGACCGGGGCGATCCGGGACGTGATCCAGAACCATCTGTTCCAGGTGGTCGCCCACATCGCGATGGAACCGCCGCCGCGGCTCGACAGCGAGTCGGTCCGCGACGAGAAGGTGAAGGTCCTCAAGGCCATCCGGTCGCTGGACGCTCACCAGGTGGTGCGCGGCCAGTTCCGGGGCTACCTGAAGGAGCCCGGTGTCGCCGAGGGCTCGCGGGTCGAGACCTTTGCCGCCCTGCGGCTGGAGATCGATTCATGGCGTTGGAAGGGTGTGCCGTTCTTCCTCCGCGCGGGAAAGTGTCTTCCGGTGACCTGCACCGAGGTGCTCATTCGGATGCGGAAGCCGCCGACCATGTACGAGGACGTCCAGCTTCAGCCCAACCACCTCCGGCTGCGGATCAGTCCCGACGAGACCATCGCACTCGGAATCAACAGCAGGGCACCGTCCGACGACGCCCCCGAGGGTCTCCGGGAGATGATTGCGAGCCACCATCCGGGTCGCGAGGAGATGGACGCCTACGAAAGGGTCCTGGGCGATGCGATGGCCGGCGATGCGACCTTGTTCTCGCGCGAGGACTACGTCGAGGAGGCCTGGCGGATCGTCGATCCGATCCTGAAGGCACCGACTCCTGTCTACCCCTACGAGACCGGTCACTGGGGTCCGGAGGCCGAGGTTGAGTCCCTCGTCCGCCCGCCCGCGGGCTGGTGGAACCCCACGATCGATCCCTGATCCCCGCTGCTTCCAGAATCACTCCATGTCCCAGAATCCTGAACTTCGCATCCATGCCGATGCCGATGCCGTGGCCGCCGAGGCGGCGCTCCTCATCGCCTGCGAGGCCCGCGAGGCGATCGCATCCCGCGGACGCTTCCTCCTCGCGGTCAGTGGGGGGCGCACGCCCTGGGTGATGCTGCGGGCCCTTGCTCGCGAAGCACTGCCTTGGGATCAGATTCATCTGTTCCAGGTCGACGAACGGGTGGCCCCGGACGGTCATGCCGACCGCAACCTCACCCATCTGCGGGCGAGTCTGCTTCCGCAGGCACCGCTGCCCGAGGCGAACCTGCATCCCATGCCGGTGACGGACCCGGATCCCAATGCCGCGGCGGTCCGCTATGCGGTCGAGCTGGAACGCGTGGCGGGACGTCCTCCGGTGCTGGACCTGGTCCATCTGGGCATGGGCGCGGATGGCCACACGGCGTCACTCATTCCCGGGGATCCAGCCCTGGGGGTGCGGGATGCCGAAGTCGCGGTCTGCGGGGTGTATCAGGGACGCCAGCGTCTGACGCTAACCTATCCGGTGATCGACCAGGCGCGTCGGATCCTCTGGGTGGTCACGGGTGCCGAGAAGGCCCCGATGCTCACCCGGCTGCTGGCGGGCGATCGAACCATCCCAGCCGGGGTGGTGGCCCGGGATCGCGCCGTGATCATCGCCGACCGCGACGCGGCGGTGGCGGCCTAGAACACCGGTCCCTGGGATCGACGACGGCCGGGTGGGTCGTGTCGGCGCCGGGTCAGATGGGTCCCGGTTCGACAGGATCCTCTTCCTGGTGGGTGCCGTAGTGCCCTGCGGCACGGGGCGCGCCAGCGCCCACCGTGGGGCGCAGGTTCTGTCGGGCCCGTTGCATCCAACACCAAATCCGGGCCGACACCCCTCGTCATCACACCCCAGAGACGGGTTGCCCCGGATCGACTCCTCGGGAAGGGTCTCTCCATCAACTTCCCTCTCCATCGAATGCGAGTTCCTTCCGTGGTTGTCCTTTGGACGAGTCTGATCCTGGTGACGGCGCTTGGGTCCTCTCCGTCCCAAGATCGTCCAGAAGGCGCGGCGTCCCCAAGATCGGTTGGCTCCTCCGACCGCCCTGGTGCCGGCCGGCTGCGTCTGCCGGCGGATCGTCTGTGGGGTCAGCGGTTTGCGGGTCCGGTCTTCGCCCGGTTCCATGACTGGACTGTCCGATACCAGGCCGCCGATGCCGCGGAACGTGCGGTGTTGGAGCCAGAGGGGGTGGACCTCGCGTCGGCGCGCCGGGTGGAACTGAAGGAGCTCATCCAGACGGATCCGTCGCGGGCCCTCGACCAGACCGTCCCAGTCGGGGTCCGACGGCTGCTGCCGGCGGCGGTGGAGGAGCGTCTGGAGGAACGGATCGATGGCCGTGGCCAGCTCGCACTGCTTGCGGCGGTGCCGGCTCCCGGTGCGACGAATGACCTGCCGGCGGCGTGGCGGACGGCGACGGTCGAGGGACGGATCTTCCGGGCCAACGTCCATGGTCGACGTCTCGAGGAGCCGACACGACAGGACGTGGCTCTCCTCGGGATCGCCGTCGAGAACGAGCTGGCGCTCGACGAGAATCCGTCCCGGATTCTCGAGGCAGCGGAGGCGGAATACGAACTCGAGCGGGATCCGGTCTGTGGCGTGGCGGGCTGGTCGGCGTCGTCGCTCGGCACCCCTGTCGTGCTCGAGACCGGCGGGAACCGGCGCCTGGCGCTGTGTTCGGACACCCATGCGGAGTCGCTCAACGACTCCCTCATCCTCCAGGAATCCAACAGCGACGGCACCAGCGTCGGCGAGGACGGCGTCGTGCGTCCGGCCTCGGCCTACACCGAGGGCATCAAGCGTTTGATCCTCATCCGGGTGGATTTCCCCGACAAGGCGGGTGCGCCGTTCACCGATGCGAAGGGGACGAACATCATCCGGTCGATCGACACGTTCTTCCGGACCTGTTCCTACGGACGTGCGGGGTGCCGCATGCTCGGGGAGGGCTCGGCACTGACGCCGACACTGCGTCTGCCCCGCACGACCACCGAATATGGGACGCTGGACGCCTCGAAGCTGCGGGAGGAGGCCCGGGCGGCCGCCAAGGCGGCGGGCTTCGTGCTGACGAACTACGACTTCGATGTCATCTGCTTTGGCAGCGTTCCCGGCTACGGCTGGGCGGGGTTGGGCTACGTCGGTGGCCCCGGCTCCTGGGTCCAGAACTCCTTCGACGATGCCGCCGGGGTGTTCTGCCACGAGCTGGGCCACAACTACGGGCTCAACCACGCGAACTTCTGGGACACGGCCGGCGAGACGATGATCGGGTCGAAGGGGACCGACGTGGAATATGGCGACTCGTTCGACACGATGGGCAACGCGGCGGCGGGGCGTCGCCAGTTCAACGTCCGCAACAAGACCTCGCTCAACTGGATGCGCTCGACGGAGGTGAAGACCCTGTCGGCGAACGGGACCTACCGCCTCTACGCCCACGACTTCACCAACGCCGCGCCGATCATGGCCCTGAAGGCGGTCCGGGATGCCAAGACCAACTACTGGTTCGAGTACCGGGCCCGGTTCGCCGACTACCGGTGGCTCTCCAACGGCATCGGCATCCGCAGGGCCCGCTCCGACAGCTCCCGCCAGAGCCAGCTCATCGACACGACACCGGGTTCCGCCGACGGCAAGAACGACTCCCCGCTCGTCATTGGGCGGACCTTCTCCGATCGGGCCATTGGACTCCACATGACGCCCGTCGAGCGGTTCGACACCGATCCACCGTCGATCGACGTCGTCTTCAACCGCGGCGAGTTCCCTGGCAATCGCAGGCCGGTCGTCGAGGTCACCGCCTCGGTGTCCGCCGCCGCCCTCAACGCCCCGGTGGTCTTACGGGCCACGGCCACGGATGCCGATGGCGACACCCTGGCCTATGGGTGGGACTTCGGCGGGGGCTTCTTCGGCGCGAACGCCCCGGTCGTCACCAATGCCTGGAGCACCTCCGGCGACTACGTCGTCCGCTGCGTGGTGTCCGACATGAAGGGTGGCGAGACCAGCGACTACGTCGTCGTCCGCGTCGGAAACCCGTCGACCTTCCGCATCGGCGGACGGGTCACCCGGTCGGGCGAGCCACTGGACGGGGTCCGGGTCTACACCTCCAACACCCGAATGACCCAGACCGGGTCGGACGGCACCTTTGTCCTGACGGGACTGTCCCGTGGTGCCTACACCCTCCGGGCGCTGGGTGAGGGCCTCTTCTTCACCCAGTCAGGCTTCTCCAACCCCATCAACCTCACTGGAAATCTCGAGGGCCATGATTTCGTCGGGGCCTTCCGCGGGGATCTCGAGACGGTGACGCTCGTGCCGGCTGGGGCGGTCTGGTGGTATTTGGATGCCGGGACCGATCTGGGCACGGCCTGGCGGGCGTCCGCGTTCGACCATGGCGACTGGAAGCGGGGCGCGGCTCAGCTGGGCTACGGGGATGATGACGTGGTGACGCGGCTCGACTACGGCCCCGATGCCGCCAACAAACACATCACGACCTATTTCCGGGGTGAGTTCGAGGTGGAGGATCCGCAGCAGATCCTGTCGGCCACCCTGGGTCTGATGCGGGACGACGGCGCGGTGGTGTATCTGAACGGCAAGGAGGTCTTCCGCAGCAACATGCCGTCCGGGACGGTGACCTTCTCAACCCTCGCCTCGGCTGCGGTCGGGGGTGAGGACGAGTCGACCTACTACGAGACCGAGCTGGCAGGAAGCCAGTTCCTCAAGGGTCGCAATGTGCTGGCGGTCGAGCTCCACCAGAGCAGCCGGACGAGCTCCGATCTCAGCTTCAATCTCCGTCTCGACGCCCTGCTCACGCCGTCGACCGGACCGGAGGTCGTGCCGACACTCACGGTGGAGTCCTCGCCGGACGGGGTGCGCGTGAGCTGGCCGGCCTCGTTCACAGGCTATGAGCTTGGGGTGGCTCCTACGCTGGAGTCGGCGGACTGGGCCCCGGTCTCGGCGCCGATCCAGACCCAGGGGGATCGGCGCTACATCGTGCTCCCGCCGCTCGAGGAGCAGCGGTTCCTGCGACTCGCGAAGTGATGCGGCAGGTCTTTGGGGGTGGAGTTCCAGGCGTCGGCGGATCACCCTCAGAGGACTCCCGATGAAACACTGGATGCTGGCAGTGCTGTGCGCCGTGGGCGTTCTCGTCCGTGCGGAACCGACGAACGGTCCGGTCGATGTGATCGCCCTGATGGGTGGGTCGCCGCTCGTGGCCGCGGACCAGGCCGGGCACCTCGAGACCCTCCTCGTGCTCCGGGATCCGTCGCACCGGCGGACCCTCCGCTCGTTCGCGTGGGAAGGCGACACGGTCTTTTCTCGACCCCGTCCCCTCAATTTTCCGAGCCTGTCCCAGCAGCTTCTCCAGCAACGGGTCGGCCTGGTGTTGGTCCAGTTCGGGCAGATGGAATCCCTCGCGGGTGCCGACGCGCTCGCGGAATTTCGGGAGTCCTATGCACGGCTGGTCACCGGGATCCAGCAGGCCGTGCCGCGGGTGATCCTCCTGACTCCGACTCCCTTTGGTGCCGCCGGTCCGATCGATGCCGTGACGGCCCGGGATCGCAACGCGGTGCTCGCCCTGTATGCCCAGGCCATCGTGGATGTCGCGCGGCTGCTCCATGTGCCGGCGATCGATCTCTTCGGCGGACTGGGCGGGGGCGGACCCGGGCCGTTCCGGGAGACGCTCGACGGAATACAGCTCACAGATGCAGGGCATCGTGAGGTGGCCCGGATGGTGTCGCGGCGGGATCTGGACAAGTCCGAGGAGGCCCTGCCGCTCCTGCCGGAGGCGACCTGGGATGCGGCGGCCGTGGAAAAGGTCCGGGAGGCGGTGGTGCACAAGAACCGGCTCTGGTTCCGGTACTGGCGTCCCACGAACTGGGCGTTCCTGGCCGGCGATCGGACCGACCAGGCCAGCAGCCGGGACCATCGGGACCGGTCCATCCGATGGTTCCCCAAGGAGATGGAGGAGTTTGTGTCCCTGATCGATTCCGCCGACACCGAGATCCGCCGTCGAGCCACAGCTCCGGAGGGCACCCGATGAGGAACTTCATGCAGCCACTCGTTCCACTTCGCGCCCTGAGGCGTGTCGGTGTCGTCCTCCTGGTCGCCACCTCGGCGGCCGTGTCGCCGCTCCGGGCGCAGTCGGATCCGGAGCAGGAACGCGCCAGCCTGCGGGTTCTCGACGGGTTCGAGGTGCAGCTCTTCGCCTCCGAGCGGGAAGGGGTTCGCAAGCCGATCCAGATCCGCTTCGATCCCGAGGGCCGCCTGTGGGTGGTCGGCAGCACCGCCTATCCCCAGATCAAGCCCGGTGAGGAACCGGACGATCAGGTCGTGGTCCTCGAGGACACCAACCGGGACGGCCGGGCCGATCGTTCGACCGTCTTCGCCTCGGGTCTGCACATCCCGACGGGACTCGAGTGGGGCGATGGCGGTGTCTATGTGGGAGCCGCCACCGAACTGCTGCATCTCAAGGACACGGATGGCGATGGCCGGGCCGACCAGCGTCGGGTGGTGTTGCGGGGTTTCGGGACGGGCGACACGCACCAGACGATCAACTCCTTCTGCTGGGGACCGCTCGGAGAACTGATGCTGTCGCAGGGACTCCACGCCGAGAGCCGGATCGAGACGCCCTGGGGCGTCTCGGAACTCCGTCAAGCCGGGGTCTGGCGGTTCTGGCCGCGGCAGGTCCGGCTCGACCCGTTCTGGAGCGGAGCCATGGGGGCCCACAATCCCTTCGGGACCGTCTTTGACCGCTGGGGACAGCCCTTCGTCTTCGCCGGCAACGGACATGGGATCTACCACCTGACGCAGGCGATGATCCCGACCGACCATTTCGTCGAGCAGCGCTGGATCTGGAACCAGGGCCGCAAGTTCGGGGGTGCCGACATCGTCGAGAACTCCCACTGGCCCGCAGCCTTCCAGGGTGAGGCCGTGTCGGGCGGCTACCTCCAGAACAGTGTCGAACGCTTCCGCCTCACTCCCGAGGGATCCTCCTTCAAGGCCGAGCGACTCCCGCCGTTGATCGAGTCCACGAACATCGCCTTCCGGATCGTCGACGCCCGGTTCGGTCCGGACGGCGCCCTGTATCTCTGCGACTGGCACAACCCGGTGATCGGCCACTACCAGAACAGCTTCCGGGATCCGGCCCGTGACAAGACGGGTGGCCGCATCTGGCGGGTCACCGCGAAGGGGCGGCCTGTGGTGGACTGGAAACCGCTCGGCAACGCCTCGGAGGAGACTGTCGTCAAGGCCCTCGGCTCGTCGGAGCGCTGGGACCGTCAGATGGCTCGTCGGGTATTGGCCGACCGACCGTCGTCGTCCGCCGTCGGAGCCGTGGTCCGGTGGGCCGAGGCGTTGACGGGGGATTCGGAGTCGACCGACCACGGTCGACTCGAGGTCCTGGGTGTCCTGACCGAGCTGGGGCGCGTCAGCGATCCGGCGGCGGGTCGGCTCCTCCTGGCCTTGAAGGGCTCGGGTCGACCCGAGGCCCGTGCGATGGCGGCGCGGTTTCTCGGGGAATGGGCCCGTCGAGGCGGTCCGGAGCCATCGCAAGACCTCCTGAAGAACCTCGGTGACCTGGTCCGCGACGAGCACCCGCGCGTCCGTCTCGAAGCCGTCGTGGCCTGCAGCTACATCGCGAGTCCCAGGTCGGTGGAGGTCGCGGCGGAGGTGCCGGATCGTCCGATGGACGGACCGCTCGAGTATGCCTTCACCCAGGCGGTGGCCCAGCTGCGTCCGCAGTGGACCCAGGCGTACGAGGCCGGAACGCTCGCGCTCCTCAAGAACCCCGCCCGTGCGGCGGCGTTCGCGAAGGCCGACGGCGGATCGGGCTCGGCGCAGTATGCGGCCGGACGGCTGCGACGGATCGGGGAGGTGGCGCTGGACGCGGAGACGGTCCGTCAGCTCTCGTCCCTCGTGGCCCGTGCCGGCGGCCCCGGGGATCTGGCGGTGCTGCTGCAGCCGCGCTCGTTCACGGTGGGCATCGATCACGATGCGTCCCTGCAGGCGCGTCGGCTCCGGGAGGCCGCGGCATCCAGCCGTTTACGGGGTGTGGTTCCCGACGGGAACCTGGCCCCGGCGGTGTCGGCCCTCCTTGATTCCAAAGACCCCGGACTCCGGTCTGCCGCCGCGCTGGTGGCGGGTGCCTGGCGGGTGGAGCCCCTCCGGGATCGCCTGAAGGTCCTGGCCTCCGCGGAGTCCGCCACTCTGCCGGAACGCATTGCGGCGGTCGACGGATCCGCCCTCCTGGGTGGGGATGGGGTGACGGCCCTGCTGACCGGATGGGCGGACCCGGGAAACCCGGCTCCCCTCAGAAGCGCGGCGCTGTCGGCCCTGGTCCCGATCCAGGGTCGGGATGCCGCGCGGCTCTCGGCCGACTGGCTGGTGGGCGAGGTCGATGCGGACGCGGTGCGCCCCATCGCCGCCGCCTTCCTCCGGCAGAAGGAGGCGCTGTCGTTGCTTCGCGTGGCTCTCGAATCCCGTAGACCGGCGCCTGCAAACGCGGTGGTGCTGCTGGAGGAACTGGCTCGCAGCGGACGGCAGGATCCCGATCTGACCGCGCTCCTCTGGGCGATGGCGGGGGCGCGGAAGCGGAGCGGCGGTTGGACGGTGTCGGACGTTCCTGCGATCGCGACCGCCGCGCGGACCTCTGGCAACCCGGTCCGTGGTGGGGAGGTGTTCCGTTCGGCCCAGCTGGCCTGCTCTGGCTGCCACAGCGTCGATGGCGCACCGGGGAAGGTGGGTCCCGTCCTCGCCGCACTGGGCACGGCCCAGAGCCTGGAGTCGATCGCTGGCGCCATCGTGGCCCCGCAGAAGGAGGTCAAGGAGGGCTTCATGGCCACCGAGATCGTCACCAAGGACGGCACCACCTATCAGGGCTATCTGCGGGGTGAGACTCCGGAGGCGATGACCTTGGCCGATCACCTCTCGGGTCAGACGGTGGTCCTTCCCAAGGCCTCGATCGAGGTGTTCCGTCAGCTCGGCTCATTGATGCCCGAAGGCCTCGTCGACACACTCTCCCCGGAGGACTTCCGCGACCTCGTGGCCTATCTCGGCAGCCTCGGACGCCGCTGATCCTGAGATCGGATCGGACCGAGCCAGGCAAACCGGGTCCGTCAAAGTTTCCAGTTGGCACTGATACGCAGGCGTACCATTTTCGCGGGCCATGTCGGACATCATTCCTCATCTCCCCACTCTGCGTCTAGGCCGTTCCTATGCCTCTCTCGAGCATGTCGAGGTCAAGAACCACCGCACTGGGGAGACCCTGGCGCTGGTGTCACAGGTGAACGGGGGGATCCTGAAGCGAGATCTGGCGAAGCTGGGTCCTGCCAGGGCGGCCCTGAAGCGGTTCACCGTGGCCCAGCTGATGGAGCTTTCGGCCAAGGCAGGCGAGCTGTTTGTCAACGGCACGCTGCCGCTGGGCGATCGGGGGCACACCCAGTCCCCGCAGCAGTATGTGGAGACGCTGAGCCTCACGAGCGGACTGCCCCACGTGATGGTCCGACGCAACATGACCAAGATCCATTATGCCCTCACCCACATGGCGGAGGTGCTGAATGGGTTGTCGCGCGGTCTCGACCTCTCGATCATCGACCGCGGCTTCGGCGAACAGTTCGGCACCAAACTGAGCTTCTTCCCGTCCTGCCAGGCCCTGGGTCTGGTGATGCCGAGCAACTCGCCTGCGGTGAACTCGCTCTGGCTCCCGGCGATCGGCCTGAAGACCCCGGTGGTCATCAAGCCAGGACGCGAGGAGCCCTGGACCCCGTACCGGCTTATCCAGGCGTTCATCGCCGCGGGAGTGCCTTCCGAGGCCTTTGGGTTCTACCCGACGGATCACGACGGCGCCGCGACCATCCTCAACACCTGTGGGCGGGCTCTGATTTTTGGCGACAAGTCCACGACCCAGCAGTACGCCAACAACCCGGCGATCCAGATCCACGGACCGGGCTGGAGCAAGTTCCTGATCGGCGAGGACCAGATCGAGAACTGGCGCGACTACATCGACGTGATCGCCGGTGCGATCTCCGACAACGGGGGGCGTTCGTGCATCAACGCCAGCGCGGTGGTGGTGCCGAAGTATGGGGCCGAGATCGCGGACGCCCTGGCTCAGCGCCTGGGTCCGGTCGCTCCGACGCGTCCCGAGGATGAGGGCGCCAAGCTGTCCGGGTTTGCCAATCCCAAGATGGCCGACTTCATCGACGCCCAGATCGACGACGGCCTGAAGACGGCCGGCGCCGAGGATGTGACGGCGAAGTACCGCGGCGGACCGCGGAAGCTGGTGTTCGAGGGAGGGACGTATTTGAGGCCGACGATCGTGCGGTGCGACTCGTTCGCCCATCCGCTGGCCAACCGGGAGTTCCTGTGTCCCTACGCGAGCGTCGTGACCTGTCCCCAGTCCGAGATGCTGTCGAAGGTCGGCTACACCCTGGCCTGCACGGCGATCACGAAGGATCCGGCCTTCATCGCGGATCTTGAGTCGTACGCCCACATCGAACGCCTGAACATTGGCCCGGTTTCGACCATGAAGATCTCCTGGGACCAGCCCCACGAGGGCAACATGTTCGAGTTCCTGTGGCAGCGCCGCTCGATCGAGAGGGCGTGGTGAAGGAAATGCCCCGCCTTCCGGAGCCAGTCATACGCCGGAAGATTTGCATTGATCGGGGCGGAAAAGGATTTGCACACTGTGAGTTCGAAGCGATTCGTCCTTCATGAACGTAGAACTCACCCGCAAAGCACTCGAGAAGGTGGGCAACCCCCATATTCTCGTGAACATCATCTCCCGTCGTGTCCGGCAGCTCAACAGCGGCGGTGGTGGCATCAGTCGGCCTCTTGTGGAGGTGGACCCCACCATGGGGATCGCCGACATCGCCCTCACGGAGCTCATCCATGATAAAATCGGCTTCCAGATCGAGGAGAAGGCCCCGGCCGCCGAGGAAAAGGCATCGGAAGGGTCCAAGCGCAAGCGTCGGACGCGATCACTGACCTCCTAGCCGGGGGCTGGGTCCTCGACGTTTTGGAGAGAATCGGAACCAAGCCGGAGGAACGCCCTCCGGCTTTTTGCTGATGTCGATCATCATCGCCAACTCGAAGGCCCGACACGAGTATCACATCCTCGAGACGGTTGAGTCAGGGATCGTGCTGCGGGGCACCGAGGTGAAGTCCATCCGCTCTGGAAAGGCGCAGATCTCGGATGCGTTTGCCAGGGTCGAGCAGGGCCAGGTCTGGCTCCACCAGATGCACATCGACGAATACGGATTCGGGAACATCCACAACCACGCGCCGAAGGGAAAACGGCGCCTCCTCTTGAACCGTGCGGAGATCCGCCGACTGGCCGAGTCAGCCACTTCCAAGGGGGTGACCCTGGTGCCGCTGGACCTCCATTGGAGGAACAATCGGGTCAAGGTCAGCCTGGCTGTCTGCAAGGGGAAGGTGGATTTCGACAAGAGACAGGACCTGAAGACCCGGGAAGCGGATCGGGAGATCCGGAGGGCACTCCATCGCCGGGAATAGCTGGAGGGATGCCAGAAAAACGAAAAGGACGGTCACCCGGGTGATCCGTCCTCTCGCAGGGGCCACGGTCGTCGCCGCCGCCGGGATGGGTGTGGGGGGGCAGGCATGCCGCCTGCAACCGTCACGCCGCCTTCTTCCAGGTGCGCCGGGGAGCCTTGGCCACGAGACCCTTCTTGATGACGCTCGCCGCGACGCGGATGCGCTTTACCTGGCCGTTCGGGAGGACCACCTTGACCTTCTGCAGGTTGGGAAAGAAGCGACGCTTGGTGATGGCCGTCACATGGGTGCCGATGCCACCCTCCTTCTTGGCCTTGCCGGATCGCCAAATGTGACTCCCCTTGACGGGGCGTTTGCCGGAGATGGGACAGATTCGAGCCATAGGATTGATCGCTTCAGTAAAGAGCGCAGTGGCATACCGAACCACCTCCTCCACTGCAAGCCATTAATTGGAAATTGTGCGATTGATGGGGGGACCTGCCCGATCCGCCGCCGTGACCCGGGCGTGTCCTCGCAGCGTCCCAAGGACATCGACAAGGGCTCTCGCAAGGCTGTCCGCACAGGGTCTGAGGCGGCCTTGGAAGCGGATGAGCCTGGGGATCAGGGACGGAGACCCGAGCAGTATGAGCACCAGTTGTGCCCAGTCGATCCGGTCGTCCGGCCCCATCAGAGCACCGAAATCCAGCGGAAGATCTTCGTTGGCGTCATCCGAGACCACTCGGATCGTGGCCGATGGGATGCCTCGGGCCATGGCCGCTCGACGGATTGTCTGGGATTCCATGTCGACCGCATGGCATGCGGATGCCCGGTGCAACTCGGCCTTGGCCTCCCGGGTTTGCACGACCCGGCGGGACTCATGGAAGGTCATGGGTCTCAACATCGATCCCTTCGACACGGCAACGTCCAGGAAGCCCGGGTCGCTCGAGATGCCGACCGTACCCCGTGGGAACCCCGGATCGAGACCCCCGGCAAATCCAGCCGTGACGATCCACCGCGGATGATGAGCCACCAGGAATCTCTGGACGCTGGTGTCTGCATTGCGGCATCCCATGCCGGTGACGAGCACGTGCAGGTCCCCGAACCGCCAGCATGCGGGACCCGCACGGGTCGGTCGTGTGGCGGTGGCATCACCCCAGGCGCGGAGGAATGGACGGGACTCCTCCGGGACTGCGAATGTGACGAGGCCTGGATTGTTCCGGTTCAGTTCCACGTCAGATCCTCAGGGGATTCGGCCAGCAGACGACACTGCCAATCCGGACGGCCGCGAAGGAGTTGGCGCCACAGCAGCCGCGGGTCCAGATGCCGGAACATCCCGGCGTCAGCGGGTTGGTGCAGCCATGACTCGCGCCGCATCTCATCGTCCAGCTGGCCCGGACTCCATCCTGCGTAGCCCACAAAGGGGAAGAGTCTCTGGTCCTCCGACCAGCTGGACGCCATTCGTTCAAGGGCTTCTGGCTCATGACCCAACGAAAGATGTTCGAGCACATTGCCCTCTGGCCCCCCGGGATGGAGATGCAGAAAGCTGAACATGTTGGGTTGAACCGGTCCGCCTCGGAATAGCCCCAGCCCTGCGAGGTGGGCGGGGAGGTCGATCGGCAGGATGTCGTCCAACCGATGCTCTGTCGGCTGGCTCAGCACCAGGCCGAAGGCACCCTTCGGATCGTGCTGGCACACCAGGACCACCGAGCGGAAGAAGACACTGCCCTCGAGCTTCCCGCCGTCGAGGAGCAGATGCCCCTTCAATGATGGTGGTGCTGTCCTCATCCCGGAGGCGGCAGACTGCTGCATGCTTGAGAGTCCGGCAAACCTGTTTAGGATGGTCGCATGAGGAGATTCGTCGTGGTCTGTGTCATCCTAGGCATCCTGTCTGCAGCCAGCGTGGGTTGCAGGTCCTCCGGCAGCCGTGAATTCATCCCTGGGCGGGGCTGGAGGCCCACCCATTAGGGGGCGGCCGGACTCGGACCCGTGTCGCTCTGGATTTTGCGTGGACAGGGTTTGCATCGGAGCCTACCACTTCTTCAAATCCGCCCTTCCATCGGGGCGGGCGCATCACCAACACAAAACCAATAGTTCCGATGAAATACCTGTCCGCTCTGATCCTCGCCGCCTCCACTGCCCTGGCCCTCCCCAGCTTCGCGGGTGATTCCGAGAAGTGTGAGAAGGGGTCGGCCTGCTGCGCCACCAAGGCGGCCGCGAACGTGACGAAGGCCCAGTTCAAGCTGGACGGAGTCACCTGCGCCACCTCCGCCGCCAAGGCAGAGGCCGCGCTCCTGAAGGTCAAGGGTGTCAAGTCCGCCCATGTGTGCCCCGACAGCCACGTCGCCGCCGTGGAGTTCGACAAGTCCGTGACCAGCAGCCGCCGCATCTCCTCGGCGGCCAAGAAGGCCGGGTTCAAGGTCGAGAAGGGATCCTGATTCGAACCCTCACCCGGGTTTCTGGCAGTCAGGAAACCCGGATGCACAGGGGCGATGGCGACCATGGTGGCCATCGCCCCTTTCGTTTGAGCGCCGTGGGGGCTCCAGGAATCCGAGTGGTTCTGGCCCGGGATCTGGCCCGGGACCCCCCCCGATTCCCGGTGGTGGCCCGTATCTCGTGCCCCGTACTGCAGGAACTGACTTGTCCCTTCGGCATTCCGGGCAATTCTCCCCGGACAACATGCTCAACCTCAATCGTATGAACACCAAGATCTGTTGGATTGGGATGGCGGGTTTTCTCGCTATCGGAACCCTCGGAGCGTCCTCGTCCGCCGACGCAGTGGCCGTCCGGAAACCGGCGATGGAGGTTCTTGGAACCATACCGGACCGGATGCCCGGATCCGAGAATGACACCGAGGCCCAGGTAAAGCTTGGAAAGCGCCTTTTCTTCGACAAGCGGCTCTCGAAGAACAACAGCCAGTCGTGCAATTCATGCCATGTGGTCGACCAGAACCGGGGTGGCGTCGACAACGAAAAGACCTCCCCTGGCGCCTTCGGAAAGCGCGGTGGTCGGAATTCCCCAACCGTGCTCAACGCGGGATTCCACCTTGCCCAGTTCTGGGATGGCCGTTCGGAAACCCTCGCCGACCAGGCCAAGGGGCCGATCCTCAATCCCATCGAGATGGGCATGCCCAGCGAGGCCGAAGTGGTCGAGCGTCTCAAGGGTGACAAGCGCTATGTCAACCAGTTCAAGTCTGCATTTCCCAAAGACAAGGACCCGGTCACCTATGACAATCTTGCCAAGGCCATCGCCGCATACGAGCGAACCCTGGTCACGCACGACCGGTTTGACGATTTCCTCAAGGGAAATGACAAGGCCCTGACATCCCGTGAGGTCGAGGGGTTGGAATTGTTCACCCAGGTCGGATGCACCACCTGCCACAATGGTCCCCTGATCGGTGGCAATGGCTTCCGGAAGCTCGGCATCCTCGAAGCCTATTCCAACGCGGCCGACAAGGGCCGGATCGAGGTGACCAAGGATGAGGCTGACGAGTACGTCTTCAAGGTTCCCAGCCTGCGCAACATTGCGTTGACCGCGCCTTACTTCCACGACGGAAAGCATGAGACGCTGTCCTCCGCCGTGCGCGAGATGGCGTGGCTCCAGCTGGGCAAGAAACTCGACGACCAGCAGGTTGACGCGATTGTGGCTTTCCTAGGGTCCCTCAGCGACAAGCGCCGCGCCTCCCGCTGAACGGCGCTGTTACCGGAGCGGTAAGAACCGTCGTCCTGGAGGCGTTCTGGTGTTCGGTCCGAGTCACGGTCTGTCCTGAGAGGACATTCCGGAACGGAATCTGTCAGAAATCCGAACACCATGAACACGCCCGGCAAACCGGTTCCCGTCCCGATTGGCGGGCCATCACAATGTAGCGATGGGGTCGAGTCCCGGCTCGACCCCATCGCCGTTTCAAAGGGGGGGCACCGACGGCCGCGGGCGCTGGTCTGGGAGAAGTCGGAAACCGCGACTCCACGCTGGGCCGATCGGGGTGCCTCTGGACTGCGGCTCAAGACGGAACCTTCCCCGGAGACCGAGGGTGCTGACAACACACCGGGATATGTCCTGCTCCAGGATGTCGGCCCTGTGCCCAGCCACAGGCTCTGCCATCGAAGTGGCATCCTCTCGGATGGCCAACTCGACCTGGACGAGGGTGCCTCGCTGCAGAGCTGCTGGTGCCTGCCCTCCTCATCCTCGGATGGGTCCGAGATGCTGGGCCTCCGCTACAAGTTCAGCGAGTCGCTCAGGAGTCGAGGAGCCTGTCACTTCCGCATCAGCATCCGTCGTTTCGAGGACTCCAGCGAACCCGCGGACTACCCGGTCGTGCACCAGCACGACCTGTTCTGGCAGTTCTACGAACAGGCCGGTGATCTGCTCTTCGTCAGGGCTGCGCGACTCGGTCCCGTGGACGTCGGGGTGGGCCTTTATCGGATACCCTACCAGTCGGACCGTGACTGGCTGCAGGGCCAGTTCCATGTCCATCTGGACCCGTGCGGTTTCATCGGTCACCGCAACCTCGTCACCCTGGAGCTCTTCGATGAACTGGGACGGCGGCTTCTTCCCAGTTCCTCCGCTCCATTCGGCGCGCCGGATGAGCCGACGGCGGAATTCACATTCCGCCGGTGGAATCAGCCGCTGGGGCTCACCGACGAGGTTCCTTTCGACGTTCTGACCCATCTGATCGCCTACGGGCAGGGCAGGGCCGGGTCGGAGATTCTTCTGTCTCGGAGACTGCTTTTCCGGAGGAGGCCGAAGAAGTTTTGTCCACCGTTCAGGAATCCTCCCACAGGCACCCTGCGAGGGTGGCGTGTCTGCCGGATCCTCCGAGGCACCGTCTCCCCGATCAGCCCTCGTCACTGGAGCCGCGGCGTTCCCACTTGCGGGGCGCCCGTTCCGGGAGGGACGTGTCCACGCGGGTCCAATAGGTGTCGACTCCCATCGACGCATTGATCGCCTCCTCGAGCTGGGCGGATGGGGTGACCGAGAACTGGTCGTTCGCCTCGAGGTAGGCCGTGGCGCCGTTGGCCATGCGAAGGTTCAGGAACAGGGGGATCTTCCCGCGATGCTCCTCGATCAGGGTTCTCAGGGCCTCGAGTCGCACGGTATCCAGGGCGTCCGCCCGGAGCCGGACATGGACCTGGCGGGTGAACTTCCGAGGGGCCTCCTCGAGTCGCAGGATCTCCTGGGGGAACAGCTTCGGACGATCCTCGCCGGTGTTGACCTCGGCTGTCACGAGCACCGGCACGTTGATGTTGAGGAGGCTGCGGAACCGGTCGTAGTTCTCGTTCATCAGGAGCATCTGGACGCTGCCCGTGAGGTCCTCGACCGTGACCATCGCGTACTTCTTCCCCGACTTCTTGCTGATGCCCTCCTGCAGGCCGGAGACCAGACCACCGATCCGGGTCATGGCCCGGTTCTCGAGGGTGGGCAGGTCGGCGATGGAGTGGACGGCGAAGCGTCGGATCAGGGGTTCGTAGGGCTGGAGCGGGTGGCCGGTCAGGTACATCCCGAGCAGCTCCTTCTCATAGGCCAGCTTCTCGCTGGCGGGCCATTCGGGGAGTTCCACCGCCTTGGTCTTTGTCGTGGGACTGGGAGTGCTCTCGAAGGCGTCGAAGAGGGAGGACTGGCCCCGGACGCGATCGGCCGCGATGGAGCTGGCCCGGGCCATGGCGCCATCGAGCTGGGCCATCAGGCTGGCCCGGTTGAACCCCAGCGCGTCACAGGCTCCGGCCTTGATGAGGCATTCCAGGACCTTCTTGTTCGCGGCCCGGGTGTCGATCCGCTCGCAGAAGTCGGGCAACGAGACGAACCGACCTCCCTGGCGACGGGCCTCGAGCAGGGATTCCACCGCGACCTCGCCGACACCCTTGATGGCGGCGAGGCCGAAGCGGATCCGGGGCTTCGGCGGCGGTGCGGAGGGGTCGGTGGACGCCTGGGCCGGGGCGACGGGCGCGAACCGGACCTCCGACTCGTTCACATCGGGACCCACGACCTCGATTCCGAAGTCCCGGGCCTCGGCCATATATTGCGCCAGCTTCGCCAGGTCGGCCTGGTCGTTCGTCATCAT
>SXGR01414585.1_pt1 | contig 18180 bp, 19 predicted proteins | sample 3174711 | NCBI WGS metagenome assembly SXGR01 (sample SAMN11356860, study PRJNA531348) | freshwater metagenome | isolation source: freshwater sample F1-60 | place: China: Fuxian Lake, Yuxi | collected 2017-12-25
AGAGGTTTTGGAGACCAAGGGCATCCGCGTTCCGAAAGGAAAAATCTATTACAATCCCGACCAGGCCGACTACAAAGATTTTGAAAAAATTAAATGTGTGATCAAACCGACAACTGCAAATTTTGGCATCGGCATTAATTTCGCCAAGCCGGGAGATGAAAAAGTTTTTAAAGAAGGGATAAAGGAAGCTTTTAAACATAGTGAATCCGTAATTGTTGAGGAGTTCATCTCCGGAAATGAATATCGCTTTTTGGTAATCAATGATAAGGTTATCGGCATCATCAACCGTGTTCCGGCCAACGTGATCGGCGACGGAATTCACAATGTCCGCCAGTTGGTGAAATTGAAAAATGAAGATCCTCGCCTTGTTAAAACAACAAAGGAATATATCCACACCGGCAAAATCGAAACCGCAAAACTCGCTGAACAAAAGCTGACTTGGTCCAGCATTCCGAAAAAGGGCCAAAAAGTTTTCCTTCGCGAAAACTCCAATATATCAACCGGCGGTGACTCCGTCGATGTCACCGACGAAATTCTTGAAGATTACAGCAAAATTGCCATCGAAAGCACAAAAGCAGTCGAAGCAAAAATCTGCGGCGTCGATATGATGATTGAAAATCCCAAACAAAAACCGACAGATAAAAACTACGCTATCATCGAACTGAACTTCAATCCTGTGCTGAAAATGCATCAGTTTCCAACTTTCGGCAAAGGCCGCGACACGGCCGGTCCCGTCCTCGAGCTGTTAGGATTCTAGAACTCGAAGACGATTTTCATGATTGGCTATTTTGTCGTCCATATCACAGAGTCTACTTCCCGTCAGAATATTGTTTCGCTGGCATGTCTGAAATTCCGGCAGCATTTGCTCCAGCATATCCATGAGCACGTTATAGTCGCTCTTTGTCATCATATTTTCCTTCAAATCGTCAATTGCTGCGTGAAATTCAATTTTCGTAACACAATGACTAAGGCTGTTTTCGATTTTCTCAAAGCGTTCGTCAATCTGCTCAAAGCGTTCGTCGATTTTCTCAAAGCGTTCGTCAATTTTCGCAAACTTTTTGTCTATTTTTCTGAATTCCTTTCTAGTCTCTTTATCCATATAAATTATTTTTGTAGAAACAAATTATATTCTTCTAAAAACCCCTCATCAATACCACTTAATAATTTACTGTTGTCGACCAAACTTCAACACCCAAAATAATACCTTTTCAAACCAGGTCTTTTATGTTATTTTATGCGCCTGAATAAGCCAAATTATGGATATCATTGAAGCCGCGAAATCTCAGTTGAAAACTTTCTTCCCAAATGACGAAATCGAAGTCATCGATGAACGCGGTGATGGCCGGCACTTTTTTATAAGAATTACATCGGAAAAATTTGCAGGAATTTCCCGCCTCGAAAGAGGGCGCATGGCCCATAAAGCTCTCGACGGCTTCATTCAAAAAGGGCTTATGCACGCCGTCCGCCTAGAACTTAAAACCCCAAACAATGACTGATTTAAAACAACTCATCAACTCAGCACCAATCATGCTCTTCATGAAAGGGGACAAGTACATCCCCCAATGTGGTTTTTCTGCTAAAGTCGTAGAAATTCTCAATTCCCTTGAAGCGCAGTATACCACTTACGACATCCTCGAAGACGAAGAAGTGAGAGCAGGCCTCAAAATCTACTCCGACTGGCCGACTTATCCTCAGCTATATATAAAAGGCGAATTTATCGGCGGCTGCGACATCGTCAGCGAAATGTACGAAGCCGGCGAACTCCAGGATTTACTCGCAAAATTATGAAAATTACCAAAGAAACCACAGTTAAAGAAATTCTCAAAATGGTTCCGGATAGCGTTATTTTTCTCAAATCTGCCGGGCTGGATTGTTTTGGTTGTGAGGGGGGCTCTGAAGAATCGCTCGAAAAAGTGATGCAGGAAAAAAATCGCGATGAAAAAGCGATAAATATGCTTCTGGATCGGATTAATCAGTTGAAAGCCGAAAAGGAAAAGGAGAAAACGCCGACACCGGAGGAAAAAGATTTCATCGTCGAAGAAGTACATGAAGGTAACAAAAAATATTATCGCCTTGCGGGAATGCTATTTTCCGAAAACGCTTACCAGAATCTTCACAATCTCAAAGCCGGAAAAGGCCTGCGGATGCGCGTGGAAACCGGGGGCTGCAGCGGATTTAAATATAATTATGATTTTTTTGATGAGCCGCTTGAAGACGAAAAAGTTTACAAACTTTCCACTGAAATCGTGATTTTTATGAACGAACTGACCTTCTCAAAACTACACGGATCAATTATCGATTTTCAGCTCGGCCTTCATGGCAGTGGCCTGAAAATTATCAATCCGAATATTAAACGTAGCTGTAGCTGCGGCACTTCTTTTGGCTTTTAAAAAATGAAAACTCCTGTAGTTGATATCAGAGGTGTGAAAGTTGGCGGCGGAAATCCCGTCGTTATTCAATCAATGACCGACACCGATACACAGGATCCGAAGGCCACGGCGAAGCAGGTGATAGAACTTGCCGATGCCGGATCCGAGCTTGTCAGAATCACGGTAAACACAAACCTTTCGGCGCCAAAAATTCCCGAATTAAGAAAAATTCTTGACGACCATGGCTACGAACATCTCCCAATCATCGGCGACTTTCACTATAACGGCCACATTCTTCTCACTGAATTTCCCGAAACCGCAAAAGTTCTCGATAAATATCGCATCAATCCCGGCAACGTCGGCTACGGCGACAAGCACGACTACAACATGGAGACGATTATTAAAATCGCTCTCGAAAACGACAAGCCGGTGCGCATCGGAGTGAATTGGGGGTCGCTAGATCAGGAATTGCTCACGGCAATGATGGAAAAAAACGCAAAACTGATAAAGCCAAAATCCGACCGGGATGTGATTATCGAAACCATGGTCGAAAGCGCTCTAAGATCTGCAGAATCCGCTGAAAAAATCGGTCTTCCCCAAAACAAAATCATCCTCAGCGTGAAAATGTCGTTGGTCCAGGATATGATCGCCGCTTATGAATTACTCGCAAGCAGAATGAAAAGTCATCCTTACTCGCTTCATCTGGGCCTTACAGAAGCCGGTTCCGGCATGCAGGGACTTGTCTCTTCCAGTGCCGCGCTCGCCGTGCTCTTGCAGCAGGGGATTGGAGACACGATTAGGATTTCTCTCACACCTACTCCCGGAAAACCGCGTTCACAAGAAGTCGAAGCCTGCAAAACTCTTCTTCAATCAATGGGCTACCGCCATTTCAAACCGCAAGTTACCAGTTGTCCTGGCTGCGGCCGCACCGACAGTACTTTTTTCCAGGAATTGGCGAAGGAAGTGAACGATCATATAGCCAAAAAAATGGCGCAGTGGAAAGAAAAATACCCCGGTGTAGAAGAGCTGAAAATTGCTGTTATGGGCTGCGTTGTAAACGGCCCCGGCGAATCCAAATATGCCGATATCGCCATCAGCCTGCCTGGGAAGAGCGAGCAAAAAGTCGCACCGGTTTATATCGAAGGAAAATTTAGTCAAAGTTTAAAAGGCGATAATATTCCGGAAGAATTTCTCGAAATTCTTGAAAATTTCATTCAAACCAAGTATAAGAAATCCTTGTAATTAATAAACTTTATGGGTCAAAAACTTACAAATACAATTATTGGCGGTGTGACTTTATTAGGAGTTGGCGGCGGGATGCTTCATGAAATTGATAAGTCCGAAACTAACAAGGCAGCTAGAGCAGAGGTGATTAGCAGCTTGTCAGAGGTGCGCGATTCCATTCAGACAGGTGGTATCTCCACACTTGAGGAACCAATTCTCGATGAGCTCGATTTCTTGGGTAGAATGCTAACTGGCGAAAATCGCCCTGAAAAAATTGCAGAAATTGGTGCACGCATCGATGGATTACGAAAAAAACTTACTCAAGTAGGAGCAATTGTCCTTACATCCTCCACCCCTTGATTTATTCCGCCCGCTCCCGCAAAATAAAATTACTTTAATCCCTATTTATGATTCTTTCCGACAACACCCTAAAAGCGATGATTAAGAGCGGCGAACTCGTCGTGAGCCCGATCGATGAACAGTCAATTCAGCCAGCATCAATCGATTGCCGACTTGGCAACCATTTCCTGATCGTTGAGCAGAATCAGATGGATATTATTACTCTCGACAGCGAAATCAAATATCGTGAAATTGAAAGTGATACGATTACGATTCCTCCTCATACTTTTCTTTTGGCGACTACCCAGGAATATATTGAACTTCCGGACAATCTCACGTCTTTCGTTGAAGGCCGCAGCTCAATCGGACGAATTGGTCTATTTATTCAAAATGCCGGCTGGGTCGATCCAGGATTCAAAGGCCGCATTACTCTCGAACTTTACAATGCCAGCTCACTGCCAATCAAACTTGAGGCCGGTAAAAGAATTTGTCAGCTCGTTTTCTGCAAAATGGACCAAAAAGCGGACAATCCATATAACGGCAAATATCAGGGTCAACATAAAACTGTCGGTAGTCGCGTTTTCCAGGACAAGGACCGTGTTCACACTGGCTTGGCGGAAGAACCTGGACTCAAAGAAAGCCACTTAATAAAGTAAAATGAAGCAATATCTCGACTTAATCAGAGAGGTACTTGAGCATGGCCAGAAAAAAGAAGACCGCACTGGCACCGGAACTATCTCCATTTTTGGCGCTCAGACGCGATATGATTTGCGAGAAGGTTTCCCGATGGTCACGACAAAAAAAGTAAGTTTCCCAGCCATTTTGCGTGAATTACTTTGGTTTCTTCGCGGCGCCACAAATATCAACGACGACTTAACCCAGCATACGCCAATTTGGGATGCCTGGGCTGCCCCCGACGGTGCACTTGGACCTATTTATGGTTATCAATGGCGCAACTGGGAAAAATTTACCTGGAACGAAGAAAAAAAAGCATACGACAAAACTCATCTCGATCAGATTCAGCTCGCAATCGACACAATTAAAAATAATCCGAATTCCCGCCGCATCATCGTCAGTGCCTGGAACGTCGCCGACATCGACCGCATGGCCCTTCCGCCCTGCCACAGCTTTTTTCAGTTTTACGTTTCGCCCGATGGCCATCTCGACCTTCAGCTATATCAGCGCAGTGCCGACATCGCTCTTGGCGTTCCATACAACATCGCAAGCTACGCCACTCTTCTGATGATGGTTGCTCACGAATGCAAATTAAAACCGCGCTATTTTGTACACACTCTTGGCGACGCCCATATTTATTTAAATCACACTGAAGGACTCGAGCTTCAGCTCACTCGCACTCCCAAAAAACTTCCTGAACTGAAAATTGCCGACAAACCTTTTTGGGATCTAAAATTCGAAGATTTCGAACTCGTCGGCTACGAACATGACGCTTTTATCAAATTTCCTGTCGCAGTCTAATGGAACATCCTGTTTACCTCATCGTCGCAGTAGATAAAAACTTTGGCATCGGTCGCGATGGCAAACTGCCTTGGCACTTAAAAAAAGAAATGGCCTTCTTCCGCAAAATTACTCGCGATACCATCGACCCGGAAAAAAGAAATCTGGTAATAATGGGACGCACTACCTGGGAATCAATTCCGGAAAAATATCGCCCGCTACCTGGCCGCAAAAATGTTGTCTTAACGCGCCAGGAAGATTTTCAGGCTGAGGGCGCCGCCGTCCGCCACACCCTGGACGAAGCGCTTGAACTTGCCGACGACGGCATCGAAAAGATTTTCATCATCGGCGGCGCCCAGGTCTTCAAAGAAGCGCTGAAACACGAACATCTGACTGGAATTTTCCTTACAAAAATCGACAAAGTATATGACTGCGATACTTTTTTCGGTGATATTCCCCTAAGCGCCACCCCAGAAATTCTCGGTGAAGACAGCGAAGATGGCGTAACTTTCCAGTACCAGCTCTACAAACTATCCTAGGTCTGCCAAAACCTCCTCAATATGGTTTTCCGGTTTTACTTTTTCATAATGCTTAACTAAAACACCATTTTCATCGATCAAAAATGTATCTCTCTGTACACCCATATATTTTTTACCATACATTGATTTCTCCACCCAGACACCATATGCATTCACAACTTCTTTATCGATATCCGCGAGCAAAGGGAAATTCAGCCTCTCTTTTTCCGCAAATTTCTTATGAGACTTCACGTCATCCGGACTCACGCCCAAAACCTGAATCCCAAACGCTTTAAAATCATTCATTCGATCTCTAAAACACTGCGCTTCTACAGTACATCCAGAAGTCATGTCTTTGGGATAGAAATATAAAACAACTTTCTTTCCCTTATAATCCGCTAGTGACTGCCAGTTTCCATCCTGATCCTCCAGTTTAAAATCTGGTGCTTTTTCGTTTAGCTTCGGCATGATATTTATTTGTTAAGTTCTGCCTCAATAATTTCTGCAAAATCTTCAAATGGGTAAGCGCCTTCCAAAACTGTTGTTCCAATAATAAATGCTGGAGTTCCTTCAACTCCCAATTTCCTTCCTTCTTCAAGATCAGCAGCAACTTCTTCCGCTATATCCTCATCGACAATACATTTATCATATTTTTCATTATTAACCCCTAAATCTAAAGCGTATCCCTTTAGCTCTTCAGCAGTAATTTCTACTGTTCCTCCACCTTTTGCTGACTGTCCGGAGAAAATTTTATCATGCATTTCAAAATATTTTTCATCACTATCAGTTAATTCTCTAACACAGCTTGCCGCAACTGCTGCCGGCAGAGCATCTTCATGAAAATCCAAAGGATAATCGCGGAAAACCAGTTTTACTTTTCCTGTATCAATATATTTAGATTTCAGCTCAGGATAGGCTCCTTCAAAAAAGCTTCTGCAGTAAGGACATTGATAATCTGAAAATTCAACAATTGTAACCGGTGCATCTTTATCTCCCAAAATTGGATCATCATCGGAATAATCTCCCTCTTCGACAGTCTTTGGCCCTGCGTCCTCTGCATACTGTTGCTGGGCATTTTTTACATAAGCATCAATTCCCTCACTAATTTTAGTCGCCAAAACATCATCATTCAATGAACCACCTTTACCCATCTGCAGACCCAAAAACACCATCGCAACCGACAACGCCAAAGCAGATACTGCGATTGTAATAATAAGACCATTATCTTTTTTACTCATTTTGAAAAGTTAATTTTACCCGAAAAATATACCAGAAAAAGGTTCCTCGGGGAAACTTTTTTCGATAAATACTTTGGCGATTGACGGTCAGTCATTTTTATTTTAGAATAGCGCCCCGGGTCAACTCCGTAAACATGAAGCAAAACACTAAAAAAACCTTAAAATTCTATTTGAAGCATGTAAAACGTTTCAAGTGGATTACGGCCATTCTCATGGTCTGCCTTGTTGCGGCCGTTTCCGCCAGCATGATTTCGCCATTTTTCTATAAAAAAATATTCGACCTTTTGGCTTCCGAAGGCGACAAGCTGGCCATTGCCTCGACTCTAATAATCGTCCTTTTTCAGATCCTCGGAGTAGAACTCGCAGAATGGGTTTTCTGGCGCGTTTTCCATTTCCTCAACATCCATTTTGAATCTACGATCATGAAAAACCTTCAAAATGAATGTTTTGAATATCTCCATCAGCATTCTTACAACTTCTTCAGCAACAATTTTGCCGGGGGACTGGTCAAAAAAGTTGGCCGTTTCGTCCGCTCGTTTGAAGGAATAACTGATAAGCTCTTTTTCGAATTCATCCCTCTGATCATCAGATGCATAATCGCACTTACCGTACTCTTTTTTGTTCATCCGATTCTCGGTGTCAGTCTCGGCATCTGGATCGCAATTTTCATCACTGCGAATTATTTCCTTTCAATGTACAAATGGAAATTCGATATTGCCCGCTCAGAAGCGGACACAAAAGTTACCGCCACGCTCGCCGACAGTATTGCCAACAGCGTAAACGTAAAACTTTTCTCGGCGCTTCCTCACGAACAGGAAAATTTCGGTGAAGTCACGGAAAAATGGCGCAAAACCACCAAGCGTTCTTGGAATGTCGACACCAAAATCGAGGCTTTTCAGGCTTTGCTAATGGTCGCCCTCAATTTCATGGTTCTATATTTCGGGATCAAACTTTGGAGCCAGGATATCCTAACTATTGGCGATTTCGTTTTAATCCAGGCATATCTAATGCAGCTTTTCCATAATTTATGGAACTTCGGCCGCGTCATCCGCAACTTCTATCAGGATCTCGCCGATGCCGAAGAAATGACCGAAATTCTCAACACACCTCACGAAATCAGCGATCCTAAAAATGCCAAAATTTTAAATGTCACCCGCGGAAAAGTGGAATTCAAAAATGTGGATTTCTCTTACGAAAAAGGCCGCCCGATTATTAATAATCTTTCTTTCAGTGTGAAACCTGGCGAAAAGATCGCTTTAATCGGTCCATCCGGCGGCGGAAAAAGTACGACAATTAAATTACTTCTCAGACTTTTCGATATCGACAGAGGACAGATTCTTATCGATGAGCAAAATGTCGCTGAAGTCACTCAAAATAGCCTCAGAGCACAGATTGCTCTTGTGCCACAGGATCCAATTCTTTTTCACCGCACTTTGCTTGAAAATATTCGCTATGGCCGACGCGATGCCTCGGACGAGGAGGTGATTGCTGTTTCCAAACTTGCTCATTGCCACGAATTCATTGAAAAACTGCCAAACAAATATCAGACTTTTGTCGGAGAGCGGGGGATAAAGCTTTCCGGAGGTGAAAGGCAAAGAGTGGCGATTGCCCGTGCGATTCTAAGCAATACCCGCATTTTAATTCTCGATGAAGCGACCAGCCAACTCGATTCTGAATCCGAAAAATTAATCCAGGACGCTCTGGAAAATTTGATGAAAAACAAAACCACTTTCATCATCGCGCACCGTCTTTCAACAATTATGAAAATGGATCGCGTTTTTGTACTTCAGGATGGCGAAATCGTTGAAAGCGGCACGCACGCCAGTTTGATCAATGAAAAAACCGGTCTCTACAAAAAACTTTGGGACCTTCAGGTCGGCGGCTATTTAGAGTATAATGACGGCAAATTCTAACTACCCCCACATGGAAAAATTATACAAATTCAAGGGCAAAGGTTTGTTTATTACTGCCGGTGTCATTTGCATTTTAAGTTTTCTTTTAATACCCCTCGGCCTAATTTTTTTCTACATGGCCGCAACTGCCAAAATAATCATGAAGGACGATCGCATGATCTACAAAATGCTCACCACAAAAGAAATTCCTTACAGTCAGATCACAAAAATACGCCTGGCAAAACCGGTCAGCTCCACTTATTACGCTATGAACGGCGAAAATCCCGGAGTTTTTGTGAACTTTGCTACTGTAATTCCTCTGATCATCGAATGGAACGGTAAAAAAACAAAACTCTCCGCAAACTTTTTCGAAAATGCTGAGGAAATTGTTCACACTTTAAGGGAAAAAACCGGTTTGGAGCTAGATGTGGAAAAGCCATAAATACGGACTTGCAGGGTAGTAACTTTGGAGCGGGGGATTGGCGCGAGGCCTTTCCTCGCTTTTTGTTTACCACCCTGCAAGCCCGTAGAGGCTAGAAGGCGCCGCCCTGCGTCAGGCCGCGCCGCCGCCAGCTACCGGCATGCTCCTTCCTGCCCCAATTCCTCTGCTGGTTGGCCAGTTCGATGTCCTTCCGGGACGGCGGCAACCCACTGATCGAGTCGCAGCCGCGCTCCTTCAGGACGTCCAGGCGATGTTGGGCCATGCTGGCCCGGTTGATCAGGTGAGGGGTGAAGCAGACGTTACAGGTAACGGTATCCTTCAGCATTCCTTTCTTCTCCAAAGTTAACTACCCTGCTTTTTAAGTGACACGGTCAGACCAGACCGCTCGATTAAGAGGGTAGTGCCTAGAACCAGACTCACGAAACGGCAGTTTATACTGAAATTCCAAAAAGTCAATTCTAACGCCCATAGACAATATCTTTAGAAGAATCTAAACTACGGCCATACTAATTTAACTCACCCTTCCATGAAATTTCGCCGCCTCCTATCCGCAGCACTACTCACTGTTATGTTGGTAGTATTTGCAAACGTTCCTGTTAGTTCTGCCGAAGAAAATCTAAACATTAATTATCAGGCTGTTGCTCTCAAAAACATCGAAGACGAAAATAGCATAAAGAAAAATGCTTATGTAAATATGTACAAGATAAAAATTGTAGATGATGAATATATCGGAACACGTGTGAAAACTTTAAGCACTGGCAAAGATGGCTATAAAGCTGTTTTTACAATTAAACCTGGAGAAATGGTTGATTTCGTCGCATTTAAGAAAAAAGGTACTGCTCTTAAAAAGGCTAACAAAACTATCACTTTCACTACGCCTCCTCTGAAAAATTTCAGCGTTTCCGGTGGTCCGGTAGAACTCTGTTATACTGCCGGTGTCGATACAGAAAATAAACTTCAGAAAAACGATGGTAGTGGAGACTACCTTTGTACTACAGCCGAAAATAATTACATGCAGAGCTACCTTGAGCTGACGAAGTAAATTTAAATTGAGACTTGCGAGGCTTGCGAGCGCAGCGAGCACCTTCCTAATTAAAAAAAGACGTCTCCAAAGACGTCTTTTTTTTGCTCTATCCTAATTCAAAAACGCAAACCTCTTATCCGTCCACTTGGTTTTGTCATAAACCTTCTTTCCATCAAAGTACAAAACCGCACCGGCCCACTTGAAATTGAAAATCAAATCCCAATGTACATTTGAATCATTGCCATTCGGACATTCGTCATAACATTTTCCGAGCGCCATATGCAGACTTTTGCCCATTTTTTCGTCAAACAAAATCTGGCGAGTTCCCTCCACTATCGTTTTATTCAGGCCAAAGGCAAATTCTCCATAATAGCGCGAACCCGGATCTGTATTCAAAATCTCCGTTAAACCTTTTTGATTATTTGACTCTTCCTTCACCACTTTTCCGTCTTTCAAAGTCAACTTCACCCAATCAAAATCCTGGCTCTGGTAGTGCGTCGGCACATTATAGCGAATCACACCATTTACCTTATTACGAACCGGCGATGTGAAAATCTCCCCATCCGGAAGATTGTATTTGCCGCAGCAAGTCCGCCATTTCTGACCGGCCACCGAAACTTCCAGATCCGTCTCCTCACCGGTAATTCGAACGGTTTTTACTTTTTTCATCAGATTCACAAATTTTATCTGCAGAGCCTCTTCCTTTTTCCAATCCAAAAGACAGCTATCCAAAACAAAATCCTCCCAAACCTCCAGACTCTTTTTTGCAAAAGCGGCCGAAGCAAGATTTGGATAGTAAAAAAGACACCACCTCTTTTTATGCAAAATATCCGACAACGGTTTGCGCGCTTTCTGAACGGTATAAATTTTCTTGATATCAACATTACTCATCTCGTAGGGATTTTCATCCGCCACAATCTGGATCATCGCATCATAACTATCCGCCACTTTTTTGTCCAGGTCGGTAATATATTTCATCTGCGCATCCGTCGCATGATCAAAAAATATTCGCGAAAGTTCATCATGTGAAAATCGCACATCCACCTGAATAGCGCCGGCTTTTATCGCTTCGCGATACAGCTCTTTTATCAATGGATAACTGTCAAAACCATATCCGCGCAGCAAAATTTTCTCGCCCTTTTTCACGGCAATAGAGTAGTTGATCATTGTATCCGCCAACTTTTGCAATTTCTTTTTATCGACCATATAAATGAAGTTAAATGTGAAATCATTATAACAAAAATTATTAGAATACAAAATTCCCACCGCTGCAATTTCTTTCCTTGGCTTAGCCAAAAGCAAGTTTCAATATCTATAGTTACTCCATAACGACAAATCTTGTCAAATTTATAAAAAGGAGTACCATGAAAGGTCCCCCCAATTTTACCCTTAACCCCTTTTCATATGAAAACCATATGCAAAAAGTTTTTAACGACCCTGACGGTTACGGCAGTGTTGTTAAATCAGCTATTTACGGTTGCGGTTTTTGCCGAGGGAATGACGCTCAGTTTCACTGACACCCCGGCGAATCCTACTAGCGAGACCACGGCACAGTTCACAGTAGAAGGTTCTAACATAACGCATTACCGGCACAAAATAGACGATTTGGAATATGGTGAAGATATAGAAATTGAAAATAGCACTTTCACCTATTTCGATTTAAGTTTTGGGGAACACACGGTCTATGTCTTAGGCGTAGATTCGGAGGGTAATGTCATGGAGGAGCCATTAACTTACACATGGCTAATTTCTGAAGATGCCGGTGATGGGGGAGACGCCGGCGGCGAAATTGAAATGTGGTTTGATGATGGCCCGGATTACGAAACTCTCGAAACTAGCGCTTCTTTCACAGTTGGCGGTACAAACCTTGTAGCCTACAAGCACAAAATAGATGATCTCGAATACAGCGAAGAAATTTCTATTGAAACTCCTACTTTCACTTATTCAGATCTGACAGTAAGTGAACATACAGTTTCAGTTTTAGGCAAAGATGCTGAAGGAAACTGGACGGAGGAACCTATTACTTACACTTGGTGGATTCTCGAAGAACTTCCAGATGGCGATGATGACACCGGCGATGATGACACCGAACCAGACAGCCAGGATCCAATCGATTTAGGAAATTTCACTTTAATTGAATATCCAGTCGATCCAACAGAGGAAACTACAGCAACTTTCACCTTGGAAAGCGAAAGTTATACAGCTTACATGCATAAGCTTAATGATTTGGAATATAGTGAAGAATTTGAAATTGAGAACAGCACTTTTTCATATTTGGATTTAGAACCAGGCGAATATACTTTGTATTTACTCGGCAAAGATTCTGAAGGCAATTGGTCTGAAACACCTGAAACTTACTCTTGGACCATCGGAGAAATTGCTGATGACGATGACGATAGCGGAGACGATGACACAGGCGACGACGACACTGGCGATGATGATACGGATGAACCGCTTGAAATTGGCGGTTTTATTTTTGAAGAACATCCAGATCTACAGACAACTGAGACTTCAGCAAATTTTGTAATCACAAGCGAGGTTTACAGCAATTTTAAATACGCCTTGGATGAAGGAGGATACGGAGAAACAATGCCTCTACCAGAAGGTGGAACCTTTTCTTACTCTGATTTATCTGTCGGCTGGCACACTTTGCATTTGCTTGGCTATGATGATGAAGGCAGTTCTGAAGCCACATTTAGTTGGGAAATAGTTACAGATGACACCGGCGATGACGATGACGATATCGATGACGATATCGATGACATTGAGCCAATTGATCTTGGCGAAATCACTTTAATCGATCATCCGGCCGATCCAACTACCGAAACTCAGGCCACATTTAGCATCGAAAGCGAAACTTACACCGCTTACATGCACAAACTTGACGATCTTGAATACAGTGAAGAATTCGAAATCAGCAACTCAACTTTCACATATTTCGATCTTCCACTTGGCGAGCACACATTATATTTACTTGGCAAAGATGCTGAGGGAAACTGGGCAGAAACTGCCGAAATTTTCACTTGGGAAATTGTAGAAGACGATGGCGATAATCCTGATCACGATGGCGATGATTATGAAAAAGTGGAATTTATTGTTTCTCCATCAAATCCAACAACATCAACTGACGCCACTTTTGTCTTCACAAGCGGCGACGCCACTCACTACACTTATGTTTTGGACGATGGCCCTGACGGTGAAGTTTTCGAACTTCAGGATTACAATACCATCGAATTTACGGGCCTTTCACTTGGCGAACACACTCTCCATCTATGGTGCAAAGATGAAGAAGATGAGTGGTATGAGACAACTTTCACTTGGGAAATCGTCTCCGAAGATGACACAGGCGACGACGACACGGATGATGATGACGATGATATCGATGACATTGAACCAATCGATCTTGGAAACTTCACTCTGTTAGATCATCCAGCAGATCCAACAGAGGACACCAATGCAACTTTCACTGTCCAAAGTGACGTTTACACACACTACATGCACAAACTCGACGATCTTGAATACACTGAAGAATTTGAAATCAGCAACTCTACTTTCACCTATTTTGATCTCGCACCAGGCGAACACACCTTATATCTACTCGGAAAAGATGCTGAAGGAAATTGGGCAGAAACTGCCGAAACTTTCACTTGGACAATCGGCGAGTTAGACGATGACGATGGAGACGACAATTCTGGCGATGACGATGATGATGACGGCTCTGATCCAGACGATGTTCCAGGTCCAGAAATTACCGGTCTTACAAATGATCCAAACCCAACAAAATCCAAAACATGGACTTGGGGATCAACATCTGCAAATGTTCAATTCCGTTTCTTGATCGATCAAAATTCGACAGCAACTTTAACCGGCGATTATGCAAATACTACAACTGCTACTCAGGCTACTGGCGATGGTACCTATTATCTCCATGTCCAGGCCAAAGATGAAAACGGAAACGAAAGTGCGGTCATGACAGTTTCCGCTCTTCTCGATAACACTGCTCCAAAAGTGGTTTTTGGACCCATCACTCTCAATCCAAATAGTGACACAACTGCCAGTATCGTCATCGGCGGCGAGGATGTTTCTCACTATAAATTCCAGCTCGACGGCGCCGCCTATGGCAATGAAGATGCCGTTACAAACCCACTACTCCTCAAAAATGTTTCAAATGGCGAACATACACTTTCAGTAGTCGGCCGTGATTTAGCAGGAAACTACCAAGCCGAAAACGAGGCTACAACTTACAAACTCCTTATCAACAACAATCCAACCGTTTCTAGCGGCGGCGGTGGAGGCGGAGGTGGTGGATACTTCCTCCGAAACAATAACAATCGAAACAATGATCTTTCTGACTCTGCCGATATCGACCTTCAATCCGATGATGATGTTGCGCAACCATTCAAAGATATTAAATTCCACTGGGCAGAAGACTACATCGATGACTTGAGACTTCAGGGAGTTGTTGAGGGAAGAATGGAAGGAATTTTCTCACCAGACAGCGCTTTGACCAGAGCAGAATTGGTGAAGATCGTACTTGAGTTGTTTGACATCTCTGTCCCAAGTTCAGTTTCTACCGAACCATTCTCTGATGTCAGCACTAGCCAATGGTACGCTGTTTATATCTCTGCGGCGAAAGATGCGGGCATTGTTGATGGCTACGGCAATGGCACATTCCGACCAAATCAAAACATTAACCGTGCAGAAGCCTTGAAGATTTTGCTTGAAGCTGCAAATGTCGCTCTCGTTGAAGGCGATGTCAGCTTCACAGATGTTCCAAAAACCGGCTGGTTCTACAGATATGTAGTATTCGCCGTGAAAAATGGTGTTGCCAACGGTTATGGACATGGAATGTTTGGTCCAGGCAACTTCAGTACACGTGCTGAATTTGCCAAGATGGCCTCACTAGTCGCAGACTTATAATCTTACCTGACCATTACCGAGTATCTCCCACTTATACGAAGTTAGCTCTTTGATTCCCATTGGCCCGCGCGCATGAAGTTTCTGGGTACTGATCCCGACTTCTGCGCCGAGGCCAAATTCCCCGCCATCAGTGAAGCGCGTCGACGCATTCACATAGACACAGGCGGCATCAATAGCTTTCAAAAAGAGGTTTTTATTCCCTTCATTCTCAGTAACGATTGCCTCACTATGACCGGAGCCATAATGATTTATATGATCAATGGCTCCGTTTATTGTATCTAGGGTTTTGATCGACATCTTATATCCCAAATACTCCTCCCCGAAATTTTCCTCATTTGCATGAGCCAAAAGGGGATAGTGGCCATCTAATACAGCAAAAGAATCTTCATCCGCAAAAATCTCCACTTTAAATTCTTCTAATCGTTTACATAGCTCCGGAAGCTCGCTCAAACGCGATCTGTGAATGATCAAAGTATCCATAGAATTACAAACACTTACACGGCTCGTCTTCGCATTAAAAATAATCTCCCGCCCTTTTTCTAAATCCCCAAATTCATCAAAATATGTGTGCACAACTCCCGCACCAGTTTCAATCACCGGCACCTTCGAATTTTCCCGTACAAAATTAATCAAACCCTGCCCTCCACGCGGCACAATCACATCGACAAATTTATCCGCCTTCAAAAGTTCGGCCACAATTTCGCGCTCATTTGACAGTAAAATCACTGCCTTACCAAATTCTCCTAAAGCCTCTTTTATCAACTTTACCAAAATTTCATTTGAAAATTCTGATTGCGAACCGCCCTTAAGAACACAGGCATTTCGCGACTTGAAACAAAGGGCAAAAATATCAATCACCACATTCGGCCGCGCCTCAAAAATCACTCCCACGACACCAATCGGCGTGCTCACTTTCTTTAGATTTAAGCCGTTTTTCAGCGTTCGCTCTTCCAGAATCAAGCCCACCGGCGAATTATATCCGGCAATTTCTCGCACACTTTTAACCATACTGAAAATCCTCTCTTCAGTTAATTTTACGCGGTCAAAAATAGGATCATCACTGGCAATTTTTTCCAAATCCCTCGCATTCTCTTTCAAAATAACCTCAACATTGTTCTCCAGCAAATCCGCCAGCCGCTCCAAAACGCCACTTACTTTTTCCTCTTCGATTAATGGCAATTTTCGGCTCTCATTTTTGATTTCCGTTAAATTCATCCGTTTAATTCTTTAGTTCTTTTAATCGCCGCCTCAATGCCTTTATTGAAAACTTCCTCAAAACCATTTTCTTCAAAAGATTTTATCGCAGCAGCTGTGACTCCGCCTTTCGACGTCACACGTTCTCGCAGCTCCGTCAGCGACCAACCACTATCTTTTACCAGTTCGCTCGTTCCAATCAAGTTTTGTTTTGCAATTTTATTCGCATCTTTCTCGCTCAGGCCAAACTCCAATGACAGTTTCGCCATTTTCTCGCCTAGATAAGCAAAATATGCAGGACCACAACCGCAAATTGCCCCGATTTTTTCAATATCTTCCTCATCTTTCAGTTCAATCTCATCGCCAACACACCACAACAAATCCTGCAAAAATTCTCTGTCACAAAACTCCTCCGATGCCTTCCAAATTGTTAAAGCCTCTCCAACTTTTACCGGCAAATTTGGCAAAGTTCTAACTACTTTTTTCATTTTCAAAAGCTCCTGGAGTTTCGCAATCGAAATTCCAGCCATAATCGAAATCGCCATTTTCTCACTTAAATCAGTTCTAATATTCGCCGCCAGTTCACCAAAATTTTGGGGCTTTACTGCAATAATAAATGCCTCGCAGTTCTCTAGTTTTTTATTTATATCATCCTCCCTTGTGCAGGTTGAAACTTCAAACTTTACTTTCAGCATCTCAAAAAGTGGCTGACCCATATTTCCCAAACCAACTATGCAGATCTTTTTCATTATTTTCTGGCTAAAAATCGTGTACCCACATTTTCTCCCGCCAAAATCCGCGAGATTACATTTGGCTCTTTGCTGTTCGCAATGTAAACCTGCGTGCCGTTTTTTGCAGTCTCAATCGCAATCTTAAATTTTGAATGCATTCCACCTCGGCCAAAAGATGACTTACTCCCTTCTGCAATCGACTTCGGCATTTCCTCATCATGGCAAAACTCTGGAATCACATTGCCTTCCGCGTCATAAACACCATCCACATTGCTCAAAATAATCAGAAAATTTGGATTTAGCATCTTTGAAATCAACCCTGCAAGCTCATCATTATCCGTAAACATCAGCTCTTCCGTTGCCACCACATCATTTTCATTCAAAATAGGAATAATATTTTCTTTAAAAAGCGTCTCCAAACAATTCTTCATGTTCAAATAATGTGTTCGATTAATGAAATCCGCTTTCGTCCCTAGCACCTGCGCAATAACCTTCTCATGCTCAAAGAAAAGATGGGTATATAGCTTCATCAGCTGGGCCTGTCCGACCGCCGCATAAATCTGCTTGTTCGTCACGTCATCATATTTTTTATCTGAAATCAGACTGCGTCCCGCCGCCACTGCTCCCGAGCTGATAATCAAAACATCGCTATCTCGCGTAATATCGGCAATTTGCTTCGAGAGAGTCTGAAGCAAAGCCTGATTCAGCGTCGCATCCTCATTGGTAATCGCATTCGTGCCTAATTTGATCACAACTCTGTTAGTTTTCATGGCCTGAAGTTTAGTAAATGCGCTTGCAAAAAGCAACATCTTACCTTAAAATCTCCCTTGTTAA
>SXGR01612837.1_pt1 | contig 18161 bp, 16 predicted proteins | sample 3174711 | NCBI WGS metagenome assembly SXGR01 (sample SAMN11356860, study PRJNA531348) | freshwater metagenome | isolation source: freshwater sample F1-60 | place: China: Fuxian Lake, Yuxi | collected 2017-12-25
ACAGTTAACAAAACCTATAAAAAAATTAAAGAAACTTTCAAACTAATTCAAGAAAATCTTCCAAGATATGGTTTTCAGGAAGGTGGATATTTTGGAGAAAATCAGGGGATTCGAGTATTATGTAGACTATTGTATCTATATCAAAGAAATACTGAAGTTGGAAAAATATCCATTTCAAAAGAAGAATTTATCAAAAACATTGGAGCCATTATGGATAAAGATACTATTGCAGAACTAGATGTCCTTTATGGAGAGGGAGGAGCAAATTCGGCAACAATTGTTTTTGTAAATAAGCTACAAGAAAAATTTCCTACAAAGTACAAAGATATGGTTTCAAATCTTAACAATCTAAAAAAGAAAAAACAATAATTTTTAGAACATATGGATAAAAAAAAATTAAATAAAAAAGGTAGTGTTCGACAACATTTCATACCACAGTTTTATCTAAGAAATTTTGGAGATGTCATTTATTGTTACGATAAAAAAAATATGATAAAATTTAAGACTAATCCTGAAAATATTGCTGTAAAATCAGACTTCTATGGAGGAGAATATGAAGAATTTCCATCACTTGAACAAGAATTTTCCAAAATAGAAAATTCTCATTCACAGGCAATAAAAAGTCTGATTGAGAAAAAATATTATTACAGTTTGAACCATATGGAAAAACTTGGAGTGTGTGAATTTTTAGGATTTCAATATTTACGTGGCGAACAACAAAGAACTCATATCAAATCAATGACTGATGCCACATTGGATACTATGTTTCATAAAATAATTCCAAAGGATTTGAAAGTTGCATTAAGTGAAGATAACATAATTGCATTTCAACTAAATACTATCAAAGACTTTCGTAAGTTTGCTGTCTTCTTTTTTAATATGCGATTTATTGTTTTTGAAAATCATACCAGTATACCGTTTTGGTCAAGTGATAATCCATTAGCAAAACAAAACGAATATGATAAACACCCTTTTGGTACTTTGGGGGTTTTGAACAGGGGCATTGAAATACATGTTCCAATAACACCCACTTTGTCTATTATTGCATGTGATCCTACAGTTTTTGAACATGAGCCTGAAACCAAAGACCTTTGTGTAAAACAGACAGTTATTAGAGAAAATTTTCTCCAATTAAGATCATCTTCGAGATTTGTTTATTCTAATACTGATAGATTTCACATAATCAAATCAATGTTAAGTAATAATCCACACTATAGAAAAGATCAAGGTAAATTTGAATATTTTAAGAAAAAAACAGGTAAAAATCAGATGTTAATATCAGCTGAAAGAAATGATAGATGGGATACTAGTGATGGAGAATTAATGGGAGAATTAGATATTTGGATGACTCAAAAAGAAATAGAAAAAATTCAGAATGATAAAGACCTAGAACTATAAAATCTAATTTTCCATTTCATGGTTTATCAGCTTTTTCAGCAGTTAGAGAAGAGTAGACAATTCCCAAGAAAAGTAAGGCGGTGGTTGAAAGATTCTTGTCAAAATGACTATGTTTCCCTCCATGCATAATTTCATTTCTATGCTTAAAGAAATTTTCAAATTTTGGTTTGATTTCTTTTTTACCAATTATATGTTCAAAATTATAAACTTTAAAAAATTCTTCTAATTTTTTATCACTACTAGGAAAAGATGTTTTGGAGTGCTTTTTAAAATAAAACCAAGTCAACATGCCATCAATAGCAGAAAAAATACAGAATAATGACAAATGATAGTTTTCCTTCAAATGAGCATCAATTCCAATAAGCATTCTCTCCTGTAGATAACAAAATTCATGTTTTTTCATATCATCAGCGAAAACAACCATGCCAAGAGCCATTTTATGAATTCCATCATGTAGTATAATTTTGGTAGACTCGTACAGTTCAGGAGGTTCAATGATTGAAATTGCTTCAGAAAAATTTTGTTTTATTTGTTCAACATATTGTGCTATAATATTTCCAAGTTTTTGTAAAGGCTCCATATGTTTCTGGAAAGAGTCCATTTGTTTTTGTAAAGGCTCCATATGTTTCTGGAAAGAGTCCATTTGTTTTTGTAAAGGCTCTAATTGTTTTTGAATTTCAGTTGCTAATGTCAGATACGGTTTCATTGTATCATTCATTTTATTTTGCCATTCAACAATAGGTTTAGCCATTTTTTGAAATGCAAGCATTATATTTCTAATATTTTCAAATGGATCAGATGAAGGAGTCGTCAAAATTTCACCTGCTTGATGTCAAACAGATCCATATCATACATTGCTTCGTATAAAATTAAACATATTGAAAATTACATTATTACCCACATTATCTAAATGGTAATAATTATCATGGCTCATGAAAAAAGCAATACTTGCATTAAAGAAATTAGTAGAGCATAGAAAAGGTCTGATTTTGGGCTTTAGAGATAAAAATCAACCATGGCATAAGGTAGATGATTTACCAGCAGAAATGGCTGATGGACTAGCACATTTTCTTTCAGATGAAGTAAAGTACCTAGAGAAAATAATCCAACTATTAGAAGGTAAATCGACTAAATGTAAACATCCTAAAAAATATCGAGACAAAGTTGGCAAAAAGTGGTATTGCATGAATTGTAATTCAGATCTGTAATTTTTAATGCTCGAAAAACAATAAACACTTTATTCTCATATTCCTCCATAAAATTATGACTTTTTGGCTGGTTAGAGCAGACAAACATGGAGAACAGGAAGAAGGAGCACTAGAAAACAACGTGGTTACAATAGGTTGGAATGACTTGCCTGATTTATCAAAAATCTCCTCAAAAGAAGAATTAGAAAAAATATATTCTGAAATTTATGGGCAACAGAAAAAAATGCATCTCACAAATGTGCTAGGTCAGATTTGGAGTTTTTATAAAAAAATCAACAAAGGAGACTTAGTCGCATTGCCTCTAAAACGAAAATCTGGAATTGCTATTGGTGAAATTGTTGGAGATTATGAATTTAAGGAGATTCAATCAAATATTAAACACATTAGAAAAGTAAACTGGATCAAAACTTTTCCTCGTTCCTCATTTGATCAAGATATTTTATTTTCACTAGGAGCATTTCTTACTGTAGGCAAAGTTCGTAGAGATGATGCTGAAGAAAGAGTAAGAGGGATGCTAAAAGGCGAATTTACTTCTAAAACAATAACTGAAGAGGTAGAGACAGAAACATCCTACCCTGATTTGGAACAGTATTCTAAAGATCAAATTATAAAATTTCTTGAACGAAAATTCGCGGGTCATGACTTGTCAAGACTTGTCAATGAAATTTTAAAATCTCAAGGCTATGCAACAAAGCTATCCCCAGCAGGGCCTGATGGGGGAGTAGATATTTTGGCAGGGTCTGGGGCATTAGGTTTTGAGAGTCCAAGAATTTGTGTACAAGTAAAATCGCAACAATCTCCAGTAGATGTTAGAATAGTTAGAGAATTAGAAGGAGTTGTCAAGACATTCAAGGCAGATTATGGATTGTTAGTTGCATGGGGCGGAATCAATATCAAAGCAGACCAAGAAATGTCACGGTCATTTTTTTCAATACGATTATGGGATCAAGACAAAATTGTAGAAGAAATTATGAAAAATTATGAGAAATTTGATGATTCAATAAAGGCAGAATTACCACTAAAGAAAATTTGGACTTTGGTTGAAGAAAGTGAAGATTGATTTTCAGATATGTGAAAATTAATGAAATCACTTCTAAAAATTATGCCCAATATTCACTCAGATTGGAGCCATTCCAAGAAAACATCTCTAAAACAAACGAACATCCTCTACAAACCTGAAACTCAGTCCATAATCCGTGTCTTGACGTGTTTTTGTGAGGTAACTGACAAATCTTACATCTCATTTCCATTCACTCCTACAATTCTCACAATACCAGCAAATTTCTTGTTCTTTATTTGATGAAGGAATTAAAAATATACTAGTATCACTACTGCCACATTTTGGACATGTTCTAGTCATTTGTTTTCTCCTTGCATTTACTGCATAGTTTTTCATTTGCTCTGATGAGTGCTTGTTCATTACATTTCTTACAGAAACGTATTGTCATCCATTCTTTTTCCCTTAACAATCTGAATCTTCCTCCAAAGAATGGTTGTTTCTTTTTTGCAGTCTGGATAATAGATACTGTTGTTCTTGGAGTGTCTCCTCAAAGATTCGTACCTTTTCTCTATAAGAGTGCAAGTCTGCCTCCATTCGCAGTATTTCATGTTCTAGATTTACAATATCTAGTCGTCTTGGTAATGTCTTTCTTAGTTGACCATACATTTTAGATTCCTCCTAAAAATATAGAAATCCATTTTGGTGTTGGTTTTCTAGAGAACACTTGCTCAGAGTATTCCAGTATTTGCGCATTTGATAATTTTACTCCAAAGAGTAACAGTATCTTTTGAATCGAGCTAGGAGACATTTTTATGTCTTGATGCAGAAATGCTATTGCTTCTTTGCATGATTCTGTTCTTCTAGAGTGTTGCTTTTTACAAGTTACAATAGTTTTGATTGCAACTATCGTATTTCCGTAAACATACTTGTTTACTCCATGATACGAGTTTCCTAAACTAGACATTACAAAATCATAGTGTCTATCAAGGGATCGTTTTTGAAAGACAAAACTTTGCTCCAAATCTTGGAATACAAAGTTGTCATATGACATTTTGACATTAAGGCAGTCATCCATTTGGTTTGAAACTATTTGCTTCATGAATTAATTACGGTAATGGATTGATTGAGTATTTTTTCGTATTATACGAGATTTTTACGTATAATTATTTTTTGGAATGTTTTCAAGTATGAGATCGATTTTACTAATTTTTTGATCTAGAAAATCTGAAATGTCTTTTTGTTCTTGTTTTGGAGGTAAAATGCAAGGAAATCTTTCAATTTTGGTTGGATTGATTGCAGGATATGTTACTCCTTCTGAATTTGCCATTATTGCATCAATATATTTTGGTGAGCTGATTAGCCAATAAAAAAACTTGGGTTCTAATCTTTTTGAGGGTGAAAGTACAGCAAAACCCGTTGAACAAATATGATTATCATGTTTTCCGTCAATGAAAGATATGGCTTTTAGATATGTTCTTACTGTTGAAACAATTGAATCATTTTCTTTCACAATTCTTCTAGCCCTACTTGGAGATTCAGAAAAAAGCATTAATTCAGATTCATCCATTTTCCCACCTGCATGAACACTTCCAATATCAATATAGGAAATTTTTAACAGAGGATCAGTTTTGTTATCTAACGTATTTTCATTTATTTTCACATGAAATTTTAAAGGTTCAACATCCCAATGTTTTGGGATTTTTCCTACCCCTTCAATTTTTGAATCTTTCATAGTTACATTAGAGTTAAGACCTTTTGTTACTGTATGATGAATCAATGAATCTCGTTTTTCATATAACAAATTCATTAATTTTGGAATCATTCTAATATTTCCTATGTTTTTGCAAACACTCTTTACAATAAATAGATCGTTTTCCATCAGGTCTAAATGGAACTGTAGTCTTTATTCCACAATCAGAACAAGTTACATCAAAAGTTCCCAAATGTTTGATTTTTTCCCAGTCTTTGATTAGATCCAATGAATCCTTGTCATTCCAATATTCATCAAACGGAATTTGATTTTCTGTTTTCTTTATCTCTGCAAATCTTCCCTTAGTAACTAGAGTAAATGATGGTACGTTGAATTTCTCAGTCTTTCCTAAAAGATATCTGTCATGGGCTACTCTGTTGTGTCCTTCTTTTGTAGAAACCACTTTCATCTCCATTGAAATTCCAGACTTTGCAAACTCTTCTTTGTATGCCTTGAATTGTTCTAGTAGTTTTTCATTGATAGAGTATTCATTATCATACAAACTTGATAATAGTTTGATTTCTTTGACACTTGATTTATCAAAACTGTCAATCATAAAGTTGAGTCCATCCAAGTTTAGATACATATCAAGCCAATGGACAAATCCCTTGCATTTGTAAATTGTATTTCTAAACAATTCTCTGTTTCTTGCAGGATCTGTTGGAGTTATTGGTGGCAAGTTGTTTGTCTTTACCCAATCATGGTATAGCTGAGATGCTCCAATGATTAGCTCTTTTTGAAACGCTGGCTCTGAATAGATTCTTTTTACTAGAGATTGGTTAGAGTCATTTGTAATTACAACTTCAAGGAATCGCTTTTCAAATATTCGATAAAAGTCTTGAAAAGAGTTTGCCTTTGCAACTTCGCGTAATAATTGGTCATTTTTGAGCATGGCTAACCATTCTTCTATTGATACAGTATCTGCGCCAGATAGATTTCCACCAAATACCTCGTTTATCTTCTTGATTACCTCAGACAGTGAAGTAATGACTTCAGGTTTTTTTGGTGCTCCATAATCATCACCCAGTCGCAAGTCTCCTCCTTTGCCAATAGCGATTTGTCCTTCGTGGGTTTTTTCAAGTCTGTACCATTGCAAAGATACGTCTCCTCTTAGTTCAGGTATCCCTGCTCCTGCATTTTTGATTAAATTCTCATTGATTAGGAATTTTAAGACAACAAACATTTTTTCTAGATTTGTATCATCATATGGAACTACCTGAGTCAGAAATGAATAACTCTCAATGTATAGAGAAATTTTTGTCTTAAACTCGTCCTGAATTTTTTCATCAGCGTCTTCAAATCTGTTTAGAATCGGGTTTATTGACGCATACAGTCTTCCGTGGTCTGCGTCGTTTTGTTGTGATAATGGTTTGAAAAAGATTTCTGCAAATTTATCAAGATCACTTTGATGTATGATGTTTAGACTCATTATCAGATTGTACAAATTTGTCATGTATGTTGGATCTGTCTTGTCAACAAGCAGGGTTCTTTCATAGTATGGCTTGAATGCCAGAAATATTTCGTCTATGGTATTTTGAAAGTCTACGACAAATGTCTCTGTCTTTCCCTGAGAAATTCTATTTAATCTTGATAAGGTTTGAACTGCTTTAATTCCGTGCAATTTTTTATCTACATACATTGTATGAAGCAGTGGTTGGTCAAAGCCTGTCTGGTATTTTTCTGCAACAATTAAGATATTGTATTCTTTTTGTTCAAACTTTTCTCGTAACTCCCACTCTGTTTTTGTTTGATTAATTGATTGTTCAGTATATGTGATACCTGTCTCGTCTTTTAATGAACCAGAAAATGCAACAAGTGTATTGATGTCTTGGTATCCTTTTTCTTTGATATATTCATCAATTTCTTGTTTGTACTTTAGTGCTTGAAGTCTTGAAGAGCCAACAACCATTGCCTTTCCAAGACCCCCAATCTTTGGCTGGGTGTGTTCCCTAAAGTGTTCTACAATGATTTTGGCTTTGTTTTTTAGGTTCAAGTGATGCAAATCTACATACTTTAGCAGTGCCCGTGAGGCTTTTTTGCCTTCAACTGCCTTGTCTTCTGAGGCTGTTTTTACAATCTTGAAGTATCTTTCGTATGTGGTATAGTTTTTGAGTACATCTAAGATGAATCCTTCCTCTATTGCCTGCCTCATTGAATAGACATGAAATGGAACATAGTCAGTATCAGATGATTTGGTTCCAAATAGTTTGAGTGTCTTTTTCTTTGGAGTTGCAGTAAATGCATAGTAACTTAGAGTTTTTTGATGACCTCTAGTCTCCATCTCTTTTTCGATTTGGTCTGTAATGTCTTTTTGACTATCTTCTATTTTGGCTTCTTCTTTTTCTGCCTCGTCTAGATTTGTGGTAAGAACTTGTTTTACTTTGGTTGCACTGTCTCCTGTTTGTGAGCTGTGTGCCTCATCAATTATTACTGCAAAATATTTTCCCTTTACTTTTGATAGGTGCTCTAGTACAAATGGGAATTTTTGTTGGGTTGTAATTAGAATCTTTTTTTGTGATTCTAGGTTTTTTGCTAAATCCTTTGAATCCTCAACTGCCTTTACAGTTCCACTGGTTTGCTCAAACTGATGAATTGTATTTGCTAACTGATTTACAATTCCAACTCTGTCTGATAGTACAATAATTCCATCATAGATTCTTTGATCTTTGTTGTTGTGCAGTGAAAATAACTTGTATGCAAGCCATGCAATGGTATTGCTTTTTCCACTACCTGTAGAATGCTGAATTAGATAGTTTGTTCCAGTCTCGTTTTGTTTTGTAGCATTTGTGAGTTTTTCTACTGCCTCAAACTGGTGATATCTTGGAAATATCAAAACTTCTTTGTTTGGTAATGGATATTTTTGTGGAATTACTTGTAGTTCAATGTAATCATTAATTATTGTCAGCCACGTATCTTTTTGCCAAATATTTTCCCACAGATATGATGTGTTGTATCCGTTTTCATTGTCTGGATTTCCCCTACCTTCATCTCTTCCTTTGTTAAATGGCAAGAATTGTGTTTTGTCTAGTTGTAATCTTGTAGTCATGTGGATTTCATATGGGTCTATTGCAAAGTGAACTAGTGCTCCGCGCTTAAATTCTAGGAGTTTGAATTTTGGGTCTCTGTCTTCTTTGTACTGCTTTATTGCGTCTTCAAAGGTCTGACCTGTTGCTGGGTTTTTGAGTTCTGCAGTTGCAATGGGTAGTCCATTTAGGCACAAAAGCATGTCAATAGACTTGTTTTCATCCCCATATCGTACTTGTCTAGTTACAGAGAGAATGTTTTTGTCATAAAGTGATTGAGCATCAGGATTCATTTGAGATAGCGGTTTGAAATATGCGCAATCTAGTTTTAGATTAGATATTGTGAATCCCTTTCTAATTACATGAATTAGATTTTCAGATTCTATTGCTTTGTTTAGTGCTCTGAGTACTTCAGTTTCAGTTCCTCCTCCAAACATTTCTTGTAGTTTTTGCCATTTTTCTTTTTGGGAATCTTGGATAAATTTGAAAAATAATTCTGAATCTATGATGTTGTCATTGTCAAAGTCAGAAGAATTTCGTTTAATGTATCCATCTTTTAGTAAAGTAGACTCAATACTTTCTTCAAATTTTTTCTCAGAGATTTTTATTGTCATGCTGGAATCTCCTGTCTTACATCAATTTTGCCAGTGACTGCTGATAAGATTAACGATTGTCTATATTCTTCTAATTTTTTGATTTGACATGAAACCATGTAAAGCATGTCGTCTATTTGGGCTGTTTTAAATTCAAGATATTCTACAATCTGTTTTTGTTCGTCCAATGTTTTTGGTAAAACAAAGGAAAAATTTTCAAATGTTTCTTGATAAAGATGTTGAATTGTACTGCCAGATTTGATCATTTCAATAAAATCTATGAATTGGTTTGATTGTAATGTCCAATAAAGATAATTTGGGATGAATTTCTTATTTAAAGGTCGAATTATCATGATTCCGCTATTCAATGTTGTTTTATCAGGAACTCTATCTACAAATGCAACTTTTCCTATAGTGCCGTCTTTTGTTATGAGAATATCATTTTCTTGAATCTGGATGTAAGGATCTTGTTCATAACGCCAGTTTTCTACATGGTGGCATGTATCCCAATTAATTCGTCCTTCTTTAAAATCCGTGCCTGTTATGAGAAATGCTCCAGAATCAGTAAATTCCTCTGAACGTAATCCTTGCCAACCAACTCGACCTTTTACATAAGATGTGAATTTGATTTTAGACACATCCCAACTTTTTGTCATTTTTCCAATCCACTCTATTCCAGAGTCTTTCATTGTAACCGTAGGATCTAGTCCTTTGGTTACTGCCTGATTGATAGTACTTTGTCGTTTTTCTTTTAGTAATTCGATTAGTTTTTGGTTTTTTGAAATTTCTGAATCGATCTTTGCAGTTTCTTTGGTTAGATATTCAGTAATTTGTTTTTGTTCTCTAACATTTTGTGGAAGAGCTAATTGAATCGATTTCAAGATTGATGAATTAAGACCTTCCATGATGGATCCTTTGCTTGCTAATTTCATTTGAATTTTAACATAATCTGATGTATCAATTAAAAATTCCAAAAAATAATTATGACATAATTCATTGTTTACTCTTATTCGTACAAGATGTGAATCCATTATTCCTTTCTCAATTTTTGATGGTACAACTTTTGCTAAACCTGTGGTGCCCATCATTGTTACAATTATGTCTCCATAATGGATTTCATAGCCTTGCATTTCATGAAATTTGTTTTCATCAATAAATCTATGACCTAATTCAAAATTTGATTTAATTACATTCTCTTGACCATAAATCTTGTATCCAGATTCTACCATTAAATCAAGTCTTAATGAACTTCCAAATGGTCCGATTTTTATTCCATCTTTACCCGAATTTAGCACATATTTTATCCGTATTATTTTCCACTCTTCAGGAATCTTTCCAATCCATTCAATCCCAGAATCTTTCATCTTTGGATAATATTTCATTCATCCATCAACTCCTCCAGTCCTTGCGAGATTTCTTTTTGTAGTTGACGAATCTCTTTGTCTATTACTTCAAGTGAGCGAAGTGGTTTGTACACATAGAAATGACGAGTAAATGGAATCTCATATCCTATTTTATCTCTAGTAGAGTCATCAATCCACGCATCAGGAACATATGGTTTTACCTCTTTTTCAAAATATTTGTCAATGTCCTGCTTTAATGGAATGTTTTCATTGTCACGAAGTTCAGAGTCTGAAACAAGATTTCCCTTAGAGTCTTTTTGTGGAGTTGCAGTCTCGTCTCTTTCAGATAACGAGTTTTCAATTACTTTTTGCAGAGATGAAGACAGTTTGAAGTTTGCATTTGAAAATCCATCTTTCAAGTCTTTTGAGAACTCGTCATAGTCTTTGTAGAGTTTAGTTGGCATCTTTTTTAAAACATTTAGAACATCTTTGGTTCTTGGCTCCTTTGGTTTTGCCTTTGCATCATCTAGTTTTAAAAATGCGTTTTCTTGTTGCAGTTTTTCTAGTCTTTCTTGTGATACTTGGAAGTTTCTTTTCAGTGGTCTTTCTACTGTAATTCTGACATATCCAAAGTCCTCATTATCAAATATCTTGCAATATTTTCCTTCTTTAAACTCGTCAAATATTTTGGTGATCTCTTTTATCTGAACTTCATTGATGTAGTTTCTCTTGTTTCCAAGGCTGGACTTCATCTTTGTGTAAAATTCATCACTAGAGGCATTAATCAGTTGGACTTTGCCTTTTCTTTTTGCAGTCTTGTTGTTAGTAACAATCCAGATATAGGTAAAGATTCCAGTGTTGTAAAACATTTGGTCTGGCAATGCAATAATTGCTTCAAGCATATCGTTTTCAATAATCCATTTTCGAATGTTGCTTTCACCAGATCCTGCTTCTCCTGTAAATAATGGTGAACCGTTTAGAACTATTGCAATTCTTGATCCTCCTTCTTCTTTTGGTTTCATCTTTGATATCATGTGCATCAAAAACAACAATGAACCGTCGCTCTTTCTTGGCAGTCCTGCACCATACTTGCCTTCTAGTCCACGCTCAGCTTCTGCCCAGATTCCTTTTTCATATTTGCTCCAATCAACACCAAATGGCGGATTGGATAACATGTAGTGGAATTTGTCGTTTTCAAATCCATCACCGTTTTTACCTCGAATCAAACTATTTCCAAACTTGATTCTATTAAGATCAAGACCTTTGATGAGCATGTCTGATTTGCACACTGCATATGTTTCACCGTTGATCTCTTGACCAAAGACATCAATTATTGCATCAGGATTTATTTTTTCGATATACTCCGATGCAATCGATAACATTCCTCCAGTACCAGAGGCAGGATCATAAACAGTTCGAATAATTCCTTTTTTCTTTAATGCTTCTTTATCTTCAGTAAATAGAACGTTTACCATTAACTGGATGATTTCCCTTGGTGTAAAGTGGTGTCCTGCTTCCTCGTTAATTGATTCATTTGCTCGTCTGATAACTTCCTCATAGATTGTTCCCATCATGTGGTTGTCAATTTTGCTAGGATCAAAGTCTAGCTCAGAACTTGCAAATCTCTGAATCATTTGATACAAAATATCTTGTTTGTCTAGTTTGTTTATAGTGGTTTCAAATCCAAAATTATCAAAGATATCTTTGACATTTTCTGAAAAACCTCTAAGATATGCCTGCATATTTTTTTGAATGTTTTTGTTATCATCAAGCAAGGATTCAAGATTGTACTTTGATTTGTTATGAAATGGATATCCAGAAATTTTGTTTAATCTTGCTTCTATGTATTCTGGTTTTTCGCCTTTGAGTTTTTCACTTTCTGCAACTACTTTGGCTTTAGTTGGTTCCAGTACTCTTCCTAGTCTTCTTAAAACTATAAACGGTAAGATTGTCTTTCCCCATTCTGTTTTCTTAAAATCATCACGAAGGATCTCTTTTGCGCCCCATGCCAAATTCTCAATTTCACTCATGCTCATGTCTAAGATGCTCGTACTCCTGCTTATGGGGCTTTTGTTTTGCTCATAAGTATTACTTTCATAATTTCTCGCCTCAATTTTTGCTTGTTTTTTGGTTGTTTTTTCCATATGTAAAATACGAATCTAAAATACAAGTAATTTTTTTCGTAACATACGAATTATTTTCGTATAAAATTATACATTCATTGAGGCTTTTTTTGCTTGCAGTTTTCCTAGTTCTGTAATTTTAACTAGAATTTGATTTTGCAATTCTTCAACTACTTCGACAGGTTTTTGATCAAGACTGGTTTGTCTTTCTCGAATTACTGGAACGCCCCTTTTTGTCTCAACGTATCCTTTTTCTTTTAGAGTCTTTAATGCCGAATTTAATGTTGAAGTGGTTACTTTTAGCTTTTTCTCCAAGTCTTTGCTTTTCATTACTCCTTGCTCTTTTTCACCTCTGAACTCAAAGACTCCATTTTCCAGAGTTTGTAATAGTTTAAGATGTGAATCTTTTAGTGTACGTAAAATATTGATGGGTGGAATGGGCAAGAACTCGGTGTATCGTTTTCTCTTTGGCGGTTTTCTATCATCATGAACATAATACGCTTTAGTTCCAGTTAACATTGCACCGATTGTTGCACCTGATGCCATAATGTTTGTTCCACCAGTTACCCCTACTGCAAAATCAAAAGTATCTAGTTTGTAATTGCTTTTTTTGATTTCATCATTTACAATTTCATCTATTTTGTTGAATATGTTGGTCATTTCAAATGGGTTAATCTTTACTAGAATGGTTTCACAAAATCTCTTTTCAATCTCTTTTTTTAATTTCTTTGCCTCATCGGCATGTTTGAAATCATCTTGATTAGGACTGTGAAGCAAATACATTTTTTCGGCTGGAATGATTTCCTTTAACCCATTCCATAAATGTCCTGAATTTCTACCTACAAGGGCTATGTGAATTACCATGTTATACGAAAAAATTTCGTATGTTACGATTATAAGGATTTTTATCATAAAATCACAATTCCTTTATGGAACAAAACAAAAGAAAAGAAAGTTTGAATAAAAACGAGAACGTCGATGGTTTCTTTGAATTCATTACAGATGTATCCACTAGTAAAATTCCCAAATCTACAAAAAATATTGAAGAGGGATTAAGGAAAAAAGCTCGAATACTCTTAGAAACAGAATATAGTTTTTCACCTAATCAAATTTTAGACAATCCTTCATTTGAGATCGATAATGAGATCTTCAATTTGGATATGTGTGTAATAGATGAAAAAACCAAGAATTACTTGATTATTATTGAATTTAATGTCCACGAAAAAACTAGTTCACTTACAAAAAGACGTTTAAAACAACATATGACACATTTGAATTCTACATATGGTATTATCGTAAGTGAAAATGAATCTGAATTTTATCAAAGAACAAATGAAGTGTTGATTCCTATTGCCAATATTCCTAATAAGTTTCAAATCAAAGAAAAAACTCAACCTCTTACTGTCAATAAAGAATTAGCAAAAACAATTGCAGACAATTTAACATCCATTCTAAAAAATACAGGATTATATGAAATCGATGCTATTGCACTGTCTTTACAAATTTTACTTGTAAAACAATATGATGAATTAAAGCATAACAGCACATACTTTAGTGATAAACACTTTCATTCGGCACTAAATACTTTTGAAATTTTATGGGATAAGTTAGAAAAATTTTCTGAGGGCAAATTTATCACATATAATTATTTTAAACATCTCAGTAATTCTACAGCAGAAAAATTATTTTCATTTATACGTGAATTCTCCATATCTAATTCTGACATTACTAGTTTGTTTCAATCTTTAATTGAACAAATTCCTTCTGTCAACTTTCCTATCACTAAAACCCCTGATCACCTATTAGATGGAATGTACGAATTTGCACCTATTTCCATGCAAAAGGAAAACCATGTAATTGTTACAGGTGTCGGAGACTCAGTTTTAAGATTAATTTCATTTCTCAAATCAAATCAAAGATTTGCCAGAGAAGAGATAGGTTCATTCTTAGAACACGGTATTACTTTTTCAATTGAAGATTCCAGAATATTCAATATTTTATCTCTATTTAGCATACTTTCAGGTAATTTTCTAAAACTTAGATTAGAAGGAATTATTGAGCAAAAAGATGAAGAACTACATTCATTTTATGATTCTATAATTATTGATGGATTAGTTACAAAACGACTAAATCAAATTGAAAATAAAGAGTTTCAAGGTCTAGATTTTCATGATGTACTGTTATCTCAATCACTAAAATCACTAAAACCAAATGGACGTCTTATAGTCCTTTTACCAAAAACTTACTTGTTTCAAAAAAGATCTTTCAGACATTATCTATTAGAAGAATGTTCTGTTAGAGCAATTATTGAATTATCGGTTATGGGTACCTCTTACAATAATCTTAATTGTGCATTAGTAGTTTTTGAAAAAAATTTGAAACAAAAACCAATTTTTATGGCACAACAAGGTTCTGTTAAGCGTTCTTTCTTTAATCCCTACGATCCAATTGTAATGGATAAGATTTTTAATAATTTCAAAGAATTCGAAAGATCAGGAACTCTTAGTATTCAAGATGATTCTGGATTCTTGGTTTCATTAGAAGATTTATCTGAAGATTGGACAGCATCTAGAAAATTACCTTCATTCAAAGAAAAAATCTCAAAGATCAAACATCCTGTATATTTAGAAAACATAGTATCTGTTATTTCAGGAAACCCACTTAGAACTGATCAACGTAGAAAAATATCATACATTCTAATTTCTGACTTTGATGATTTATCAGAAAAGAAAAAAATTGAAAAGTCGGATTTTGACTTTCCTAGAAACCTCAATCCAAAATTTCTTACAAAAGAAGGAGATATTTTGTTGTCAAGGGCAGGAACTATTGGAAAAACAGCTATTATTACAAAAGAAAATGAAAATCAACTTGTAAGTCATGGAATAGCAATTTTACGAGTAAAAAATAATGAAATCAATCCGTTACACATCAAAAATGAACTAGAGAAAAAATTTGTTCAAGACCAACTTGAGAATTACTCTCAATCCACATACAACTTTTACTTAACTACAGAAATGATTGGTAAAGTTATCATAAATCTTCCAACTGTCCAAGAACAACATGAATTAGGCTCAAAAATTAACAGAATTGAATCACAAATTAAAGAACATAGAGAACAAATTTCCAAACTCGAAAATGAGTTAAGAAAGATTAGGGAGGAATAATATGTCCCAACCTGAATCATTTTTTAAAACAGACAAAACGGACTTTTTGCAAGCAAGAAAAATGAGTGTAACTAGTTTAGAATATGTTTGGTAAAGATTTGAAAAAAACATTGATGGTTCATTAAAAATTATTAAACATACTGTAAATCCAGAAAAATATGAAAGCATAAAAGCGGTATTGAAGATCACTTTGTACAAAAATATTGTAAAAATGATTATTGAAACACAAGATTATGAATATGAAAGCATGGAAGAATTAAAAGCAGAAGAGGAAGCATTGTATTCCAGATTCATTTCACAGATCAAAATTCTGCCAAACAAATTACTAAACGCATTTTTACGAGATCTGAATTATTCTCCTCAAATTGATAACACAAGTAGTTTAACAATATTCAATTGTTTGAATTTAGATTTACGTAGTATGACTAGACAAATTAAAAATGAAGGTATTGATTCAATAGATTTTTCTTTATTGGGTAGAAATCGTAATCCTGATTGGTATTATAATCGATTCCAAGAGTTAGAACAAGTATATTGGACATTTCCACGAGCTTTTATTCCATTACGAAATGATAGTCAACATATTGATGATGATCCTGATATAATTCATAATGATTTTCTTACAAATATTGATGTTCCCGCAAATACTATTGTCATGGCAAATATTGCTACACTCTTAATCCATTTTTGTTTGGAAGTTTTAGCTACATGGATTAAGACATATACTGTGATTGGGATTTTGGATTCAGATAAGATTAAGAAAATCTTAGAAGATAAAACCTTGTAATTGTTTAATTACAATCCTAAAAAACTAATACGAAATATTTCCGTATAATACGAAAAAATCCTCAATGATTCCACTACCGTAATTAATTCATGAAGCAAATAGTTTCAAAACAAATGGATGGTAGCCTAATTACCCAGCAATTTGCTGTAAATTCGAGCCTGATAAGGGCAACTCAGACAACTCTCTATGAATACATGGAAGGATTTCCATATGCTAAAATCTTGGAGGTGCAGGAAAATTGAGTACAATCCCAGTTGAAAAAATAGAATCAATCACCGAAGAGATTGATACTCCAGAAGGAATTGTAAATTTCTTACAAAAAAGAAACGGACTATACTCCAAAGACTATACTTCAAGGTATTCAGTTACTGAACTTGTAGGATGTCAAAGAAAATCATTATACAAACAGCTAGGAGTCTCTCAAGAAGAACTACTAGGCGATACAACTCTTGAAGGAATGTGGGCTACAGTTAGGGGTGATTTCCTACATCAAATGACATATGCATACAAGTGGCGTGAGATGGACATTGAACACTATGTTCCATTAGAAGATGGTAGAGTTGCAACGCTTGCAGGTAGACTAGACATGTATGATTGGAGAACAAAGACAATCATTGATCTAAAAACTACAAAGTTTGTTAGATGGCAAATAAAACAAGGGTTTTTGCCAAAGCCTGAACACATTTTGCAATTGCAATGCTATGACACGATGTTTTCTGAATACATGCCAGTTGAGAATCTCAACATTGTATATGCAGACATGTCTGATATTGTAACGTACAAGGTACAAAAAAGAGACTTGACGGACTGGATAAAAACTAGGATTCAGGAAATAGAGAATGCAAATACAGAAAAGAGAATTCTAAATGGAGAAGTATCTGGTTTGTGCAAGTATTGCAAATATCAAACAAGATGTACTGAAGATGGAAATGGTTTAACTAGCAAGCCATTATCTACACCTAAACCAAAAGAATCAGGGCTTCATTTATGAGATTATTTCAGTGTAGGTGTTATTGATCTTTAAAATCTCCCCACTTTACATTCTCTTCCGAATCCATATTCTGAAATGCATGTAATTTGGCACATTTCTCACATACAAAATACTCATCAGTTTTCCCCATAACCGTGAATGTGAGTCTCTTTGTTTTTGGGTTCATATCTTTGCACCTATAGGAATGTTCTAATTTTGCCATTGATCTTAGAATCTGCCCTTGTAAGGCATCTTCCAGTTGTGCTATTACAAATTTGTTAAAAGAATCCTTTGCACTATTCTTTTTTCTATAGTATTGAATCTCTTCCTTGAGTGGAGCTGGAATTTTGACAGTGGTAAATTTAACCATATTTAGGCATGGTTTTTGAGAATTTTGATGTAGGGTTATTGCATTATCCTAATGATTGATGTATTGAATGAGGAATCATTAGAAAAATAAATTATTTTATCTCCATATATGATAACAGTCAGTACATTCCCATTTTGGATCATTATTAGTTACATTACATCCACCCAAAACAATCTCTTTTCTTTCCAATTCTTCTTCAATGGAGTTCATATCAGTGGGAGTCCCCAAAGAATTTTTGCATGATTAGTACTTTGACAGTTTGGGCATGTATTTCCTGTCATACTATATTCTCCAAAAGTCTATCTTCCAAAGATGAGCGTTGCAAGTAGTTATGGTGTAGCATTTTGTGATATGTTTGAATTTTTTTAGAGTTTCTGATTTTTATTTTGTTTGTATTTATTTCTGACAAATACTTTGCATATTCTTTGCTAT
>SXGR01313231.1_pt1 | contig 18157 bp, 15 predicted proteins | sample 3174711 | NCBI WGS metagenome assembly SXGR01 (sample SAMN11356860, study PRJNA531348) | freshwater metagenome | isolation source: freshwater sample F1-60 | place: China: Fuxian Lake, Yuxi | collected 2017-12-25
AGTACGAAGAGCTGAACATGGCTATTCGGGCTTTTCAGTCCTTCACGATGTTGGCCCGTTTGTCCAAAGTACCCGTAATTGTCGCTCCCAAAGGTCTGACCTTGGGCGGTGGTTGTGAATTGTCCATGCATGCCGACGGAATCCAAGCCGCTGCCGAATCCTATGTCGGTTTGGTCGAAGTCGGGGTCGGGGTCATCCCGGGAGGCGGCGGGACCAAAGAATTTGCCGTTCGTCTGTCCGATCGTTATCGCCAAGGCGATGTGGAGTACAATGCCCTTAGCCAAGTCTACATGAATATCGCCACTGCCAAAGTGGCGACCTCGGCCATGGAAGCCAAGGCTATTGGGATTTTTCGGGATAGCGATCGAATTTCATTGTTTGAAGCGCAACGCATAGCCCAAGCCCGGGATTGGGTTTTGGAATTGGCCCAAGCCGGTTATACACCACCCACCCTGCGTCAGGATGTCCGTGTTCCTGGCAAAGCCGGCATGGCTCTATTGTTAGCCGGCGTTAACGGCATGCATATGGGGCAATACATTTCGGACCATGATCGACTGATCGCAACCAAGCTCGCCTATGTTCTTTGTGGGGGAGATTTATCGTATCCCCAGCTCGTTTCGGAACAATACTTGTTGGATTTGGAGCGCGAAGCCTTCCTCTCTCTGTGCGGAGAGCGCAAGACCTTGGAGCGCATCCAACATATGCTCAAAACCGGCAAAGCCCTGCGCAATTAATGGACCTCATCTCATAACCTATGAACGCCTACATTATAGCCGGACTTCGCTCGGCAATTACCAAAGCCCCCAAAGGAGGATTTCGATTTACGCGACCTGATGATCTAGCCGCTGAGGTTATACGCCAAATCTTGGCTAGCCTACCTCATTTGGATCCCCACCGAATTGATGAATTAATCGTGGGGAACGCTGTGCCAGAAGCCGAACAAGGCATGCAAATGGGGCGCATCATCTCTCTACTGGCCCTTCCCAAAGAAGTACCTGGCATGGTGGTGAACCGATATTGCGGTTCAGGGTTGGAAAGTATCGCTATTGCGGCCCAAAGAATTCATAGCGGGATGGCCGATTTGATTTTGGCCGGAGGGACTGAGTCCATGTCCTTGGTTCCCGTTATGGGATGGAAAACGGCCCTCAATTATACCATTGCCAGCACCCACGGCGACTATTATACCTCTATGGGACTGACTGCCGAAATGGTGGCTCGAGAATACCAGATTTCCCGGGAAGACCAGGATGCCTTTGCCTTGGCATCCCATACCAAAGCGATTGCGGCCTTGGATAATGGTCGCTTTAAAGCCCAGATTGCACCCGTGGTGGTGGAGGAGGTTTATGTGGATGAGCGGATGAAAAAACAAAAAAGAAGCCACATCATCGATACCGATGAAGGACCGCGTCGGGATACCTCGCTGGAGGCGTTGGGGAAACTCAAACCGGTTTTTTCCCAAGGGGGAACCGTCACCGCCGGGAATTCATCCCAAACCTCCGATGGAGCCGCTTTTGTGCTGGTCGCCTCCGAAAAAATGGTGCGTGAATTGGGGGTTGAACCGCTTGGACGCATGGTGTCCTACGCGACCCGGGGTGTGGAACCCCGAATAATGGGGATTGGACCGGTGGCGGCTGTTCCTTTGGCTTTGGCCAAGGCCGGACTGCGTCTCCAAGACCTGGAACAAATTGAATTGAACGAAGCCTTTGCCGCCCAATCCCTGGCTGTCATTAGACAATTGGATTTGAATCCTGATTTAGTGAATTTTAACGGTGGTGCCATAGCGTTGGGTCATCCATTGGGCTGTTCCGGCGCCAAACTCAGTTTGCAACTCCTGCATGAAATGCTTCAACGAGGTCAGCGCTACGGCATGGTCACCGCCTGCGTTGGCGGTGGGCAAGGCGTTGCGGGAATCTTTGAAACGTATCCTTCCTAAAACCTATTGTTATGGATTCCAAAACTTACCGCCGTGGTGGACATTTTTTAGTCTACGATCCCCTTCCCGAAGAAATCTTTATTCGCGAAGATTTTGGCGAGGACCAAAAAATGATGTTTCAGGCTGCTGCCGACTTTATGAAAACCGAAGTTGAGCCGCATTTGCATCGTTTTGAACAGGGCGATTACCCCTTGGTCGAAGAACTTATGCACAAAGCCGGCCAATTGGGTCTCCTGGGCCTTTCGGTGCCCGAGGCCTATGGTGGCTTGGGCATGGGTTTTAATGTATCGATGCTGATTTGCGAAGAAATTTCCAGCATGACCGGATCCTTGGCAACTGCCTTTGGTGCCCATACCGGTATAGGGACATTACCCATACAGTATTACGGATCAGCAGCCATCAAAGAACGATTTTTGGGAAAGATTGCATCGGGGGAATGGATCTCGTCCTACAACCTCACCGAGCCTGGTGCGGGTTCCGACGCCAATTCAGGAAAAACAACGGCCGCACTTACGTCGGATGGACAACATTACGAGATTACGGGCCAAAAAATATGGATTTCAAATGCCGGATTTGCGCAAGTCTTTATTGTTTTTGCCCGCATCGAAAACGACAAAAACATCTCCTGTTTTGTCTTTCACCGGGATGATGTACAGGGCTTGACGATGAATGCCGAGGAACACAAAATGGGCATCAAATCCTCTTCAACCCGTCAGGTTTTTTACGATAAGGTTCAAGTTCCGGTGGATTCCATGTTGGGGCAGCGTGGGGACGGTTTCAAAATCGCTGTCAATGTGCTCAATGCCGGGCGTATCAAATTAGCGGCCGCCACCAACGGTGCTGCCTTCAAGGTGATAGGCTTAATGAGTCGCTATGCGAATGAGCGGCATCAATTTGGCAAGTCCATTGGTGCCTTTGGCGCCATCCAAGAAAAAATAGCCCGCTGTGCCGCGCTGGTTTATGCTACCGATGCCGCCTTGTACCGGGCAGGGGATGCGATTGAAAAACTCCAAAATGCCCTTATGGCGGAAGGCAAATCGGAAGCCGAAGCCAAACTCAAAGGCCTTGAAGAATTTGCGGTGGAATGCGCCATTCTCAAGGTTTACGGATCCGAGGTGATGGCCATGGTGGCAGACGAAGGCGTTCAAATCTATGGAGGCATGGGCTACTCGGCCGATGCACCCATGGAGGCTGCCTACCGAGATGCACGAATTTCCAGAATCTACGAGGGCACTAACGAGATCAACCGCATGCTCATTGTCGATATGATGTTACGAAAAGCCCTCAAAGGCCATGTGGATCTTTTGGGTCCAGCCCGTCGAGTCGCCGGTGAATTGATGGAGATTCCGGACTTTGGGGCTGAAGAACCCACCGATTACTTGGCTCCCGAAGCCAAGGTGCTTAAGCAACTCAAAAAAGCCGGATTGCTGGTCGCTGGAGCTGCCGTCCAACATTACGGTACGGCTTTGGCCGAGGAACAAGAGGCCCTGATGCGTATGGCGGATATGGCCATGGAGGTTTATGTCCTGGAATCCGCGCTGCTCAAAACCCTTAAGCTCCAATCAGGTTTTGACCCCAAAGAGCGGGAAATTCGTTTAGCCTTGGTCAAACTCCAGGCCTATCACGCCGCAGAACAATGCATGAAGGCTGGGAAAGAAGTTATATCGGCCCTTCCCGAAAATGATGAACAACGCATGATGCTCATGGGACTACGACGCTTCACCAAGACTATAGGCTACGATATCAAATCCCTGCGACGTTTGGTTGCTCGCCATGTTTTGGAAAAGAACGCCTATCCATTCTAGGAACTGATGTCCCATCTGGCCTTCTTTGCCCTTAATTTTGAATCAAAATAAAATTATGCATTTCAAATTAGCGGTTATATTCACATTGCTTACATTACTTTGGACAGGGTATATTGTGGCATCCAGTATCATGGCGCCCAACCGATTAGACTATATCGATATGCTACTTTTGTGCGGATTAATTGCAGCAATGGCCTATTTTGCAACCCAAGGTGCCTACAAAGACATTGACCAAGAGCGTAACGGCCGATAGGATTCATGGCTTGTTAAGCGGCCGTTCTTTAAGAGTCACTCCTTTTCGAAAGGACCTGCTTAGCATACTTTTGGAATCATCCAGCGCCTTGAGCCAAGCTCAACTTTTGGATCTTTTAGGTCCATTTGCCGATCGGGTGACCCTTTACCGAAATCTTCAAACCCTCATGGAGGGTGGATTAATCCACGAGGTTGTGGTTTCCAATCAATCCGTTTGTTACGCAATATGCCCTGAACATTGCGAATCCGGCGATCACCGGCACCAACATTTACATTTTCACTGCCTTATTTGCCACAAAATCCTGTGTTTGGATACGTTGGATTCCCCGCCTTTGCCCAAAACCCCCAAAGGGTACAAAATTTTGGAATGGCAAACGGAGGTCAAGGGGTACTGTGCAAATTGCTCCAAGCAAAGCGCCTAGGCCAGCCGTTTGATGGTAGACCTTACCGTCCTTGACAAGTCTGAATGGGAACTAAATTCCTCTGGAGGAATCCCAACCCTCGAGATACTCAGCCACACGCTTCACAAACATTCCACCGAGGGCCCCGTCAACCACGCGGTGATCATAAGAATGAGATAGAAACATCATATACCGTATTCCGATAAAATCTCCTTGCGGAGTTTCAATAACGGCCGGCCTTTTGCGAATCGCACCGACAGCAAGAATAGCAACCTGAGGCTGGGCGATTATGGGTGTTCCCATAACATTTCCAAAAGTTCCTACATTGGAGAGGGTGAAGGTTCCCCCTTGTATTTCCTCTGGTCGAAGTTTGCCCATCCGTGCACGGCTTGCCAAATCATTCACACGCTTGGTAATTCCAACGAGGTTGAGTTGATCTGCATTCTGTATGACAGGAACAATTAAATTTCCACTTGGCAAAGCGGCGGCCATCCCAATATGGATTTCTTTGTGCTTTAGGATACGGGTGCCGTCCACGGATACATTGATCATAGGGAAATCCTGAATAGCCTTGACTACGGCCTCTACAAACATGGGCGTGAAGGTGAGTTTCTCATTAAATCGCTTCTCAAACTCCCCCTTATGCTCTTCACGCCAATAATGCAAGTTGGTTACATCGGCCTCCACAAATGAGGTCACATGGGCTGATGTACGCTTGGAAGCCAGCATATTTTCAGCAATCAACTTACGCATCCTATCCATTTCGATGATTTCCACAGATCCGGACGTTACCACCCCATGGAGTTCGATACCCGTATCTTCCATGATAGGTTTGGCTTTCGAAACCATCACCGTAGGTTCATTCAAAGGCTCCAATTCGTTTACGGGTGATGGAGACAACTGAACCGGATGAGCTACTGCTTCGGGACTATAAGACCCATGGGATTTACCAGAGGCCAAATAGTTCATCAAATCCTTTTTGGTCAAGCGTCCACCATCCCCTGATCCCGGTATTCTCTCCAATTCTGACATTGGGATACGCTCCTGGTTAGCAATATTCAGGACCAAAGGGGAATAAAAGCGACCTGTGGTGGCAGTGGGTGTACTCAAAGGTGTTGCAGCTAGGCCTGTATGAAGAACGCGGTGTAACTCCTCTCCTTCTCTCCCTAAAGGCTCAAGACTCGTAGGCTGAACTAAAGAGTTTGCCTGGTTGGGCATTGGAGCCTTCTCTGAGCCTCCTTGCTCCTGAGTTTCCAAAACGGCCAAAACGGCACCTACTTTCACCACAGCACCTTCGGCATGAAGCAACTGAACCAAGGTTCCCCCTACTGGGGTTGGCACCTCCGAATCTACCTTGTCCGTGGCAATTTCCAAAACAGCTTCGTCTTTGGCCACCAAATCCCCGTCTTGCTTGAGCCATTTCAGGACCGTAGCCTCGGTGATGCTTTCACCCATTTTGGGCATTGTCAATTCAAATCTCGCCATGTTTCAAAATTAAGGATAAACCATTCGAATGGACTCTTAAGATTCGGGAATGGGACTCATGAATCCATCACGGGTTGGTCAATCAAAACCCTCCACAGGAGGAACATCGCTGTCATCACAGCGCGTTCAATAACCAATTCACGTCCAGCACCCAAAGAACGATGATAGGCATAGGTTCCTTGAGGGCCTTGGATACCGAAGCAAACCAGCCCGACCGGTTTATCAACAGACCCTCCCGACGGACCAGCTATCCCACTGATCGCTACGGCATAGTCCGTCCCGTAACGCAAGGCTGCACCTTGGGCCATAGCGGCAACAACCTCAGTAGAGACCGCCCCTTGCGCTATAATGACCTCTTCTTTGACCCCAAGAAAATTGACCTTGAGCTCGTTGGTATAAGCGACAACACCACCAAACACATAATCCGAAGCACCAGCCACACGCACCAATCTAGCAGTCAACGCGCCTCCGGTACAGCTTTCTGCAAAGAAAATCTTTTGAGATTTTCGCTTCAATATCAATCCGATACATTCTTCCAGTGAAAGTTCATTTTCTCCATAGACATAGCCTTCCAAAAGATCTTTGATTTCTTGAGCCGCTAATTGAACTCGGCCTTGAATGGCAGCAAGAACGAAATCAAGACTTTCATCGCATTCATTGGCATACAGGCTGAGCCTTAGCCGAACAAGACCTGGTCTTGGCAAATAAGCCAAGCGTATGCCTTCGGGCCTCCATTTGGTTTCCCATGCTTTCAGGATACGCGCGATGGAGGACTCGACCAAACCGGCAACCATCAGGGTATGATGAACCATGGGCCTCAACAATCCTGTTGTTTTCAGGTAAGGGATAAGCTCTTGGTCCACAATATGCTTGAACTCGTAAGGAACCCCAGGCAATGCAGCGACATGGACCCCGTGGTGCAACCATAACATGCCTTGGGCCGTTCCCAAAGGGTTATTGAGCAAGGTGCAATTATCCGGTAAATCGGCTTGAGCCAAGTTCATTGGACCCGGTTCCAGCCCCCTTGCTTCAAACCATGTCTTAATAGCATTTTCTACCTTTTGATTACGCACCAAGTGACCACCCAAAGCTTTGGTTAGCAGGGGCTTGGTTAAATCATCCGAAGTAGGGCCCAGACCCCCGCTGAAAACAATCAAATCGGCTTTGGACATCGCAAGGTGGAGGACTTCCAGTATCTCTTCCTCCCGATCCCGAACGGTCCATTTACTAACCAGCTCCAAACCTGAAGCCGCAAAGGCTTGACCCAAATAGGAGGCATTGGTATCCACCACCTGACCCAACAAAATTTCATCACCAACTACGACCAAAATTGCTTTCATTTCACTAAAACATCAAAGTAAATGCAAAGGATGCCTTGGAATGCCCTCCTTGGAAATTATACTTGAGGAATGAAATGGTATTTCGTTCTGCCCAACATCGTCTTGTTGCTTATAGTTTCCACTGCCAAGTCACAAACAGCACCTGAACTCAACCGAATCTGCGCCCCCGTGGCCGGCGATAGTCTTCGCTACTACCTCGCCCCTAATCCGCTCTCTTTTGCTCCATTGTTGACCCAAAGTGGGCCATCGCGATCCTGGAACCCAGGATCAGCCTTGCTCTCCGAACAAAGCAAAGTGGAACAATACCAAAACGCGACCCAAACACCCTATTTTCTGCTTTTTGGAAATTATGGGCGCAAAATTGCCGATAGCAGCAGCCTCTTTGAGTTTTTGGGATTGCCCGCTCAGTTGCCAATTCCAGGTTTTGATACTTTGAATTTGCCACTGACCAACCTCTATGACTTTTATAACCTAAACAACAACCGATGGGCCAAGACCGCTCAAGGGATAGGATTGTTCGGTTTGCCGCTTCCAATTTTTTACAACGATGCAGACGAGATCTTGAATTTTCCTCTTCGATACAACGACCGAGACACCAGCACTTTTGCCTTTGAAATCAATATCCCTACTCTAGCTCAAATTTCCAGGAGTGGGCGACGTATTAGCCACGCGGATGCTTGGGGGACTCTTTCTACGCCCTACGGCACGTTCAATTGTTTAAGAATGCGAAGCAGAACCAGTATTCAAGATAGCATCTCCATCAGCGGCTCTGCCGCGATAGGGTTGCCTGCGCGCACTGAAATTGAAACCTCTTGGTACACCAATGAAGGTGGGAATCGAGGACCAATCTTACAGATTATTGAAAGAGGGATCCTTTTCTTTCCTCCTACGGTGCAAGAAGTACGATACAGAGACCGATATCGGGCGCCCAAACCACCTCCACCACCCCCATTGACCGACCCTGGGGATGTGGTTCTCTACCCCAATCCTTGTCAAAGTACCCTCTTCCTTGGATTGCATCCTTTGGATCCCTGCAGCAGGATTTCATTCACGGACATGCGTGGCAAAATAGCGTTGGATCTAAGTAATCCAGGCTTGCAAATAGAGAACATTCCTTTGCTTTTGGCTCCTGGTTGCTACCAGGTCAATTTGGAAGCCCAATATGGCATTTATTCCAAAAGATTTATTGTAATACCTTAGTTTACAGGATATTGATATATATTCTTTTGAGTAATAGTTCAAGCATTTCTCTCTCCTCTCCGGCCAAATTCTCCCATAAAGGGAACAATGCCAATCGAACCGGTTGGGCCACAAGATCTAGAATTCTCTTACCCTCCTCGCTCAAATAGATTCGCTTGATGCGGGTATCGAGGTCTAGTCTGTCGTGGACTTCTTTTTCGGGAATTCGAGTGATCCACCCTTTGCGAAGCAGGCTTTGGACCATTCGCGACGTACTGGAACGATCACGACCCAAAGCACGCGAATAGATTTCTTGATATTGTCCTTGCCTCTCGCGTACCAGGTCCAAGAAGCGAAATTGCTCGGCGTTGAGGGGTACGCCAGCATCCCTGAAGGCCTGATCAAGACGAAGACCATAGGCATTCCAAATTTTGCCCATCAGGTGCAGCAGTGCCTCTCGATCCAACATGATGCAAACCTACGCTTAAGAAGTATTAACGAGGCAGCACTACCAATTCAGGCTATTTTTGGGGCGTATAACCGCAATTACATTTATGGAAATCCTGATCATGACCAGTCAGCTCATTCTGGGCCTTTGTCTAATCGTACTTCTGCATGAATGGGGACATTATTACGCCGCTAGAATATTCGGGATAAGGGTAGAGAAATTCTATGTCTTTGTGGACGCTTGGGGAAAGAAACTGTTTTCATTTCGCAGAGGGGATACGGAATTTGGGTTAGGTTGGCTACCCATCGGGGGCTATGTCAAAATTGCCGGGATGGTGGACGAATCGGTGGACAAGGACCAGCTGGCCGCAGCTCCCAAGCCTGATGAATTTCGTTCCAAACCCGCATGGCAACGGCTTATTGTCATGATCGGCGGGGTTACGGTCAATGCCATCTTAGGGATACTCTTGTTTGCAATGATTTTATGGTATTGGGGTGAACAGAAAATCCCGATGCGTAGTCTTCCCCATGGCCTTGCTACCACCACTTTTGCCGAAGAGTTGGGTTTGAAGGCGGGTGACTGCATTAGCATGGTCAATGGCAAACCCGTTCAATACCTCGAAGATTTATACTCAACGGATTACCTACTGCAATCCAATGTAAAATTGGAGATTTCACGAGGCTCTCAGCTGTTGGAACTCAAACTCCCCGGGGACTTCTTTCGCCGATTCCTGGAACAAGACAAGGGCTTGTTCCTGACCCCAAGGTCGCGGTTCGCTGTAGGAGAGGTTGCTGCGGGCATGCCTGCCCAAGAGGCGGGAGTTCAAGACGGTGATTCCATTGTAGCCATCAATGGCCAAGAAATTTTGTATTTCGATGAGGTGCAGAAAATTCTCAAAAGCAATAAATCTCGTCTTTGTACCCTTAGCCTTCGCCGATCTAGTGCAGCGCCCATGGATGTACAGGTCAAAGTCAGTGATCAAGGTACCATTGGTTTCTATCCAGCCATGGAGCAGATCCCTACCCAAACTGTCCGTTATTCCGTTCTGTCTGCTTTACCTGCCGGGGCACGCATGGGTTGGAAAACAATTTCGGATAACATCAAAGGCTTTGGCATGATCTTCCGCGGGGAGGTCCCCGTCGAAAAATCATTGGGCGGTCCTATAGCCATTGCGAAAAAGATGTACGGTGGAATTTGGGATTGGCAGCGATTTTGGACCACCACCGCCTTGCTATCCATGGTATTGGCGATCATGAATTTGCTGCCTATCCCCGCATTGGATGGGGGTCATGTGGTCTTCCTATTGGTGGAAATGGTCACAGGTCGTCCACTTAGCGAAAAGTTCCTCATGGGAGCTCAGTATGTCGGGATGGTCCTGCTTATCCTCCTCATGGTCTTTGCATTCGGCAACGACCTCCTGCAACATGTCTTTCGTTGATCTTCGCAACGTGACTCCTTTAAGTGCCCAGGACCGGAGTCGAACCGGTACGAGTTTTAGCTCACTGGTGTTTGAGACCAGCGCGACTACCAATTCCGCCACCTGGGCAGGCATGCCACAAATATACCCCCAATTCGCTCTTAAACTACTTTATTTCTTTTGCCTCCTTTCTTTATCTCCACAAATCAATGAATTCACTCAGGCCTTATGATCTCCAAGTTCCTTTCATTCCTACAGGGTCTACAATCTCCCATCAGCCTCCTGCCTTTAGTCTTTTCATCGGGCCTTTTTTGCTTTCAAAGCCAAGCCTTTGGCCTCCACAATCTATCCTTGCCCAGTACAGAAGGAATCATCCAAGATTCTTCCACCCAAAAGCAGATTCCGAGCTTAAGTATAGGGAAATTTTTGGTCACCTTTGCTGATCAATTTGACGCTGCGGCGGCAACCGTTCTATTTGATTCCCTTGGGGTGCCCTTGCATCAAAGGCAATCGACCGTAATCCGTGAGAGCATGAGCAAATCATCAAATGCCTGCAACTTGGTTCGTATTTGGTTGGATGAATACAATCAAGTAAATGGAACCCAATGGTCCATGCTGGATTCCTTTTGGATTGTGAATTCGGTCGTTCTACGCATGGACCGTGTGGCCGCTGCACATCTTACCCAAAGCCTTGATATTCGTTCCATCGACCCTGTGGACGCCTTGCCTATTGGATATACCGAGTCCATGAACGTGACGGAAAGCGAGTCTGATGGACAATGCTATAACTTAAGTTCAACTGCGAATAACATTGAACATCCAGAGTTGGTCAACGGACGGGAGCCTGGACTAAGCGCTATCCAAGCTCCTCTATTGTGGTCGAGAGGTTACACCGGCAAAAACCGTAGGGCCATGCTCATGGATACTGGTGTCTGGCCTCAGCATCCTGCGATTCGCGGTAAATTTATTGGGCAACGTTTGGGCTTGGATCAATCTTGGTACGCATACGATGAACCCGTTCCAGCCGACAAAATTGGCAACCACGGAACCCATGTTATCGGTACGGTTCTTGGCTTAGATTCCTCCAACAGGGACACCATTGGTGTGGCCTTTGGGGCCTATTTCATAGCAACCGATCCGATTGTAACCAATCTGGCCTTGGTTCGTTCTTGGACCCAACTAATGAGGGCTTACCAATGGGCCCTCAACCCTGATGGAGACACCTCGACCCATACCGATATTCCGGATGTTATTAACAATTCTTGGGGCAGAGGCAATGCAGGTTTAGACAGCGTATGCCAGGCCACCGTCGTTGCTCAAGCTTTGTTAAGCGCGGAGGCTGCCGGTATAGCCAATGTTTTTTCGGCAGGCAACAACGGTCCAGGCCCCTACACCATTGGTGTACCCGCACAGGTCATTTACGATTCCCTTAATGTATTCTGCGTTGGGGCGCTTGATGCCTCTAATGTTTTGGCAGGTTTTTCGAGCCACGGCCCTAGTCGTTGTGGATCAGATTCCATGGTCCAAATCAAGCCCGAAGTCTCCGCACCCGGAGTGAATGTGCGTTCTGCCGATGGACCAAGCGGTTACGGCCAAAAATCCGGAACCAGCATGGCCTCACCCCATGTGACGGGCGCTGTCTTGTTGCTCAAGGAAGCCTTTCCACAATTATCCGGTCGTCAAATCCTCAATGCCCTGTATCAAACAGCATTGGACCTGGGACCTGCCGGCGAAGACAATCTCTTCGGACGAGGCATTATTCAAGCCGATGCGGCCTACCAATTCTTGGCGGCCGTGCATACCCCAACACCGCCTTTTCAACACGGACCTGACCTGGCCATCCTCGGACTAGATTCACCATCTATTTCAGTGTTAGGAAGACGATGTGCCACGAGCAGTCCTTTGTTTTCCAATTTGAAATTCACTATCGCAAACCGAGGAGATACGGTGGCGAATGGATTTATGTTGGATGTGTACGATAACCAAATCTGGCATCATTCGGTTTTTTTTGGATCCAGAATATTAGCCCCAGGCCAGATAAGTGATGTTACGATTAGTAGCCTTAATAGAAATCTCGCCAATTCGGAAGAACGCTGGATGTTCCGGATCAGCCCTCTGAGACCGCCAGGATCAGGCATGTCCTTGCAAGGGCTGGAAGGTGATACCCTCAACAATTATTTTTTCTTGCAATTTCGCAATATCCAGCCTGCCAATGATCTGATTACGGAACATTTCAATGACTCGCTTCGACTCCCCTTTGTGACCGAGAATCATCGGGTTTCTGATTGGACGATCGAAAACCCAGATAACGATGATTACACCGGATCAACATTGCCCGCAACATGGTCAACCTACCCATTACCCTCCACCCCATCCCCTTTTCACGCTACCAGCACAGGGGCGAACGGTAGAGGAACAGGATGGGCTGCTGGGATCAAAATGCGGGATTATTCAGCTAGGCTTCGTCAGAAAGATCACCTCGTTTCACCGCCGTTTTTTCTTCAAGGAGCACCTGCGGGACAACGGTACAAACTGTATTTTGACGTCGCCTACTCCAACCGTAACAACGCTTTTAGAGACAGCCTGATAGTGTCGTTTTCTTCGGACTGCGGCAATACCTTCCAAGAAATTTACCGAAACGGCGGTGATTCCCTGCGATCCCATGCAGGAATCAACCCCGCGGATTCGTTAGCTTTCAGGCGAATCGAGGTGGATCATCCTTTGTTGCAGAGAACAACGCAAGGCTCGTATCGTATTCGGTTCACGAGTCAAAATGATTTTGGCGGTAATCTCTACATCACCAATATTGGACTCTATCGTTTCTATGCCTTACCCGTTGCGGATGTTCCTCCCACTGCACAAGACTGGTCAATTTATCCAAATCCTTCCAGCGATCAGCGTTTAACCCTTCAAATCCCCTTGATCAGCGGCAGAGTACGCCTCCAAATCGCCAACCAGCTTGGGCAATCCATTTGGCATTCTGAATGGATGGACTCCCCAATTCAGGATGGTTCGCAAGCGGCTTCAAGCACCTATTCCCTAGAAATGCCTGGCTTGATGCCTGGTCTCTACCTTCTTGAACTTGAAACCCATAACAACCAAAATTTACAAAGACCTGCCATTCGATACCAGTCCCTACGTTGGATCAAAACGCCTCGTTAAGATTTGAAAACCATGAATCATTGCCCAAAAATTGGAATTTTCTTGACTTGTGGCTTGTGGCTTGTGACGAGCATGGCTTTGGGCCAGGTCGTTCAAGAGACCCCACTCGATATCTTCAATAGTATGAAGTTGAAAGCCAAGGTTTTTGCGGAAGATTCGTCTGTAGCCAAGAGACGGACTGCTAACCATCGCTTTGTGCAGGATATAGTTCGTTTGGTCAAAACCGGGAATTCTTGGGGATTGGCTTGGTCCGAATTACCCTCTGTTTCCACTTTAACGACCCCTGACCAAAAATGGCGTATTTTGACATGGTCAGTCCTTCTTGAACAGAATGCCCGAAGGCATTACGGTTGCGTGCTTGGGCAGACAGGGAAATTCTACCCCTTGATTGACCAAATGGCCAACCGCTTCGAAAACGAAGATGTTTTCGATAACCGCCATTGGCCCGGTGCAGTTTATTTCCAAATCCTACCGATAACTCCCGCCTATAACGGTAAAGTATGCTATGCCGTTTTGGGGTATGATGCTCGAGAACCCTTTACTCAACGCAAAGTCTTGGATTGGCTCTGTCCTGACCCCGGGTCTGAGTTGGTTCATGTTGGCGCCCCCCTCATTGATTATGAAGGGCGTAGCCTAAGCCGTTGGCAGCTTCAATACCCTCGGGATGTACAGGTTCAAATGCAATGGGACAAAGACCGCTCTCTAGTCTATTTTGACCATTTGATCAGCAGGGGATCGGACCCATCCAGCGAGGGCTTTGATTTCATTCCCGATGGCAGTTTTGATGCCTTGGTTTGGCGTAATGGGCGATTGATCTTTGAGGAAATACCCAATTATCAACCTCTCAAATAAAGCCGCATTCAAAAAAATATGACAGAACGTATAGTTTTGATCTTTGGGGCCGGCAGGTCTTCTGGCTACTTAATAGAGTATTTGGCACAACAAGCATCCGTTCTGAATATCAAAATTGTGGTTGCCGACCAAAATTTTAATTGGGCGAAAGCCAAAGTTGAGTTTTTGCCATCTTGTTCTGCGACTACTGTGGAGCCCACAACGGATAATGATGGTTTTGAGAAATTAGTTGCAAATGCAACACTAGTCGTTTCGCTCCTACCAGTTTACCTGCATTTAACAGTGGCTAAAGCATGCTTGAAATACCACAAACCTATGTTCACGGCCTCTTATCAAACGCCTGAAATGGATTGTCTTCAAGAAGAAATCGCCAGCAAAGGACTGCTTTTCTTGAATGAATGTGGCTGCGATCCTGGTTTGGACCATCTGACTGCCGTTCAAGTCCTGGATAACCTTCAACAAAACGGTCACCAAATTGTGTCCTACGAGGGTTATACAGGGGGCCTCGTTGCCCCAGTTTCGGACAATAACCCTTGGCATTACAAATTTTCTTGGAATCCTCGGAATGTTATTCTGGCAGGACAGGGCGGCCCTGCTCAATACCTGAACCAAAACAAGACCAACCATTTGAGCTACCCGGACCTATTCCGTGAAGTTGTTGAGGTTGACTTAGCCGATTTCCCGGATTTGGTGGGCTATTTCAACCGAAATTCCTTGCCTTATGCCGACCTGTATGGCATTCCCAACGCCCATACCGTCATAAGGGGCACCTTACGGCATCGTCACTTTTGCACTGCTTGGTATCCCATAGCAAATTGGGGATTGAATTCATCCAGGGATTTGGAACCAACTCTCTTTAACAACCTACCGTCCCCGAATACCTTGCGCCACAAATTATCCAACGAATTAGGATACTCGGATGCCGATTGTAAGGTTGTCCAGGAATTATGGGACTATTTGGGCATTTGGGAACTGATTGACACCTTGCACCTCCAATATTCAAAAAGTATCGGGGGGCATAATTCAGATGGTGCAACCAATTGGCAATCGCCGGCAGATTGGTTAGAAACAAGGATGACAGAACGAATGTCGTTGGCGCCCACGGATCGTGACATGCTCCTCATGACCCACCATGTCCGAACTTTAAATCCTGATGGTCAGGCAGAAAGTCATCGTTGTACCTTAATTTTAGAAGGAGAGGGGGGCGATAAATCCGCCATGGCCAAAACGGTAGGTCTGCCACTGGCCATGGCCGTAGAGCTCTACCTTCAAGGAAAAATACAACAAAAGGGACTTATCCGGCCTCTAGGAAGTTCATGGTACGGTTCAATTTTACCAGCATTAGAAAATTACGGGATTAAGATGAACCACCGCCTAACAAGCGCCTAATCTCCCACAATTGGTTAGCTAGAGCCCCATTAAGCTTATAAAACCCTATTTTTGCGTAGCCCTTGGGCATTTCACTTTATTCGCCTATCGAAATAGCTCCCAATTACCATGATTCAGTTGTTGCAGACCTTGAACGGACGGTTGACCGAAATCCGAGAAGTAGAAAGCGGTTGCTGGATCAATATTGTGGACCCGGACGACAAGGATACGGCATGGCTCGAGAAGCACTGCCCCCAGGTCGTTGAATATCTAACCGACTCATTGGACTTGGATGAACTCTCAAGGGTAGAAAAAGAAAGTGATTACCTGCTTGTAGTTCTGAGAATCCCCCACTTTAGGGGCATGGAATATGATATTCCCTTCATCACCCTGCCTTTGCTTATCATGCAGACTGGAACCTTGACCATCACCCTTTGCAAAGAAGAAAACGCAATCGTACAGGAATTTGTCAGGGAAAGGGTGCGAGGCTTTACGACTAACAAAAAAGACACCTTTCTTCTTCAAATTCTCCTTAAAACAGCCTCCAAATTCCTAATTCACCTTCGGAATATCAACAAAATCGTTGAAAAACTGGAAGACGAGCTGGAAAATTCCCTCAAAAACAAAGAGATTGTGGGTCTTCTGCAATACGAAAAAGCCCTGATTTACTACACCACCGCCTTGCAGACCAATGGAACCATGTTGGAAAGGCTGCGTCGTTTGCGTCATTTCACCCATGAGGAGGACGACGACATGCTTGAGGATGTTCAAATTGAAAACCAGCAAGCCCTTCAAATGACCACGATATCGATACGGATAATGGGCCAAATGATGGAGGCCTTCAGCTCCGTTATCAATAATAACATGAACAATGTCATGAAAACCTTGACTTTCGTGACCATCTGTTTGGCTATCCCAACCCTCTTTGCGAGTTTGTACGGGATGAACATTCCGTTACCCTATGCTCGAACCGAAACAGCTTTTTGGGGGCTTTTGGGGCTTAGCGGAGCGATGATTTCCATTGTTTTTCTGCTTTTTCGCAGGATGCGCTGGTTTTGAAAAATCCCTCTTACCATTCGATCTCTGACAAAAGAGTGTTGGCCTAATCATTTATTATATTGGCCATTCTAAATAAAAATGATCATTATTTTAGACATTATTTAAACGAAGATATCGGCTCCAATTACACTGGAGTTCGATTTTTTTCAAAATCAATTGATATTGTGTACCTTTAAGGGTTAATTCTACAAAAAAGACCAATTCTACAAACATATCTGCTTATTACAATATTCACCCATTCAACGTAAGGTACTTTAGATTGCCATCTAAAACCTCTGAAATTTTATTTGTCAAGTTATCAGAATATATGAAAAAATACCTATTCTTTCTCGTCAGCGCTCTATTGGCCCTTTCCTTTTCAGGAACAAACCTCAAGGCTCAGAGTATAACCACAACCATAGGCAACGCAGTTGGATGCATCGGTGATACTGTAACTCTTCCAGTGATAGTGAGCATGGCCCCTGGCACAAGCGTTTCGGCCATCAGTATGGCTTTAGGATTTGATTCAACCAAACTGCAATGTCTGGGCGGAGCGCAGAATTTACTTACCACCATTCAAACAGGCTCAATCACCAATTGCGCAATCGTTCCGGGAATCGGCAAACAAATACGATTTGTCTGGTCTGATCTAAGTCAGGTATCCATCAATTCGCAAATTTTTGAAATAAAATTCAGGATTCTTAGCAGTGGCTCTCATGCGATTGCTTGGGACTTAACACCAGGGAATTGCGAATATGCCAATCAATTTGGCCAAGTAATTCCAAACAGCACCTGGGTTTCTGGTACAGTATCCTGCAATTCAAACCCAATTAATATTAGATTAGGTTCCGGCAATACTTGTAGCGGTGACACTTTAAGCATTCCAGTTACAATTTTAAATGGCAACAATATTGGTGCAATATCCTTGGCAGTAGACTATAACCCAAATTACACAACGTTTTTGGATGTAACAGGGATAGATCCAACGATTTCCACACTCATGGCCTCTTCAAATAATTTTGGAGGGTTTAACCAAATCAGAGCATCGTGGGCTGAAGTTACCCCTATTAATCTTAACGGTATCGCATTCTACATTCGAGTCATTGCCAACAATAGCGATAATTTTTCATTTGACCTAGCAAATCAAGGCAATAATGAAATAAGTGATCCACTGGGCAACCCATACAACAATATTTCCTATATAGGGAGCTCCACGGCAGTAACAGCCGCCACATCTAACACAATAAATGCTTCAGCTTGCTCAAATTACACCTGGTCGGTCAATAACCAATCATATACCGCATCGGGAACATATGAATTTGTCTTGGGCTGTCATACCGAAATTCTTAACCTCACAATTACCGCCCAAACTCCAGCTCCAACTGGACTTGCCTGTTACCAAACCGCTGCATTCGACACCGCATCATGTTCTTGGATTGTGAATGGCAATCAGCCAGCAGCTCCAACTGGACTTGCC